>ERZ1740062.1004-NODE-1004-length-12433-cov-10.352399_pt1 | contig 12433 bp, 9 predicted proteins | sample MGYA00581741_ERZ1740062 | MGnify/ENA primary metagenome ERZ1740062 (study PRJEB43018, sample SAMN04849747) | marine metagenome | isolation source: floating plastic debris | place: Pacific Ocean | collected 2008-09-01 | study: EMG produced TPA metagenomics...
GGTGGTACACGAGTAAGTAATAATCTTAGAGGTCATGCTTTATTCTTTTATTTTATTGATATTTTTACTTTGATCAGGTAACAAAGTACAATGTTTGTATTGCATAATAGTCATTAAAAACATTGTATAACCCAAGACCAGTTTCAAAATTTTTAAAGGCCCTTTACACACAATGACCATATTATTTGAGCTAAAGGGAACTGTAGCAGAAACAAATACATTGTCACATAGTGTAAGTTGATGGTTGGTTTGGTATAATACACCACCAACAAAGGGATAAAAAACAAGGGATTACCCAAATAACATCAACATAAATAATTCAAAAAACATCATCTTCTGGTCAAAGAGTGGTATGGAGGTGCTGATATATAACTATAACTTGCCAGCTTATCACCATTGCACGAAGACCGATTCTACAGATCACTGCCAAGTCTGCCACAAAGCAAGCGTCACTGTAACTGATATCAATAACTTAACATGACCCATAATATCTGTCACTGGCACAAGACTAGGTAGGTCATCAAATGCCTCATATAGAAGGCTTGGAAGAATACATAATGATGATCTATCCAGTAGGTTTCCATCTGTATCAGACAGCATGCCAGTTTTATATTGGATTGTAAGGTGAGGGCAGTGAGTATGCACATGTGTATACATCTATCCATAATCTGTATGATGATTGGTACAGTGTTTTATGCACTCCCATTTTGATGTAGCGATAGTTGAATGGTTAGCCATGAAGTTGCATTAAGCCAGGTTTCGGAGGGTTTAGTGATATAAGATAATTCTACAGGTATTGAGCCAACCAACGAAAGCCCTCGCCATATCCCTGCCGTTTTAATATACTACACATAAAGAGTTCCATGGGTCGTGATGTTAGTTCTGATTTTGGTATATTTCCCTAAAAATTCGAAAAAAAACCAACATTACAAACAAGACTAAAAGTGCGAGCACAGCAAGTGTAAGCCAGATTCTCAAAAGGCAATATTGAGTTGGCTCCTTTTGTTACAAGGAAGACAACTCTATATATAACACCGTGGCATTGAAAGTCACACAGACTACGTTGTTGGCAACGTCATGCATGGGTCCAAGAAAAGAGCTTCATAGTCAAAACAATACACACAGATGGTGGAGGTAAGTTGTCATCTCAGAAAGAGTGAGAATCTCAAATCGATGACTCCTATGAATAGCAGAATGTGAAAACATGTAGGTAGACTTATGTCGTGATGTACAACAAGGACAGGGTTCTTGTGACACAAAACCATGACTGTACATATATGTAATACATGGACCTACCCTTCCGGTTGTCCTGCCGTGCAGTCCAAAGTAATGTCTGATCTCTTCTTCACTAGCAGCACCTTGTTTGTCTATTTTATTACCCAAAATCATGATGGGACATTCACCTATCTGTTCATCTGCCATAAGGCTCTAAAATCATATCATATCCATGCAAATTATATCAACTGTTGAAGACTAGTAAAAGCTAATTCAATGAGTTTTTGGTAGCAATATCAGTGTATTATAACTTATTTTTTATACCCGTAGCAGAATTGAGCGATATGATATTCCCTACAAGATGAAAGATTCACTGGAATTTACTTTACCCTATATCGCTGATAGCATATTTGCTAAATTTTATTTTATTTGGATTTTCACAAATATTTTAACGAAAGCTTATACAACTATATTTAAATATCAATATTTGCTGATACGCGATCAAGTTGACTTTTATTTTTCAGGTCGCTAAATTAATATTCTGTTTTTCATCCGGTAGTGTTACAGTCACCGATTTGAAATAATTTACAGTGTATAGGCCTAGTATATGCACTAGGATAAGGTGTCACTAGAATGTCATAGAAATGAAAATTTAGTTGGGCCTAGCTGATGTGAAAGCAAACTATCAGCTGTCAATAGCCTTCCTGTGTACCTTTACTAAAATACTGATGAAGTAAGGCTTGTAAAAACTTTGGAGCAACATACATTCAAACTATAGACATGTGTTTTCATGACCCTGATATCTGCAAATAAACAGTCTTACAGCTGTTATGATAACTACTCACAATAGAATACCGCCTCATTACAGTTAATTATATGAGAACGATATTTATAGTGCAGCTTGCATCATGAAACGAGCACCCTGCATTATTTTATTCTCATCAATTAACTACACATCTGGACTACCAGTGGAGTCACCATTGTAAGTATATGGCTGAGGTGATAGAATGATTTAGAGTTTTGTGACATGAGTAGTACCCACCTGTAGTTCACTGATAGACTCTGGTATTCTCTCCCTATCTGCTGTGTCAATTATAAATACTATACCATCTACTGCTGGGAAATAATTTTTCCAAACTCTACGTGCTGAAACATTAATAAAGATATTGATACAACATTTATATCATATTACCACAATGCTATCCATGAGGGTTTCAGTGATGTGCCAGCAGATTGCCTCCTATAAAAGCTCATAAAAAAGACATCTGGAGAATGATGGATGGGTTAACAGGAAATGCCACATGAGAGATGGTTTCATTACAAATAAGAACACATCATCATTTTTACTCTGCCATGCAATAACAAGCAATTAAAGGGTTTGAATGGTAAATAAAGTTTCCAAGATCTGGTATACTAGACTGCACAGCATTCATCGCAAAATAGCACCAACCTTGCTTGTGACCACCCAGATCAAATGTTGTGAAGCGCATTCCACCCATGGTTAGCTCTTCTGATGCTGAAATACAACGGATAGCTTACATAAACATTCAACCTTTATTGAGCATGGTCTCACTTTGCACATTCTGCTGTTAAATCAAACCCATACAGGTACAACATGTGCTACTAATTTTCATACGATGAACCTCAACAACTGAATTAATGTGTCGATCCAAATTAAAGTGTCTTAAAGTTCAACCCCATAGTTCTTGGACTTGGTAATTCACACAGATACACAGTGGGTTGGAAGTTGACATAAGAAAGATGTGGGAGCTTATAGAAGGTAAAAAAAGTTGGCTTACTTCCGTGTAGTGTAGGCATGTGTTGCTGCATTCTTTCATCTTTTAACATATGAAGCAGGGTTGTTTTCCCAGCATTATCTAAACCAAGAAACAGTAGCTTCCCAGATTTCTTATATAAACCTGTAAAAATGGAAGAGATACAGCATATACAAGTCACACAATATAATGGCTATATGACAAGCTTCAAGTAGAGTGTAGGAATCACAGCGTCTAGAAAAGCACAGGAATATGTGTCCAGTTGTATTGTATACCAACCTTACAAAGCCTCATGCTTATTGATATTGTGACCCCGTACATGTATGTACACGAAGGCCTATACCATTTCAATGTCCGTATAAGTAATGAGTGTCATTTGTTTTGGCTATATAATAAAAAAATTACGAGCTTAAAACTTGAACTTACCTAAGAAATTCAATACACCTGAGAGCATATCCCATATAAAAGACATTTTTATCTGTAAAACAATGAAAAAACGTTGTAAGTAATAGCAAGCTAACAGACTGCAGAACAAAAATAATTCTTGCACACGCTTTGCATCAACTACCTCACTGAATTGGATAAGACAATATTCATACATCTGTCTTAATTGAAACGGATGAACAGCAGGGACAATAAAATCAAGTCTATCAGTTCAAGTTCAAGTTCCAGTGCGGCTGTAGAGGGAAAAGGCCTAAAAAGTACTAGAAACCTCCAAAATCAAACGCTGTCATAGCCTTATGAAAATGTTTGAAAGGCTGCTCAATTTATCTACATGTCAATCAGAGAGATTGAGTTATTCCTTCTTGACAAGGCCTCAATTATTGCCCCACTCACTTTACTTGCATAGTATAGTATACATAACCAACAGAAACAGAAAGCAATAACCTATGTTGACTGCATTAATTGAACAGTGGTACCATGATACGATGATTGAAGCACGGCCTTCTCCGAGGAAGGAACAGAAATAAATGCCCCTCTTTCGATTAAAATGCAACAGCCTATCATCAGGCCTCCTGTTACTTTCCATTAAACTTCAAACGCCAATACATACATGATAATAATATGCAATTCCGAGGAAATTCTATAGGAGTGAAGTGAAATTACCCAACCAGTACTAGTAAGTTTTACCAAGGAGTAAAAAGTATTTTACTTATTGGTTTTACTAACGAAATTAAGTTGTCAGTTGACAAAGAAGGCAGACAAAGAGCCAGTGTGCTGTTAAGAATTAGGGGGTTTAGTTGGTGACTTGCTATTTAGTGAGTTAGTGATGTAATGACTACTAGCAGTGAATCTGAAAGGTGATATACAGTTTTGTTTTGCTGTTGTCTCTCAGATTCAGAGTCAAGTGAGAGAGAGTGAGATACCCATGCCATGGTATGGTATGGATTGTAATACTATGATTATTTGAAATTTAAGTAAGCCTTTGTATACAAGCCCTATGAAGACTTTATGTATATATATATATATCTTCCCACTCACCCCCTATCTATGGAGATTATTATTGTCTGTTGTGTTGTAACTGTAGGTAGTGCCAACAAACCCAGCACCAACAAGCAACATAAAAAATCCATTTGACATTTATATCAAAGTATGTCTGACAAATTAGCAGACCAAATTCACTGCTACTTACATATTTGCTAGGCTGTGTAGTGATAAAATGTAATAAGAGAGCTGCTATCTCAGTTGTATAACAGCTGATGTCAGGATGATTCTTCAGATTTTGGGAATTTGTCTATGAACTTTGGAGTGGAGAACAACTCACTTCCGGATGATGTTTTATCGAATGAAATCACTGTCTTCACAAATAAATGTTTTAAACCTCCAATAGGAATAACAGGTGTGATTTCAATCTTTTCAAAATACAATGATTGTATGGAGTACAGAAACAAATATTGATTTTAGGAGTAGAAGTATCGTAATACCACCATGCAGACCTCTCTGCACACAATGCGCATGTGTATCAAGAGAGGATGGCTTCCGGCTGACAGCTCATCTGAGAGAAAATGAAAAATTCATGAGACAATCACTCTTTGTTCATAACAGAACAGGGCTCTGAAACTCATAAGTCACTACAGTTAGAGGCCAGTTACTTAGAGGAGGCACTGTATTCTAATTTAGTAGGTCTTTATAAAGGTTAATTGTTGTTGGTGCTGCATGTTATCAAGGACGGAGTTCCACATGATTATTTTTTTTGCTTTTTTATTTTCTTTTTTATTTAATCCAATTATTATTATTTTTCTAAAATCATCCATAAATCACATCTTTACCAACGTTATAAACCCAAATTAAAGCCAGGAGTTAAAGTAAAGCCCACTGATGTAGGCTTAGACTTCATAGACTGATAATAAGCTTCATGTTGTATGTGTTACTGGCAGTATTCAATCATTATTACTTAAATATAATAATTAATATAATATATTATCATAATTATATACAATATTATAAATTCAATCATTCTATTTACAAGTCAGTAGAGTAGTAGCATGGATTGTCTTTGATACTAGACTAGAACTAGTAGTACTGTAACTGTACTTTTACCTTCACCTTTGTCTCTATCCGAAGTGTCCGCGTCACTGGGCGTACCGCATATGGAGTATTATACCTTGAGTGTATCGTACGGGTCTGGTGCTAGATTTTTCCCATCTTATCTGTAAGCTATGCTTAGCCTAATGATATGTAGGCCTTTTAGACCTACTTCTATCCTTGATTCAAGACTATCCATGTGTTTTAATAATATGTAAAATGTGAAGTCTGATAGAAAGCTTGCAGCAAGTGACGTTTGACCTATATTTTTAACTTGCTGTAAATCCGAGTATTTCAGAAAGGCATGGAGTGGGCACAATTTACTGCAATTGGTTACTTGGGATTAGGTAGTGACCCGCCCATGACAAATATTCTGCGGTTGTGTAGCCCATAGGCTATTCATCAATTTGTTTGTTCTTATTTTAGGCACACTGCTATGAGTTAGACTTCGCATCACAAGACCGTACCCGCATCTTATTCTGTGCTCATATCAGCATATTGCCATGTCTTGGAATCCGCAACCTCCACCCAACGGTCAACCTGGTATGCTGCAAAGACCACCAATGTTTCAAACAGGAGGACAAATGAATGCTCCCCCTGCTATGGGACCTCCAGTACCAACTGGTCAACCAGGCATGCCTCCTATGATGAACCCTGTGAATGGTCAAGGACAGTTTAATGTGGGACCACCTAAACCTGGACCGCCTCCAACTGGGATGTACTCAGGGTTTAGTGCTGCTGGGAGTCTGCCACCAAGGCCACCAACAATGATGACAAATGGACCACAACATCCTCCTGCGGGTGGTCTACCACCTGCAGGAAGGCCCCCGATGGCTCCAGCTACTCCAGATTCTCCACAGATTGCCAGACCTCCTCCAACTATGCAAACACTGCAACGTATGTTACTGGTATACCTAATATATCACGCCTGTCTGTTCGACTCGTATTAATCAATACTAACTTCTTCTCTTCGTTAAGAATCTTATAAGCTATATTGCAGTAGCCCTAATTGCTCTTCCTCTCTACTCTATTCCTTATGCTTGACCACACTGACCCTGCTTACACTGATAAACAAGTTTTCATAGACTCATCCTCGTTGATAATAAAAATTGAGAATTTGAGCTAAGGTGAGCCCTTTTTAGATTTGCAGATATTTGTTACCAAAAACTCAATGAATGGCTGATGATAATAACGCCTGACCTAAGCCTGTTGTGAATATGGGTCGGTAAAAGTACCCGTAATTCTCAAAGTTTTCACTTATTTTTCTCCTATTTTATTGCTGACTCTCTTTCTGTCTCAATTTTGTTAAAGTTAATGTAATGCCTGAGTCACTTGTTCGTAAAGTGTTCTTGCTTTGATACTTTGATGCTTGCTTGTAGCGTCTGGCTCTGGTAGTGAGCTTCTGCCAGCCCCTTATCATGGTAAAGGGATCTACTCTCATACTACTCATGTTGGCCCTCCACATTCTCAAAACATTACTCCTACTAATTCAGGTACTCTACATACTACTAGCAACATTCTGTATATATAAACTAAAAAACATAAATCATTGCATGCCAGGCGATAACCGCTGTGTGAGGAGCATGTCAACTAGTGCATGATCTTGGAATGAACTTTTCCTGTGAGGACTGGTATATGTACAATCACTAGTCATGCTTCATGTCATTCCATGTGTTCTTATGTCTTAGATATATGTTTAGTAGTAACAGTTTTTATCAGTAATTCCTTTTATATTGCTGTTGATGATTTCAGAACCTGCATCATTGAATACATCACGTGTACCTTCTCCTATACCGACCCAGCAGTTTGACGCTTTGGAAGGACAATTCCGATCTGGTACACCAAGTGAGTGATATTTTTTTTAAAAATTTCAATCTTTCAAAAATTGCCGCCTTATAGATGAGAAGGATAGAAATACCTGTCAACCCTTGCGTGTGCATGATAACTTCATATACATAAGACTCACCCTATTGTCTTGTGTGTTGTAGTTGAGCAGGAGAATGCTGCGGTGATATTTCGTAATGGTACATGAAGTTTACATATTGTATCGTTATTTCATTGTGTTGCAGCTAGTGCCCTTGGTACACCACCTTCCGGATCGCCTGTACCAAATGCCAGTCCATCACCACGAGGTGGAGGACGTCCACTCTTTCCGCAGCCTCATCTGCAGGGACCACCACTGGGCCACAACCAGACACCTGATAACTTCTCTATTGGACCACCTACATCTAATGCTCAAGCACCCAATGGTATGCCACCTACGGGGCCACCAACTCTGAACAATCAGTTTCAACCACCTACTAGCAACACTGTAGCAGGTGGCATACCACCACCCCAAGGACAGTTTCATCAAGGTCCTCCCAGACTTGGAATGCCTCCACAACCGGGGATCCCATCATCGACAGGAATACCTCCTCCTCAGCCAGGTTTTGCTGCACAGCCTGCGCGACCTATGATGGGACCTCAGCCTGGTGTAGTAGGGCCTCCCTCAGTAACACAACCACAGTATACACCGCCAGGGGCTCCCAGTCAGAATAGTATGTATGGAGGTGGTGGAATCAACCAGCAGTTCAGTGGATTGGGCCTTCAGCATCAGGTTTGTGTTTTTGTTAAGCCATGAATGACCTTGTGTTTTTTACTGCTTATAGGCTTATCATCGTCCCTTGGATATTTATTTGATATATCTCTTCTATGCATATCTAACGATTAGTGTGTTCAATGCGTCCTAGTTCTGAGTGGAAAGAATATTGAAGAACGTGTACCAGTGCAGGTTACCTCTTGTTATGTATCCATCTGCTTATTCAAAGCATCTGTATACTTTGACTCAGAACTTCGGCTGTTATAAAAGGCTCACTTTTATTAATTTCAGATGCCTAATGAGATGAGGGTATTTAACTTATTACAAGAAAGGAATATATTAGCAAATGAACCAGTCAAACCACCTGTTCCAAATCTTCCGGAGCACATAAAGAAGAATAATTGTAGTCCAGAGTAAGTCTAGCTGTGTGGATCGATAATAGGGCATGTTAGCAACAATCCAGTTTTCTACTTGATTTCCCAAAGTTTCTCTGTCCTATTCATACATTAGCCTACATCCATGTGTAGGCAGCATTCTTTGAAATAATATGCTGGGAAATTCCAAAATAATCATTGATCCTTTATAAATGCTGGCATGAATACCCCATGTAGTATATCTGTTGGTTTTGGTCCCGGATCCAAGCTTTAGTCGCAAATACCCATCAAATAACACATGTATAGTAAGGATGGATGTTCTGATGGTCTGGGAACTCTTCTGTCTCATAGGAACTGTCAGTAGAGCATAACAAGTCAAATGCATCGGATATTGGCTGATCAGATTAGAATCTGGCCAATGAAAGCCTTATGCTTTTTCAAAGCATTTCATGATGTGTACAACAGCAACGAATGATGGACATCCTGGTGCATCTTGCTGTATGTAAAAAAGTTAGGGACCTGAGAGGTCAAACAATTTACATGTATAAAGCCACTCTCGTATCTGAATGAAAATGTTGGTACGTTTTTTATAGTATCTTGAGATGTACTGTGAATGCCATGCCACAGAGTAATAGCCTTCTACAGAAATGTCGATTACCTCTGGGTATACTTATACACCCATTCAAAGACTTATCGGTATGTATGCTGATGATCCCGTAAATGCAATAAATTGAGAACATCTCTATGTCGACTTTGTATGTAGGTACCCACACCTTTTTAACTACGTTACTGAAGTCACCAGCCCAACTTCACCGCAATTTTAGCTCTCTCATTCCCCTTCATTGTGTATTGTAACAGTGTAACATATCGTACTTCTAGTTACCACAAATTCACAGCTCATGGATGTCTCATACTCTCAGTGAGGAAAGTATCGCTGCAAAACCCAACTTCTCAGTTATTTCTTTGTTCAACTGTAATATTCATATTCTGTATTTCATCGGTCCTAATTTCTCTGTTCTGCTTCATTTTATCTACTTTCATAACCTCCTTCTGATTTTTTATCTATTATTGTTTGTTTGTGAGGGTACAAATTATCGGCCTAGTGGTAGAACCCCAATCTTGACAGTCACAAGTTAGGTTTTCCTGTATGTCGCAAACTTCCACCATGTTAAGACACATACCAGCTGTACTGCCTAATAGTTGATGAGCTGTAGGTGAAAAACTGTAACGTCGGAGAACTTTTGTTTTAATGTAGGTAGTAACAGTAGTAGTAATAGCTCATTTATAGTGACCCTTTCTACTGTGGACCATGGCTCACAATAGTGTGTTGATATGTGGGAGCTGGCAAACTGATGCATTGTGGATAGAAGTAGGTTGTAGGGTGTAGCTAGCCTCTGCTCACTGTAGCAGTGTGGTTAAATCGCTTATAGTGACAACTGCGAGATGACATGTAGGCATATGATATGTAGAGGGGAGTTTTGATTGAGTGATCGTTGTGTTTAGTGGGTAGCCTTGCAGCTGGAACTGATTGTACGACTGTTGATATAACAGAGTGATGCTGATAATGACAGCAGCACATGTCTGGCTGTTGACTCTACACTCAGTGATGTAGGTGGAGATGATGACTCATCAGTTCAATCTTCTCTGTCACCGCCTCCTGCTGCAGCAGCTACTCGATTCAGATTCGAGTCTGATATCAGTCCTCCTTCTCTACCCTATCAGAGACTTCCAGCTTATCTATACTGTCACGAGTATGATCATGTATGTACCCTCTCTCTCTCTCTCTTCTCTCTCCCTACACTCTGCTCTACTTATCACTATACACACAGTCTTCTAATCTCTCCAGTCATCTCGCCAAATACTCTCACTTTCTTTCTGATTTCATGCTGTACTAAATAAAATTTCCATATCAAATTTTCATATCAGTGTCACCCGCTCAATATCTACCATGACGCTTAATTATCGATGTTGATATTTTGTAATATGGTATGGCCAATGGAGTGATGATTTTTATGAGGAGGCTAAAGTTCTATGATTGATGTTTTGTATTTTACAGCATTTACCTGTGATTCAGTCATCAGTGATAGTGAGGTGCCGATCATGTAGAACGTACATCAATCCATTTGTCACATTCATAGATCAACGCAGATGGAGGTGTAACCTCTGTTTTAGAGCTAACGAATGTGAGTGTATGGCTGTAGTGTTAAAAATAAACTCGTTACTTTGAGTACATGAGATGGAGCTAATCAAGTGCAACACTGATTCTGTTCTCCTATGTAAACACTATACCAAAGAAACTCTTTATATCCATACTTTTTTCGTTTCACTCCTTAATCTTTTTGATAAGATTTCACGCTTTCCTTTATTTTCAGTGCCAGAAGAGTTCAACTTTGATCCTGTAAGTAAATCTTACGGATCACCAGAAAGACGGCCAGAAATAAAGTCGGCTACTATAGAATTTGTAGCGCCTTCAGAGTATATGGTATGTACAGATCAAATGATGAAAGCTGTAACTGTCAGAACAGCATCAGTGTACATGTGTCGTTTGCTCTTCAATTAACTTGCGGACAATGAAAATGAAAACTAGGCAGCCAGTATGAACTGTAATCCCTTATTCCGGGATATGATTCCCTATTCCTTGATAAAAGCCTTCAAAAGTGTCGCTATAGAGGCCTCTTTATGTTTTTAGGGTTATGCTCATATATTTACCAAATATTACCTCCCCACCAGTTCTAGAGGATATTAATGCTCTTTGGGAATTCAATGTCAGCAACAAAAGATGAATTTATGGCCTGATTTTGGGCGAACAAGGCTAAGCTAACATTGAGATTGATACATTCCAAGTCAAGTGGTAACTTTGTAGCTCAGTCCGGCACAACCTCAGGTACTGCTCTATATTGTTTCCCTCATCACAAAAACCATGACAACAATTTATGTATTGTTGTTCAATAATCCAAAATTGCTTTATTTTTTTCTGCTCAGTACTAAAGCTGGATTTGCCATTCAGAAATACATCTATGTGTTCTTCCTGTTTAGAAACAAAATCAGAGATGTAGGTGCTTGTCTGGTTTAGCAATGCCATTGCTGTCTTGGTAGACCAGGCCACGGATGGGGGATTGATTATCTATTGATTGTTTGGTTTATATTTTTAGTTGAGACCACCGCAGCCGTGTGTATACTTATATCTACTGGATGTGAGTTATAACGCACTACAGACCGGTTACCTTCAGTCTTTCTGTGAAGTTCTCTCTGAAGAGATAGATAAGATACCTGGTGATAGTCGTACTATGATAGGATTTATTACTTATAACTCTAGTGTACATTTCTACAATCTATCTGAAGATTTATCTACTCCACAAATACACATCGTCTCTGATGTCGATGGTAGGTGCTGGACAATCGGCAATGAATATTATTTGGGTATTTCTTGTTCTTGTCATGTTTTCAGGAATATCCCATATATACAAGTGCTACGACCGCAAATCGGGTGGAGGCATGGCACAGCAATAACTCTCTTCGATTTGAAGTTTGAGCTCTAATACGGGATCTGTTTTTGTGCAGTTTCTGTATACCACACCACATACTCAGGTCTATCCACTGGTCTCTTGGATATCTCACTGTCAAGCCCATGTATTGTGGAATCCTCTAACAAGGTAAATTTCCGAACCAGGTTGTCAGTATATTCTGATCTCAAATCACATGTCAGTTTGACTGTGATGTATTTCATGTAAGGTGACATGTCTATGCTTAGTTATCCTTGTAAATAACAGTTTTAATTTTGCCCATATATATAGATATATTCCTACCTCTACCGGAGGGTCTGCTCGCTAATCTTCAGTCATCAAAGGAGTTAGTAGAACAATTACTGGAAAAACTACCCACATATCATCAAGATGAATTCTATAAAGATGACAGTAGTGCAATGGGAGCTGCCATGCAAGCTGCTCTAAAACTGTTGGTGAGTA
>ERZ1740062.1005-NODE-1005-length-12431-cov-10.836377_pt1 | contig 12431 bp, 6 predicted proteins | sample MGYA00581741_ERZ1740062 | MGnify/ENA primary metagenome ERZ1740062 (study PRJEB43018, sample SAMN04849747) | marine metagenome | isolation source: floating plastic debris | place: Pacific Ocean | collected 2008-09-01 | study: EMG produced TPA metagenomics...
TCTGAAGTACAAACAATGAGTGTTCTCTGGAATCTGGTATCGTTGTTGATTATTTCGGCAGAACTGATTCAGTTTTGCTGCCAAAAATAGAGAATGAAGTTTGGTCGAATCCACCGAATGTTTCTGTCATTAAAAACCTGTCAACTACATGATATCAGGAAATCGAATGAGCTACCTAGGCGCCACTAGACTACCATACAGTCGGTATTATTACATACTATCTCTGACTTGCTGCCATCATAATAACCTCTATGTCAACATAATTTGTGGTATTTTTTCCTAAATTGATGTGCAATTTTTTTCTCACTTGCTGCCTGCTGCCAAACCAGAGTTTCCTCGCTCACCTTCAGACCGGCAGCAATAAAAACAAAGCCTGGCCATTACTGCTGCAGGTGGCACACCTATTGCATAACAGTTTAGACATTGTAACCAATTTAGACAACGATTCAGCCAACCACGAACGGAGAAGACCACCCCAGGGGATAAACTATTTTTTGCGTGACATCTTACCATAAAAAAAGAAAGTGAGATCATTCTCACCAAACCAACCTAGCCAATCAACCAGGAGTAAGATAATGATTCAGGAAAGAAAGTGTCGCTAATACACAGTTTTAATTGAAACAGGGAAGTGACATCGCTTAAATGGGATGATATTCTCGTTAGCGAGTGTTTTACTTGGGTCAGTTATTAACTTTTTTTACATTATTTTTTTGGAGAAATCTATTGATAGAAGTTCAAAGTCTGTGCCAGGATGATGCTCCTTTGCTTTTTTCGGTATAACTTATTTTCATCTAACAAAAAAAGTTACTATAAGTACTGTATGGCTCAGAGTAATGGTCATGATGCGCTTGCTAACCTGACTTGATTAATTCGTTCTGTCGATAATAATCTGACTTCAGCAGAATTGTCAACCTGTTGACTAGTTGAAACAACTGACAGAGTCAATCTTTTCTGGCAGCATTAATGAGTATTTTACTACTGAGAAGTTAGTCAGCAATAAAGACAGGACAGTTTATCACTACCCACTCTGTAGTGGGCTTGTCATCTATCACTCTAGGTGTTAATTTATAACCTGTCTGGCTATGATTAAAGTGTTGGTTTTCCTAAATATTTTTGAGGTTTTGCACCTGTCCCACAAATATAAAGGCGGGTGGGCTAGCAATGAAAGTAATTCTCTGGTTACATAACGGCTGTCCTTCGTTTGATTAATAAATATTTTCATTTATCACTCTTACCATTGACGTAAAAAAAAAGTTAAGCGATAGCCGCCAATCTGAGACCATCAATTACAGACACATCGTGGTTGAAAAGTTTTCAATTTTTCACACCGCAAAATTGGATCTAATTTGAATAGATGTAGGCACTTATCATATTTTTTGGGAGAATACATTCTAAAGCCTGAAGTGGATATAACCACAGAGCTAATTTATTTCCTCCTAGAGAATAATTACATAACTAACAGAAGTAAATCAAACTCTTTCAAGTTTTAGCAGAGCAATCAGCTTGTAAGCTGGATATAATTCAGCATTCTGACTCCTGGGTGTTCTGTTTATCTGTTATGTAACTTCACAGCTCTAACCATCATGATACTCTGCCTGTGATCCCCTGTGATAGCCTTTTAAACTTCATATGCTGTCCTGCTGCCGATACGGGCAGTCAGAAACGCGTCCAAACTAAAATTGAGTTTTTAGGTCAAAGATTTACGGCAGTAAAATTTGGAAATACTCATTGCTCCATTCAACCAGATGGGTAACCAATTAAATTATATTCTCATCATGATTACTATCTTGACCTATCAACAGAAAATAATGAGGCAGCATCAAATCAATGTACATATCTGAATATTCAGCAGCGAGCGCCGCGATTGTGATGCATGGAGAAGAATGTTATCTCTCCTCCTCTCCCTGCTACCCGTATAGCTACCAATAGATATCCTAGACTCACCCACTATGGCTTATATCTGATGGGATCATACTATCGTTTTGGATTTCATCACAATCACTTTCTGATGTTGACCTGATAAAACAAGATGCCTTCATAGATTCAGGTACGCCTAGATATATGCTGCTGCCGTTGGCTGCTATATCAGGCTGATAGTTGGCAGCCGGTTATTCTCTCTATATAATGTAAAGCCTGTTGACAGCATAGTTTGGCCAGTGTTCCAGAAATGCGTACTTTCATCCCACTCTAGCCTGGCTTGTGCAATACAAGAAGAGATTTTTATCTCCTAGTGTTTTTGACACTCATCAGTTTTTTATTAGGGGGTATCAAAAAAATAATGAGTGCGAAAAACTCCATGTATAGCGCTATCATATGATTGGACTAGCCGTTTTAATAAAGTGACAGAAATTATGAGATAATTTGAGAGACTGTGAAAATTGCTAATCTAATAATTACTGCGGTGGTCAATTACTCTACGCACCTGTACGCTCCGAGGTGTTCAAAAACCTCAGAATCTCATCAAGTCGTCTCTAACGCAGCCATAGGCAATATGTAGCTGTAAATCCACTGCCTCAGGATCACATAACCACATCTAAAACCCTAATCCACTTTACTATAATAGCTCAATGGTTTAACTCACACATTTTTACAGTTGAAGTTTCTTTATATAAACAAAAAAATTGGTACTTGGGCTCAAGCATAGAAAGATTTGGATAATTCTTTATAAAGTATATCAGGTCTTAATTTTATGATTTGAGATCCCAACTTATGGAGAGTGGGGTGAACTATTGATCTCTGAAATTCATAGTAAAGGGTATTAATTATTAGGCAAAAATCATTGGTTTTTGCATTTTAGGTGATTGATTAGACCACATTGAAGTTGTCTCAATCCTGACCTTGTGTTAAATATTACCACAAACCTTTTCGTTACCAACCCGTATCACTCCGTCTCACGTTATTTCCTGTTTTTGATCAGAGGCCATGACCAACATCGAAAGCAACAGGGGGTTTATTCGGTTGTAAGCCGTTGAAAAATGATGGCCATATAATTTCATATTATCTGTATCACAACAGCCCAGCAACCACATAACACACCACAGCAGGGTTTGAGGTTGTCTCTGTAATACTCAGGTTTGGATATTCATCCTTTATTAGCCACAGCGGCTGCCGTTCTTAGTCCAGGTAACAATGACTGGTCTCTGAATGGAAATTAAATAGAGCAGTTTGTCTGCTGCTTGTACAGGCGGACCTTGTCGGTGACAGTGCCAAAGAGACCTTCTTCACAAACTGTTAGTAGTTACGACACACGTAAGCCGATTAAACTCGTGTGGCAGCAGTAAACTTGAATTGCTGCTGAGTGTGGAGTAGCCGTTTGGGGTGGCCTGAGAACTAGTGCTGTTAATCCCATGTAAATAAGTACACACTGGCTCTAAAAATTGTCATGCTGTATTCAAGATGGAAAAGAATATTGCAGTATAACATGATATTTTGTGAGCAGTGCATTATTCGTGATATAACGTCTATAACAAAATGTAATGTTGAGGTATTTTATACACTTTTCGATCAAATGCCATATAGTGCAAACTTGGTGGATAATTAGTCTGATTTGGCTTATTTTCACTGACATCGTATCTGAACTTATTTCTATAGTGTGAAGAACTATCCCACTGTGAGCTTGTAAGGTAGCAATTAAATCCCATCAAATCCACAACCCGCACACCCCTCCAACAACAAAACTCATCATCATCTGACACAAGTTTTGTGGTTTTACTTTCTACAACAGCACCATATTCTCTATCACCATGTTTCTTTGCATCATCATCATCATAGCAAATTATTTCATTACACAGTGATGTTGATCCTCTTTGTTTAGTAACAAAGATTTTGGATACATTCAATGATATAATCTGAAGTTATAGTGATGCGCTCACTTTATCAGTGTATACAAATTAACACATTTATCTGACCTTGTAAATTGAGTCGCTCAGTTATTTTTCACAAATACATACAGTGGGAGAAAATTTGGCTTTGAATGAATATAATACAGTTTCATCCTACTTTGAAATTCGAGCCTGGCCGTGAAATTTGGAATTTCTTTCATCGGTTTATTTGCTGAGAGATGTTCATGCCTAGGCTAGTACCTCCAGTACAAAGTGATCGGCAAAGTCCGATTAGTATCTCCACTAATCTGCTCAATCTCTGGCCCGCTAATAGCATTAATTATGTTATTATACAAATCTATCAATAACTTCAACAGTTAAATTGTTATTCTTCTGCAACAAGACAAGGTAAAAACAATACAAAAATTGTTTTAATTGCTGTAAAATTAGCAATATTGCTTCAGAAAACAAATTCTTGAAGTAAAATGTTTATATAACTGTTCTAAGCACAAGACTTAAAATAATTAGCCCTGTGTGTATACAGCGCAAAAAGCAGCAAACTTTTTCAAACTGAGAAATTCAGTAGAAACATACATTCAGTGGGCTTGTATGTTGATTCATTTTGTAATTTAACGGAGCATTAATTACATGACAATACCTGAACTACCTGCCTCTAAGTACCTCAAAAGAGCTGATCAAGTTTTAGCTGTTCATAGTTTAATTGGTCTTTTCTCTCAGTGCAAATAGCCAAACGAGAATTTATTCAAAGTGAAAAAATGGTTGTGATTTGGCTTTACATGGGACCTACAAAGCACATTGTGACACCTTTGTTTGCTTTTACGGAGAAAATATTTTGCTCTAAAGGTACGCTTTCAGCAAAGCGTACAAGCAATTACCAAGTTCTAACCAACCATTGTGTGAAAAGAATATTAGAAAGTGAAATTATTATTAAACATTTTTTAAGCATTTCAATACTCTGACTCGCATGTTTGATATGGCTGCAAATTTTATTATGCTAGTTTACAGCCAATTATACTGTTCAAATGAAAATCTTCTCTTTTCTTAGTTCACTTTTCTATGGGATAAGTGAGACGTGAACATTTATTGTTGTCAGTTCATTACAAGAATAAACTCATTAATAATCTAACTGTGTATCCTAAACACACGAAGAAGAATCAAGAATCGTATTGAAAATCTTCTTTTTTAGTGAAATTTAACGCAATACCTGATCTTATCTGCCATACTTTTGAAAACACAGGCTTTGTACTGCACTGGCACAACAACAGCATTACCACGGCACTCTCATTTTTGTGTCATCAAAAATTTCATTTACATGTACTTCTTGACTATTGCTCCACTGTCCAAAATTAAATAAAAATAAAATATTGAAAGAAATCCACTGTATGATCATCCACTAGCTCTGCTTATGTGGTACTGAGCGAGCACTCATTATCACGGCACAGTGCGCAAAGCTACAGGAACGTGTGAGAAATGCATTCTCTGCTGCCCACACCTTCTAGCTGACAGTTTTGCCATATTATCAGCATGAGTCACCTGGTCAAATCAAGAAACATAATTTTTATTCTATTGTGTCAGTGTTGCCTGCATGTCTGTAATTTTTTAGTCAGCGGTAAGAAATCATTATTAATGGTCGGCGACCCTGTTGTATTATGTACTATTTGTTTTCCTAAATAAGTGACCATCCCATTAGGAAGGTTTCTCACGAAGCAAGGAGTTGACTTTTTGAGAAGAGTAGCGCCTGTCGTATTGATCAGCATTCAGTCACAGTTTGTGACAAGCCCACGATCGATATTCAGCCAAACAGCTACTCAATAGTAAATTGTATAACCTATTGTCACTCATAAAAAAGCTCGATAAAAATAAAGTGATGGATTGATGGCCTCAATCGCAGCGACAGGTCATGTTACCATCAAAATGCTTTTATCGTAAAGTGTGCATATGAAAGCGACTGTTGTAAAATGATGTGGCCCCTTCCTTGTCTGTTTGTTTGCCAACATCATTTACCAATTATAGTATGATACTTCATTTTCTATTGATTCTGGCAGTGGTTCAATGACGCCAAGGGCTCTGAATTACCCGTAAAAGAATTTTCCAAGACCTAGAATAATTAATTTTTTTCTACATCCATCCGCCATTGTAAGCAAGCAGACCATACAGATGGAGGAGCGACCACTAGTCCTATGCTAGACACTGTCTGCTGACTAGTCCACCATTAATAATGCGGCAGCAGCCTTTCAAGTTCAAAGCGTAATCGGTTATGTGGCCTCATGTTTGTATAACCTCCAAACAACACAATAAAATCTGTTAAATTGTTTTTTATATAATCAATTGTGATTTTATTTTCACTGAAATAAGTTACGCCTGTAAGCACCAGCACAATATCATAGTGAATAAGTTGTTAATTTAATTGACGATAGCAAGCAGCTAGGCAAAAAGCAGGCTGAATAAATACTCCTCAGGATTAAATCTCTCTTTTTTGGTCATAGGAGTGATTGATGATATCATATTATGAAAAAAACTAAAACTACGTGCACACTAATCACACACCAAAATCTGGGTCGTATAATTTACAATATTATGCTTAAAATAATAATTATAATTGTTGTAACAGGAAAAGATTGGCATCATAGTAATAAACATAATAACACAGTTGATATAAAAATAACAAATTAATCTAAAAACTTTTATTGTACAATGATACTAAGAAAAATTTGGATTCAACTCCAATGTTTTTGGCAGCTATAAATTATTGAGATTTATGCTCCGATCTTTGGTATAAAAAGGTTTATACTGAAGCTCATGATATGTGTGTAAATTCGGTGATAAACTTACAAGCTAGTAATTACATATTATTATACAGAAAAAAAGGTAAATTACGATTCGTTTAAGTTGCTTTGAAAGCTTACTGAACGCAATTTTGAATCAATTTTGATTAACTAATGAACTTGTGAAACTTAACCTCAAATTTGCCTAACAATCGGAGAAACTCTAACCTTCAAGATATTTTATGATCCTCGAACCAAGACAAAAAATAGGCATGATACATACAACTAGCCTTTGCTTGAAAACGAGGCTGATCGTGTCAGAATGTGACAGGAAGACAGATTGTCAAAAGTGTTGTAAAAACAGAAAAAAACATGGTATTTAGAAAATAGAATGCAGATTAATACTTGCAGACGTCGTAACTATACTGTTTGTATGCGTCTCTAAAACTGGGCGTGGTCTGGACACAGGAGGGAGATCGATTATCAGGAAATCTCTGCTGGCTGTTATAATCGATTGGTGATGTCTGAGGCATCTCAGCCGGCGCTGTGTTATACCATGACTGCCTGTATACCTCATCCATAGCTGTGGGTACGGCTGCCGCAGACGGGAAGACGTTAGGTGCTGTAGTAGAGGGGTAAGGCTGACTGACTATAGGCTGATTACAGCTTGGACGGTATAGATCAGGACGTGATACGTTAGGATAGCCGCTGGCTGCTAGCATTGCTGGAGTTACCCCACCTGTAATCAGAGTATCCACGGTAAAATTGTTAATCTGAGGAGGCGGAGGAGGAGGCTCTGCCGGGTCTTGTGGAATAGGTAAAGCCGTACCTAAAACACAGACAAAATAACAAAACACTCAATAACCCCCATAGTAGTAATATGTAACTGAATTCTGACAGCCAGGATTGTAAGCGCTACCTCCACTAGCTTTACTTACTACCAGTGTCATTTCCTAATGATTTTAAATCATATTCTTGAATGTGTTTTGGTTTTCAACTGCTGCCTCAGTTTCACACCTAATAAATTGAATTCAATCGTAACAGCAAATTAGTGTCTAGCAGGAAGAAATAAAGGTGAATTTAGAACCATCAAAATCTGCCGAGTAGATTAGCACTGACTAGTAATAGAACGGAGATGAATTTTGATGAACTTGCGTAAAAGCCAAATAAATGACTAAACAAGACCTATGGCCTCTGGGTTTGCTATTATTGTGAAGCGATGAACACTGATAAATTTCAGGTATAATGGGACTTTGATAGGGAATTGTAGGTATAATATGGCAATAAAATTCTCATGTCATTGCCACTGACACCCAGCATGATGGAGTTGGAACCATAATGCTGATCTAATACCGATAAACAGCAGCGTTACAGCGGCAGCATGAAAATATTTCATTGTTTACTGATGCTTCCCCTGCAGTATTTTTACCACTTATCATGGAGTGATAGTCTTACATGGTGTTAGCCAAGTAAATCATCAATTATGATAATCAGAAAACAATAATTAATAAGTCTTTTGTTTTAACAATAAACAATATTATCACAAATGATCATCAGTGATATGTTTGTTTTCTTTTCTCTTATGTCAATCATCATTAACGGAAAAAATGCTACTACATCTGTAGACCCACAATTGTAAAATCCCGATGAATGAATGAGTAGTACCACCCTAATCAACACCGCTCAATAAGTTTTATGACAAAAAATCTTGAGTCGAGCTTGACAACCTCTGATATATCAGAATACAGCATTCGAATTGTAACTTCAATTCATGTAAGCCAGAGGTTGGATGCAAAAATACGAAATAAACATAGATAAAAGAAGTACAATGTATTAAGGTACAGTAACGCGCTTACCTCTTTGCTGTTCTGCAGTTTTCTGCCAGATATGTTGATGAGGTTGATGCTGAGGAGATTCCACATTGGGTTCTTGCTTTACGACTTCGTTTGTTTCAGAGTTATCTCCCGTTTTCTCAGTCGTACTGCTCGTTTCGCTCTGATCTTCATCTTTGAGGCCTTCTTTGCTGTCTTCTAGAGACTGGTCTTTGACTCCTTTTTCTTTGTTTTTCTTGAATCTCCTGCGTCGTCTCAGGTAGCTACCATTGTCAAACATGTTAATGCTGTCTGGGTCGAGCGCCCAGTAGCTGCCTTTACCTGGTTTCTTATCATCGCGCGCTACTTTGATGAAGCACTCGTTTAGGCTGAGATTGTGTCGGATTGAGTTTTGCCATCCCTGTTTGTTCTCCCTGTAATAAGGGAATCTGTCCATGATAAACTGGTAGATACCGTTTAATGTAACTTTCTTCTCTTTGGATGCCTGGATGGCCATTGCTATTAGAGCTATGTAGCTGTATGGAGGTTTGACCATGTCTTTACCTGATTGCTGATGCATATGGTATGGTGAATAATGCATAGGTCGACCTCCTGCCATGCCGTAGTGATCCTGATGTCCGAACACTCCCGACATAACAGCTCCGTACGCCGGGTTACGGTAATAGTTCATACTGTTCATATAGTCCTGATTAGTTAGCGCTGCAGGCATCATTGTCATAGGTCTGCTCTGATGGTCTACGACAGCAGAAGCTGGGTATCTGGTAGCAAAGGAAGCTGGTTGCATTACACTACACATCACCAGAACAGCACACAAGATCTCAAAACAGAATACAGACTACAAGTGAACTTCTACAAACCTAACCAGGCTCTTATCAACACCAGCCATCAGCTTCAGTACTATGCTGCGTTCTGATTGGTCGATTAAATACTCATGGAAAATTAAACCAGCCTGCGACACCTCATAATATAGCAATAGGTAGTTCCAGGTAATACAATACAATGAGGTAGTGAGACAAATCGTATACAGGTATGGGAGACATTGTCATTTCCTAAACTTTGCAGGCTGCCAAACCATCTGGTTTGAAGTAACCATATTGACATCACAATGATTGGTTATGCAATTTTTCAAACCTTCAGCTCAGCAATTTGAAAGAGTGTGATTGAATTTTAACTTGTGTAATGTTATAATTGTCGCCAAATAAAGTCTATTAGGTGAATGAATTGGTGACACTGGCTGAATCTCCTTCAACCCAGCCAGAAAATCAGAAAAAAATCGAAGATCTGGTAATGTTTGAATTATAGTATTAGCAGTGGCAATGCGCATAATTTACGATTAAAGTTATCCTGTTGTTTTCTAGCGTTGTTAGAACAGTAGAGCTGAGGCGTAGTAAGTTAAGAACTGGATACATGGCAAGCAGTCACATCATAATCTGATCAACAAAAACAAAAACAGAGAAATAAACTGAGTTTGGTCTGTGCCTGATTTGTTGTGTTCCATCATTCATCTAGAGTTTCTAAATAGCGTAGTAGGTGGTAATTGAAATCGTATGTGAATAAAGCCTCAGGTTTCCCAGTTTCGCTGATAAGGCAATAAACCTCATGATAAAATTCTCAGTGAGCGCAAAAATCACAGGCTGTAAATCCTAGCAGGCAAAATGAGAAATTATAATGAAGTCATCTCTCTTCAGAAAATTCTTCATATACCACAAATTAATGAGTGTAGAATGCAGATGAAATTTTTTAACATTCCAGAATCCAGACAAGGAAAAGTCTCCGTTAGTACAGTAGTCTTACCTTTGTTTTAAAACTTCATCTAAAATTTTGGATTAACAAAAAACAAGGTGCAAAATTTCGCAGCATCAGGTCCAAGTTTACCAACAAAACTACTGTTCCGGACATCCAACATCAGCACTTGAATTGCAGTCTGTTAAATAAGCTGGAGTTAAAAATATACTGCCTCCATCACAAAAAAGAGACAATTCCTCACACTTCAGCATTTCAACACCAGTATCACATTTATTATTCGGTCACATGCTTTCTTGTAAAATATGTTTTCACAATAATGATCTACATTTAGTTTTTGCCAAAAATAGTTCGGGTATTGGTAACCAATTTGATATCAAAACGAGGTGAAACCCAAAAAAACGACATGTTATTAGTACGATCATGCATTAGCTGATTGCACAGAGAAGATGGGGTAATATTTGGTGTATTACAACCCAATGTCAGGTGACTCCACCTTAAACTTAGAGTAGCAACCTCAACATGCGATGTGTTTTTCAGTTGTTAATATTATTTCTAGGTATTTTTTTTGCAAAATAAATAATGTGTCATAATTTCAAATGTCAAGAGATATGGAGTAAGTAACCTCATGCTCATCTCGCGATTGCCTCGAGGTTAAAAGGTGACTATCATAATTGGAATGACCATTATTAAAATATGTTATTGAAAATTTTCAAGATGAATTATGTCAACAAAAATTTGGTGTTAGCAAATATGACTTCAGATTTCAAAGGGAGGATGGTACAAAAGCCTAAAAAAATTGATTCGTTACTTTTATGTAAAGCGCTGCAGATAAAGATGAGATATGTAAATAAATGGTAAAAAACTTGAATTGAATATGAATAGCAGTTAATGGATTCGCAGACAGATCAAAAATCTTTTGAATAGAATAATAACTATAATTCATGTCCTGTTACATTGGACTAATTTGCACCTCCTCAATAATGCATTTTTGCAGGCTATAACATGCTGCCATTGAATTTTACACCAACGATTACCAAAATCAGTAATCAATTTTCAAAAAGATTTATAACCATAAATAGAGAAAAATTCAGTGGCAGAGACAGCAGTGGCACTTGGGTTGAATGAACTCCACTGTTGATCGGAGGTGATGAAAAGTGCTCATGGCAATATCCCCAAAACATTTTGTCACAAACAATAGTGAGAGCTATTTATCAGCCAATCTCACCATCGCCTCCCCAGGATTATTTTCCTGACCTTCAGTCAAAAATAAGTCAGCATTTGCCAAAAATAAAGAGTGATGCTTCTATTTTTGAGCTTTCCCATGATGGTTTGTTTATGATCTGCCAGGATGTCCTAACTCTGGCTAGCGCAGCTTAAAGCGGTTTCCTAAGGTAGGTGACAGCATGGGTTAGGTAAGAGACAGCCTGGCTACCAGTCTACGTAATCACACTGTCTCCAACTCACCAAGCCACGACAGCCTGGAAAATAATTCCCCTGTCAAAACACGATAATGTCCCTACACCATTGACAAAATTCCAATATAATTTCAATCTTTCTCTGTGGCCGCTGTTTGTGTGTTAGATAGACTCTGGACTTGAGTAATCTGAGATAATATCTACTCGAAAAATGTGTAAATCTGTGATTTATTATCAGCCTTGTTTACTCAATCAACAGTTTAAATGTTTCTGTAATTATAAATCGATGATACCGGGTAGCTGCTGTGGATAATACCAGGTAACGACAGCAGCAGGCCGTATGTAACACAGAGAATCAGTCATAATACTCTACACATGAGCTGCGGCTACTGGAACTTATCCAGGTATCTGGTACTCCACTGAGGCTTGACGGAGCCGAGCTCAGGCATTTTTATAATTTTTCATCTGATTTTTACATCAAGTGCGCAGCTCAGTGAGGAGTGTATTACTCAAATTTGTTTCTTCTACTCCAATAAATTACTAATTCATTATATCACTCATGTAATCACCAAGTTATTACCTGAAATTCTCATGCTAGTTTTTCAGAAGCTATTTATCATTGTGGTAATCAGCAGATGGAGGGCAAACTACAAACCGCTGTGGTGAAAACAATGATCTCACTCCGGTGATAATTACCTTGTTATAGGCTAGAAAACCCCTGATTAATTCATTTTAAATAATGGTGTTGTAGGAAGAAAAAGAGGCCTGGAATTTTTATGTATTGACTAGATGCTGCTAGTACCTTGGTCCAAACAAAAAATATCATGTTCA
>ERZ1740062.1006-NODE-1006-length-12418-cov-4.088571_pt1 | contig 12418 bp, 9 predicted proteins | sample MGYA00581741_ERZ1740062 | MGnify/ENA primary metagenome ERZ1740062 (study PRJEB43018, sample SAMN04849747) | marine metagenome | isolation source: floating plastic debris | place: Pacific Ocean | collected 2008-09-01 | study: EMG produced TPA metagenomics...
ATGAGCCGTTTCAGTTCCTGTTCAAGCTGTGTGTGGTTCTTTTTGTAGCGCCATTCACATTCCTTGAGGTGCAGCGCGAAGGTGGCGCGGACGCCGTTGAACTTCGCCAGCCTGCGTTTGGTGAAACTCCAGAACGCCTCGATCCCGTTGATGTGGGTGCGCCCCCGCGCAAAGCCGTTCTTGTTTTTATTGATTCGGACATGACGGTCATAGCCGACGTGAACGAGGCCGTCATAGCCCCGCCAATCATCGGAGTAGATGATGCTCTCGGGGTCGATATGTCCAAGAATAACAGGGTGTAAGCTCTTCTTTGAACACTCTGGAACGATCTCGGTGTAGACCCGCCCACCGCGTTCATAAAGACCAAAGACAGCCTGCTTTTGCGTGCCGCGCCCAGACTTGAGCCGCCCCGTCTGGCCGCGCCGTCGCGCTGGCCCGAAGAAGCTTTCATCCATTTCCACCTCGCCGACGAAAGTCTTCATCTCTGCGATCTGATGGGCATAGATGAGGCGCCTGAACCTGGCGAACCGTGCGTTCACGGTGTTGCGGTTCACATCGGCCAGGACGGCCGTCTTTGACGCGACAATGTCGAGGCAAAAACAGGTCAATATCCGAGCCGCTTTTGACCGGCTTAGTTTATTGTTACCATTCATAAATCTAGCCTAGCTCCGTAAAAGTGCTAGTCTAGAGCTTCAGAGATTTCAACGCGGTGGGGGGCGCTGGATTGCTTGGGTGCTACACGAAACGCCCTATCCCCCGGCCCCGGCCCCGGGCAAAACGCCCTGCGCCACCGCCCATGTTAGCGCCTCTGCGCTGAAGGTGTCGGGCGCCAGCGCATAGTTTGGCATATCGCCCGCGGCCTTGCGCGCCGTTGTCCGCGCCCCGTCCCCCGGCCCGAGGTCCCGAACCGCCGCTGGTCCGATGACATGCACCCAGGGTGTCGGACCGTAGAGCGCGGGCGCCAGCCGGTGGTGCCGGGTTGGGCCATAGACAACCCCCGGAATGCCGAGATACGCAGGCAACAGCGACGCGCCGCCGATCGGCGCGGCGAAAAATTGCGCCCCGGCCAGCCGCGCGGCTTTCACCGACAGCGTCTGGCCGAACAGGCTTTCGACGGCGACCCCTGGCCCAAGTGCCGCTTCCCAACGGGCGCAGATCTCTGTCTCCTCGGCCTGCAGGGGCGCAAAGCTGGCGGGAACGGGGCCATCCTCTGGCCCTGCGAGGCCAAGCACCAGGACCCGAAAAGGCCCCATACGGGCGCGCAACGCCTCAAAGAACTGGAGAAGCGCGGCCTCCTGCTCCACCCAACGCCGTTTTTCCAATTGGAGTGAGGTGACCAGGACAGGCTCTGCCGGCGGTGCCGGGGACGGCACCATGGCGGCCAGATGGCGCAAAACAGCGGGCAGCGCCGCATGCGCCTGCAGGATCCCCGGCATCCGCCCCACGGTCGAAACCTGCGCGTCGGACAAAAGCGTGCGCAGCCCCCGTTCATCGACCGGGTGGGGCAGAAGGCGATGACCGGCGGCCGCCAGGAGCCGGTCATAAGGGATCAGCGCGTCGCCTTTTCTGAGCGCAATCTCCGAAAACCGCTGCCCCAGGGTCTCGTCTTGCAAGAAGCGCGCCGCGGCCAGCAGCCCATCATGGACGCGCGGGTTGCGCGCGACCAAAATCTGCCGGGTGCCAAGCGTCTCCAAAAGCGCCCGGTTGCCGCTGGCGGCCGCCACGGCCCGCTCGGTCACGGCCAGGCTTTTGGTCAGTGCGGAGGGCGGCGGGCCGCTGCCCGCTCGCGCCAAGCTCAGGACGCCGCCGGCGACCGAAAGCCGCGCCCAGACCGACGCTTTGCCTGCCGCGAGGCTTAAAAGCGCGGGCGCCGATTTGCCCTGGCCGAGCACCAGATGCCCCAGCGCATATTCCATGCCGGTGTCCGCGCGGCGATGCGCCAGGACCCGCGCGGGGCGGCTGAGGGCGGCGGTCCAGGCCGCCGGGTCCGGGGCGCCGGTGACCTCGGGCTCAGCCCCTGGCAAGGCCGCTAGCAGATCCCCGATCACAACCGCCGGGCGCAGCCGGCTGCCCGGGGGCGTCGCCGCCCGGTCCAACAGGCGGTAGACGACCGCCTCCGCCGATTTCGCCTGTTTGGACCGTGCCATGGCCTGACCTTTCTGCCGCGCACCGCCTCCCTTACCGTGTTTCGCGCCGGTGGTGAAACCGCGCGCAGTGCAGCCTTGGACCTGCTGGGATTGGGGCCGGTGGGGTCATGGGGCGCGGACGTTAACGCTTGGTCCCCAGCGCGCGGGCGCTTAAACGGATGCTGGATGGAAAGGGAGGGCAAGCATGACGCCCAAAGCGCTGAGCTTCGACGTCTTCGGCACCTGCGTGGACTGGCGCCGCGCGGTCGCGCGGGACACGGCGATGCACGTCCCGGGGGTGGATCCCCTGGCCTTCGCCGTGGCGTGGCGGGGGCAGTATCAGCCCGCGATGGAGCGGGTGCGAACGGGCGCCCGGGGCTATGTGGCGCTTGACGAGCTTCACCTCGAAAACCTCCACCACGTCGCTGAGTCTTTCGCGGTGACTGTGCCCGATCCGGCCGCGCTCAACACAGCGTGGGAGCGGTTGGACCCCTGGCCGGATGTCGTCCCGGGGCTTACGGTGCTGCGCCGGTCGGTTCCGATTGCGCCATGCTCGAACGGCTCGATCGCGATGATGACGGCCCTTGCCCGCTATGGCGGTCTGCCGTGGGACTGCATTCTGGGCGCCGATATCGCGCGAAGCTACAAGCCGAAACCAGAGGTCTACCGCGCTTGCGCCGCTGTGCTGCGCCTGGCGGAAAGCGACGTGATGATGGTGGCGGCGCACAACGCGGATCTTGCCGCCGCTGCCGATGCCGGGCTGGCCACGGCCTTTGTGCCGCGGCGGGACGAGCATGGACCGGGACAAACCGTGGACCTAAGGGCCGAAGGGCCTTGGACCGTGGTCGCCGAGGATTTTCGCGACCTGGCGACACAGCTTTTCCCAGACCCTGTCTAGCTGGATGCGGCCCCCCCCCGCGGCGCAAAAGCCGGGCTTCGCACCAAAACGCCGCCGATCGTGGGGCCGTTGGCTTAAGACGCACAGTTTTTGGCCCTCAGGGCAGGGGGGGAAGCGACCGGCACCGTCCGGACCGGCGGGCGGCTGTCTTTGTCGGTCAATCCCGCCCCGGACGTGGGCAAAGCCGCTTTGGGCGGCACCTGGTACCTGAAACCGCGGCGCGAAGTTCATCACGGCGCTTTTCGTGCCCCTGTTTGTCGATGTGCGCGGGCACCGCCCGGGCCAACGGTGCGCGTGGCACCGGCGCCATTTGGTGCGGTGCGATCTGGGTCTATACTGCACGGCCGCCCGCAGGCAGGCCGCGGCGGTATTGCAGATGCCGCCCTAAAGGGTTTCGTGAACGGCCTAAGATATCAGGGATCCCTTAATGCGTTGAAATCTTTGATTTCAGGCAGCGTTATAGGATCCCGGTTTTTCGCGAAACGCTTTAGCGGCTAAAGCGGGCCACAAGCTCAACATGGGGCGACCAGCGGAATTGGTCGATTAAGCGGATGGCCGTCAGACGATAGCCGCCCGCCACAAGGATTGCGGCATCGCGCGCAAAGCTGACCGGTGCGCAAGAGACGGCAACGATGCGGGGGACGGCGGACTGGGCCAGCGCCGCCGCTTGCGCCGCCGCCCCGGCGCGGGGCGGGTCGAGGACAACACCCGCAAACCGCGACAAATCCGCGGGCAGAAGCGGACGCCGGAAAAGATCGCGCACCTCCGTTGTCACGGTCCTCAGCCCCGGCACCCCGCGCCAGGCGACATCAAGCGCGGCCAGCATCGCGCCCTCCCCCTCAACCGCGTGCACCGCCGACCGCTCTGCCAAGCGCAGCGCAAAAGGTCCGCACCCGGCAAAAAGGTCGGCCACCGGGTCGGCGCCCGCCAGATGCTCTGCTGCGTCGCTGGCCATCACCGTCTCAGCCGCCGCGACGGCCTGTAAGAAGGCGCCGGGCGGCGGCACGACCCTGGCGCGGCCCATTTCGGCCCGCGGCGGGCGGTGCAGCGCGATGACCTCCCCCTCCCAACTCAACCGCGCGAACGCCTGCGCCCCGGCAAGTGTCGCAAGCGCTTGGCGCAGCGGAAGGTCCAGCGCCTTGCCGCCCGAGACCGCCACATCCAGCCCATCGTCGCTGTGCCAAAGCGCAAGACGCAACAGCCCCTTGCGCGACCCGCCGATCCGCACGAGCGCCTCCAAACCCGGCAGCGCGGCCATAAGGTTGGGATGCAGAACGCCGCAGCTTTTGATGGGCACAAGGCGATCGGAACGGCGCGCATGAAAGCCGATCTCAACAGTCTTGCGGGTGCGCCGCGCCGTCAGGGTTGCGCGCCGGCGGCTGCGCTCTGGTGCCGTGAAGGCGGGCAGAAAGGGGGCTGAAAGCCCGTGCGCGGCCAGCGCCCGCGCGATCACCGCCTCTTTCCAGCCCTCCAAGAAGGGATCGTCGGCCTGTTGCAAGGCGCAGCCGCCACAAGCGCCGAAATGGGGACAGGGCGGGTGCCGCCGATGGGGACTGTCCCGATGGCGCCTATGCGGCGGCGCGGCATCGACGACATCGCCTGGCAGGGTGAACGGCACCGCGACCCCGTCCGCTGTCAATCCGTCCCCAAGATGGCCGAGCCGTGAGATGGTAAGCGGCGTCATCCCTGACGCTTACCGCAGTTTCGCGGCAGACCGAAGCCCAACCAGGCCGGTAGCGCCCCCCTGGCGCTGCGCGACGGCGATCCGTGAAAGACGGGAGATATCGAGCAGCCCATAATGCGTTGAAATCCCCGATGTCCCGCAGCGTGAGGTGATCCACGTGTCGCACCAAACGCTATGGGCCCCGCTCCCCCGCGCCGGAAGAGCCAACACACTGTTTCCTATTCCTAGCATTATCCGGCGCCTTCATGTCGATTATTTCTTAGATCAAGCCAAAGCAGGAGCTTTCGATGCCAAACACCCCGCCGCCGCCGGGCCTTCGGATCGGGCATGTTCATCTTCGCGTCTCGGACTTGGACCGGTCCATCGGCTTTTACCGCGATGTCATCGGGCTAGAGCTTGTCCGCCGGTTGGGCACGGGCGCGGCGTTCCTATCCGCGGGCGGGTATCACCATCACATTGGCCTTAACACCTGGGACAGTGCCGGCGCGCCCCCGCCGCCGCCGGGGCCCGCTGGGCTCGTCCACGCGGCGGGTCTGTTCCCGCCCAGAATGGGGGTGAGCTTTACTGGGATCGTCCGCGCGATGCTTGGCCGGTGGCGCCCGACGGGGGGATCGATATCGTGACCAAACGGCTCGATCTTGCGTCGCTTCGGGGCTAGCGGACGCGGAGGGCGGCTTGGACCCATGGGCCGCTGATCTTGGCGCGGGCTTTGGGGCCCCGGGGGCACGGCCCCTTCCGATCATCCTCCCGGCGCTTTGAGCGCGGCCAGCAAAACCTCCCGATTTCCGTCACTGCCCGCGATCGGGCTGTCGCGCGTGCCCTGGATCACCCAGCCCGCGCGTTCCAAAAACGTCGCAACAGCCAAAACCGCCGCCTGGCGTTGCGCGTCATCGCGCACGACCCCACCCTTGCCGACGGCTGCTGGGCCCAACTCAAACTGCGGTTTGACCAGGGCGACCAGGACAGCGCCGGGTGCTGCGTGGGTCAAAGCCGGCGGCAGCGCCTTGGTGAGCGAGATAAACGACACGTCGGCCGTGATCCACGCGATGGGCCCCAGATCAGATGGCAGTGCGCGCGCGTTCACGCCCTCCAGCGCCCGCACCCGGGCGTCAGCGCGCAGCCGGGGGTGGAGCTGGCCACGGCCGACAGCGAGGGCTGTGACATGAGCGGCGCCGCGGGCCAGCAAAACCTCCGTGAACCCGCCCGTCGATGCGCCGATATCCAGCGCGCGAACCCCCGCCGGGGACAGCCCGAAGGCGTCGAGCGCGTGCAGGAGTTTCAACGCCGCGCGCGACACCCATGGATTGGGATCATGCGTCACGGCAAGGGCCAGGTCCGCCACCGGCTGCGCGGGCCGCCGCACAACCCTACCGCCGACGGTCACGGCGCCTGCGCGGATCAGGGCCTGCGCGCGGCTGCGGCTGGGCGCCAGTCCCGCACGGACCAGCGCCTGATCCAGCCGCTCTGACGGCATGTTAGGCGGTGCGAGAGCGGGTCGGATCCAACCAGTCTTTCCGGCCCTTAGGATCCGCGAAGGGCAGGCGCAGCCGGCTTCGGCGCCAATCCGAAAACCGGATCGAAAGGCCGCCCTTTTGCGCCAGGATTTCACTTTGAGCGGGGTCAAGCTCACGCACCAAAACGCGGGAGCCGACGGTCCACACCACAGCGCGACGGCCATCGATCAGCTTTAGCAGCGCGGCATGTCCGTCGTCGGCAAGAACGACGCGCGCGATATCGGCCTCTGGATCGGCGGCGCGCCACGCTGCGCGCGCGCTGCCGCTGTCCAACACTGCGCGACGGGCGGTTGCGCGCCACCAAAAGGCAAGCCCGGCCAATGCGAACACGACCGCAACGATTCCCACCGACCACGCCATCGTAACCTCCCCACGCCGTTGCCTTTGTCCCCGACCGGTCAACCGATTCTCGGCCTGGGCGGGCACGGCTTGCTGCGAGTTATAGGGCGCCTGCCCAGATGGCGCCAAGACAAAGCGCGCATTTGGCCATTATTCCGCGGCGCGCAGGTCCAGAAAACCGCCCGACTGGCGCTGCCAGAACCGCGCATAAAGCCCGCCCGCCGCCAAAAGCGTATCATGTTCGCCCTCCTCGGCGATCCGCCCCTCCGCCATGACGATGATTCGGTCCATCGCCGCGATGGTCGACAGCCGGTGCGCGATGGCAATAACGGTCTTGCCTTCCATCACCTCCGACAGCGCCTTCTGGATCTCGGCCTCCACTTCGCTGTCCAGCGCGGACGTCGCCTCGTCCAGAACCAAAAGCGGCGCATCCTTCAAGATCGCGCGCGCCAGCGCGATCCGCTGGCGCTGACCGCCGGACAGCTTCACGCCGCGCTCACCCAGATGAGCGTCATAGCCGCGGTTGCCGTGCAGATCCTCAAGCCCTGCGATAAAGTCATGGGCCGAGGCGCGGGCTGCGGCGGCCGCGACCTCCGCGTCGGTGGCGTCGGCCCGGCCATAGCGGATGTTTTCCCGCGCCGGACGGTTGAACATCGCCGTTTCTTGCCGCACCACGGCGATCTGGCGGCGCAGCGCATCTTGGTCGAGGTCGCGCAGATCCTGACCGCCGAGCGTGATGCGCCCGGCCTCCACATCGTAAAGGCGCAACAAAAGCGACACCACCGTCGTCTTGCCCGCGCCAGAGGCGCCGACCAGCGCCACCTTCTCACCCGGGCGCACGGCGAGCGAAAAGTCGTGCAGGGCCGGCGTCCCCTCCTTGCCATAGTTAAAATGCACCTTTTCAAACGCAACGCTGGCGTCGTTGGCGCTGGGTTGCCGGGCGTCGGGACGGTTGGCGATCTCGTGCGGTGGGGACAGCGTGCGGATGCCGTCCTCCACCTCGCCGATATTGGCAAAGATCCCGAGCGCGGTGAAACTGACCCAGCCCGACATCTGCGCCAGACGCGTCGCGATCAGGCCCGAGATGGCAATGTCGCCGGCGGTGGCAAGACCCGCTTGCCAGAGCGCAAAGGTATAGCCGATCAGGATCACCGGCAGCGTGCCGGCCAACATGGACAGCGCCAGGCGAAGCCCAACCACCAGATTTCCAAAGTTCAGCGCCGCCCGGCGGTAGGTGCCCAGTGCCTCGATCGCGGCGCGATCCTCATGCGCGCCGTGGCTGAAAAGCTTGACCGTGGCGATGTTGGTGATCGTGTCGACGATTTGCCCCGTCACCATCGCCCGCGCCCCCGCCCGCGCGCGGGAGCGGACGCGGATGCGCGGGATAAACCACCGGATCAGCAGGACATAGCACGCGAGCCAAACCAGCAGCACGGCGGTCAGCCGGATGTCCACCGCACCCATCAGCGCCATCGCGCCCAGCGCCGAGGCGATGGCAAAGCCCATGATGTTGCAGGTCTCGACCACAATGTCGGTTACCGCGCGGGCGCATTGCTGGGCCTTCTGCGCAATCCGCCCGGCGAAATCGTCGTCGAAAAAGCGCATCGATTGGCCAAGCGTGTAGCGGTTCAGCCGGGTGAGGACCAGCGGGTAAAGGTTCGGCCCCAGTGCCACGGACGTCATCGAGGCGTTCAACGCCATCAGCACCGGGCGGATGGCAAAGAAAAACAGCGCAATCGCGGTCAGTGGCAGCGCGTAATCGGACAGGAAACTTGGCCCCGTCGCCTGCGCCCGATCAATCGCCCAACCGATAAAAAACGCCGACAGGATCTCGGTCAGACCGACAAAAATCGAAATGCCAAGCGCGAGTGAGACGGTGGGCATGGCCCCGTCGAGGCTCCACCGCATAAACGGCAGAAGCTGCCGGGGCATCGGCCCTTTCGCGGGTTGTGTCGGCGCAACCAGGTTGCCAATGGCGGTTAGGATCATGGCGTCTTACCTCATTCTGCTGCCCTATCGGTGGCAAGGAACCCACCCGATTGCCGCTGCCAAAACCCGGCATAGGCGCCGCCGAGATCCAGAAGATCGGCGTGCTGGCCTTCCTCGACAATCTTGCCGTCCGCCAGTACCACGATCCGGTCCATGGCTGCGATGGTCGACAACCGATGCGCGATGGCGATGACGGTCTTGCCTGCCATCACGTCGGCCAGTGCCGCCTGGATCTCTGCCTCAACTTCGCTGTCGAGCGCGGATGTCGCCTCATCCAGCACCAGGACGGGCGCGTCCTTTAGGATCGCGCGGGCCAGTGCAATGCGTTGGCGTTGTCCGCCCGACAGCTTTACGCCCCGCTCCCCCAGCCGGGCGTCGTACGCGCTGCGCCCGCGGTAATCCCGCAACCCAAGGATAAACTCATGGGCCGAGGCCCGGCGCGCCGCGGCCTCAACCTCTACCGCAGTCGCGTCCGGTTTGCCATAGCGGATGTTTTCGAAGGCAGAGCGGTTGAACATCGTCGTCTCTTGCCGGACGACGCTGATTTGGCGGCGGAGTGCGGCCTGGCTGATGTCGCGGATATCTGTGCCGTCGAGCCTGACCGACCCGGCCTCCACATCGTAAAGACGCAGCAAAAGCGAGGTCACGGTGGACTTGCCCGCGCCCGACGCGCCCACCAGCGCCAGCTTTTGCCCCGCCGGCACGTGGAGCGAGAAATCGCTCAACGCCCGGCCTGCGCCGTCATAGGCAAAGGTGACGCGGTCGAACGCGATCTCGCCATCCGCCTTTGTGACGGCCCTGGCCGGTCTGCGGTCGGTGATCTCATGCGCTGGCGCCAGCGTGTCGATCCCGTCCTCGACCTCGCCGAGATTGGCAAAGATCGACACCAGCGCAAAGCTGACGCGGTTGGTCACCTGGGACAGCCGCACCGCCACCATCGCGGCCAGCGCGATATCGCCTGTGCTGGCCGCCCCAATCGACCAAAGCCAAACCGCAAGACTGATCGCAAGCAGCGGCAGCGTCCCGGCCAGCGTGGTGAGAAAGAAGCGAAACAGCGCGGTGAGGGAGCCGAAGGCGACCGCGCGGCTGCGAAACCCTTCCAAAGCATCGAGCGCGGCGCGATCCTCATGCGCGTCATGGGCAAACAGCTTGACAGTCGAGATATTCGACAGCGTGTCGACGATTTGCCCGGTGACGACCGTCCGCGCCTCGGCCCGCGCTTTTGAGCGCGTTTGCACCCGCGGGATGAAATAGGCGATCAGAAAGCCATAGATCGAAAGCCACAGCGAAAACGCGCCGAGCAACCGCCAATCGACAGTGCCAAAAAGCAGAACGGCGCCAAGAAACATCGCCGCCGTGTAGATGACCGTGTCGATCCCCTCGATGATCACATCGGTCAGCGCGCGGCTGGTTTGCATCGCCTTTTGGCTGATCCGCCCGGCGAAATCGTTCTCGAAATACCGCATCGAATGGCCCAGCGTGTGGCGGTTGATACGGCTGAGGATCAGCGCAAAAAGATGCGGTCCGATCAGGACGGAGGTCATGGCCGCATCGGCGGCAAACAGGACCGGACGCAGCAGCAAAAAGACCAGCGCGCCAACCAGGAACACCGGCCAAAGCTCTGCCACGGCACCAAGGCCCGCGGCCTCGGCCCGGTCGATGGCATATCTTGTGAACCGGTCAGCCCGGTTGCGATGCTGATCGCCACCGCCAACAGGATGCCACGCTCGGCCCCGCGCACCGCCCACCGCGAAAACGGCCAGATCCCTTCAGCCGGCGGTGGACCGGCCGCCGGCTGAAAGGCATCGATCAGGCCCAGAAGGCGCGCGCGGGCGGCCCCGATCATTCAGCCGCCGCAGCGCCGAGAAATCCGCCCGACTGCCGCGCCCAAAAGCCGGCATATGTGCCGCCCTTTTCCATCAAGGCGGCGTGGCTGCCATCCTCTAGGATGCGGCCCTGATCCATAACGATAATCCGGTCCATCCGGGCGATGGTGCTAAGCCTGTGGGCAATCGCGATCACGGTCTTTCCTTCCATCACGCCGTAAAGCGTGTTTTGGATCGCCGCCTCGACCTCGCTGTCGAGTGCCGAGGTGGCCTCGTCTAGGATCAAAATAGGGGCGTCCTTCAGAATGACACGCGCAATCGCGATGCGCTGGCGCTGGCCGCCCGACAGCTTGACGCCGCGCTCCCCAACATAAGCGTTGTACCCTGTCCGCCCCTTCGGATCCTGAAGGTCTTGGATAAAGGCATGCGCCTCCGCCCGCTCAGCCGCGGCGACCATCTCGGCCTCCGACGCCTCGGGCCGCCCGTAAAGGATGTTGGCCCGGATCGATCGGTGCAGCAGAGAGTTGTCCTGCGTCACCATGCCGATCGCGCCGCGCAGGCTTTCCTGGCTGACGGCGCTGACATTCTGAGCATCGATCAGGATTTGGCCCGTCTCGGCGTCGCGAAACCGCAAAAGCAGGTTGACCAGGCTCGACTTGCCCGCGCCCGAGCGTCCGACAAGCCCCACCTTTTGGCCCGGCGGGATGGTCAGCGACACATCGTCCAGACCGCCTTGCCCTTTGCCGTAATGGTGGCTGACGCCCTCATAGCGGATCTCGCCGCGGGGGACGTGAAGCGCCGGCGCCCCCGGCGCATCGGTCACGTCATGGGGCACCGAGATAGAGCGCAGCCCCTCCCGCATCACGCCGGCATGCTCAAAAAGCCGGATGACGACCCACATGATCCCACCCGACATCCCGTGCAGGCGGATGGGCAGCGCGGCGGCGGCGGCCACTTCGCCCGTTGACACGACGCCCGCGGTCCACAGCCACAAGGCCGGGCCGACAACGCCTACGATCAACAGCCCGTTGATGGCGTTTAGGCCAAAGCTAAGCTCCGTCATCAACCGCAAGAACCGCTGCAACCGCAGGCGATGACGGCGCAACGCGGATTGCGTATACGCCTCCTCCCGCCGGCTGTCGGCGAACAGCTTCACGGTTTCGATGTTGGTATAGCTGTCGACGATGCGCCCCGTCACCAGGCTGCGCGCGTCCGACCATTTCTCGGACGCCGTTGCGACGCGGCGGGCGATGAACTGGACGTACCAGCTGTAAAGCCCCAGCCAGATGAGCATCGGGATCGCCAGTCGCGGATCGATTTGGCCCAGGACCAGTGTCGCGCCGACGACATAGGTCATCGCGTACCACAGCGCTTCGAACGTCATGTAGGTGCTGTCCTCCACCGCCGGGCCCATCTGCATGACCCGGTTCGACAGACGCCCCGCGAAATCGTTCTGAAAAAACGCACTCGACTGGCCCAGCATGTGCCGATGGGCCCGCCAGCGCACCAGATCCTGGATGTTGCCGGCCAGGCTTTGCTCCAACAAAAGGTGGTTGCTGCCAAACAGGAACGGGCGCAGGAACAGAATCAAAAGCCCGATGATCAAAAGCTCGGACCCGTGGATGCCGAAAAAGCTTTCGACACCGGTCTCCCCCATCATATCGATGACGCGCCCCGAGTAGAATATCAGCCCGGCCTCGACGATGGCGACCACCATGCCGGACAGCGCAATCCAGGGCATCACCCCGTAGAATGGCTGCCAAACGCTTTTGAGATAGGCGAAAAGCATGGCGGGCGGGGTCCGCGCGACATAGGTTTGAAACGGATCGACAAGGTTTTCAAAGCGGCGAAACATAGCGGTCATTCCTGCGGTCAGGGGCGGTGGAAAAGCAGCGGAGAACGAAGCGCGGGCCAGGGCCAAAACCGGCGCCCCCGGGGCGCCGTCGCTGGCGCGCCCCCCGGGGGAGGCTCTGGTGCGGGGCCCAGGGCGGTCTCCGGCACGGGTGTGGCGCGCGCCTCCGGCACGGGTGTGGCGGGCGCCT
>ERZ1740062.1008-NODE-1008-length-12413-cov-4.931704_pt1 | contig 12413 bp, 10 predicted proteins | sample MGYA00581741_ERZ1740062 | MGnify/ENA primary metagenome ERZ1740062 (study PRJEB43018, sample SAMN04849747) | marine metagenome | isolation source: floating plastic debris | place: Pacific Ocean | collected 2008-09-01 | study: EMG produced TPA metagenomics...
ATGTATGGGTTCTGTGTTCATATTCAAGTATGTGGTAGACTTTTTGTTCAAGTTTCTTTGATTAAATTGTTCCAATATCTATCCCTAACAATCTGTTCACATTAACTATATTACAATATACCCTACAGGAATACGAAAATTTACACGGAATTTAATTTAGCGACCCTGCCCAGAATGGTCGAATTCACGGAATTGAATATTAGGGAATTTTGATTTTTGAAATTTAGTTATATAAGCCATCATTGAAAGATTTTTAAAAATCTTATGATTAGCGGAATAAAAATTTAGCGAATTTGCCATTAGCAATATTTAAACTCTAATGAAAATTTTCTTCCTGTAGGGTACATGTAATTTGATTTCCTTTTTCATTTGATTTCCTCTTTTTGATTTGACGTAAACTGTGTTTGCATTCCAAGCTTGTTAATCATTGCAAATATACATAGTGAGCATAATGTAAACTTCTAATTTTTTCATATTTCTCCAGATGATACTTCAAAAGAAGGCAGACAGAAGAAGAAAGAGAGCTGAGTCTGTGGCTAAAATAAGAGAAGACACCAAAGAGCAGATCCCTCCAGCTCCCGCCAGCCAACCAATCAAATATCAGCATGATAGCAGGAAACAGGACCAGGGTGATTACCAAGCCACACCAAAATATCAAGCAGAATCCAATGGTAAAACTACATCACCAAAACACCACATGTATGGAAATGGAGACCAAGTTCACAGCACATCGCCGAAGTATCATTACCAGCATCAGCAAACTGGGCCTCCAGCGGAGGGTGCACATCCTTCACCCACAGATAAAGCTAAAGTTTCTCAGTATGGCTCGAGTCAGGCTGTGAATAACAACAACAGTAGTGGCTATGCCAACTATCACACTCAAGCACAGCAACAGTCCTTCGGTGTCGGTAAGTGTTTTCTATACATAACTAAGCAGAACTGAAATAGAGATTACATGCTGATATCCATTCCGACGTACCGACACATGGGTCGGAATATGGAACCTTGAAACTCGAACCGTAAGTGCTTTATTCAAATTTTTAATGCATGCAATTAGCAAAGCCCGCCATGCTGACATTGACTTCCCCAAGGTGCAATTTGGAAGGTCGGCCAATCTTATGCTAGCGAAACTTATAATGTAAATATATCCTCAACAAAGGTCCAAGATTTTTGCAGTATAGTCTATTTGTGCCTGGTATGTACCTGGCCTTGCATTCGCAGTAATCATTAAACCACTTTGATTCGACACTCATGCCATCATTTTTTTCACACATATTGACATAGATGGCTAAATCAAACATTTAATAGTACAGTAATGACTCTTTTTTTAACCCTGTTCATGTTTTCATTGTACAGCATTCGGTAGAACTGTTCAGACAAGCAACCCTAGACCAAAATCACATTTGCTCCAGAGAAAGAATAGTTTTGGTGCTGCGGTAAGTTTTGAACCCCACAAAAAGGTTATCGTTCTTTCCATATACATACCTAATATTCATAGACTAGCACTTAGTCAAAGGAATGCTAGAAACAAATACAATTACAATATTGTCTAATATCACATGAGTTGTCCTCACATGATTATATAGAAGATAACTCCTAAATTGGTGTGATGAATGATATAAAACATTATCTTGTTTCAAGCTGTGAGTGAAAATACCCCGGCTTAACTCCGCGACATTACAGTACAAAATACAATGCATACAATGCATACATTATCTTTGATCACTAACCACGAAACTTCGTTGTTCCTGCGTGCCTTCTTTCATGAGCTCAATATGAGCTAATCGATTACATGCAAAATTATACATCATTTACCCTCATCATGTTGTAGGATGCTCCCTATGACACCCCTAAGCCATCACAGCGACAGACCTCTGCCCCTGTAGCTGCTGCAGGACGTCACAGACCCCCTCAAAATTCCTCATTCTTCAGACAAGCTGCTAATCCTATTATCACCAGAGATGATAGAACAGGGCTTCAAATTCAGAGCCAGAGGATTGTAAGTTTTTAAGATTCGATATTTCCATATCCTCCCCATGTTTATCCTAGAGTTAAAGAAAATGTACAAGGCACCTACAACAAAAAGCAGTAATATTGATAAAGATTTATATTTTATTTTCTTGCACTCATAGAGCTTTATAATATCAGATTAGTCAAAGTAAAGTATACTCTCATTCTCACCGTATCAAGGAAAATAGAGCTGGGATTCTTTCCACGAACATATACAAGCATATCATTCTATGTACAGTGTATGCTAATATATTTTCATTGTTGTCTTATAGATGCCTGGTCGTGGTGCAGCAACAAAGCCTGAAAAGCCAAGGGCGGCATTCGGTAAGAAACAGTTTGATAACACAAGAAATGCCTCTGCATCTGGTCAGGCCAGAGCCGGTCTCGGGAGCTACTCACAAGCTCACGGAACTATCACATCATCCGGGCTAGCCGCTCTGAGGCAAAATAAATGGTGAAGCAGGGGGCAAGTGACAGTCAGTTATTGACTGGTAACTCCGAGGATTTCATGTTGCGCTATCCGCAGTCAAGTTAATATCATGCTCTCATTGATTCCACCCAATTCAAGTCCAAAACGTACATGGTATCATAATATTGTGAGTAAAGCTGGGAAATGATCCATAAAGGTTATTATCGTTTACCTCATCAAAGGCCATTATATACATGTGTATTTAGCTGGTGTAATCCGTCCCTTAAAAATTATATAATGATTATTTACAAAACTAAGCAGTATTTTGCTATTACATTTGATGTTTTACAAATTATACAGTGTATTGCATACACTGTCTTTTCGCCATTTTATTTTTCCGTCCAATGTAATCAGTGATGTTGTGTTTTGCCAAAATATTTAACAATATTGTAGTCAAAGTCATTTCCATCGATGTACATGTTACTCGATTCTTAAAGAGTTACACGGCATGTAGTTACATTCCAAAGTGTTTTGTGTGAGGGTATTATTTCAGTTTCCGTTTTTTTGTTACATTAGTTTTGGGACCATCAGACTACCATACCAATACCATACGTCAAAAATCGATATTACATCTACAATCTCAAAAACAAACATGAGTTGAATTTTGTGTTTGCAAAGCTGATAACGGTCCAATGACGGAAGTGATCAGTCACATCTGAGCTATCTATATTATGATATTATATTAGCTGCTGTATTGTTTCACCAATTTGAAATTGAAGAATTTCAATTGGTCTGGTCTGGTTTTCCTAGCTTATGCTTACAGGCTGTGATGTCATTTTGGAGGCCTCCAAAAATGACATCACAACCTATAAGCATAGGCTAGGTCTTCCATACCCACCGTTTTGTGATGGAATACACTACAAAATCATCTGACTAGTTTTGGGTTTGGTCAACCAGACGAGTTACACTGACTGGCGAGGCAAAGCATTGCTGTAATATAATATTTCTTGACCTGGTGGTGACAAACCTAAATGGTGCCAAAAAAGTGTCTTGCCATATCTTAATAAGCCTTCGATTTCGAAGATATGGACTTATCGCTATGAATGTCATTTCTGAATGAAAATACCATGCTTGTAAGTTTACTTTTTGGGCAATGGCAAGTCACTGCACCAAGGAGTTTCATTCCTTGACTGCACTCAATGAATTCCATGGCCTCATCGCTGCAGCCTGCAGTGTTCCTGGCATATAAACAATAAGTCCTGTGTACTGAGTTTTTACCTATCCAGAGCATAGTTGTCTGCTCCTGTATGATTTAGACTGGTTTGTTTAATATCTCCCGCCATTGTTTTTTGACCAATCAAGTGGCAGTTCTATGTCGTAAATGCTGTTGGACCGATGTTTGGCAACGTGTTTTGAAGAAGAAAAAAGAATCATCACTATCAGTGACGGTCAGTGTGTCTGTATGAAATTGTGTCTCGGAGACCTTTCCAAGTGATCAGCAGAGAAAGGAAGGGTTGTGTGGTGTTCGAAGAAACTATCAACAGAGCAGAAAACAAGTTCACAATGGTGGTGCTTAGTGATGTCCCTCAAGGAATGTTCTGGGGTATGTACAACGAAATTGGACAAACATGAATCATGAATGAATGAAACTCCAGTTCAGAGGCAGGGACACTTTAGCTTAACTCAACAAAATTAGCGCATTATCAGGCCAAGGATCAGGCTGCCATTGTTATTGACACACTGCAACAGGCTTGCCAAATCCCAGTAATTGATGGTAGTGAAGTGAGCTCCACTGTTAATGTTATCCAAAATGGCCAAACACTTTCTCGAGATGATGAGTGAGAAACCATTATTAACTAGCACTAGTGAGACTTTTGCCCCATTGCCAATCATTCATTCATTTTCACAATTTTGTAATGCATGTGATGTGTATTATTATTATGAAACATTGAGGGTAAAACGAATCGATGTGATGTTATCCACACGTGCTCCTCTTCCTTGTCAGGTGTATTCTGCTCATGAAGTCAAGTTTAACCGTTTAAAGCGATCCTGTCTGTGTTCATACACATCAGTTTGATGCCAGTAGAGCTCTTGCGGCAAGTAAGGGTGCCGTATTGTATTTTGTTGGCAGCCACTCAGCTCACTATTATCTGTGAAAGTAATGTCACATAAATGCGTTTCCCAGAAGGTTCTTATAATTAGATCCATGAAAGATGTCTATGAGTTTATACTTATTTGTTTTCAGGACTAACATTAGATGTTGGTCGACGTTATTCTCAAACTGTCGAGCATTCTTTCCACATATCAATGGCAGCTATTGAACCAAAAGGTGAGACATGTAGGTACCGTGTACATGGTTTATGTGAGTTGTCCTCCCATAATGTAGTTAGTATTAATCAGTAATAACCGACGAAAAGCATATGTCATCTCCATTGTATGGAGATTCGAGGTCTTAAGTTCTCCGACTCAAAATCAAGTCTTGATAATGGAGTCTGATCCTTTAGAACTACATGTAGTTTCTCTTGCTCCATTGTACGAGTGGCTTTGCTCATGCATTGGTTGTATTCACGATTTAGACGTAGACTTACCCTCTTCTTGTCTCAATGAAAATTGTGATTGAGATTTTTCAGGCAAGGTACAATTTTCTACTTTCAGCGAACTCAAAGGAGACGGCATCTGTGTATGTAAAACACAATAATATGGAATACTTACTATGTTCTTTACAACAAGGAACGTTATTTCAACAGACACTCGACTTAGAATTTGCAGTTGGCGAAGAGGTTGAGCTTTTCACATCTGGAAAATGTAAGTCTCAGCTACCATTCTTACATATCGATATTGATGTTATGTTACTGATGTGTAGCATACTTGGGGATTGTTGCCGTTGTCATGTTTCAATCCTGTCTGTATTACCAACTGTGTAACTTCTACCTAACTTTTACGTAATTTCTAACTACTCATAATTTCTATGTTTCTACACGGTATTTAGAGGTCATTTCCGGAGTGCACATGTTATAATGTATGCAGCCGAATCATTTTAGCAATCAGCCGCACTGATCCTCAATTCGTGAAGTTGACGCCAGATTTTTGAAGTTGTTCAGGCACAGTAGCATCTCAGGGGTGCAAAATATTTTCCATCATTTGTTTTTGTTGTATCCACAGTGGCAGTACATATGACGGGATACAGAACAGATATGGATGGTGATGACGACACACCAGAAGGAGATTCAGATGAAGATTATCTCAGTGACATGTCTGAAGCTGATATGTCTGATAGTGATGATGAAGGTACTGGTCTTATATTTATAAATATGTTTACTGTGAACTTAGTTTGAGGGCTCCAGCAGCAACCCCTGTTTGTGTTGGGGTGGTTGATGACTCCTCTAATGCCTTGCAAACAAACGTAGGGAAATTGAAACTGTTAGCCATTCCCTGTCCCGTTGTTCAAGCTCCGCCATTCTGCATGGTTGATCGATGAACCATTAGCAGTACAGTTGTTAGAGAATCCTCGCTTAAACTATGAAGCCTAGTGAGAATGACGTGTTTGGATTTGTGCATCTGGAAAATTACATTCCAGGATTATTCCAATATGGCAAAGCTTTTCAAACTTCGACCTTAGCATAAGCCTATTATGAAAAGTTGTGCTCATAGTCTTGGGTTTAGATAACGACATCCTTCTGTTGTTTTTGTTAAGCTGAGACCCCTCCAGCTAAGAAATCAAAGCTTGCATTGACTGGTGCTGGAGATGGCAAAGCTAGTAAAAAGAAAGCTAAGGCAGCACCAGTATTAGATTTTGATGAGGTAGACTCAGGTGACAGTGAAGATGATGACGAAGATGATAGTGATATAGATATGGACGGTCTCATCTCAAATGTGAGCAGATACAGTGTAGATAATGTTGTTTTTCATGTCAATGGTTGATTTTGCTAACATTCCTGTTTCAACTACGTCGTAAAAGGTTGGCCTCATGTAAGCCAATGACACATAATGTGGAGTGTTCAAGATGAAAATATCTTAGCTCAATACTCCTGCTTTAATTGTCAGCAAAGTGAGTGCATGCATGACTTGGTGAGATTTGTGAACTGTTAATGAACTGTTACGCTGCTATTTTTGAGACGAACTTGGAAAAGCCCAATTCCTACTTTGACAAGATTTCCGTTGATGTTCAAAAAATAGTTATATAATAGCTCCAAGCTACGCACTTGATGTGATATGCAGTCTCTTCGACCAAAATTAAACCAGTAGCATTGAGAAGACTCCCAATTCAATGATATGATATAGACAATGAGATAATCTATCTCATTGCATTGAGGAATGGTTTATGTTAGCCATCTTGACAAGCTTATCAATACAGGCTAGGTTTAGGGTTGATCATTTAGTGTCCTTTGGTTTGAATTGACATTCGAATGTACTGTTTTCATATATTTGTGATGTTGGGGAAAGTCCTGATGTATCCTAAAATCCATTTTTGTGTTGCTGCTAAGCCTATTGGTATGCTCACCAAGTTTGATACATCTCACTACCGGTATAATTGAGCAAGCAACTGATGCAGATTATGGATTGGATTGATACTCTTAATTTATTCAGATGGCCGAGGAAGGTGACAGTGATGGTGACGACTCCGATGAAGACGATGAGGATGATTCAGAAGATGACGATGATGATATGTCTGATGGAGAAATGCAAGCGAGTAAGTACAAGCAGCAGAAAAAATTCGCTTAAAAATTACTGCATTTTATGCGTTTTATCGCCATCAAGGGGATCATCCTGGAGTTCGATGAAGGAAGAATTTGATCGCTATTCGTCTTCATCTTGCGCAGCTATTTCAGCTTCAGATTCCCAATCTCAAATTGATAATTTCAAGGATTCTGGATTCTCAACTATTTTGTGTGGATGAACTGCAACCTTGATGTTATAAGTTTTTTTGCGGTAAATCCGAAATCCTAATATCTACAATCTACATATTACATGTAGTTATTTCCGTATTTAGGCATGATTTCCTTGAGTTTCAACCCTTAATCAGTTTGTCTTTGCAATGTTTAGTTGAAGGGGCCATTCAATTTAGATGCTGCCATTCCAGTCATACTAGAACTCACTGATTTATCAATATCAACAGCGACACCAAATGTTCAACTCATGCTTTTAATCTGTGCTTTGTAGTGGCTGATCAAATTAGGAAGAAACTTATGCAAGAAGAAGCTAAAAAGGTAGGTTTATGTTTTGATTTTTAATTTTCCCATTAAGTTCAACTGCAGCAACCTTATGTGGCTATGTCCACACAAGTCCAGAATGATCATACAACTTATTTAATGGGATCAGTATATCTCCCACGCCCTCCTTGACCACAATGATAATAGTAATGTTTTTGTTAGGCTATCATATCTTTGACTCATTCCGGTCTTCTCCCTATTGGGACCCTGTAAAGTGACAAACATCCATGTCTCTACAGAGATAACAAATCTTGAAATTTCTTCCTAGCTCCATCATGGCTTCTTAGAAAGTGACCGCTACAATTTACAGCTTCAATTGAAGCTTCACACATTTTCCAATTAAAATTCAAAAAAATTTTGAGGGATAAAAATGCTCACATAAACCTCAAAATGCACCTTTCTCATGGTGCTCTGGCGGCGTGACGCTAAGGTTAAATTCATAAATTGTAATTGCAGCCTGCCTCATCTTATCCATCATTTCCAAATGAAATAATAACCTGCCTCATCATGTTTGAAATGACAAGAAATTGAAAACATCAAAATGAAATGCCCCTGCCCCATAGTTAATCACACCCATTCTGACCCAGATCTAATATATGATGCTTTTCGCTGGCCTTATTGCTGCTTCCCTGCTTTCAAGCTGTAAGATGGGGACGCATGTGCTCTCATTAATGGAGAAAGTTATTCAAGACGGCGCAATGAGTCATTATAATGAATGCCACTCTTTTATTTTGCAACCAGAATAAAGACAAAAAATCTGAGAAAACAATTAATGGCAAACAAGAGAAAACACCTGGAAAACAGCAACAGCAACAAAAGAAGCAGGGAGACAAAACACCTCAACAACAGACCAAGATTAAAGATCAGCCCAAGACTCCTCAGACTCAGGGCAAAGACAAGCAAGCCAAAACCCCACAGACTCAGGGCAAAGATAAACAGCAGGGGAAAACACCGCAGACACAAGGTAAAGATAAACAGCAACAACAACAAAGTAAAACACCACAACAACAAGTTAAGAAGGAACCGGTAAAAACTCCCAAACAGAACCAGACTCCAGCTAAAGCTCCACAGAAAAGGAAGTTGCCCAGCGGTGTCACTGTGGAGGATTTGAAGGAAGGACATGGTCCAGAGGCTAAAAGTAATAAAATGGTGAGTGATGATAACTTATGTTAAGTTATCCACAGCATGGTCCGTTTTATTTGACCATCATGTGCCCACAGATCAGAGCTTGCCGTGTGTATTATAAAATCGGACTTGACAATATCATTGAGGGAACGAGATATTTAGCAATTTGCGTTCGATTCATTGAGTTGATGTCTGACAAATTGGCACCGTCAAGTTAGTTACATGGGTGGTCTCTTTACTCCGAAATTCATCTTTCTGTGATTTATTTTAGGTGCATGTATACTATACTGGGAAGCTAACGGGTGGCAAAGTGTTTGATTCAAGCACCAGTGGTAGACCTTTCAAATTCAGACTTGGTAAAAACGAAGTCATCAAAGGCTGGGAACTTGGAGTGCAAGGTAAGCTGAAGTGTTTAACTAAAATTTTTGATTAGTGTAGATGCTCAGACTCCTTATCAAGCGTAGTGATTGGACCCAGCATCTAAAGAGTTGGGGCTGCAAACCCTAACGGATATGCAGCATAAAAACTGCCTTTTTCTATCAGAAAATTTGTCAATTTAAGTGATTGGTTTTGGTATGGCAGTACGAAACTTGTTGTATGTCAAAAGCTATAGAAGGGTGGCTGATCTTTCTACAAGGACAGACCTGGATATATGCCTACAAGCCGTTGCAAATGCTATTCAAATTAAGTTTCCAAGTTCTTTGGGGCTCTGAATCAAGACTGAACCACACTCCAGACTGGAGTATGTCACCACAGCTCAGCTGATGGCAGTACAACTGACAGACATTCAAATTCTGGTAAATGGCTAGTAATTCATTTACTTACTGTTGTAGGGATGAGAGTTGGTGGCAAAAGAAGACTTACAATACCGCCAAATCTTGCGTAAGTTCTTACTACTATGTTTCAAAAGGTATTTCTTGTGACGAGAGTTCTATCTTCAGCGGTATTAGTCTAGACGATTGTATGCATGCCACAAACAAATCAATGCGTAAGCTAGTGAGACTGTCACTCAGGAAAACCTTGACCTGACCATTTTTAGCACCACCACTGTGTTTACCAGCCTTCAACAATCTTCTACAATATCATTTCAGCTATGGAAATCAAAAATTAGATGGCATTCCTCCCAATAGTACCCTATGCTTTGATGTTGAGTTGAAGTCACTGAACTAATAGCAAGTTGGATAGCAAAGTGACACTGAAGGTGAGAAGAAATTCTCAGATCTCATTTCTCCTAGTGCTGCAAAAATTTAGAGCTAGCCGCACTGTCTCCAGCTTAGTTCAACACGGTTACATCTAGTCCTTTTATGGTATGTATCTAAGGTGTAGAATTTGAATTATGGAATTCCGTGAATCTGTATTCAGGTTGTTATCATTTTGTAATTTTATGTTGTTTTGTAACAATTGTGAACATTGAGCATAAAATTTCTCGAAGAGATGTATGTATTTTATTACTGCAGTCATTTTTACAGAAACAATAAAAATGTGTAGAAGGCTATCTGGTAATGCTGATGATCATTATGATCTGAGTTTGAGTGAGTGTTGATATGAGATAGAAAGAATTCATTCTGGTCCTCCACGCTGTAACAAAAGAAGAATAATTGTCAGAACAGGAAATTAAACAAATTTATAGCCGTCACAAAGCGATGGTCTACTTAACAAATTTGACCAAATTCATTGCTCCTCACACCAGTATAATTAACCGGATGGAAGTTTCTTCATTCCAATTAAAACCCAAACTCAAATCCTAATCAATTTGTTTAAATACCATATATTCCATATGAACAAATTTTCATTCTTTTTCGAGCGCATTCACTAATGCTGAAAAGAATGACGAACGCTAAAATTTTACAATGACTTCAATGTGGATTTACTCATAAAAAGCGATTAATGCTCTTTATAATCACCTGTATATATTCCATTTCATCTGATTCCATCGGTTTCCTCCTGAATCTGGCAGGAGGTATTCCAGTATTAGATAGGGAAGCTGAAGGTTTTGGTGGTGGGACTGACTGTGTGAGCTTGGGAGACTGGCTGGATATCATACTTTCAATAGCACCTAAAATCACACAGCAGCAAGGTCAATGAGTTGTATAAATATCTGATCTTGTCACAAACATGTCGCTTTGAGACAAGTTAGACATCGAGTGGCTTCCAGTCCATTATCTTCTGGGAATACACAGAGCTGCATCATCCCAGTGGATTTTGTAATGAAAATCTATAGATAGCTCCAGATACCCAAACCAAAAGTTTGTGGCTAAGATCAGATAGGAAGTTAAGTCGCTACCTATGAGTTACATTTAATTTCTTTTAGACTAATGGTTAGCTGAAAGAAAAACGAAACAGAAGTTGAAGCTAAGCAATAATCCACTTGTTGTTTTATACGAAACTTGAACACTTGCTGATTTTGGAATGTTGAACCCGAACATTACACGTGCCTCCATTCGTCCATGTTTTTACCTTTGATGTGTCGGAACTGGATCATCGGCGTCCGGGCTCGTATAGCCTGTAAGAGATTAAAGTTACCGGTTAAAAAGGTTGTTAAAAAAATTCAAAATCGATAGGCTATTTGTTTTAGTCCCTACTAAATCAATCCAATTCTGGATCAATTGGGGGAACAAGGGCAGGCAAGGACTAGTTGAAAAGACTGCCAAATAACCAATGGGGATGCATCGGATACATTTACCTGCACGTTTACCTGCAAGTTGGCAGGTCTCCAGCGCCAGCCTCTTCAGCTGTGACATAAGAAACCGGTTTGCCACAATCGGTTTTTCGTTCCAGGTCAGCAACAAATTTTCAGGGAACAGGCTAAAATTAGACACATTTGGGGCTCAGCAGAGGGCTTGTGTCGGGCAGCCCTCTACATTGTTATACTTATTATACCAAGGAGTAATACTATTACTCCTTGGTTATACGCACTTGACTCCTCTCATGCTTGTTATTACTTGAGTTATGTTATGATTGTGACTGTATGGTGGTAATTATATGTAAAGTACCACGGAGATGGATAGTAACCTCTTAGTACTAGTACCTAGTAGTAGTACTAGTCTAGCTCTATCTGTTACGCCTTATTATTCTTATTATTGATTGATAAGGGCTAATAACTTACATTTAGAGCTGAAGTAGCACTCATTTTTAGTGTGTCAAGTGTGTTCTATACCCTTCAATACATGGGTAGGAAGGCAGTCTGCATCAAATCTCAATCTAGCCTGTAATTTGGCCGGGGTTGAGTTCCAATTTCGTTGTATACAGTGGATGCAAATTTGTGATTTTGCAAAGAGCATTGCCTGATGACAGTAACTTGATAGACAGTACTCCTACCTGTTTCAGATGAAGTTAATTGGGCTCCGCAAGGACAGCCTGTATGATGGTGACCTTTTTTTTGGAATAAGGGCTACTAAATTGACCTTCATAACAGCAGTTGGATTGTTACCATTTTCTTGGCTGGTCAATTTTGGAGTTGTGTTCATATATTCTTTTTGTTGATTTGGAAGGATAACTCTAAACAAATGATTGTATTTGGTTTTTGGGCGGTTTTTATTTTCACTGCTCAGCGTATGCGACGCAACTACCCATGTCACTGGGAGGATAAACTTGAAATGATTTGATACAATTTAAAATTCATAATCTCTGAAATGTAACAATAGTTTGAGATGTCAAAA
>ERZ1740062.1009-NODE-1009-length-12379-cov-14.698880_pt1 | contig 12379 bp, 7 predicted proteins | sample MGYA00581741_ERZ1740062 | MGnify/ENA primary metagenome ERZ1740062 (study PRJEB43018, sample SAMN04849747) | marine metagenome | isolation source: floating plastic debris | place: Pacific Ocean | collected 2008-09-01 | study: EMG produced TPA metagenomics...
CACCCTTTTATATTATTTTATCAGAGTTAAATTATTTCTCGGAGATGTCTAATAAGAGTTTGAAAAGATGTAGATTGAATAAAATTAGGAGTTGCTGAACCGATACCAGGTATATCTGTAAGTTGATTTGCAACCGAAAGGATTTTTGTACCGGATTCGGATGTAGAACGTACTAAATATTGATTTTTTGTAAAACGTAATTTCCTGACAATTTCCAGTTTATTTTTAGTTAAAATTAATTTCCTTTGACTATCTGATAGAGAAGGTTCAAAATTGATTACAATTTCATTGGGAAGCACAATAGTTTGCTGTACAGCTTCCGATTGGGGGTTATTATCTGGACTATTTGCACTACTTTTTAAAGTTCTGTTGAGTACTGGTAAAGTCTCTTTCACATAAGACTGCTGTTGAATACGTTGCTGTAAATCTCTTATACTTCCAGAACTACGAGTAGTTGTACTAAGCTTCACTAAAGCTAAGTTTGTACCCAAGGGATTAACTTCGACCTTAATACCCAAATTTCCGCTTCCACTTCTACTTCTAGTCCGAACTCCACTATTTCCTGCACCCAAATCATCTTGTAAGCGTTGAAATAGAGACTTTTGACCTCTACCTCTAGTTCTAGTTGTAACTGGTTTAAAAGCTACAGCTACCGTATCCTGACGTACAGATAAAGGAATTTTTTGACCATAGAAAGTGTAGTACAGAGAACTGTCTTTTCTTACCTGTGCAGAAACCCTTTGAGATGAAGGTAAAAAAGACAGACCACCCACAGTAATCACATAGCTAGTTATAACCAGACCTGATATAAGACGTTTCACAGAAATATACTCCAATTTTTAGTACTGATTATTTCTATTTCTGGGAGGAGAGGGGGGTATGCAGTTTTTGAGCAATTGGCAATTTATTATTAGAATCTATTTAAACCTAAACCCGAACCAATGGTAAGAATATCATCTAAACCCTTAACCTTAGAAGAATTTCTAAAACTACCAGATACTAAACCTGGGAAGGAATATATCAATGGAAAAATCATTCAAAAGCCAATGCCACAAGGTAAACATAGTACAATTCAAACAGAAGAATCTGCTGCTATAAATGTTGCTTTGAAGCCTCAACGTATTGCACGAGCCTTTACTGAATTAAGATGTACATTTGGTGGACGTTCGATAATACCAGATATTTCTGTATTTTCTTGGGAAAGAATACCACGGGATGAAAATGGTGAAGTTTCCAATGTATTTACATACTCCCCAGACTGGTCTATAGAGATATTATCTCCTGACCAAAGTCAAACAAAAGTAGTAAAAAACATTCTTCACTGCTTAAAACATGGAACCCAGATGGGTTGGTTGATTGATCCAGAAGAGAAAACTGTATTTGTTTACTCTGGTGAAACAATTCAAGTGTTTGATGAAGCACAAATGATTTTACCAACACCGGATTTTGCTCAAAATTTTCAGCAAACAGTGGGAGAACTATTTGCCATCCTTTTAGAATAGCATTTTGAAAATGCTTCCTTTTATCATTGATCAATAGAGATAAAATAAAAATATTTTCCTCTCTTTAATAGAAGAGAAAAATATTTAAATATTAATCAATACAAAATAATTCAAAATAATTCAAATCAATATTACAAACCATTTCCAATCAAAACAAATGGTGACCAGTAGTAGGGATGAGAGTAACCGCTATCTTGTTGAAATGTTCTCGGTTGATTATCATCTTTTGGTTGTACTTTGATACCTCTATTTCTGATATCATCGATTGTAAACTCTTTGCCGTGTAATAGCTTTAATTGTGCTAAACGCATTGCTTCAGCTTTAGTAATGGTTTGATTTGGTTTATTATCGGCAATATTAGTATAAAAACGTTGCATTAATTCACTGGTACTTTTATCTTCAACTTGCCATAATGAAGCGATGACAGATTTTGCTCCTCTGTTGATAAAAGAATAAGCCAGACTTGCTATTTCTACACCATCTTGACGTTTACTTGCAAGTGCCGTTTGACAAGCAGAAAGTACTACCAAATGAATATCGCTTAATCCTACTAAATTTTGTATTTGAGGTATTGCAAGTTTGTCTCCATTCCCTAATAGCAAATACGATGCTTTTTTGCTGTCAGGAATAAATTTTCCATGAGTTGCTAAATGTAAAATATTTTTACCAGTGAGATTATCTCGCAAGGTTTTATAATCAAAGGATTGATTAAGATATTCTTTTCCTGGATAAACCCCTTTATCGGTTTTACTGCTTCTAACAATACTATCAACTTCTTGGGGTACATTATTTAATGCTGAGAAACCACCTACAGCATCTGATACTCCCATAGCTAAAACATTTGTATTTTCAATTTTTGTAGGAAGTCTGTCCTCAGTATCAGTTAATTCTGCTGAAAGTACATTATAAATCGTATAATTTTCGATTAAATATTGTTTACCGTCATACAATGCACTCATAGGAACGTAACGGGTGACTCTATCCAGAGCAAATACTAAATTTTTGACCTTATTTTGCTGTAATTCCCCTTCCAAAGGTTTAATTAACCAATTATAAAGTTTCTGACTGACTGGTTTAATCTTCGCGATATCATCAGCACCACAGAGACGTTTTTCGCATTCTTCCATTAACCGACGGAATTCTTTAACTGTTTTTCCTAATTCATTCCGGGATACTTTGACATCAAACTTTTTCGCAGCATTACCAGAATACATTAATAACCAAAGTTTATCTTCCATCACCAAAGGATAAATCATCACAGTACCCGGCTGGGATTTTACAATGTCTCCAGCTTTGGGACTATCAGGACGGAATGTATTGGGGTCATTACTAATGCGATCGCGTATTTCTTTTTCGATTTCTTCTAAGTCTTTATTAAATTTAGTGATTAAAACATCACGTCTATCGTAAAGTTGACTTTTTTCTTTACAATTAGTGCGATCGCACTCACTAATCCGTCTGGATAAAGCAATAATAGATTCGCTTTTAGTTGTAATCTTTTCCTCAGCATCATTTAAAGGTACTTGAGGTTTTTTAGTCCCATCCTTTTTATCTTTAGCAAAATCATGAATTTCTTGGATTTTCAATAAATCTAGTACCTGTTGTGCTTCTGCTTGTCTTCCTTGAGAAATCAATAATTCTGCTAATTCACGATAGATATCAGTAAGTTTACTTCTATCAATAAACTGTATAGATTTAAGGAAAGATTCTTCAATTCCTTTAGGTAATCCTTTTATATTGCTTCTTACTTCTTCAAAGCTGTTAATAGCTTTTTTATAATAAGCGATAGCTATATTAGGCTGATTTAAATCTCGATAAACTCGCGCTATTCCGATATTAGCATAAGTTCCATGAATGGCAATTTTTGTCTTGCTCGCTAATGCTAATGCTTGACGGTATGAACTGATTGCTTGTTGTTTTTGCCCAGCACTCTTGTAAAAACTACCAGAAAAAATTAAACCATACAATTCTAGATTACGGTCATTAATTTTTCGAGATAATTCTAAGCTCTTTTGAGAATAACTTATAGCTTGCTCGTAATCTTGCAAACCTGCATAACCAGCACCAGTAAACAAAAGATTTATGACATCAAATTTTTTAACATAATTTGAAAAACCTATATTTTTAGAAATACTTAAACCTTCTTGAGCTAAATCAATTGTTTTTTGATAATCTCCTTGTATAAACTGATTTAGCATCACGAAAAGTAAAGCAACTGCATCAAATACAGGATGCTCTTTTATTTGACGTGCAGTAGTTAAAGCTTCCTCAGAATATTGATTAAATTTGTCATACTCTCCTAAACTTAAATAAGTCATAGCTAAAGTTAATTTAGCTTGCATTATTTTTGCTGTATCTTTGATTTCTTCAGCAAGTTTTAAACTAGCTTTAGCTGTTTCGACAGCTTTCTGATATTCATCTAAATTACTATAGATACCGGCTATTTCATTTAAAGCTTCTGCTTCGAGTTCCTTACTTTTGATGTTCCGTGCAATTTTTAAAGCTTGTTGAGCGAAACCCATACTTTTCTGATATTCTTCCGCTGTAAAAGCAAGGGATGAATAAGAACTAGCTAAAGTTAATAAAGCATTAGCTTCTGCTTCATTATTCTTAGTTTCTCTAGCTAGTGTTAACACTTGTTCAGCATAGGTAATAGCTTTTTTATCTTCTCCCGTAATATCGTAAACTTTTGCAAGCATATATAATATTGCTAAATCATACATTTTATTAAATTCTTCAAGAGAATATTTATTTCCTTGGAATTTTAATAAAGTCTTGAGTAATTCAGCTTCTTTTTGTGTGATTTTTGAATTGCGCGTAATTTTTAATGATTCTTGAGTAACTTCAATAATTTTATCGTAATTAGAAAGATTTTCGTAGGCGGGAAATAACTCCATTAAAACTTGAATTCCCAATCTAGGAACTTGATTTTTTTTAGCTATTTCCCATCCTTTGTTAGCAACTTCAATAGCTTTTTGATACTCTTTTGCAGAGTTATATTGTTTAGCCAAATCTGTATACTGAGATATAAATTTTGCGATAGCACCAGCTTCTAATAAATCATTTTTTAATTCTCGTGCAAGGGAGATAGCTTGTTGATAATATTTTTCTCCTTGCTCTAATTTATTTTGAGCAAAGTAAGATTCTCCAATTCCCACAAAAATAGTTACTTTCTGTGGTTTCTGATTTTCTTTTAGAAGGGATAATACTTGTTGATAATATTTGATTGCTTGTTCAAATTGCTTTTGAGCAAAGTAATTTTTTCCTAAAGACTCCAAATACGATATTGTTTGCCCTGTATTATTTGTTTCCTTTGTAAGGATTAGCGCTTGCTGATAGTATTTGATTGCTTGGTCATATTTATTATGAGAAGAGTATGTATTTGCGATTACGCCCAATAAAAATGATTCTTTGGATTTATCTTTGATTTTTTTGACTACAGGTAGTGCTTGTTGATAATATTTAATTGCTTGTTCAAACTTTTTTTGAGCTAAATAAGTATCTCCAATAGAATAAATAATAAATAATTCTATCGAGCTAATCTCAAGTTTTTGAAAAATAGGTAAAGCTTTTTGAAAATTCTCTATAGCAAGATTGTATTTTTTTTGCAAATAATAAATTCTGCCTATACCTCTCAAAGCATAAGCTTTTGCGACTGGATTACCAATCTCTTGATTGACAGTCAATGCTTTCTGGTAAACTTCTAAAGCACGAGGGTAATCCTTTGTATCAAGATAAACTGCACCCAATCTTTGTAAAGTAATTCCTTTTTGAAATTTATCTCCTACTTTTTCATGAATCACTAATGCTTGCTGTAAATGTTCTAATGCTTGAGAATATTGTTTTAAACTTGAATATACTAATCCGATATTACTAAGAGTTTTTCCTTCTCCCGCTTTATTATTCAATTGTTGCCTAATAGCTAAAGCTTGCCGCAATATTTCTAATGCTTTTTCATTTTGATTTAACCTAAAGTAAGCTAAACCAATATTATCCAGAGTTTCTCCTTCTCCTGACTTATCTTTTATTTCTCGACGAATACTTAAAGCTTGCTGTAAAACTTTTAAAGCTTTGTCACCCTTACTCATCCAGTAATAAACCTCCCCGATATTATTGAGAGTTTGAGCAATTCCCGGTTTATCTCCCTTCTCTCTTCGAGTGTTCAATACTTGCTGATATACTTCTAAAGCTTTGAAATATTGTCCCTGACGATATAACTCTACTCCCTTATCAAATAACTTATCTGTCTGTGTTTTTTGGTTACTTGATTCAATTGTTTGTGCTGAAGCTACTGAGAAATTATTACCCCTATTACCGTCTCTCCAAGGAGATGAAGGAATAACGGTGGATAAAAATATCGAATAAGCAACCAGAAATACATATTTGAAACGATAATTCATTATTTAAATCCCTTCAATAATCAAAGAAATAACAGTAGAGTATGAACCAAGTTAGTATTTTTACTTAATGTAAGCAAGAATACTAACTCACATATACGTATATTTCTGGAGATAAAGGAGGTTATGCAATTTTGAGGAAAATTTGAGTCCGCACAGGTATAAAAGTATTTGCTCCTATAAGCATATAAATTTTGACCTGCTCCTTAATTAAGAGATTTTTGTTGGAATGTATTCTTTACAAAAACTGCATAAGCTCTAATCCCTCTAGAAATATAAGTAAGTGGAACACCAGAAGATGGTGTACATAGGTAACAAAGTTGATATCAGGATGCATCTGCTACCTAATTGATTTACATCACAATCTACGCCAAGTCACTTATTATTAAGGAGCGTCATGAGGGAATTAAGAGTTGTACCTGCAATGCTTTTGCTGAGTTTAACGATAATAGTTCCTAAAGTTAAAGCTGAAGGTACTTTGAGGAAAGATATATCAAGAGAAAATATATCAAGAAATAATATTCAATCTCAGTCAGAAACCTTTCAAATTTCTTCAACCCCGAAATATCAGCAGTTAATCAAATCTCTTGTCGCTGAAAATAAACCAGAACAAGCTTTAGAAGTTTCTGAGAAGTCTAAAAATCGTAGCTTGGTGAGTTTATTATCTCAAGGTTCACCGACTCAAGATTCATCAGAACTAAAAACAACTGAGTCCCTGAACATAAATCAAATTAAGCAGGTTGCGAAAAAGCAGAATGCAACTCTTGTTGAGTACTCGGTTCTAACGGAAGAGGTTACTGTTAAAGGTGAAAAACAAACTCAAGAATCAGAACTACTAATTTGGGTAGTCAAACCGACTGGTGAAGTATCTATGCGTCGGATTGATTTACAAGCGAGATTAGCTAAAAGAGGTTCTTCACTTTGGGATTTAATTCTAGGAAAAAGACGACGACGTAGTTTAGGTGCAAGAAGTTTAGAATTAAAAGGTGGTATCAAAGTAGCAGACCCACAGGAGAAAAAATCATCTGCAAATTGGCAGGAATTACATCAAATCTTGATTCAACCTATTGCAGACCTTTTACCGAAGACAGCAGAGGAAAAGGTAGTATTTATACCACAGAGCCAACTGTTTAGAGTGTCTTTCGCTGCATTACAAGATAGTGACGGTAAGTATTTAATCGAAAAACACACGATTTCTACTGCACCTTCCATTCAAGTCTTAGATTTACTTCATCAGAGAAAACTGACACGTCAGGATAAAAACTCCAAAACATCATTCATCCCTGCAAAGATGACAGGGGATGAATTGTTGATAGTCGGGAACCCCACAGCACCGAAAGAACCTCTGAAAATAGGAGATAAACCCCTCAACATCCCACCTTTACCAGGTACAGAAGAGGAAGCGAATAATATTGCAAAGATATTGAAAACACAAGCATTGACTGGTGATGCAGCGACGGAAACAGAAATAATCGGGAGAATGTCCCAAGCCAGAATTATTCACCTCGCAACGTATACTCCTTTTAAGGAAACAGAAAACTCTCCTGGTGTAATTGCACTTACTTCCTCTGGTCAAGACGATGGTTGGTTGAGAACCGAGGAAGTGCAGAAATTGAACCTGAAAGCAGATTTAGTAGTTTTAGCTGGTTGCGATACTGCTTTAGGACGGATTACAGGTGATGGTGTAATCGGACTTTCGCGGTCTTTTATGAGTGCTGGTGCAGATAGTGTTATTGGTTCCCTGTGGTTGGTTCCCGACCAGTCAACAGCGACTTTGATGACTAATTTTTACTCTATTTTAAGTAAAAATCCTGATAAAGCTACTGCATTACGTCAAGCTATGTTGGAGACGATGAAAAAGTATCCTAATCCAAAGGATTGGGCTGGTTTTACTTTGGTTGGTTTGTTGTGATGGTATTTTATCCGATATCATCATGCGTAGTGTAACGCTAGCTAACGCAAAATTCATGCGATTAAAATAGTGTGAAATTAGCGAGCTTTTAGGAATTCCTCAAAGAAGTATCTCACCTGATGAAAGGAGAGTTTCAACGCTTTAGTGAAGGTAAGCTATTAATTTTTCTAAAGCGACTTGATACATCCTCACAGGGAATATAATTCTCTGTCTAACAACCAAAATCCTATGAATAGGACTAAACACCTGTCAGAAATCATGGGTAGCTGACATAGAAAATCTGCTGAAAACTAATATTTTTGTTCAAAAACTGCATAGTCTCTGATTGCTCAGAAATAATAAAAATTTGAGGGTAAAAAAATAGATGATTGGTAAAGGTTATGCTTTTTAACAAGATTGGACGGAGTATTGTTATTAGTTCGCTGATTGTTTTATCCGCTTCATCAGGTTTTAGTTTACCGATAGTGTTAAATGCGTCGCGGGTTTTAGCTCAAAATGTAGATGCACGAAAAGCTGAAGCTGATAGGTTATTTTATCAAGGTGATAGGCAGTTTCAAACCAGTCAATTTGAAGCAGCATTACAGTCTTGGAAACAAGCGTTAAAAATCTACCGAGAAATTAAAGACCGTCAAGGTGAAGGTGCAACTCTAGGCAGTTTTGGTCTTATCTACAATTTCTGGGGGGATTACCTGAAAGCTATTGAATTTTACGAAAAAAGTTTGTTCATCTTCCAAACAATTAAAGACCGTCAAAATGAAGGTAAATCACTGGGAAATCTCGGTGGTGTCTACGATTCTTTGGGAGAATATGTTACAGCCATTGACTATCATCAACAATGGTTAACAATAGCAAGAGAAATTGGAGATCGCCAATCAGAGGGTAGGTCAATAGGAAATCTCGGTCTCACCTACAAAAATTTGGGAGATTACCCTAAAGCCATTAATCATTATCAACAAAGCTTAATAATTGCTCGAAAAATCAAAGATTTTCAAACTGAAGCTAATGCATTTTCCAATCTAGGTTTTATTTATCATGAGTTGGGAGATTACTCTAAAGCCATCAATTATTATGAACAAAGCTTATTAATTGCTCAGAAAACTAAAAACCGCTCATCTGAGGGATCAATACTAGGAAATCTCGGTCTTACTTACCGTAATCTGGGAGATTACCCTAAAGCCATCAATTATCATGAACAAAGCTTATTAATTGCACAGGTAACTAAAGACCGTGAAGCTGAGATTAATGCGTTGGGAGGTCTTGGTCTTGCTTACTTCTATCTAGGAAATTACCCTAAAGCTATTAAGTATCATCAAAAGAGTGTGAAGATGGCGCGAGAAATTAAAAACCGCTTATCTGAGGGTATTGCATTCAATAATTTAGGGCTTGCTTACTACAGATATGGAAAACTTACTTTCGCAGAAAATACATTTACAGAAGGTATCAAAGTTTATGAATCTCTACGAGATAGAAAATTAAAGGATAGTGAAAAAGTTCGATTGTTTGATACACAAAGAAGTACCTATCGCACTTTACAACAAGTTCTGATTGCTCAAAATAAAACAGAAGCTGCTTTAGAAATATCAGAACGGGGACGAGGAAGAGCTTTTGTAGAACTACTTGCTTCCCGTTTATCTCCTAATTTCCAGGAACAATCTCCGAAACCACCAAATATCGAAGAAATTAAACAAATTACAAAATCGCAAAATTCTACTTTAGTTCAATATTCAATTATTTCTAATTCTTTCAAAATCGCAGGTAAACAACAAACCAAACAATCCCAGCTCTACATCTGGGTAATCAAACCTACAGGTGAAGTCACATTCCGCAAAGCCGACTTAAAGCCATTGTGGCAGAAAGAGAACACAACATTAGATGAACTCGTAACCACCAGTCGTCAATCCATCGGTGCAAGAGGTACAAATTTTCGTGGTATTAACGTATCCTACAATCCCGATGCACCCAAAGCAACCAACAAACTCAAACGTCTCCACGAGTTACTTATTGACCCCATTGCTGACTTATTACCCAAAGACCCCAACCAACGAGTTACCTTTATTCCTCAAAGTAGTTTATTCCTAGTTCCCTTTCCTGCACTTCAAGATAAGAAGGGGAAATATTTAATTGAAAAACACACCATTCTCACATCCCCATCAATTCAGGTTTTAGATTTAACTTATAAGAAAAGACAAAAGATGGGAACGAAGGCTCCCCGTGGTAATAATATGTTGATTGTGGGTAATCCCACCATGCCGAAAATACCGCCGCAAATTGGAGAAGAACCAAAACAGTTAATACCCTTACCAGGTGCAGAAAGGGAAGCAAAAGCTATTGGTAAGTTATTCGGGACTAAACCGTTAATTGGAAATGCAGCGACGGAAACCGAAGTTACTCAACGTTTACCGAAAGCAAGATTTATTCACCTAGCAACTCACGGTATTTTTGATAATGTTCAAGGTTTAAATAGTGGAATTGCTCTTGCACCATCGTCAAATAATAAAAGTGACGAAAAAGGTGATGGTTTATTAACAGCAGGGGAAATCCTGGATTTGAAACTGAATGCAGAATTAGTGGTATTAAGTGCTTGCGATACTGGAAGGGGAAGGATTTCTGGAGATGGGGTAATTGGTTTATCGCGTTCGTTGATTAGTGCTGGTGTACCCAGTGTTTTAGTGTCCCTTTGGTCAGTACCTGATGCTCCTACAGCCGAGCTAATGACGGAATTTTATCAAAATCTTCAAAATAATCCCGATAAAGCCCAAGCGTTGCGACAAGCAATGTTGACGACGATGAAACAGCATCCAAATCCTCGTGATTGGGCTGCTTTTACCTTGATTGGGGAAGCACAATAGTGGTTAGTAGTTGCGCCGTCTTCGCTTTGAGCTAAGTAGATGGTGTTTTATGCTGTCGCAATAACTCACCCCAGATAATACGTGTTTTTGCATATCCCCCTCATCACTCAGATGTATAAAAAATTAGGAAAGTGAGATGAAATCAATTTCCAAAAACTGCATAACCCTAAAATACCGAGAAATATAAGTAGAACAGTACACCAAGTTTTACATACTCTCAATTTCGATTACTCATCAATCATTACAACAAGAGGAACACAAATGAAAGGTTTGAAAACAGGACTCGCAATCGTTTTACTCAGTTTCACCGCAATTAGTCATAAAGTAAATGCTCAAACATTGACCGACATTGACATCAAACCACAAGATAAACAGCAAATTGAGACATTTCAAATTGAGTCGAATCCAAATTCAAGAGAGGATAACCAGAAAGCAAAAATCTACTTAAAGAAAGGATTAGAACTCATTGAAGCAAAAAAATATAGCGAAGCAATTCAGACTTTTAATGAAGTCATAAATATCCAGAAGAATAATCAATATGCCTACTTTTTGAGGGGATTTTCTTACTTCAAATTAAAACAATATCAGCAAGCAAAGATAGATTTTGATAAATCTATTCAACTAGATTCTTCAATCTCTTATGCTTATTTCTTTCGAGGACTTACTAATGGTTTCTTAGGTAATAAAGACAGCGCGATCGCGGATTTAGAAACAGCAGCTAAACTCTTCGAGAAAAATGGGAAAACGAAACTAGCTCAGACATGCCGTAATGTAATTGAGCAGATACGTAAAGCATAATATTTGATATTTGAGGTAGGGATAGCCTATGAGGGTATCCCTACATTACCAAGAGCAGAAAGCAAAAAACATTGCACAGATGTTTAACACTCAAGGATTAAGTTTTTTCTTTGCAGCTGGTACAGATAGTGTCATTGGTTCCCTGTGGAATATTCCCGATATGCCAACAGCGTCATTGATTACGAAATTTAATGCTAACTTAAGTAAAAACACTGGTAAAGCGATACATTACGTCAAGGGATGTTGGGGACGATGAAAAAGTATCCAAATCCGAGGGATTGGGCTAGTTTTACGTTGATTGGTTTGTTGTGATGTGAGGAGTTATAGGAATGCGTGATTACAAAATTGGGCGGAGTTTTTTTGTTAGTTTGTTGGTGGTTTTATCTGCTTCTTTTGTTCCGAGGTTGCCGATGGTTTTGATTACATCGCGGGTTTTGGCTGAAAATGTAGATGCACGGAAAGCGGAAGCTGATAGGTTGTTGCTTCAAGGGATTAAGCAAGCTCAAACCAGTCAGTCTACAGCAGCGTTGCAGTCTTGGGAACAAGCTTTAAAAATCTACCGGGAAATTAAAGACCGTCAAGGTGAGGGTGATGCATTAGGAAATCTTGGCACTGCCTATTTTTCGTTTGGAAACTACTCCAAAGCGATTGATTACCATCAACAGCACTTGGCGATCGCACGAGAAATCAAAGACCGTAAGGGTGAGGGTCAATCACTGGGAAATCTTGGTAATGCCTACTATTACTTGGGAGACTACCCCAAAGCCATTGACTACTATCAACAAAGCTTGGCTATATTACGCTCAATTAAAGATCGTAGAGGTGAGGGTCAATCACTGAATAATCTAGGCGTTGTCTACGATTCATTGGGAGACTACCCCAAAGCCATTGACTACCATCAACAAAGCTTGGCGATCGCAC
>ERZ1740062.1010-NODE-1010-length-12348-cov-3.604572_pt1 | contig 12348 bp, 10 predicted proteins | sample MGYA00581741_ERZ1740062 | MGnify/ENA primary metagenome ERZ1740062 (study PRJEB43018, sample SAMN04849747) | marine metagenome | isolation source: floating plastic debris | place: Pacific Ocean | collected 2008-09-01 | study: EMG produced TPA metagenomics...
TTTTGCCGCTGATAATAAGTGTCAATGTCCGCCCCGGTGTGCGCTATTCGCCGAAAGTGTCCTGGTTCAAGACAACGGCGAATAACCAGACGGTTTCGGCTCTTGCCCCAACGTTCAAGGCGGACCTCTCCGAAGGAGCCTGCTTCAATGACTGCCGGGTCGAGGTGACGGCCGCCTGAAATCCCAAGGAGATGACATGAGTGACGGGCAACGGAAACAGCTTCACGCGACGGGTGGCTGCCTCTGCGGCGGTATCCGTTTTGAGATTTATCAGCCGTTGCGCCCCGTCGTCATCTGCCATTGTAAGCAATGCCGCCAGACGGCAGGCTATATGAACGGTTTTACGGTGACGCTTCCGGAAAATCTGGTCTTCACCAAGGACGATACTTTGACTTGGTATGAGTCATCGGACGAGGCGAAGCGCGGATTCTGTAATAAATGTGGTTCCAGCATTTTCTGGACCTATAAGTCCGGAGGCAATATCGGCGTTGCGCCGGGCTCCCTCGATGAACCAACAGGGCTTAGAACGGCTATGCATATCTTCACCGAATTTGCCGGGGATTATTACGAAATCACCGACGGGTTACTCCAACGACCGGGACAGCGTTACCCCGATGACATTCTGGAGCCGGATTGAAATACCGCTGGCCATCACACTCTGGATTCCGTTAAAAAACAGACTGTTCAACGGATGGGAATAAGATGGTTCAGGACGCGCGGGAATTTCTAGTAGAGCTATTTGAGGTGGCGGTTGCCGCCGCGGATCCGCGTAAGACCCTTGTCCGTCATCTGCCTCCCGCGCCAAAGGGCCGCACGGTTGTTATCGGGGCGGGCAAGGCCGCCGCCTCCATGGCGAAGGCAGTGGAGGATAATTGGCAGGGCCCGCTCGATGGCCTCGTCATCACCCGATATGAGCATGGTCTGCCGCTGACGAAAATCAAGGTGGTGGAGGCGGGGCACCCAGTCCCTGACGCAGAAGGCGCCAAAGCCGCCGATGATATTCTCCGCTTGCTTGACGGCCTTGACGAAGACGATCTTGTGCTCTGTCTGATTTCGGGTGGTGGTTCTTCGCTGCTTGCCAAACCAGGCGACGGGATCACGCTCGACGAAAAGAAAGCTGTCACAATGGCGTTGCTTGCCTCCGGCGCGAATATCACCGAGATGAACACCCTGCGAAAGCATCTTTCCGCCATCAAGGGCGGGCGGCTCGCCGTCGCGGCCTATCCGGCGGAGATTATAACCCTCATGATCTCCGATGTACCGGGGGATGATCCGGCGGTGATTGCCTCCGGCCCGACGGTGCCGGATGCGACAACATCGGCGGACGCGCGGGTAGTGCTTGAAAAATACGGGATCGATATTCCACCGTCTATTGACGCCTATCTGAAGAGCCCGGCATCGGAAACACCGGAACCGAACCATCCGGCATTTGCAAATGCGCAATCCATTATGATTGCTACACCGCAAGAGTCATTGCAGGCTGCCGCCGAGATTGTCGCCGCAAAAGGGATCACGCCGGTTATCCTCGGCGATAGTATCGAGGGAGAGGCTCGTGACGTTGCCGCCGACATGGCCGCCATCGCCCGGCAGGTGAAGCTGCATGACCAGCCCGCTGCAAAACCCTGTGTGCTGATTTCAGGCGGCGAGACAACGGTGACGGTTAAAAGCGAGGGTAGCGAGACAGGACGTGGCGGGCGCAATGCGGAATTTTTGCTCGCTCTTGCGGATCATCTGGACGGGTTGGAAGGGGTCTATGCGCTCGCCTGTGATACGGACGGGATTGACGGGACGGAGGATAACGCCGGTGCGATCATTGCGCCCGATACCCTCGCGCGCGCGGCAAATGACGGTATCAACGTGAAGGAATATCTCGCCCGACATGACAGCTATAGCCTGTTTGATGCCCTTGGCGATCTTATCAAGACCGGACCGACCAGAACAAACGTCAATGATTTCCGGGCGATCCTGATCCTCTGATTATATCTGCTTTCCCATCAACACAACAAGAAGGGCGCGGGCTTCTTCTGTACCGATGTTTGCGATTTCGTGAGGTTGATCGGCGGCGTATCGGGCTGTCTCCCCTGGGCTAACCTTTTCGACTTCATTTCCTGCTGTCACGGTGAGTTCCCCGCTAAACACGGTTAAATGTTCCGTTGTTCGCGCGGTATGGGCGTTTGATGTCATCTTGCCACCCGGCTTGATAACTTCGTCATACCATTCCATATCATTCACTAGGCTGGCAGGGCCAAGTACTTTCAGGCTGTAATGCCCCTTCGCGTCATTGAGAACGGGGATCGATGCGCCGCTGATAACCGTCAGGCTATGCGACGGGTCATCGCCGCGCACGATATCATCGATGGTGACGCCCAACGCCTCGGCTAACCGCCAGACGGTGGCAAGGGTCGGGTTGGTTTCGTTCCGCTCGATCTGGGAGACCATGGACTTCGACACACCGCAGACCGCCGCAAGCTGATCGAGGGTGAGTTGCTTCTCTTTGCGCAGGCGATTTACGGTCGCACCAACGGCAGGAGGATTATTTAGTGTTTCTGACATATTTCCAGTTGACAGGAATTAAATCCAATATAGTTTACAAAATACAGTATAACGGATTTTTTTCCAATTGCTAGAAATTAGGTGCCCCATGTTCACAATAGCCAAAACCGAAGCCGCCCGCGGTATCTGGTCCGCGTTTAAAGATCCCTTGAACGAACCGGCGCGCGGTATGGTTATGGTCGATGTGATCGCGGCCGGAATTTGCGGCACTGACTATCATATTTATAGCTGGGACAGCTGGTCGGCGGGGCGGATCAAGACACCGATGACCATCGGCCATGAGTTCGTCGGCCGCATTTCTGCGATTGGGGAAGGCGTTACCGGCTATGCAGTCGGAGACCGCGTGTCTGCTGAATGCCACATTTCATGCGGGGAATGCCATTTTTGCCGCACGGGAAATGCCCATATCTGCGAGAAGACGAGCATTATTGGCGTTGATCGCCCCGGCGCCTTCGCCGAGCAGGTTGAGGTCCCGGCGAGCAATCTCTGGCGGGTGCCGGACGCGATCCCGGATACCCATGCCGCCGTGTTCGACCCTGTCGGAAATGCTATGCATATGGTCGCAACTGCCAAAGTTACAGCAAGGAATGTTCTTATTGTCGGCGCCGGGCCGATCGGTCTGTTCGCGGCAGCCATTGCCAAGGCCCATGGTGCGCGTACAGTGATCCTACAGGAGCCGAACCAGGCCCGCGCAGCGATTGCGAAAAGCCTCGATCTCGATCTCGTCGTTAGTCCGCGTGATCCTGATTGTGCCGCTCAAATTCTGGATATCACGGAGGGGCATGGCCCGGACGTGGTGCTGGAGGTGAGTGGAAACGGTGGGGCGTTGAACGCCGCACTCGAAATTGCCGCACCCGGTGCCGTTGTCGCGCTTCTCGGTATTCCGGCTGGACTGGTCGAACTGGATTTGGGCGCGAAAGTTGTTATGAAAGGTGTTAGCCTGATCGGTGTAACCGGGCGGCGCATGTATGAAACCTGGTATCAGGTGGAGGCGTTTATGCTCAAAAACCCGGAACTGATGGAGAAGGTGATTACCCATGTCCTCCCGGCGACGGATTTCAAGCGTGGTTTTGAATTGATGGATGAGGGAGCTTGCGGCAAGATCGTCCTTGACTTCCAAAAGATAGAGCAAAGATTACCTATATGACGAATAACTTGATTAACAGGCTCACGGCGGATCTTGCAGCTGCCGACCGAAATGGAACCTACAAGAAGCTGAAAACCATCGAAGGGCCGATCGGTGACCGTATCCGGCTCAAAGATGAGGGCGAGGTCACGCTTCTGTCTTCCAATGATTACCTTGGGTTCGCCAATCATCCGGTTGTTGTGGAAGCCGCGCGTGACGCTTTGTTGAGATACGGGGCGAGCACAGCCTCTGTCCGCTTTATCTGCGGAACACAGGATGTCCATCAAACTCTTGAAACTGATCTTGCGCGTTTTCATGGGACCGAAGCGGCGCTCACCTATTCGTCCTGTTGGGCTGCGAACACAGGTTTGTTCGCCGCAATCTGCGGTGCGGGCGATGTGATCCTGTCGGACGAGCTGAACCATGCAAGCCTGATCGACGGCATTCGGGCGACCGCGAAGGATGTGGTGCGGGGTGTCTATAAACATAGCGATATGGCGGATCTGGAAGCGAAACTCCAAAAACATATTGATGCACCGTCGCGCCTTATCGTGACGGACGGCGTCTTCTCGATGGAAGGGGATATTGCGCCGCTTAATAAAATCGTCGCCCTTGCGGAAAAATATGACGCGCTTGTCGTGCTCGATGATAGTCACGGCCTTGGCGTCATGGGTGAGACCGGCCATGGTACGGCGGAGCATTTCGGTGTTATGGACAAAATCGACATTTTCACCGGCACGCTCGGCAAGGCGCTTGGCGCGGGCACAGGCGGCTTTGTCGCAGGACCAAAGGCGGTCACCGAAACTTTGATCCAGAAATCGCGACCGCACCTCTTTTCAAACGCATTACCCGCGAGCGTCGCGGCGGCGGGCAGCAAATCACTCGAATTGTTGGAAGATGATCCGAACCGGGTTCAGGCACTGCAACGCAAGGCTGCGGGCTTCCGCGCGCGGTTAAGGGCGCTTGGTCTGAGCCCGCTTGATGGCGACAGTGCCGTGGTACCGGTAATTGTCGGAGAAACGGCGACCGCGATCCAACTCGCGGGTGAGATGCTGGAGAAGGGTATTTTCGTCACCGGTTTCGGTTTTCCCGTTGTACCGGAAGGGGAGGCCCGGCTCCGGTTCCAGATTTCTGCGGCTCACTCAGCGGCGGAGCTGGAAGAGGCTGCAACCGCACTCTCGGATCTCCTTGTGACGTCATCCGCCGCATAAAAAAGAGTGGCGTGGTTGTTTTAGTCAACGTCGTCCTTTAAACAGAGAGGGTCGCGGGAGCCATCTATAGTTGGCTCCCTTACTTTTATGTGATCCGAGATCGGGGCAATGGCGGGACAGCAGGCATATGACTATGTGATTATCGGTGCGGGCTCCGCTGGTGCCGTACTCGCCAATCGCCTGAGCGAGAACCCGGAGATCTCCGTCCTCTTGCTGGAGGCGGGCGGGAGCGGCCCTTGGTGGGACTGGCGCATCCATATGCCCTCGGCTTTAAGCTATCCGATGCATTCACCTTCGCTTGCTTGGCAGTATTACACTGAACCGCAGGCACATCTGGACGGCCGGAAAATATACTGGCCGCGTGGGAAAGTGCTGGGCGGTTCCTCCGCGATTAACGGCATGTGCTATGTGCGCGGGAATGCGCTTGACTATGACGGCTGGGCGAAGGATCCGTCGCTTGAGAATTGGGCCTATGCCGATTGTTTGCCGTATTTTAAGAAGGCGGAGACTTACGATCGCGGCGCGGATGAATATCGCGGCGGGGACGGGCCACTTAATGTGTCCGTCGGACCTTGCGAAAATCCTCTTTATCATGCCTGGATGGAGGCGGGACAGCAGGCGGGCTATCCCTTCACCGATGATATGAACGGGTTCCAGCAGGAAGGCGTCGGTCGCATGGACATGACCGTGCATCAGGGCAAGAGATGGAGCACGGCGCACGCCTATCTCAAGCCCGCGATGGGCCGCAAGAACCTCGCCATCCTGACTGGCGCCAACACTCGCCGCATTCTTTTCGAAAAGACCCGCGCGAGCGGTGTTGAATATCATCGGGGCGGCATCCTGCATCAGGTCACGGCGGTGCGGGAGGTAATCTCGGCGGCGGGCGCGATCAACTCGCCTCATTTGTTGATGATTTCGGGGATCGGGCATGCGGATGATCTTAAGAAAAATGATCTGCCGGTTGTCGCCGACCTGCCCGGCGTCGGACAAAATTTGCAGGACCATCTGGAACTTTATGTACAGCAGGAATGCACTCAGCCGATCACGCTTTATAAGGTGATGTCGCCGATCGCAAAAATGAAAGTCGGACTGGAATGGATGTTTCTAAAAAAAGGCCTCGGCGCGACCAATCATTTCGAGGCGGGCGGCTTCATCCGAAGCGAGCCGGGCGTCGAGTATCCAAACCTACAATATCACTTCCTGCCCATGGCAGTGCGCTATGATGGCGGCAACCCGACAGATCGGCATGGGTATCAGGCTCATGTCGGGCCGATGCGCTCCACTAGCCGGGGCTATATGTCGCTCAGAAGCGGGGATATCGACGACGCGCCGATCCTGCAGCCGAATTACTGTGAGACGGAGCAGGACCGCCGCGAGTTGCGCGACGGGGTGAAGCTGACGCGGGAAATCTTCGCGCAGGCAGGCTTTGATCCTTATCGCGGGGCGGAACTCGCGCCGGGAGCGGAGGTGAGGACCGATGCCGAGATCGACACTTTCGTGCGAGAGTCGGTGGAAACAGCCTATCACCCAAGCTGTACCTGCAAAATGGGAAGCGATGAGATGGCCGTTGTTGATGGCGCAGGAAAGTCCATGGTGTTGAAAAACTGCGCGTGGTCGACAGCTCCATCATGCCGCATATCACTAGCGGAAACCTGAACGCGCCGACCATCATGCTGGCGGAGAAAATTGCGGATGCAATCAAAGGCGTTCCGGCGCTGGCGCCAAGTGACGCGCCCGTCTACCGGGCGGCGGACTGGCAGGATAAACAACGCTGAGAAATCGAACAGAAATCAGACCCAAGGAAGATTGATGAGTAGACCTAAAAGACTGCATCTCTATATCGATGGAAAAGCGCAAAAGGCGATTTCCGGCAAAAGCTTTGCGAATTTTAACCCGGCGACGGGCGCGAAGCTCTCCGAAGTCGATCAGGCGGGCCGTCGTGATGTTGAAAAGACGGTGCAGGCAGCGCGAAGAGGATTTCAGGAATGGTCCGCCGTGACCGGGATTGAACGGGGGCGCATTCTCAAGAAAGCAGCAGATATCTTGCGTGAACGAAGGATGGATCTGGCCGAGATCGAAGTGAAGGATACCGGCAAGCCGATCGCCGAGGCACCCGAAGCCGATATCGACAGCGGCGCCGATGCATTCGAATTCTTTGGCGGGCTTGCCGCTGATATCAAGGGCACCCATCACGACCTTGGGGAGGACGCTTTCGCCTATACCCGCCGCGAACCCCTCGGGATATGTGCCGGGATCGGCGCGTGGAACTATCCGCTGCAGATTGCCTGCTGGAAAACGGCGCCGGCGCTAGCCGCCGGGAATTCGATGATCTTCAAACCTTCTGAACAGACACCGACAAATGCGGGGAAGCTGGCCGAAATCCTGACCGAGGCAGGATTGCCGAAAGGCGTTTTCAATGTCCTGCACGGGAGCGGGGAGACGGGGCACTATATCGCCATCCATCCGGATATCGACAAAGTCTCCTTCACTGGCTCAGTGCCAACGGGGCGCAAAGTACTCGCCGATGCAGCGGGCTCGGTCAAGCATGTCACCATGGAGCTTGGTGGAAAATCCCCGCTGATCGTGTTCGATGACAGTCAGATCAACAACGCCGTTTCGGCGGCGATGAATGCGAATTTCTATACGCAGGGCGAAATCTGTTCCAACGGGACGCGTGTCTATGTGCATGAGGACATTCATGACGCCTTTGTCTCGATCCTGAAAAGCCGGACAGAGGCCATGGTGATCGGCGATCCGATGGATCCCGCAACCCATGTCGGCTCGCTGATCAATGCGGATCATTTTGAAAAAGTCATGGAGTATGTCCGCCTCGGCATAGAGGAGGGCGCGCATCTGGTGAGTGGCGGCGAGAAAGTCTCGGTGACCGGTTGCGAGAAGGGGAGTTTTATCTCGCCTGCCATCTTCACCTCCTGTCAGGATGATATGCGCATCTGCCGGGAGGAGATTTACGGCCCTGTCATGTCCATTATGTCTTTCCGTGATGAAGACGAAGTGATTGCCCGCGCCAATGATACGGAATTCGGCCTTGCCGCCGGAGTATTTACGCAGGACCTTTCGCGCGCCCATCGGGTGGTGGCGAAACTCCGCGCGGGCACCTGCTGGATCAACAACTATAACCTGACGCCCGTTGGTGTACCTTTTGGTGGATACAAGCAATCCGGCATCGGGCGGGAAAACGCGGCGGTGGCGCTTGATCACTTTACACAGCTTAAATCCGTCTATGTCGAGCTTGGCGATGTGGAGTGCGGCTACTAGTCACTTGATACAGGCATAGCAGCCATTCGCGCCCCTGCAATTGACAGCGCGGGGCAGACAGGCGAAATTGAAGGCCCGTTTGTTCCCGTCGAGTAGCCTTTTCATGGAAGCCTGGATCCCAATCACCATCTTTGCGGCCTTCTTTCAGAATGTCCGCACAGCGTTGCAAAAATCCCTGAAAAGCCGCCTCAGTACCGGCGGGGCGACTTATGTGCGCTTTCTTTACGGTGCGCCGTTCGCGCTCCTCTATATCCTCGGGATTGCGCAATTTACGGATCTGCCGGTTCCAACACCGAACCTGGAATTTGCATCTTATGCCGTTGTCGGCGGACTATCGCAAATCTTGGCGACGGGATTACTTGTTGCGCTTTTCAGCCTGAAAAATTTCGCCGTCGGCACAACCTACGCCAAGACGGAGACGGTACAGGCCGCAGTGTTCGGAATTATTATACTTGGTGAAACTGTCGGGGTCGGCGCGATGATCGCCATTGGCATCAGCTTTGTTGGCATTTTACTGATTTCCATGTCGTCGAGCGCCTTTTCCTTTCGCGACTTTCTTTCGGGCTGGACCAGCAAGGCAGCAGGAATCGGACTGTTTTCCGGCGCACTCTTTGGTGTATCAGCGGTTTCCTACCGCGCGGCGTCTCTTTCGCTTGGCGGGGAGGGGGCGATGATGCAGGCATCCTATACCCTTGTCTGTGTACTCTTTTTCCAGACAGTTGTAATGAGCATTTATCTGCCACTCCGGGAACCTGGGCAACTCGCCAAGGTTTTTGTGAACTGGCGGGTTGCCATCCTGGTTGGCCTGACCGGCATGCTGGGCTCTGCCGGATGGTTTACGGCAATGGCGCTACAGAATGCGGCCTATGTAAAAGCTGTCGGCCAAATCGAGTTGGTTTTTACTTTTATTGCTTCCTATTTCTTCTTCAAAGAGAAGACGAACAAGATAGAAGCAGCCGGGATTCTTCTGATTGTTTTCGGAATCCTGCTTTTGTTGTTAGACTAACAGTCATAAAACCATAACTTTTTTGTAAAATTATCCTGTTTCCGGCTTTCGTTTTAAAAATTCATCAGCTATGCTGACATAATACGTTGATGTCAAACAATCGCGAGGTGGCAGTTGGGAAAGCATTATTCCGCACGTGAAATGATCGAGAAGCTGATCTCCTTCGACACGGTTTCGTGCAACTCCAACCTTGCCCTTATTGATTTTGTTGCTGATTATCTGGCGGGCCACGGGATAGACTCCACCCGGGTCTTCAACGAAGATAAAACCAAAGCAAATCTTTATGCGACTGTCGGCCCTTTGAAAGAGGGCGGCGTTGTCCTTTCCGGCCATACGGATGTAGTCCCAGTCGAAGGACAGCCTTGGGATACGGATCCCTTTACCGTTGTCGAGAAAGACGGCAAGCTATACGGACGCGGTACATCCGACATGAAAAGCTTTTCCGCGATCGCGCTTTCAAAGGTCCCAGAAATGATTGATAAGGGCGTGTCCGCCCCGATCCATTTCGCGCTTTCCTATGATGAAGAAGTGGGATGCATCGGCGCACCTTCCATGATTGACGAGATTGCCGCGAACCTGCCTGCACCGCGCGCGGTGATCGTGGGGGAGCCGACGATGATGGATATCGTCTCGGCCCATAAGGGTATTATCACGCTGACAACCAAGGTTATCGGGCGCGAAGCGCATTCCAGCCTCGTAGAAGACGGCGTCAGCGCCGTCATGGTCGGGGCGGAGTTGATCGCCTATCTCGGCGGAATGATGGCGGAAAACAAGGCGCGGAGCAGCGTCGATTGTCCGTTCTTCCCGCCTTACACAACGTTGACCTGCGGTGTGGTACAGGGCGGAACAGCGGGCAATATTCTCGCGCGGGAATGCAACTTTGTATGGGATGTTCGGCATATTCCGGAAGATGACCCGATGAGCTTTGTCGATCGCTTTATCGCTCATTGCAATGATGATGTGTTGCCGCGTCTGCGGGAAATTGCGCCGGAAGCCAGTATCGTCACCGAGGTGAAATCGAATGTCCCGGCGCTCAGGCCCGAAGACAGCGGGGAAGCGGAAATGCTGGTCCGGGCCATCACCGGACAGAATACCGCGCATGCCGTTTCCTATGCCGCCGAGGCCGGACAATTCCAGCAGGCGGGGTTTTCAACCGTCATCTGCGGGCCCGGGTCAATCGGGGTTGCCCATCAACCGAATGAGTATATCGACATTGCCCAAGTGACAGCGTCGGAGGATTTTATCTCGCTTCTGATTGATAGGCTGACAAAATGAGGCATATCAATTGCATTGGACAGAGATTGGACTATTCGCTAATCTCAATTCTAGAATCCGTGAATAAAACAAATAATAAACACGGCGAAAGCGCCCAAATAGGGCAAGTAAATGATCAGATAGCAAAAAGGGAGTTATCATGAAACTAAGGACAGGACTGTTTGCTGCAGTTGCCGTCGCCGCTCTCGCGGTGACATCGCCGGTGCAGGCAAAAACTTTTAAATTCGCATTTCAGGGAGATTTAAGCTCTCTCGATCCATACTCATTGAATGAGTCCTTCTTGCTGGGCACACTCAGCAATGTTTATGAAGGCCTCGTTCTCTATGACGATAAAATGAACGTTATTCCGGGACTTGCAGAATCCTGGAAGACACTGACACCGACCACATGGGAATTCAAGCTCCGCCAAGGTGTGAAATTCCACGGCGGTCAGGACTTTACAGCCGATGACGTGATTTTCTCTTGGAAGCGTGCCGGATCCGAAGGATCGGACCAGAAAGTCCGCAGCGGCAAGATGAAGAATATTACCAAGGTGGACGATTACACAATTGTTGTTGAAACACCGGCGCCGAACCCGATCCTCGTGCGCGATCTTGCCTTCCTTTATATTATGGACAAGGAATGGTCGGAAGAGCATGGCACGACGAACGCCACAAGCGCGACTGGCGATGACAAGGGCAACTATGCCAACCTTAATGCCAACGGTACGGGCCCGTTCATGGTGGAAAGCCATCAGGCAGACATCAAAACCATTATGAAGCGGAATGACGGCTATTGGAAGGAGATCCCCTCCAATGTGACCGAAGTGATCTTCACACCAATTAAGGAGGCCCCGACCCGTGATGCGGCTCTTATCTCGGGTGAAGTTGATCTTGTTTATCCTGTTCCCGTTCAGGACTGGCAGCGCCTTGATGAAGCTAAAGGCGTGAAGGCTCTGGCCGGTCCGGAAGCCCGGACGATTTTCCTCGGTATGGACCAGGGGCGTGATGAACTCCTCTATTCCAACATCAAGGGAAAAAACCCGTTCAAGGATGCAAAAGTTCGGGCGGCTTTCGCCCATGCCATCAACCTTGAAGCCATCAAGCAAAAAGTGATGCGCGGCGCAGCAACCCCGACCGGTGAAATGGTCGCTCCGCAGATCAACGGCTTTGTTCCGGACTTGAACACGCCGTATAAATATGATCCGGAAATGTCCAAGAAACTGCTGGCCGAAGCGGGTTATCCGGATGGCTTTGAAGTGACTATGGACTGCCCGAACAACCGTTATGTCAATGACGAGAAGATCTGTCAGGCGGTAACCTCCATGCTGGCGAAAGTCGGCGTAAAGGTGGATCTGTTGGCGCAACCGAAGTCGAAATATTTCGGTAAAGTGCTGGAAACTGGCGGATATGACACCAGCTTCTATCTCCTCGGCTGGACGCCGGGCACCATGGATGCAGAGAATGCTCTGTCTTCCCTGATTGTCTGCCAGAACAAGGAAGCCAAGCGTGGGCTCTTTAACCTCGGCAACTACTGCAATCCGAAGGTGGATGAATTAACTGCTGCGGTTGGTAGTGAGACCGATCAGGACAAGCGAAATGCGATGATCAAGGAAGCCTTCCAGATTCTGAAAGATGAAGTCGGCTATCTTCCGATCCATCAGCAGCCACTCTCCTGGGGTGTCAGCGATGGCGTGAGCGTAAGCCAGCGTGCGGATAATGCACTCGATTACCGCTACGTTGTCGTAAAATAACTGCAATAACGGAGGGCCTGCCAGAACCTGCAGGCCCTCTTTTTTTCTCCGTCCCAACGGTGATTAATATATGATTTCCTTTATTTTCAAGCGCCTGCTGCAATCTGTTATTGTTATGCTGGAAGTCGCGTTGATCGCCTTCTCCATGTTACGCTTTGTCGGAGAGCCA
>ERZ1740062.1011-NODE-1011-length-12345-cov-4.886819_pt1 | contig 12345 bp, 8 predicted proteins | sample MGYA00581741_ERZ1740062 | MGnify/ENA primary metagenome ERZ1740062 (study PRJEB43018, sample SAMN04849747) | marine metagenome | isolation source: floating plastic debris | place: Pacific Ocean | collected 2008-09-01 | study: EMG produced TPA metagenomics...
TTAATTAAATCATCTACTTTGGCACATTAAAAAAAGAATTTATACTTACATCATTAAACCAATCCTTACTGTGATACCATAATAAGAAAAAAAGTTCCCGCTAAGTCTCAATAATCATTATCATCATTGACTTGTCTAAAGTGTTCTTTATTAAAAGTGAGCTAGCTTCATTTTCTGTATCATTTCCTGCTGTGAATTTAAAATATGTTGTTGATTTTTTTTCAGCCTACTTTCATTCTATGCAATGCAGCAGACATAGAGCGCAGACGGATCTATACACAAACACTTGCACCATAAATCCTGTGCACCACTTCAGGTGATAAGACTTAATCTGTAAACTTGGTAATTTACTCCACTTATCTCAGATACACCTAAGTACCATGTAGCCTCAGTTCCAGTATGCAGTTTGAACTCGGGTGTTAACAGGATTGTCGTAAACTGTTGATCACAGTTTCATCTAGGCTTTATCCTGCATGTACGTTAAATCTGTGAATGTAAGTTTATTATGGCATACTTTTCAATTCACCACTTGTAGTTAAATGATAAGCAAAATTGGCTTGATTTCCAAATTTTTTAGAGGGTGGCAGTAGATGAATATTTAACCCACTGATTGCATATTGCATACTGCGAAACAGCTGCAAACTGATGCTAACTAGTCAACAGGCAGCAACACCCGAGTGAAGACAAGGTAATCAACAGGTTCTAGCTAGGGAGCTCTTGTTATGCCTTCAAAATTGTGAAAATGATGAGTGGCAATACAGGCAGACTAAAAAATAACCAGAATTCCACCCACTATATTAAGCCAACCTAGTATTACTTGGTGAACCGCCTTGTTTAACAGTTACGAGCTGTGGCGATAAAGTAATATGGGATTTTATTGGAATATGGCGCTTCATTATGTTCGCAACTCTACTCCCGCTCTTTGAGACGTAGCATTTTTAGTCTCTCAGGCTATTAGGTAGCTGATTGAGTAATATTGTTTGCCTCCGTGCTACACGCCACACCCTCATATAGGATTAGCTGATCACCGTATGTTAAGATAGAGTCAGAGCTACTGTTATCTTAAGTATTATAATATCACCACCATACCGTCATGTCTGGCGTCTTTGACTACATAACCTATAGCTGGTTATGGAACACTATTACTAAAATTTAAAGATATGCAATTCTATTTGGCGAGAAGCAAGTTTATCAGCATCTTCACCTGCCAGTCTAGTATAGTATAGTACTCTCCTCTCCATGCTTATGGATTTTTATCCTGGCCCCATTTTGATTCAATATAAAAAGGAGTCTATATGAAACACAAGATTGTCTTGAAAAAATATGAGCTTCTCTCGGAAAATTAGCCAAAAGTATAGCCTTTTCAAACCTGGATTCAGAAGAACGACGGCTCTGCTCATTTCCTCTAACAATATTTTAGATTTATTATTTGGAAACTCTGTCATTAATTACCAGCTTTTGAGCCTTACTTTTGTTTGTTTCTCATGTGAAACATACCAGGCACCAGTATAATTCTTTGACTACTACTTCACAAGTTTCAGCACAGGCCAGACTCTTAGCACCAAAAGTATGTACAAACTCGCTGGACAGCCAGTGAAAACCTGGCAGTGGGTTTGTTATGTGTTGTGGGAAAAGTAATTTGTCAACAAAGTTTATCAGACAAGATGAGTGAAGTCGGTAGCGTTGCATCATGTCACAAACTATTACGCTTATATTAATCTACGTATGTGCATTCCTTGCTTTTAGATTATCATGATGATGGAATATTTTGTCAGCTAAAGAAGAACGAATATCTGAGCTTATGCTCGAGTATTAATGCGATAACTAACTTAAATGTTGTACTGCCCTGAGTATTACCCGAGAGCCTCAATTTTTTTTGCGATCATAAACCTGCTGAATACCAGTGCTGTAGCGTGTTTCAGTCATGGAAACTCAATGCCTTACTAAATAAAATATGGAGTTGTCTCATCATGGCTACAAGAAAGATAATTCCTACTACATTCACTGAATGATGACTCAACATGTTTGATTATATTGTGCAGGTTGATGGTAGGCAACCATGACTGATGCGAGATGGTGTAGGGACTTTGGATATTTGGAAACGTGAAACTTGTTCATGAAAGTATGTATCCCTTCTTCATCACTCTAAGAAAAACAGGTAAACTGAACACCGACACGGTAAGCTAATGACCAATCTGAGTTATGGAACTATATTCAGCCATATTGTGGTTCAAAGATGGGACATGAGCAGCATGGTAATAGTTGTTTTGGTTAGTAATACACTTACATGAAATGCAAAGATTTTTGTAGCAAATATTATAAGAATGTTAATAACTATATAAATCGATACTTAATGATCGGTACCTTGTCCGTCACCCTGTCTGACTGGGCAAATGCAGTTCAATATAAACCAAGCAACATGACATGCAGGCAACTAAATCATGAATCATCTCATTGAGATGGTGGTGGTAGACACTGTACATCCGTAATCACTTAGTAAACGGGGGATCGTTCAGTGTGAAGTCGTCTTCTCAAAGCTCCGGCCGTTATTCATCGTCAAAGATACTGCATTTCACATCAATTTTGTGGCATGGTGAAATTTGTGAGCTCTTATGGTACTATTTAGGAACAGTGTTGGAGCTCCTATGAATTTAGGAATTTTGGGCGATTGTAACAATAGTGCTCACAAATCACACCAAGTCTACCTCTTGTGAAATTCAGTATCTTTGATTTCGATGATGACTTAAGCAGGAGCATTGAGAAGACAACTTCACATTAAACAATACCTCCAATTTTTATCTACCAAAAGAATATTTAGTTATATTTGTATGATGCCCTACTCTGCATTCTTACACAACATTGGCTCACCATCAATGTAGCCTACCATCATATGTGCAAAAATTATTATCCAAGTTCTTGTAGCAGAAATCAGCTTTATTAATCAAACATACTGTATTACACACTATACTACATGTACTATTAATTCGATATGCACATATGTGCAATCTTTGATGCGTTTAAAATACCTATCACAGTATCATCACATAGAACGAAACACAGCAAAAGCAGAAAGAAATGAGATAATACTGAGAAAAGAAAACTTCTAGCAACATGACAGTGATGAATGTAGGTCAACACACTGCAAAGGTGGAGCTATATTAATATAGATATTCACACCGCTAATGGCTAGAAGTACCACATGCCCAGCTCACCATCGGTAGCGGAAGTGGTATAATTAGCTTTGATATTAGGGACTGTGGCACTCCTAGCAGTAGGTAGTGTGGCTAAATACGGGAATGTTGCTTGCCAAATAATTGATACTAATCTTAGAGTTAGTTAAAGTTTTTGGTTCCTACTTGAGACTTTGATATTTACTAGAATTACATAAATAAGTTTTATCATGAGGAAAAATGGCAATGTTGCCAAGTTTCTGAGCTAGCAAAAATATCTGTGTGTGGTATTACATAAACATTTTAGATAAGGCGTAGCATGATTACAGTAGCATTGCTGTTTCTCCTGCCACTTATATGTGTATATTTTTCCTTTCCTCTTATCTTACAGGCGTTTTGTTAACATGAATCTCAGTTTATGTGGAGCAAAAAGTGTAGGGTTGATTAGGGTTGATAGTCAGTAGAGTTGTTAATATTTATAAATATATTGGAGAGCTCGTATTGATCTCTGCTCAGCGATAGTCTTCCCGAGGTAAACTTCCAGCCTAAAAATTAATATGAAAGCATAACGTACAAACAAAGAAAAATATTAAAATAAAAATGCCCAGACCAGTTATTGTCTTACAAATTGTGGATTATGTGTACACTGTACCCGTATAAAAGTTGATGGGACAGGGTAGATCAAGTCTGCAAGCTTGCCTGAATTGGTCTAGGGACAGGATAGGTTTTAAGAGAAGAAAAATCGTATGTAAAAACACAACAAAGAATACCCACAAGGAAAATTGTCACAACATTTTACTCTCACTTTTACAGTAGTTGTCTCTAGGTTGACAGGCTTCAACCCGAGCTGTGAGAGACAACATGTGTTTGTTGCTTACTATCCATAAACTGAAAATTAACATGTGATCAAAACAATGAATCGGGGCACATTCATGGCATTCATTCATGCCGAGATCCATCCTCAATTAACCAAAATTCCCTACTCCGCCATAGATAACTATTCATTTACACAATGACACACTTTTTATCTCCAAACGCCGGTGTTGCCATTTTGAGCATGGCATTTTATTCCCAGTCGCAGTATTGATAAGTGATACATGACTCAAAATTATCTACATTCAATTTTCCAACCCTAATAAATACATGTTAGTATCTAAGCCGCAAAATCTGTTAATCTGCTGTAGGAAATGCATTGTTTTATAGTAGTAGTTTCCGTGGGTAAATACAAAACCGTCTGGTCACCGCCCCCTTGTTTTCTGAAGCCGAGACTTGATGACGAGAAAACCTAACCTTAATACCCTACATCCAATAAGTTAGGAGGTTTTGCTTGTGACACGTAAATTAGTTACTTTAGTTTTCTTATATGAGAACTTTGCAATTGTAATGAATATGTGAAAAAATATATGTTTTAGCTACTTTTAAAAAGAGCAACATCAGGTAGCAAAAGTGGTGAATTTTCCTGCTAGTCCTTACTTTTTGTCTATGATAATTATGGATTCCCAACAACAGAAATTATGGCTATGTGTTTGCATACGGCAAATATTTTTCTCGCAGTAAGCGTGAACTTAGGCCTACCTTCTTGCCATCGGCGAAGCTTGAGGGGGTTGGTATATAAGAGCTCCAGGCGCGCGCTCCTGTGAACATGACATCATCGGGCGAGGCAGTGGAAGTCATGCTGGCTGGTCTACTCAGTCTCTTAGGTGGCTGTGAGTCTGAGCGCACATACTCAGATCCCTGGTTACCCTTAACGTGAGCTCGAGGTATATTCTAAAAATTAGTATAACAAAAAAAGTTAAAAAGTAGGTACAGTTTATCATTTTAGTAACATGTATGTTAATAGAAAACACTTTAGTTATGGTGTATAATGGGTCTGTGTTTTGTCCGCATGGTTGAACGAAGATTTCAGGTACCCCGTAACAGTAGTCGATAACACAGGCACTGGGGATACACAAAAACTTCGGTAAAAATATCAACCTGAAAGATATTGATGATTTGAGGTTCTCTGTTGCAATATTTTGTATTACAGCATTTTGTGTTCGTGATATACTTTCCAAAAGCAAAAATTGCAGCAGTCATCATTACTAGAACTAAGCAAAAATTCTGTTGATTTTAAGTGCCGTGGCAATCGCTATAATCAAGGGATCATGCAAGAAGTGTTGAAAATGTTATAATAACTGACTTAGATTAGAGGTCAGCTCATATCACCATGTCTGCGATGTTCAAAGGATGAAAGATAATGAGTCAGGCTATTTATAGACTGCCAATGAGAAGAGGAACAAAGATCTTAGGAGATTATCCTGCGTGCAGAACCAATACTAAAACTTTCAGAACACCCAAACTGTACACAAAAAAATGGGGATGGGTGTCCATAAAGAATGATTCATCTGCATGTAGTTAATATCCATCCAACATTCTAGATTACAAGCACTTAGTCAAGCAAATATTGCTGTTAAAGGTAAAATAATCTTATCAGTTTGGTAATAAGCTCATGTGAGTATCCACCCTACGGATTATTTATATCAATGTGAGTATGATCGATTTATTTGTAATGGTAGCCCTTATCATTGATTTTATCTAGATTAACATGGTTTAGCAAAATTGAAGCAGGGAAGGAATGTATTTCCCCATTAGATTATTTTCAGTCCACAATTCTGGGGCTGAAATAACTGCAAGAAACCGATAAAGCTTATTTTCCTAATTTTAGGTTGTCTTCAGAGCAACTGGTCAGAGGCTAGACGCTTCTAACATCTTCCACCACATAAACAGAGCAAAACTTTGCAGGGAAACCCTGCCAATGGCTAGGCTGTGGGATATATTTAGAGTCGGGGGCCAGCAGACTTACTAAAATAGACTCAAAGAATATACTCCTGTTTTGGCCAGAAGCTAAAAACTCGTTGTGCAAATCGTTGCCCAGTCAAAAAAATCGTTGCAGTTGCAAAGAAAAGTTGTGGTGTGTATGGAAGATAGCTGCATTTTTTGCAGTTTCATGTTTAGTAAATTTAGTTTCATAACTGCCCCACTGGCCTCAAACTATGACAGCACATACAACTACGTTGAAACCAGTATGAAAAATTAAATTTTTTAATTGATAATTAATGTGGACCCTTTCAAAGGGGCTAAATTGCTGGATTGAACTCCTGCTAGGTACATGGACCACACTAGAACTCGGCCCGGGTCGACAGAAAACTTTGAGCCGTACATATTGACACATTTTATATGATTGTATGCATGAAGGTTGACTAACTAACTCACATAAAAACACTCACAAGTATAGGCTGTCTCTAATTACACCACACACTGTAATAACCCCAATTCCAGCAGAAACAGATTTTTACACGACAATGATTTGGCTCAGTGCAATCGGTAGTCCATTAGCTATAAATATAATGGGCATGGCGCTAAAGTTCTCTACCTCGAGTAAATACATGGTGACACCAGACACATACCAGATAATCTATATTACTGTATCGCCTCATTGCGTTAAGTTCCCTCTCAGCTGCCGGAAACAGAGACAACTCTCCGTTAACTTTGTACTCTCGCGCTTCGTCATCCTGTTTCTCTGTAAGAAGGCAAGACATAATAGTAACAAAGACAATGGTTCATTTTCTGTCTATGAAAGAGATAACCAACTTTTCTTGTTGTTCTTCACAACGCTCTGGTCATTTGGGATTCAAATTTAAAATGCGTGGTTAAAAACACCCTCGTTAAATAATTGACCTATGCAATGATAACACAAGGTGTAATGAAAACACCCGTGACAACACCACTTAAATTTCATAGCTTTATTAAATGTTCCTACTCCTTAATAAAATGAAATTCAAGTATAGCATTAGCAAAATGTTTCCAATGACATACATGAACATCGAACAGACAGAGGTTAAAGTTGATGACAACACATCTGAGATTTGTACCTGCTCTGCGGTGTCTTATGATGAGCGCTGTGATGATTATAAGTAAAGCTAGCGCACCTCCTCCCCCCGCTGCTACTCCTATAAGCTTAGATCTACACTCCTCTCCATCAAATGAGAATGCTGCACACTCAGTTTTCGTGGGTCTGTTATCCGAGACAATAAACACATCACTATATATTGTATAGAGTTCAGGGAGACAGAAATATAGCAATACATAACACTACATCTGAGCTTGCAAAAAGCCTTGTGAGTCAATGCCGCTACAATTTTTAACCATTGCAAATACCGTTTCAGAATGTTCACATTCAAATTTAAAAACATTTTCTTCATAGCAGTTGAAGATGAATGTTTTTTCGTAGAAAAATTGCCGCCATCTGAATTCTACCAACAATAAGATAGAAAATCCTGACTATCGAGGAGTAAACTCCCTGCTTCGACGCTAGCTAAATGAGTTGGGCTAAACTCGAGTTGTGTTGGCTTTCATCACATAATATGCACTCATTGTCAAGCGAAAATGGTGCTAGAACAATGACTGAGGTCAAACGTGTTGAGCTGTAATTTTGAACAGATGTAGGCACACAAAAATGAGGCTAAGATTCAAGTATTATAAACAAATTTTTCATGTAAAAGTCTGAAACTAGAAATGGCTGGCCATGAGCTTGTGAATGATTTTCACTCTAGTACGTATTTAAATTTTTCTCCACGCTAAACTTCTTTTATGGTTGACCAAGTCAAATAGTATTGGAGTGTGCTTACCCTGTGGTAGGGATGACAAACTCTACACCTTCAAAGTCAAAGTTAACGCCGCTCAATGGACCGCTCCTGGTGAGGTTAACGTAAGAAGCAGCTGCTGTCTTGGCCTCATCAGCCTCTATCCCAGTGAGTGATGACAGAGCTGTCTCATTGCTAGCAACCAGATCCAAGTAAGCTGAAAAGTTGGCATTGAGGTTTTCTGTTATCGGTTCCTCTAGAGTTGCTATGTTTTTTGGCAGAGTTGTGTCACTCGGTACCTCACATCTGTAAGTGACTCCCTCGCTGTACTTACATGGTGGCCAGGAAATTGAAGTAATGGTAGTATAACGCAAGTCAGCCAGCTTGTCTGTCAGCTGTAAGATTAATAGGGTATTCATGTAGTTTTTTATAATTAACATTAATGTACACGTGATTAGTTTCCAAATTGATTGAGGCTAGACATTGTAAGCAGACTGTACTACAAGTCATATTTTGATTAAACTCAAGCATAATGAATGATCTAATATAACTTAGTTTATATCAACTCATGAACCCATTTTGGAATAATAATATACAGACATCTTCAGAAACAAATTATCCATCCAATAATCCAATTATTGTTATAGTTGGGTAGTGAAAGCAGGCACAACAGTTCTATATTGTTCGGATAGTATTTGGCACGTATACACCAACAATATCGATAGCATAGTAAGTGTAGGTGACTTACAGACAGTGCAATGGCAGCTCTGATCACAACAACAGGTAAATTTTCTGTGTTGGTGACGGGTAGGCCAATGAGAATCTGAACTACATAGGTGTCTGTTGGGTGTCTGGTACTAGCAGGCCTTTGTCTTGTACTGGTGGGTGGTTGTGTGGTACTGGCGGCTGTTAATGTTGTAGTTGTTGGTGCGGTAGCTGCTAGTGTTGTAGTTGTTGGTGTTGTAGTTGTTAGTATTGTAGCTGTTGGTGCGGTAGCTGTTGGTGAGGGAGTCGAGTTAGTTGTTGGTGTCGTGTTAGCCAATAGGGTGGAATCAGTTGCTTTGGTAGTTGATGGTGATATTTGTGTTTCTACCACATTTGAGCTTTGTCTTTGCCTAAACAAAGGACCAAACAGAGCCTCATCATCTACAGGTATAGCCCTTCGATATCTGTGACGGCCGGAGGTAGTGGCGTTATCATTGTATAATGTTGTACAGTTGTATACTGTTAAGTTTAGTGGTAAGCATTCCACTAACTCGAGGGTGGTATTTCCAAAGGCACCTTGTGTCTGCTTGAATTCTGCTCTGAGTTGAGATTCAAACTTCAAAAATAATACATACACATGGTGTTCAGGTACGTTATAGCCAGGCCAATACATTGACTCACTTGAAACTTGTCAAAAACAGTCAAGATTACAAAATTAAACATAAGATCCCTAATGGCGATTGTCAGTGTGGATACACATAGTCTAGAGGCCCCAAGAGTATTATCATACCAATCGCCAGTAATGAGAGGAAGTCTTTTTAAACATCTAGACCTTGCAAAAGGCTTTCCAATACCAGGTGAATAATGGTCTGAATGAGAGCAATTCTTTCTCTACATCCGTTCAGTCTGTTCCTTTAGAATATCAGTATATTTTGTCATGAGCAGTTAATTGATCAGTGATGGATTTTTCCATATATGCATTGACGCCTAAGTCCACCATCATACTCTCTTTGAGCTAAGAAATTGTAAGTACCTGTTTTTTCACATATTTTTTGTATCGATCCTCCATAGTTTTATTTCCTTCTACACCTGGTGGTATACGACTTTTTACAAGTTCAATAGTGTTGCGATTAAACCCTGTAAATAAAGAGTGAATAGTGCTTGTTTGGTGAGGACTTCGAATGGTTCAATCAAATCAATTTCGTTTCTGTTCAAATTTCTTAAAGCTTCAAACTTCCAACTTCAAAAATGATCCTTTCTCATTGAAATTCTACATGGACGTTATGTTATAAATGCTCTACAGTATTGGCAGAAATTTCCTTGTTTAGCTAAAATTGAACGGAAAACCATTTTGGTTTTCTCAAGGTCATGATGTCAATAGCAGAAACAAACACTGATATGAAACAAATGAATTTTAGGTAAAAACAGGCAGAGCGGCTGATCATGGATATCAGCCAGCAATATTGTAACTTTCTGTCAGTCCAGTTGTTGCTCAATATCAGCAGCCATTTTCAATCAGCTAACGTTGAGCTTTGACTAACGTACCATTTACTCGAAGAGTATAATGTATATTGTATAATACTCTTTGACTTACTCAATTATAATTGGTTCTGCTGATTAGATGTGATGTGATGTGATATTATGATGAAATTAATAAATCCAACACATAACTACAATATTCCTACCTTAGACATCCTTTGTAGTGAGGGCCCCCCTCAGGACACTTTGAATTCACTCCCATTATCTAGACAGTTTTATAGAGGTTGGTTCTTGCAATCAAAAGGTAGTTGTGACATACATTTAGTGGTGTCACAGCAAATAAATAACAAATTGGCTTGAAACATGACAGACACTTACTCATGAAGTTGTCATAAATTCTTTTTAGACCCCAAATCAAGTACATGTAAAGCAAATATAAGAGCAGTATGTTGGGTTTTGGCTAGCCTGGGGAGGCTGCCTGTTTGGTTGGGTTTGCACACAGGAAATTAATCCAATTCACTATAGAATGAATACTTGCACCTTGTTCCTGAGATTACAATACTGTGGGTGTCCAAAGTGTAGCTTACAACTTACGAGCCGTGTAATAAGGCACTAAAAATCAAAATATTGAGGATTCAGCATGCAACAGTAAACATTTAACACCGCCCAGGGGGAGGAGAGGTGCAGACAAAGGCGTACATAATCTCTCCAACCAACTCTCTAAATTTTCCAAAGACTGAGGAATACAGCATGGTAAAACAGAATTTTATGTGTTTCCTGGGCAAATTTTACTGCATTTTTGCTATTCAAGTTCAAAAATAGCAATAATTCCAACAATTCTTACTGGAAAACGTGTAAAGTTGTTGCAGATTAGCTTGAACACAATGATTTGAGAGAATTTTAATATGTAAATATATAACTGATTTTGGTCTTAAAAAGTAAAAAATTGACCCAAAATTTGTTAGAGACCTCTAGTGTTAGAGAGTTAGAGACCATTAAATACGCCTTTGGGTACAGAACCAGCTATGAATTGTTTTTTTCCTAACTTCATACGATTTTTACCTTGTAGAGAAAATCTGCCAATCACTTTGACGCCCACTTCGGAAACGGATGCAAATTTTGGGGAGCCCCATAGCACATGCCTCTTTGGCATTCACTGGTCTATCGCCAAACATTCACAGGACACACTGCTGAGCAGATTGCTCCCCATGGGACCAAGGCATGAGTTACAAGTGTGCAAGTAGTGTAATAAGAAATTAATGTGGGAGTCTTTAAAGTGACCCAAGTGGTTGTGAGTGTCCGCCAATTACGAGTGTCCTGCGAGGGCCGGCTGCCGACCTTAATGTTAGAGTTTATTTTTTACAGTATTGGTGTACGTTTAACAATCCGTACATATTATGCTTAATAAGTAGATGGAAAATAAGAATGCCGGATGCAAAATCTACTTTGCTATAAAATCTCAATCACTGTTACACTACAAGTACTGATGCAATAAAGGTTTTGTCATGAAAATTTGGCATGTTGTACTCACCAGCCGACGACTTGGGAAAATCAAGAACAACAAATATCCAAACAAGAGAAATCAGGAAATACATGTGTGACATTTCTGGTTGTTGGGAAGACTTGGGGTCGGAATCAGCAGGTCTGACTGCTACATAGAGCGACTGAACGAAATCTGGTAGAGTTCATGTTAGACAACAGAGTATTGGTTATACATTCATGTGACTTAACATGTTATCATCCGGCTGAATTACAATGCAAACAAGTTTTTTGATAATTCTGGGTTTATCTACCACATTTCAGTTTTTTTTGACCCTAGCCCTCCCATAATGCAATTAGTGAATACTATCTAGACACCACAATATAACAAAATTAGGTCAAAGATAAGAGAGGCACATTACCAGCACTATTTTCCTGGTGAAAGGAGTAATAAAATTCCTCCTCACTAAATTCATTGTAGAGTATCTATCTAGAATGCTGAGTTACCTAATATCAGTGTCTTTTTGTTTGTATTGCAAGTGAACACAATTTCTCAAGCTTAATTGTCGCTTAATTTTCTAAGAGCACATGTAATTGCAAACCTAATTTTGTTTTACTGTTGGGAAAGTCTCTACGCCATTGTATTAATGATATCTATCACTAATTGTGGCATCCTGCTTTGCACTAGAACCTCAAGCTCTAAATTTCTGTAATAATCATTCTGCTAACTTTCCCTCAGTAAGAAATCAAAAATATTTATCGGTACAATTTGATCTTCCTTGTTTACAAAAGTGTGTACAAAAACTTTGCCTAAATCTATAATGTTCTCAATTATTAACCCTTGCTGCACTGGACATTAAAAAAGCATTTGACTGCGTCAACCATAATCT
>ERZ1740062.1012-NODE-1012-length-12333-cov-4.090813_pt1 | contig 12333 bp, 10 predicted proteins | sample MGYA00581741_ERZ1740062 | MGnify/ENA primary metagenome ERZ1740062 (study PRJEB43018, sample SAMN04849747) | marine metagenome | isolation source: floating plastic debris | place: Pacific Ocean | collected 2008-09-01 | study: EMG produced TPA metagenomics...
GGATCACAGCGGAAAATCTCGCGAAAAAATATGATATTTCCCGCGAAGAGCAGGAAGAAATGGCCGTTGAAAGCCATGCTCGCGCGACGGCCGCCCGTGAGGCAGGCAAGTTCAGTGATGAGATTGTCCCGATTGTGGACGGCAATACCCGCGTGGAGCAGGACGGCTGTATCCGCCCTGAAACCACGATGGAGACCCTTGCTGGGTTGAAGCCTGCGTTCGATGAGAATGGCACTGTAACAGCGGCCACCTCCTCACCGCTCACAGATGGTGCTTCTGCAACATTGGTCTGTTCTGAGGAATATGCCGATGCGAACGGGCTGAAAAAGCTTGCACGGATCAAGTCGATTGCTGTTGCCGGCTGCGCGCCTGAACTGATGGGTATCGGCCCGGTTCCGGCCACCAAGAAGGCGCTGGAGCGTGCGGGCGTCACTCTCGCAGATATTGATATTATTGAACTGAATGAGGCGTTCGCAGCGCAAGCCTTGGCTGTTCTGAAGGAATCCGGTATGGATTTCGCCAAAACCAATCTCGATGGCGGCGCCATTGCACTTGGTCATCCGATGGGCGCAACGGGTGCCCGTATTACCGGCAAGGTCGCCAGCCTGCTGCAACGCGAAGGCAAGGCGCTTGGCCTGGCAACCCAGTGCATCGGCGGCGGTCAGGGTATCGCCACGGTTCTGGAGGCCTGCTAATCATGGCTATTGAAAAAGTTGCCGTTGTCGGCGCGGGCGTCATGGGCGCGGCGATTGCCGCCCATGTTGCCAATGCGGGCGTTCCGGTTGTGCTGCTGGATATCGTTCCGAAGGACGCGAAAAACCGGAATATGCTGGCCGAAGGCGCGGTTGCGACCATGCTGAAAACCAAGCCTGCGCCATTTATGCATAAGAAGAATGCGCGGCTTGTTACGACCGGAAACCTTGAAGATAACCTCGATCTCGTCGCCGATTGCGACTGGATCTGCGAGGCGATTATCGAAAATACCGGTCTCAAGCAGGATCTCTACAAGCGTCTTGATGGCGTGCGCAAAGCGGGCTCCATCGTTACGTCAAATACCTCCACCATTCCGCTTAAAACGTTGATGGAAGGGTTGCCAGAAAGACTGCAGAAGGATTTCGCCATTACAAATTTCTTCAACCCGCCGCGCTACATGCGGTTGTTTGAGCTGGTTGGTGGGGAGCATACTCGTAAAGAAGCGCTGGAAGATTTACGCAGCTTCGCGGATATCGCGCTCGGCAAAGAAGTTGTCGATTGCTATGACACGCCGGGTTTTGTCGGCAACCGGATCGGTATTTACTGGTCGTCCGTCGCCACGAGTTCTGCCTATGACCTCGGCCTCACGGTTGAGGAGGCCGATGCTGTCTGCGGCAAGCCGATGGGCATTCCGTCCACCGGGATATTCGGTCTTGGCGATCTCACCGGGATCGATCTGGGCCCGAAGGTCATTGCCTCTATGCTATCTGAACTCCCTGCAAGCGATGCCTTCTCGAAGGAGTATGATCCCAATCATCCTCTGGTCGCGATGACCGCCAAGATGATTGAGGAAGGCTATACCGGCCGTAAAGGCAAGGGCGGATTCTACCGCATGAATAAAGAGGGTGGCAAGCGCGTCAAGGAAGCTCGCAACCTCAAGACTGGTGAATATGCCAAGGCAGAGAAGCCAAAGCTTGGTTCCGTCCGTGCAGCGAAGAAAGGCCTCCGGGCGCTTGTTGAGTTTGAGGATAAGGGCGCAGAGTACGCCTGGGCGATCCTCTCGAAGACAATTTCCTACGCGGCATCACTGGTGGGTGAGATTGCTGATGACATCATCGCCATCGATACGGCCATGAAAACCGGCTATGCTTGGAAATATGGCCCGTTCGAGCAACTCGATCAGCTCGGCAACCAGTATTTTATCGACCGGCTGGAAGCCGAAGGGCTGCCGGTGCCTGAATTCCTCAAAAAAGTCGGCGACCGCCCGCTTTACAAGGAAGAGGGCAAGGATGCCTACTTCATGACGGTTGACGGTGACTATGCCGTTGTCCCGATTGCTGAAGGCGCGTGGATGCTTGCCGATATCAAACGCGGCAGTGAGCCTGTAATGTCCAATAAGGGCGCCAGCAGCTGGGATCTGGGCGATGGCGTTGCCTGCCTTGAAATCCACACCAAGATGAATTCCATCGATCAGGATGTGGTTGCCATGCTGGTGGAAGCCGGCAAGATCGACAAGAAAGGCTTCAAGGCGCTTATTATCGGCAATGACGCGGATAACTTTTCTGTTGGCGCCAATGTCGGCCTCGCGCTTTTTGCGGCCAATGCGGCAATGTGGCCGGTGATCGAAAATTCGATCTCTGAAGGTCAGAACGCGCTGATGAAGTTGAAATACGCTCCCTTCCCGGTGGTTGCCGCGCCTGCGGGCATGGCGCTCGGCGGTGGTTGTGAGATTGTCCTTGCTGCTGCCGCTGTTCAGGCTCATGCGGAAAGCTACATGGGCCTTGTCGAGGTTGGTGTCGGCGTTATCCCCGGCTTCGGCGGATGCAAGGAACTGGTGATGCGCGCGATGCTGAACAAGAAACGCCCGGGCGGCGCGATGCCAGCACTTTCCGGCGTGTTCGAGGCCATTTCCACAGCCAAGGTCGCGACCAGCGCGGCGGAGGCACGGGATATGATGATCCTGCGTGATGGCGACAGGGTCACCATGAACCGCAAGCGTGTGCTCGCCGATGCGAAGAAGCGCGCCCTTGAAATGGTGGACGGTTACGCGGCACCGGAACCGGTGGAAGTCAACCTCCCCGGTGCGACCGCGGCCGCGGCCTTCGATATGGCGGTCTCTGGCTTTGTGACAATGGGCAAGGCCACCACCTATGACGGCGTTGTCAGTGAGCAAGTCGCCCGCGTCCTCACGGGCGGGGATACGGACATCACCCAGCCGGTGACGGAGAAGAAACTGCTACAGCTGGAGCGCGAAGGGTTTATGACCCTGATCCATAATCACAAGACGCTTGATCGGATTGAGCATATGCTCACCACCGGCAAGCCGCTCAGGAACTAGAAGGGAGTATCGAGATGCCTGTTTATAACGCACCGGTAAAAGACTTCAAATTTGTCCTTAACGACCTTCTGGGTCTCGACAAGATGACCAACATGCCGGGTTTCGAGGACGCGACGCCCGATATGATTGACGCCATCCTCGAAGAGGGCGGTAAATTGATGAGTGAGGTTATCCAAACGCTTAACCTGGTTGGTGACAAGGAGGGCTGCACCTGGAACAATGGCGAGGTGACAACCCCGACCGGCTTCAAGGAAGCTTATGACGAGTACCGTTCCGCCGGCTGGATGGGCCTTGATGCCGATCCCGAATACGGCGGGCAGGGCCTGCCTCATGTCATAGGGATTGCTTTCGCCGAGATGATGAGTGCGGCCAATATGGCGTTCGGCATGTATCCGGGCCTGACCCATGGCGCCTATGCGGCGATCCATAAGCATGGCACGGATGAGCAGAAGCAGACCTGGCTTCCGAAAATGGTGACCGGCGACTGGACCGGTACCATGAACCTGACCGAGCCGCATTGCGGCACCGATCTCGGGCTCATGCGGACCAAGGCTGTCCCGCAGGACGATGGCAGCTATAAGGTAACGGGCACGAAAATCTTTATCTCCGCCGGTGAGCATGACATGTCGGACAATATCGTGCATCTCGTGCTTGCCAAAATTCCAGGCGGACCGGAGGGAATCAAAGGGGTCTCGCTCTTTATCGTGCCGAAGTTCCTGCTTGATGCCGATGGGAACCCGGCGACGCGCAACGGGGTTGAATGTGGCTCTATCGAGCATAAGATGGGCATCCACGGAAACTCTACCTGCGTCATGAATTACGAGGACGCGACAGGCTGGCTCTTGGGTGACGCCCATAAGGGTATGCGCGCGATGTTCACCATGATGAATGCCGCGCGCCTGGGTGTGGGTATTCAAGGCCTCAGCCAAGCGGAAGTTGCCTACCAGAATGCGGTCGTCTACACAAAAGACCGTTTGCAAGGCCGTTCCATCTCGGGCGTCAAAGCACCCGAAAAAGCGGCTGATCCGATTATTGTACATCCCGACATCCGTCGGAACCTTTTGATGATCCGCGCCTTTACAGAAGGCGCGCGTGCCCTCGGTCTCTGGGCCGGGTTGCAGGTCGATATGGTGGAAAAGCACCCCGAAGAAGATGGACGCCGCGCAGCCGACGAGGCGCTCGGTCTCTTAACACCGGTTATCAAGGCCTATTTCACTGATATGGGCTTTGAGCTCGCCGCGACCGCGATGCAGTGTTATGGCGGTCATGGCTATATTCATGAATGGGGAATGGAGCAATTCGTTCGCGATGCCCGCATTACCCAGATTTATGAAGGGGCGAACGGCATTCAGGCGCTGGACCTTGTGGGGCGCAAGCTGCCACAGAATTTGGGCCGAAACCTCCGCCAGTTCTTCCATCCGGTGGACGCCTTCATCCAGGAAAATATGATGGATCCTGAACAGAAGGAATTTGTCATGCCGTTGGCCAAAGCCTTTGCGAAGTTGCAGCAAGGCACAGCGCTTATCGGCGAGAAGGGGATGAAAAATCCCGATGAAGCCGGAGCGGCGTCAACCGAGTATCTTCGGATGTTTGGCCTTGTCGCGCTTGGCTTTATGTGGGCCCAGATGGCGAAGATCGCTAAAGCGAAACTCACTGAAGGAACGGATGATCCGGAGTTTTATAACACCAAGTTGGTCACCGCGCGTTTCTTCTTTGAGCGCATGATCCCGGATGTTTCCTCTCTCCTCGTAAAGATGAGTGCCGGATCAAAAACGATGATGGAGTTGGACGCGGAAGCCTTTTAGGGCCGGCGATCTATAATATGAAGGCGGGGTATTGATCCTGCCTTTCGTTTGCGAAGCGTAAAACGGGGTTGGCTATCTACTTTTTAGTGGTATCTGACAGGGCAGTTCGATAAACTTCATGAAGAAATTGACAAATTGTCAATTGCAGGGAAAAGTCGCACGAATACTAAAAACAAAGGTGGCGAGATGATCGAAAGAAGCATTTTCAGCGAAGAGCATAATATATTCCGGGAATCAGTTCGCCGGTTTTATGAGGAGCATATCACTCCGCATCATGCCCAGTGGGAGAAAGACGGTCAGGTGAGCCGTGATGCCTGGCTGGAAGCGGGAAAGCAGGGTCTGCTTTGTATGCCGATCCCCGAGGAATATGGCGGGGCCGGAGCCGATAAGCTTTACAGCATCATCATGATGGAGGAGCAGTCGCGCGCGGGCACTACGGGCCCGGGATTTGGCCTGCATTCCGAGATCGTCGCCCCGTATATTTTCAATTACGGCACCGAAGAGCAAAAGAAGAGATATCTCCCAAAACTAGCAACCGGTGAGATGATTGGCGCGATTGCCATGACGGAGCCGGGCGCGGGCTCGGACCTGCAGGGGGTGAAAACCCGTGCGGTGAAAGACGGGGATGACTATATCATCAACGGTTCCAAAACCTTTATCACCAACGGCTTTATGTGCGATCTTGTGATCGTCGTGCCCAAGACGGCTCCGGCGGCGGGCGCGAAGGGGACGTCATTGTTCCTGGTGGAAGCGGATACCCCCGGTTTTGAGAAGGGCCGCAATCTCGATAAGCTGGGCCTCAAGGCGCAGGATACGGCGGAGCTTTTCTTCGATGATGTGCGCGTTCCGGCGAGTAATATGCTCGGCGGGGAAGGCAAGGGTTTCTTCTGCCTGATGCAGGAGCTTGCATGGGAGCGGCTGCAGATTGCCATCGGGGCCACCGCGACAATGGAGGCAGTTCTTGAGGAAACGATTGAATATACGAAAGACCGCAGCGCCTTTGGCAAGAATATTATCGAGTTTCAAAATTCCCGCTTCAAGCTGGCCGAGCAGAAAACCCAGGTGCAGATTGCCCGTGTCTTCGTCGATAAATGCATCGAGGAGCTGCTGAAAGGCGAACTCAAAGGCGATACGGCGGCCATGGCAAAATACTGGTGTTCTGAGATCGAGAATAAGCTCATCGACGAATGCCTGCAACTTCATGGCGGCTATGGCTTTATGTGGGAATTCCGCGTTGCTCGCTCTTATGCCGATGCCCGGGTGCAGCGCATCTATGGCGGCACCAATGAAATCATGAAAGAGCTTATCGCCCGAGAATTATAAGGGCTGTAAGAATAGTCAACAGATGATAGCGCGGCCTGGTACGTGCTGGGTCGGTTGACGGTTTCGTTTTCCGGATCTTTCTCTTTGACACTTTATGCGGGTGTTTTATTGTTTCATGTGAAACACCCGGTTCTGTCCAGTCGTATCTGAAGTACATTGTTCTATACCTTGCCAGCTTGCCGGGAGCCTATTAGAAAAGGCTTCCGGCTTGACATTCTTCATCAATGGAAATGCTGATGAACGGCGGCGATATGCCGATGATCGGAACCACAGCATCCGCCAATCACCGCGAGGTTCGGTAGATACTGCGCAAGATCCACATGCTGCGCCGCGAATTCCGATGGATTACCATCGTCCAGCTCCTCCGCTTCATCCAGCTCCGCATGGCTCAAAGCCGATGCATTTGCCCTCAGTCCGCCAATCCGGCTCCGCCAGCTACCGCCTGTTTTCAGGATATCCTCAAAATGCGTCGGATGGGCGCAGTTGATCATGTAGTAGGCTGGGCTATTGCCGCTCGCGCTATCGGTGCTGCGGACGGCTTCTTCCAGGGTTTCCCCCGTTGGTAGCTTGCCGTCGGTTTCGACGGTAAAGGAAATGACCGTCGGGATGCCGATATCGGCGCCAATCCGCGCGATGCCGATCGCTTCATCGACATAGTTCATGGTAACAGCCGTGACCATATCTGCACCGGCCTCCGCGAAGGAGGTAACTTGCGCCCGGTGATAATCGGCCGCGTCTTTCGCAGACATCAGGAGTTCCGGATTATAGCCGTCACCGCGTGGCCCGATGGCGCCATTAATGACGCAGGCCGTCGTCTCCGTCTCATGGGCGTCGCGGATACCATGCAGCATTTCGACAGACTCTCTGTTGATCATATCTAGGGCTTCCCGGCTATAGCCGAGAAGATCACCCCAATCCTGGCTGGCGCGCCATGTCGGCGTATCGAGAATAATTCCCGTGCCATTGTCCTTGGCGATGCCGACATATTTCAGCAAGTAACTTTCAATCGCCTGTTTGCCGTTGGTGTCGCGCAAAAGATCAAAGGCGGCGAAGTGTGGAAGGTCAAAGCCTTCCAAAAACAATAGTGTGGTTTCCAGCCCGCCATCGGTCAGGTATATCTTGTCTTTCGACTGCGGCAGATGATGCCGATATTTTGCTTGTCTCATAAGTTTCTCCATCATGTTAGATGACAGGAACTTATGAATATCGCGCTCTTTGAAATAGTAGGTCTATGGTACAGTTGGGCGGAAAAGTTGAAATGCTCTCTATTTCAATAAGTTATTATGTTCCAAATCAGCACAAACCATGATAGAATAACAACCTATGTCGATAAAACTGTACCGGCGGTACTGTACTCGCAGTATGGAATTTTCGAGGGAACAATGAGAAAAGGCGCTGAAACAAGAGAGCGGCTGCTTTCCATTGCCGAGACGGCAGTCTTGGCAAAGGGTTTTGGTGCGACTTCTATCGAGGAATTGATTGCTGAAGCCGAAATCACCAAAAGCGGCTTCTTCTATCACTTTAAGGACAAGACGGAACTCGCACGGGCTCTCATTGTCCGGTACCTCGAAGCTGATGAGGTGCTGCTTGATGATCTGTTCAAGCGCGCAAGAGAGTTAAACGTCGATCCTCTCCATTCGCTACTGATTGGCCTGAAACTTCTGGCGGAAATGATGGCGGACCTGCCGGAGGGACACCCCGGTTGCCTTGTTGCAACGATTTGTTATCAGGAGCGGCTGTTCGACAAGGACATCCATGAACTGACCCGGGGCGGGGCCCTTGCCTGGCGCGCGAGGTTTGTCAGGGTACTGGAGGAGATTAGCGAGATTTATCCGCCGAATGACGACGTTGATCTGGTGGAAGTTGCCGACCTGATCTCGACCATTGTCGAAGGCGGTATAATTATGTCAAAGGCCCTGAGGGAGCCTGAAAAACTCGCCGCACAAGTTATTCTGCTCCGCTCCTATATCAAGTTGCTTTTCAGCCCGCGGCCGTCGTGACTTACATCTGAACTTTCAGAAGTTTCTCTTTCGGGTAATCCGTAAATTCCTTTGGCAGGATGACAGATTTCCGTGTGGTCATATCGAAATAAACGCCGATAACAGTAGTCGTGACGGCCAGTTTGCCGGTGTCCATGTCGAACAGGTTATGTCCGAAGCGGAAAATCTTCCCGTCCGCATCGATAAGGCCGCTTTTCAGCAAAATCGCCGTGGATTTCTTGATCGGCGCATGAAACTCGGAATAATAATCAAGCGCCGCTGACCCCAGATTGCGGCTGCGGATAATTTCCCGTGTCAGTCCGACCGCATTGATAATATGCGTCGCGGCATCGGAGAAATAGCCAACCACGTGGCGCATCTCGATATGCTCAAATAGATCGCATTCCCATACATCCACGGCACCGCGCGCACTTTCAAACATATGGTCAAGGGGCCGGTCCGGCATCAGGGCGCCAGCAAAGGGCTTTAGCTGGAAACTATCTGTGTGCGGGTCCGCCAACCCTTCTGCGGCGGCTCTGCCATCGTCAGGCAGGGGCAATGGCGAGTCCGTGTCGAGGTCGGTATATACGGCTGTGAATTCATGCACGGCCGAGAGGTTGCCATTTTCCGCATTGAAAAGCCGAATGAAGCCGGAGATCAGGTCGCCCGTCACCTCGCGCACGCCGCCAAGGCCGTAAAGGGGGGTGCCGACATGCACTTCTGATTTATATTGTGTGCGGATAGTCTTGAAGCGAAGTCCCTTGCGGGTTGCGCGGATGGTTGCGGGCGGCAGGCCAAGCGCATTTTGTAGATGCGCGAAGGCATCTGAGCCTTTCGACATATAGAACTGCACGTTCATATGGCGCATCTGGTCGCATTCCCATGCTTCTACGCCGCCGCGATAGAGAGGAAGGAGTTTGCTCATGACGCCTTCTCCCCATCCGTTATCAAATCAACCAGCTTTTGTCGGATGGTGTCACTCAACGGAATAGCCTTGCGACTTTCAAGATCCATGTAGGCAGAGACCATCCGGCTGGAGAAAACAAGTCCATCGTCCACGCTGTTATAAAGGCGGTGATCAAAAGTGACGGTTTTTTCTGAGCTTCCGACAACCGCGCTTTCCATATGGATGATATCGCCCGCATGGAGTTCCGCGACATACCGGGAGTCCTGATGAACAACGGCGAGACCCCGCTTGCCATTCTTCAAGTCATCCGGGTCCAGGCCAATGGCATAAAACATGTTGCACATTGCCACACTGATACGGGAGCCGTAATACTGAATATTCATATGTCCCAGAAGGTCGCATTCTCGCATCAGTACCTGACCGCGATAGCTCTCCATATAGCCGTCCATGTAGGGAAAACTCCTGTTCTTACACTTTTTGTTATTCTTCTTGTTGCGTCACTCTTAATAGCATCCGTTCGCCATATCGGTCGACCATTTCTTGGCTGCTCTGGTTCAGTAATTGAAGACGGTCGCCGCTCTCCATCAGCAGTAGTCCGAGTAGATAGGCGATGAAGTCTGTTGTTTCTTCCTGAGCGTCGGCGGCGGAGGCTTGGGTTTGCTGATGCAGTTCATTCGCCAGCTGGCCCATCAGGCTAAGCAAACGGCTATCCAGTCCTTTCCGCGTGGGCGCAGGGATGTCGCCTGACTTCTCGCCTAGATTGCCAAGAGACAAGAGGAGAAGCCGCCGCTCTTCCGAATGCTCCCGGAAATGGGATGCGAGAATTGAGAAGGCCCGGGCGCCTGTATTATCCGTCGCGTCGTCCTGCTGGAGGGCCGCCTTGATATGGCGCGTTAAATCGCCGAGGATGCCAGCCAGCAACTCGATCTCAATTTCTTCTTTCGTGCGGAAATAGCTATAGGCTGCCCCCAGCGAGTAGCCGGCCTCCTCGGCGATGGCACGCATATTGAGTCCATCTGTCCCGTGTTTGTTGAAAATCCGGCCCGCGGCCGCCAGAATATGTTGCCGCTTGAACTTCGCCAGGCCGGTTGCCCTGCTTTTCTTGTTGCGTGACTCAATCATGCCCGATGCTCCATATATTAAACACTATATATATTAATGAACGTTGTTCAATATATTTTGCTCGCAATGCCGAATGATTTTTTTCATTTTTTCGACGGAAATATTTTCCACGGTTCGTTGAATGGGTAAGTCAAACCAATGAAGGAGACTTGAGTAATGAAACGTAAGATTATTATTGGTTCAATGATTGCCGCCCTGGCAATCCCCGCTCTCGCAATGGCTGCGACGGACGGTCCGCACAAGGGACCGCATAAAGGCGGTATTTTTGAACGGTTGGATACCAACAAGGATGGCGAAATCACCTTCGAGGAAATGACCGCGAAATCCACGGAGCGCTTTTCAAAGCTTGATAAAGACGGGAACGGTACGATCAGTATCGAAGAAATGACCGTGCGCAAGCAGGAATTCTTCGACAAGATCGATAAGGATGGCAACGGCTCCATCAGCAAGGATGAAGCCAGTGCCTTTCATGAAATGAAACGTGAAGAGCGGAAAGAGCGCCATGCTTCCCGGATGCTGGAAATCCTCGATACGGACAAAGATGGCGCCGTGACCAAGGAAGAGTTCGCTGCGGCCTCAGACAAGCGCTTCGAAGCTGCTGATAGCAACAACGACGGTGTTCTTTCTGCGGATGAACTCCAGAAAATGGGCCCGAAAAAGCACAGTAAGAAAAAGGGCTGATTTTTTGAGACGCGATACCCTTGTCATCGCGTAACCGGGGCTCGCTCTTCTTTACTCCATTGGAAGAGCGGGCCTTTCATTCTTTTTACCTCTCGTCCGTAACCGCGTTACCCACGCCGTTGTTTGGGGAGGATATCCATATATTTGCAGATAATGCCGAGCATGACCTCATCCGCACCGCCGCCGATAGAGGAGAGGCGACCGTCGCGATAGAGCCGTGTGATCGGTGTTTCGTTCATGAAGCCCATGCCGCCGTAATATTGCAGGCAGGCATCGGCAATCTCCCGTGTCAGGCGACCGACTTTCAGCTTTGCCATAGAGGCAAGCATCGTCACATCCTCCCCGCGGACATAGTCATACACCGCGCGGTAGGCGAGTGAGCGGAGCTGCTCGACCTCCGATAAAAGTTCTGCCAGACGGAAATGGATATACTGATTGTCGAGCAACGGTTTGCCAAACGCCTCGCGCGTCCGGGTATAGTCGATAACATCGTTGATCGCCTTTTCAAGCGGTTTCAGGCCTGCGCCCGCTGCCCAGAGACGCTCCTCCTGGAACTGCATCATCTGGTAGGTGAAGCCCTTGCCCTCCTCCCCGATCAGGTTCCGTTGCGGCACGCGGACATCCTCAAAAAAGAGCTGCGCCGTATCGGAAGAACGCATGCCCATCTTGTCGAGCTTGCGCGCGAGCGTGATGCCAGGGCTGTCCATCGGGACAACCACCAGTGACTTGCTTTCATGCATGGCGCCATCGCTGGTGTTGACCAGCATGCACATGAAGTCGGCCTGAGCGCCGTTGGTGATCCACATTTTCTGCCCGTTGATGATGTAGTCATCCCCGTCTTTGCGGGCATTGCTTTTAATCGCGGCAACGTCGGAGCCCGCGCCGGGTTCCGAGACACCGATACAGGCCACATAGTCGCCGGCGATCGCGGGTTTGAGGTATGTCTCCCGCACATAGTCTGAGCCGAAGCGGGCAAGGGCGGGCGTTGCCATATCGGTTTGCACACCGATTGCCATGGGAACGCCACCGCAGTTGATCTGGCCCAGTGTTTCCGATACCGCAAGGCTATAGGAGTAATCAAGGCCAAGCCCGCCATATTCCTCTGGCTTGCAGACACCCAGGAACCCCTGATCACCGAGTTTCTTGAAAAGCTCATGTGCAGGAAAAGCGCCGTCTTTCTCCCATTCATCGACATGCGGATTGATTTCCTGATCGATGAATTTGGTGAGGGAGCGAATCAGCTCCCGATGTTCCGGTCCGTAAATCATTCTCCGTCCTCCCGTAAAAACGCAGGTACTTCCGCCAAATGAAATCCGTTGAAGGGCTTGTTGTTCTTGTGATCTGGCATATCCCAGTTCATGCGGATATTTGGGGCGCCGCCATCAATGCGCAGGCAGCTTCCGGTTATGAAGCTGGCCGCTTCCGAGAGCAGGAAGACAATGCCGGCGGAAACTTCCGATTCGGTTCCCATTCGTTTCACGGGGT
>ERZ1740062.1013-NODE-1013-length-12333-cov-3.565157_pt1 | contig 12333 bp, 15 predicted proteins | sample MGYA00581741_ERZ1740062 | MGnify/ENA primary metagenome ERZ1740062 (study PRJEB43018, sample SAMN04849747) | marine metagenome | isolation source: floating plastic debris | place: Pacific Ocean | collected 2008-09-01 | study: EMG produced TPA metagenomics...
GCCAGCCGTCGTTCGGCACCAGCCCCGTAGGTACAGATCTCGAATTCCGTGTGCGTACCGAGGACAGTTTGCGGTGAGTACGCCACTGCGTTGGATACCCAACGCTATTTCGTTGGCGCGAATCTCTTTGGTGCCCATGGTGATCGCCTCGATTGCTGAAGAGCGTTATCAAATGGGCGTGAGCCTGTTTATTATCGCCGGGTATTAGGATGGTATCGACGGTTGGTAGGCGAGGAGTTTCAACTGGCGCAGCGAACTGGGTGCAATTCTTGATCCGATCGCTGACAAGCTGCTGCTCATCGGTACGTTTGGCGTACTGGCGTGGATCGGACTTGTGCCGGCCTGGTTCGCTTTCCTCGTCATCGCTCGAGACCTGCTCATCATGGGTGGCGCGATCACCTATCATTTCTTGTATGGCGATCTTGAGGGCCGCCCGAGCAATGTGAGTAAGCTCAACACAGTCTTGTTGCTGCTCTACGTTGTCTCCGTGCTGCTGTTGCAAACCGGCTTGATCGCGTTGCCAGGCGACTGGGCGGTGTGGGCGACACAAAGCCTGATGTGGGCGCTACTCGCGACGATGGCCATCAGTACCGCCGGTTACGTGATCGAATGGGTCAGACGTGCGAAGGAGCACAGCGCATGATTTCGGAACAACGCATGGTCTGGATTGCCGGTCTCGCATTAGGTGGGTTTCTGCTCTACGCGCTGGCGCCGGTGCTGACACCGTTTGTCGCAGCGGGACTCCTGGCTTATCTCGGCGATCCATTGGCCGATCGATTGCAACGTTTGCGTATGCCTCGCCCAGTCGCGGTGCTGGCCGTGTTTGTGCTGACGATCCTCGTCGTTTTTTTGCTGGTGCTGCTATTGCTGCCGCTTGTGCGGTCTCAGGTCAGCGCGTTGCTGGACGTGTTGCCGCGATATCTACAATTGCTGGAAGACAAAGTCTGGCCACACATTGCGGCTTTCATCAGTGATGACGTCGGCGAGGCGGAATTCGGCGTGGCGGCGATGATCGAGCAATTCGGTTCGACGGCGGGTGCGTGGGGTACGTCTTTCCTGGCGCAAGTTGGACGCTCTGGCGGCGCGCTGATCGGTGCCGTGGTGAATCTGTTCCTGATCCCGATTCTGACATTTTATCTGTTGCGCGATTGGGATCTGTTGGTGGCGCGTATCGGCGCTCTTATACCCGCGGACAAACGACCGATCGTCAGCGATCTGGCACGTCAGACCGATGAAACACTCGGTGCGTTTTTGCGTGGGCAATTGTTGGTGATGCTCGGCCTGGCGGCGATCTACACGATCGGCTTGTCGCTGATTGGGCTGCAGGTTGCACTGGCGATCGGTGTGGTTGCCGGTATCGTTAGTTTTGTCCCGTATCTCGGTTTGGTTTTTGGCATCGGACTGGCGGGGCTGACGGCGCTCAATTCACCGGACAGCGGTATCATGTTGTTGCTGGTGGTTGTGGTGTTTAGTGTGGCGCAGTTCATTGAAGGCTCTGTGCTTACGCCGAAGCTCGTTGGTGATCGCATCGGCCTGCATCCGGTGCTTGTCATTTTTGCGGTCATGGCGTTTGGGCAGTTGTTTGGTTTCTTCGGCGTGTTGCTGGCATTGCCGGCGGCCGCTGTCATCGCGGGCGTCGTGCGTTTCACGTATCAGCGGTTCCTGAGTACACATCCGGAAGCGGAGGCCTACCTGGACCAGGCAACGCCGGACGACGCAGAATCGTCATCGAGCGACCACGACGGCGACGATGCTGCCGAGCAGGCTGACGCCGAGCGCGATGCCGATTGAGGTTCGCATAACACGACGCGAGCCTCTGGTATGGTGACACCCCAACTCTCGCTGGACGTCACTCTGGACGTCGAGGCACGCTTTGAAACCTACCATGCCGGCCCGAATGTTGAGGCGGTCGCGGCACTACAGCAGTTGCCGACGCCTGGTATCTGGCTGGCCGGTGAGCCGAACAGCGGTCGCAGTCACTTATTGCAGGCCGTAATCGCGGCCGCGCCGGTCGGTCAGGCGATCTTTCTGCCGATAACCCAATCGTTACCGGCCAGCTGCGTCGATGGCTTGCCAGGCAATATGACGGTGTGTCTGGATGATGTCGACACGGTTGCCGGCAACGATGAGTGGGAGCGTGCGCTGCTATTGCTGTACGAGAATGCGCTGAAGTTTGACGGGCGACTAGTGATCAGTGCGACGGGCAATGTTGCAGAGTGCGGTTTTAGGCTGCCCGATGTCGAGAGTCGGCTATCGAGTCTGGCGCGCTTTCGATTGCGCGTCCCAAGCGATGAAGATCAATACGCCGCGCTGTTGAAGCGTGCCGAAGCGCGCGGCCTGCGCCTCTCAGAGGACGCGGCCGCCTACATGCTGAAACATCTGCCACGTGCGTTGTCGACGCTGTTTGAATGGTTGCGTGTACTCGATCATCACTCTTTGTCGTCTGGTCGCAAACTCACATTGCCCTTTGTCCGTGGACTGGTGCGAGAGTCTGCTGCAGATCTGCAGCGCGCTGCCGAATTGACAGGATTTGATCACTAGGATTTTGCGTTATTCTTTCGGGCGGTTCGCGACCTAATTTTTTCGCTCAATACGATTCGCTCAAAAATTAGTTCCCTCACCGCGGAAGTGTCGACTCGGCATCTAGCTCACACCGAAAACTGCGCATGGACTGGCTTCCTTACAACGTGGCACGACAATGATCAGGCGGACAGGGAGTCGTTTTCTGAGCGAATCGTATTGAGCGAAGAAAATGAATCGCTGGCCGCATAGCGACTTGCGATAGCGCTGTGGGCTAACAGATATGCGCTTATTAACTATTCTAGGGTTCCGGCGGTGGCTTCGGTGGGGCCGGCATGGTCCGGATGGCGGGGATCAAGACGAAGAAGGTCACGATGGCGACGCCGGCCAAAAGCGCCGCCGCGGTGATGCTGCCCGGGTTGGCGATCGCATCCATCATACCGACGGTGGCGTAGCCGACAGCGGCAAGCAAGGCGAGTAGCCAGCTATTCCGTCGCGCGGCGCGCATACCAGGCAACAGCGCGAGAAACGGCGCTAACAACACGACCCAGACGAGCGGGAGTAGTGAGCCACGGGCGTCCCAGAGCCAGTACAGCGTGCTCAGCGCCAGTGCGAGCCAGCCACCGATGCCGATCAGTCGTCGACCTTCCGCCGAATTCAACATCAATCGGCCAACTTCTCGGCGACTCTGGCGACGCGCGCACCCAAGGCGAACGCCAGCGCTTTTTCCGAGTCACTCAGTTTGCCTGAGCGATCCTCGCCCGCGACATGACTGGCACCGTAGGGGGTACCGCCAGACTGCGTGGCGCTGAGCGCTGGTTCACTGTAGGGCAAGCCACAATACAACATGCCATGGTGTAGCAACGGAATAGCCATGCTAAGCAGCGTTGACTCCTGACCGCCATGCATCGACGCGCTCGACGTAAACACGGCGGCCGGTTTGCCTGCCAACGCGCCGGACAACCATTCGCCGCTGGTGCCATCCAGAAAATATTTCATTGCGCTCGCCATGTTGCCGAAGCGTGTGGGACTGCCCATGATCAGGCCATCGCAGCTCGCAAGGTCGTCGCGTGTGGCGTAGGGCGGGCCGCTATCGGGCACGCTCGGCGCAACCGCTTCTGACTTTGCGCTGACCGGCGGTACCGTGCGCAACACCGCTTCGGCGCCATCGTGAGCATCCACACCGCGACAGATTTCCCGCGCGAGTGCCTCGGTTGAGCCGTTGAGTGAGTAGTAGACGACCAGTATCGATGTCATGAGGTTTCGTCCGTTGTGTTTGGTTCGTCGAATAACGTGAGTGTCGATTCCGGCGGTCTGCCGATTGCTGCACGCCCGCGGGCAATCACGACAGGTCGTTGCATGGTCTGTGGGTGTTCGACCAGCCATTCGAGCACATCGTGCTGACCGGCGACGAAACCCAATGGTCGCGCGTCGTTGCCGCGCACCAGGTCGCTGATCGGGTGGATCAGCTGTGCGCCGAGGCGTTGTAGCTCGTCACGACTCAGCGGCTCCTTCAAGTACTCCCGTATCACCGGTTCATGCCCAGCCTCGCGCAGTAAGGCCAAGGTTTGACGGGATTTTGAACAACGCGGGTTGTGCAGGATAATCGGGTCTGCTGCGGTCATCGGCGCATTATGCCACCTTGCGTTGGCTCGCGTGACGCTTGACGGTCAAGTCAAGCTTTTGTAGCGTTTCCAAACGATGAATAGAGCGATTATCTGGTTGGCGTGTGTGTTGCTGCTGGCAAGTTGTGCCAGCGTGCCGCCGCCTATTCAGGAAATGAGTGACGCGCGGTTGGCGATATCTGCCGCGATTGATGCGGGTGCGACGAAGCATGCGCCGGAGGCCTTGGCTGAGGCGCGTGTCAGTTTGCGCAATGCAGAAGCCAATCTGAAACGGCGCGCTTATGCTGCCGCCAAGCGCGATGCCGGTCTCGCCAAGCAGTACGCAACGACGGCTCGTGAGCAATCCGAGTCAAGACCGGGCGGGCCAGATCGTATGGGTGAGCAGCCGATCAAGCGCGATCCGGAGCAGCGTTAGTAATCATCGCTGTCGCCAGCGTTTTCTGAGTCGCTCCAACACCTTGTTCGAATAACGTCGGCTACCCACGCTGCCGTTGTAGCGTGCCAGGCACTTATGCAGGTCGCCTTTCTCGCGGTCGTAGTAATGGCGCAGAATCGTGCAGCCCATTCTGAGATTGGTATCGATATCAAACAAGCTGTCGTTCGGTTGCCCGATTTCATCGAGCCAGAACGGCATGACCTGCATCAGTCCACAAGCACCGGCGTAGGAAATCGCGAATCGATCGAAGTTGCTTTCAATATCGATGACCGCGAGCACTAGTTCCGGCGCTAGTTCGATTTTTTGCGCCTCGCGATGCACGCCCTTCAGGATCGCCACGCGCTCTTCGGGCTCTTTGACGCGCGAGCCCAGACGGCCGGACATATCTTTTAACCACACTTCAGCATCGAAGCGGTCTTCGAAAGTGTTGGCCTCACGCGCAGCGAGGCGCAGTGCATTGGCCAGCGCTGGATCGCGCTCTGTCGATTTTGCGGCGTGCGCAAGCGATGGCGTTACCACCAGCAAACCGGACGCGCTCAAAAAGGATCGCCTGTTCATCCCGTTAACATAAATCAGACAACGCCCAGACGTTTGAGAACTTCATCACGGTTCAGGGCGCTGGCCTCAGCATCACGACGATGCTGGTACTCGAGGTGACCTTGCTTCAACGCGCGATCGCCAATGACGACGCGATGCGGGATGCCGATCAGTTCGGCATCCGCAAACTTGGCGCCCGGTCTTGCGTCGCGATCATCGAGTAACACCTCGATGCCAGCGCCGAGCAACGTTTGATAGAGCGACTCGGCCTCTTGTGCAACGGCCTCCGACCGGTGGGCATTGATCGGGATAATAATGACTTGCCACGGGGCCAGCGGTTCTGGCCAGATGATGCCGCGATCATCGTGGTTCTGCTCGATCGCCGCAGCGACGACGCGCGTGATACCGATGCCGTAGCATCCCATCTGCATGACCATCGCTTGCCCATGCTCATCCTGTACCGTCGCATCCATGGACTCGGAGTATTTCGTGCCCAGCTGAAAAATGTGTCCCACCTCGATACCGCGAGCGATCGACAACGGTCCGCTGCCCGTGGGTGATGGGTCGCCGGCAACGACATTGCGCAGATCGACGGTGTCAGCCAGCGCAACATCACGTTGCCAATTCACGCCCGTCAGATGCACGTGCTTGGTATTGGCGCCGCACGCAAAATCGGCCAGGGCGCCGGCGGCATGATCGATCAACACAGGAATGTCTAATCCAACCGGCCCGACGGACCCGGGCGGCGCGCCGGTTGCCGCAACGATCTCTGCCGGCTCAGCCATCCGCAGCGGTGATGCGACCAGCGGCTGTTTGGCGGCTTTCACGGCGTTCAATTCATGATCGCCGCGGAGCACCAGCGCGACAGGACCGTCAACACCTGCGACAACCAGCGTCTTGACCAGACGTTCGAGTGGCAAACCGAGTGCGTCGGACGCCTGCTGCATGGTTTTCACGCCGGGTGTGTCGATGCGTTGCAGTGGCGCTGTTGCGTCCCGTGCAGGCCCGACGGCCCGGGTCGGCGTCAGTTCAACATTGGCGGCGTAATCGTCCGCTTCGCAATACGCGATCGCGTCTTCGCCAGAGTCGGCCAACACGTGAAACTCCTGGGAGCGCGCGCCACCGATTTCGCCACTGTCCGCATCCACCTTGCGAAAGCGTAGTGCCATGCGTGTGAACGCCCGCGTATACGCGTCGGCCATCGCGTCGTAACTCTGCTGCAGCGATGCCTCATCCGCATTGAAACTGTAGGCATCTTTCATGATGAACTCGCGCGAACGCTTGACCCCGAACCGCGGGCGAATCTCGTCACTAACCTTGGCCTGGACCTGGTAGTAGCAGACCGGCTGGCCCTTATACGAGCGAAGCTCACGCCGCGCGACGTCGGTCATGACTTCCTCATGCGTTGGCCCAACGCAGTAGTCCCGGTCATGGCGGTCTTTCATGCGCAGCAACAGCGGGCCATATTGGTCCCAGCGTCCGGACTCCTGCCACAGCTCTGCCGGTTGTGCCGCCGGCATCAGCAACTCGAGTGCGCCCGCGCGGTTCATTTCTTCGCGCACGATTCGCTCGACGTTCCGCAGCACGCGCAGGCCGAGCGGCATCCAGGTGAAGATGCCAGAGGTGAGCCGACGGATCATGCCGGCACGAAGCATCAGTTTATGACTGATCACCTCGGCCTCAGCCGGATCTTCCTTCAAGGTATTGAGATTGAGCGCAGATACTTTCATTGGGGTGCTTTGCCATCAACGTGACGCGCATTGTAGCGGGCAAGCGGTCGTCACGTATAGAATCGAGCCTCGTTTTTAGCCGGAATACGCTGTGCGCCGACACTCTGCATTTGCGAGCGAGGGAATTTGGTGGTTTGTGGCTTGCGCGGTCATCGCCATTGCCATTGCCAAACTGATTGGGCCCTTGTACGCGCTGCCCGTATTGATCCCGGTGGCTTTTCTCATCGCGCTGTTTCAGGACCCGGTACGACAGGCACCGCTGCGACCGCGCGCTGTGCTTGCGCCCTGCGATGGCAAAGTGATCAGCGTGGAAAAGACGCGCTCGGGGTTGCTGGATCGCGAATCGTTGCGGGTGGTGATCCGCGTGAACCCGTTGGGTGCGTATACGATCCGTGCACCGGTCGAGGGCATGATTTTTGATCCACGCGACAACGCGCGGGAAGGCTCGCGCATGAGCGGGCGTGGTGGTATGTGGCTTCGCACCGACGAGGGCGACGATGTCGTTGTGACGTTTTCCAAGGGCGGTTGGCTATCCACGCCACAGGCCTTTAGGCGCTATGGCGAGCGCGTCGGGCACGGGCATCGCTGCGGATTCTTGCGATTAGCCAGAATTTGCGAAGTCTATCTGCCGGCAGACGCGATGCCGCGGGTCGCGGTCGGTGACCGCGTGCTCGCAACTGCTGATATCCTCGCGGAGCTGCGCCGCGACCGTCGCAAAGAGGAAGTGACCGTGGCACCTGAGGAACAGGCTGTCTGAACGCCGTCTAACGCCTACAGTTGGCTTGTCTAGGTGCGTTCGTGGCACACTGTAATTATCGAACGCCAGCGGCCTCCAGCGAGCTTCACGATGACCGATTCCAAGCCGCGCACGCGCGGCATTTATTTATTGCCGAACCTGTTCACAACGCTCGCGTTGTTTGCGGGGTTTTATGCCATCGTTGCCGCGATCGACGGCAACTTTGCGAAGGCCGGGATCGCGGTGTTTGTAGCGATGGTCATGGATGGTCTCGACGGGCGGGTTGCCCGTATGACCGCGACTCAGTCGGACTTCGGGCAGGAATACGACAGTCTGTCGGACATGGTCAGATTCGGTTTGGCGCCTGCCGTCGAGGTTTACCAATGGGGTGTGGCAAGGCTGCTTGAGTATTCCGTTGCGTGGGGTCGCATCGGCTGGATGGTCGCCTTTCTGTTCGCTGTCACGGCGGCGTTGCGTCTGGCGCGATTTAACTCTGCCCCGTCAACGTATGGCAAAGCCTGGTTTCTGTGTCTCCCGAGTCCCAGTGCGGCGGCACTGGTCGCCGCGTTTATCTGGCTCAGCGCCAAGTATGGTATCGGTGGGTTCAGTGGCCTTGTGTTGGCTTTTGTCATTACCGCTGTCGCCGGCGCTCTGATGGTTAGTAATCTAAGCTACTACAGTTTCAAGACGATCAATCTCGGTGGACGCGTGTCGTTCGCGTATCTGTTATTGATTCCTCTGATCATCGCGCTGATCTCTATCGATCCGCCGTTGGTCTTGTTCGTCATTTTTCTCGGCTACACGGCATCGGGTCCATTGTTGTGGTTCCTCGGCAAGTCGCCCGGCAGACTCACGGTGTTGGATGAGCCCGACGACGATACGTTTGAGGATGACGATGAGGTACGACGGGATGGATGAGACTCGTCGCCTCGCATATCTCGATGCATTGGGCATCGATGTCTGGCGGCCGCTACAGTCAGCGTCTGACCAGGCGGAGACGGCGCCGGCGATTGACGTTATCGTACCCAGCACCAAGCGCGATGATGCGCCCCCGGCAGCGTCAGTGGCCGCCCGTGATGAGACGAGCGCAGCCAATGCCGCACCGGATGCGGCGCGGCAATGGGCGTTGCTGCGACACGACGTGACACGCTGCACCCAGTGCCGCCTGCACGAGACTCGCACGCACGCGGTGTTTGGCACCGGCAGCCGCTACGCCAATCTGCTCATCGTGGGGGAAGCGCCCGGGGCCGAGGAAGACCGCCTCGGTGAGCCGTTCGTGGGCCGCGCCGGGCAGTTGCTGACGCGGATGTTGGCGGCCATCGGCCTGGCACGCGATAGTGTGTTCATCGCCAACGTGTTGAAGTGTCGTCCGCCCCAGAATCGGGATCCGCGCAATGACGAGATGCACGCTTGTCGTGGCTACCTTGAGCAACAGCTTGCGCAGATCAACCCCGCTGTTGTGCTAGCCGTCGGGCGTTTTGCCGCACGCCAGTTACTGGGTGAGGATAAGCCGCTTGGCAAAATGCGCGGCGAGCCGAAACCGCTGCCAGAACACGGTGTACCGGTTGTCGTGACCTACCATCCGGCCTATCTGTTGCGCACGCCATCCGCTAAGCAACAGGCATGGCAGGATTTGAAGCGCGTGCGTGCATTGCTGGAGTCGGCAGCATGAGTGCGGCGAGTGATCAGCTGCTGCCGCTCGTTCGCCGTATGCACCATCAGGACATTCAGGCGGTCAGTCGGATCGAGTCGCAGAGCTATGACTTTCCGTGGAGTCTCGGCATTTTTCGTGACTGCATCTTGGCAGGCTACGTCTGTTTGGTCGTTGAGCAGGAAGCCGAATTGCGTGGCTATGCGATATTGTCGGTTGCCGCGGGCGAGGCGCACGTCTTGAATATTTGCATCGCACCCGCATTTCGACGCCGCGGGTATGCGCTGAGTCTGTTGCTGAGACTGATTAGCGAGGCGCGCCGTCAACGCGTCAAGACGATGTTTCTGGAAGTGCGGCCCTCCAACCTGGCGGCAACGAACTTGTACAAGAGCATTGGCTTTTCGAGTGTTGGCTTGCGCCGCGACTACTACAAGGCGGCTGGCGGTGCTCGCGAGGACGCGTTGGTGCTGTCCTTAACGCTGTAATTTTTGGAATCTATTTTTCATGTCTGATCTTAGGCAAGAGCTCGAACGTCGCCGCACGTTCGCGATCATCTCGCACCCGGATGCCGGCAAAACGACGTTGACAGAAAAGCTGCTGCTGTTCGGTGGTGCTATCCAGCTGGCCGGCACTGTCAAGGGTCGTAAGGCCAGTCGGCATGCAACGTCCGACTGGATGAAGCTCGAGCAGGAGCGGGGCATCTCCGTGACCTCATCGGTGATGCAATTTCCGTATCGTGACCATGTCGTGAATTTGCTCGATACACCCGGTCACGAAGACTTCTCGGAAGACACATACCGCACGCTGACGGCGGTCGATTCGGCGATGATGGTGATCGACTGCGCGAAGGGTGTCGAGCAGCGGACGATCAAGTTGATGGAGGTGTGTCGTTTGCGCGATACGCCGATCATTACGTTCATCAATAAACTCGACCGCGAGGGGCGTGAGCCAATCGAGCTGCTCGACGAGATCGAGTCGGTGCTATCGATCACGTGCGCCCCGGTTACCTGGCCCATCGGCATGGGGCGCGCGTTGCGTGGCGTCTATCATTTGTTGGATGATAAGATTTTTGTTTATCAGGCCGATGAGACCAAACACCGCGCGGGTGTGACGGAGACAATCGACGGCTTGCACTCCGATGCTGCGCGCGAGTGGATCGGCGATGACTGGCAGGACTTCGTCGATGAGATCGAGCTGATTCAGGGCGTCTACGCACCGTTTGATCGCGATCTATACCTGGCAGCCCGACAGACTCCCGTCTTTTTTGGCTCTGCGATTAGCAATTTTGGCGTCAAGGAATTGCTGGATGGTTTCGTTGAGCAAGCCCCGTTGCCACAGCCGCGTGAGGCCGAGGAGCGCCTGGTATCGCCCGATGAGGACAAGCTGTCAGGCTTCGTGTTCAAGATTCAAGCGAACATGGATCCTGCACACCGAGATCGCATTGCCTTCATGCGGGTTTGTTCGGGACGTTTTCGACCGGGCATGAAGCTGAAGAGCATGCGCCTCGAGAAGGAGATCAAGGTCCCGGAGGCCATCACATTCATGGCGGCGGACCGTCAGCATGCTGATTCCGCGGTCGCTGGTGACATTATCGGTGTGCATAACCACGGCACGATCAATATTGGCGATAGTTTCTCCGAAGGCGATACGATCAACTTCTCGGGTATCCCAAGTTTTGCGCCTGAGATTTTCCGGCGGGCCGTGTTGCGCGATCCATTGCGATTGAAAGCACTGAAAAAAGGTCTTGCTCAGCTTTGTGAGGAGGGCGCGACGCAATTGTTCAAGCCATTGCGCAACAATGATTTGATTCTTGGCGCTGTGGGTATTCTGCAGTTTGATGTGGTCGCGCACCGGCTGCGTGAGGAATATGGCGTCGAGTGTCAGTTCGAGCAAGTCAATGTGTACACAGCGCGTTGGGTAGAGTGTACGGATGCGAAAATGCTGGCGCAGTTCGAGAAGAAGGCGCACGACAACCTGGCTCGCGATCATGCGGAGGCATTAGTCTATGTCGCTCCGACACGCGTCAATCTGCAACTGACCGAAGAACGCTGGCCGGATGTTGTGTTTCGCGCGACACGCGAGCTTTAGACGCCGATAACACGGGAGCGCAGACATGCCCCTGAAATTGTTGAAGAAGCGCCCCATACTCGGTTGGGTACTCTACGACTGCGCCAACTCGGCGTTCGCACTATCGGTTGTCGCGACGCTGTACCCCGTGTTCCTGAGCAACTACTGGGCGGAGGGCACCGAGGGGTCACTGGTGACTGCGCGCCTGGGCCTGACGACCGCGGCAGCCAGCCTGATCATTGCATTTGTGGCGCCAGTTCTCGGCGCCATTGCTGATGCGGGCGGTGCGCGCAAACGGTTCCAGATCATGTTTACCGGCGTGGCGTTGACGTCGACGGGTGGATTGTATTTCGTGGGTCAGGGGCAATGGCAAACAGCGTTGGGCCTGTATCTCATTGCGCTCGTCGGCTTTTACGGCGCCAACACGTTTTACGATTCACTGATCGTCAATGTGGCCAAGCCTGACGAGTTCGAGCAAGTGTCGGCGCTGGGCTTCAGCATGGGCTACGGCGCGAGTGTCTTGTTGTTCCTGTTCAACCTTTGGATGGTGCAGTCGCCGGAGACGTTCGGACTTGCCAATGCCGCTGTGGCCACACAGCTCGCGTTAGCGTTGGTGGATGTGTGGTGGCTCGTGTTCACCATTCCGCTTGTCCTGTTCGTCAAGGAGCAAAAGAACGCGGGGCCGTCATTAGGGCGCGCGATCGTCGATGGCTATCGTACGCTCATCGGGACATTTCGAGAGATTCGTCAGTACAAGAACCTTGGCGTGTTCCTGCTGGCGTACTGGCTCTACATCGATGGCGTGCACACACTGTTTCTCATGGCGACGAATTTCGGTCTGCGTCTCGGCTTCGAGCAGAACGACCTTATGCTGGCGCTGCTCATCACGAACATCATCGGCGTACCCGCGACACTGGGTTTTGGTTGGCTTGGTGACCGTATCGGGCCGAAGCGGGCCATCTACATCGGCGTCAGTGTCTACCTGCTTATCGGGCTCTGGGGTATCGTGCTCTAGGACGTTTGGCAGTACT
>ERZ1740062.1014-NODE-1014-length-12328-cov-10.498167_pt1 | contig 12328 bp, 11 predicted proteins | sample MGYA00581741_ERZ1740062 | MGnify/ENA primary metagenome ERZ1740062 (study PRJEB43018, sample SAMN04849747) | marine metagenome | isolation source: floating plastic debris | place: Pacific Ocean | collected 2008-09-01 | study: EMG produced TPA metagenomics...
ACTTTTTTCTTGTTCAGCACAAAGTGAAAGTGAAACTATATAGCAGTGACTCCTGTATCAGGAAGGGTTTTATGTCAAGCCCCAACTCATTTTCAGATAATAGGTTACAATTTTTTTCTTCCGGAAATGGGAATTGAGAATCATCCAATCAAATCCATTGATGCTTGCGCTGCCCTCTGGTGTCAATTGAGCCATGTGCGTTATGCCGGAGCTGTGTTAGACTCAACGCCTCACTTCTCAAGAATTTCTTGCATCAGACTGCAAATTCTTATCAGAATCTTCAGATATAAACTTGCAAAACAGACTCTTCAGTGATGGGGAATAGGCACAGCAATAAGGTGCATGCCTCAGAGCCCCAACAGGCTGGTTTTATGGACAGTTTCAAAGCTGCATTTTCTGCAGCATCTTCTTCTGCTAACTCTCAAGAAAATGCAAAGAATGTAGATCTACCTCTTCCAAATCTCCCTCCAGTAGATGGAGCTGGTGATGCAAAACCACATCAGAAAGAAGTAGACCCTAAAACAATACCCTCATCTATACCTAGTTTAAATCCAGGATCATGGAATGAAATTCATAAATTTAAAGGTAAGTAAAGTAACTTTGTAGTAAGTAACACTTATACTAACAGAGAGTGTTGTGTAACAAACAACAGCTCTTCTTTTTTACTGCTATACCTTGGTAACAGCTTGGCAGAAAATAAGATAGATGATATGTGTATATTGATTGATGATACAGACTGATGATCAATGCTCAGCCTTTATTTATGATGATCACTAAGGCACTATGAATTATTAGAGATGAATGGAGCAAAAACAACATGCACTGCATTGTTGTTACCATTGCTGCTCACTCATATTCCAGTCAGTGTGATGTGATGTGCCTGTGTTTCTAAGTCTATTTGGCTTTGCTTATTAAAACGACTGGTGTGTTGTTATTCGATGATGAAGTTTGTGGGCAGTCTGGGCAGGCAGATAGAGAGAAAATCCTCGCAGGCATCATACTTATTATTCAGTCAATTCTGTCATCCAGTCCGAAATTCTGTTATAACACCAGTAGTTTGTATTTATTGTTATAATCGCACCAATGATTCAATGCAACAGACTGAGCTCAAGCTCTGAGTTGCAATTATGACTACTTGATGTCTGCTGGAACCAAGAGTTATGGAATGAACTTTGCAGCGACACGAATCTTCTGAAATTGGAGGAAGTGCATTCATAGCTCTTGGTTTGTGCTGCTTATTCTTTCTGTGTGCAAGCACTAAGCCCAGAGCACTTAACATCATGTGTTACACATTTGTATGTCTTTGCTGTACCTAAAGCCTGAGAAGATTTTTGACTTGGAATTTGAACTGGTTTAAAAATGGTATATGTACTGCGACAGCCACATGGCATTATTCTTACCCGTTTATAGCTTTTGATGACAAACACTAACTCCCCTTACAAAGATACATATTTATGCCTCAGTGATGATTTGTATTTGGTCAAAGTCCTTAAGTTGTGTAGATTTAAACTTCCTTCTGACTAATGACGATTAAACCTGGGTCATTTATTGCAATTTTTGTGTTTGTGTTTTAGAGCTCCTTCCGATGCCATTCGATGGAGGAAAACTCACAATCAGCAAAGGTCTTAGCAATCACTTTCAAGTAAATCACAACTTCACGCTTGGCACAATGCAGCCTTCTGGTTACAAATTCGGAGCTACTTATGTGGGCAGTAAACAGCTTTCACAGTCAGAGGTGTGTCATCGCTAGTTTTTAGCAATCCAAACCTTGGCACTATTTGTTGAACAGGGCAGCTGTCTTCTACTGAGATGGGAAGCCCTACCCCAAAATAACAATGTGTCTTATACATTATTTTTTTATGCACCTAAAGTACCCCCAGGGAAGTAATTTTTTAAGACAACCATGTTGCCTTTGGCGTACTCTTGTGTTTTCAAAACAACATGACTTTGGTCAGGATCTTTTTTCGGTGTGTAAGGTTGACTTATCAGTGTCTCCAATTTCGACCGAAAAAGAAACATTTTGAGGAGTGCTGTATGAACTTTTTGGTGTGTGGCTCGAGCAAACTCTGCAACAGCTGGAGAACCGGTACCGGTAGGGTATTGTTGATTGTGTCTGTCTGTATATTTAGGGATGCAATAGGCCTATTTGCTCCCTGCAGCACTCTTGTCAAAATATCATATCATATACATATTTTTCGATTTGAAAATACTTTTCAAAGGAATTGACTGTAATAATGTTACTTCATTGTTGTTTGCAGACATTCCCAGTCATGTTAGGCGAGATGGATCCTAGTGGTAATCTCAGCGCACAGATCATTCATGCATTCACTCGACAGACTAGATCTAGATTAGTATCTCAGGTGGGTGAAATTTTGTCACAAAAAAAATTTTAATATTTTTCTGTATTGATGAAGGTCTTTTGTTTTGTATTGTCTGCCACAAACTGCTATCAATAGCCGTTAACCTAGGGTACAAATCTTTTGCAATCCCACACCTTTAATCTTTTTGCTTTGTTACACATGTAGTCTCTGTTACGAACTGCTTGTTGATATGAGACTTCACATCAGTACCATTTGGCAACCTGACTCCGGACGGGCAGTGACCATTATACGCATGTAGGCCTAATTGATGTGGACAAGAGCAATGCAGCTATTGGTATATCATGGGAAGCAAGGTCATAATTTTATCACTCTCTTTTTATTGGATAACTGACTGAGATCGTTTTGCTTATTAGTTTCAAGGCAATAAGATGGCAGCTCTTGAGATGGGTACAGATTACAGAGGGGAGAGTGTTACAGCGTCACTTACTGCTGCTAATCCTGACCTGATCGCTGGCACAGGTATTATAATAACCTACCTGCACAAAATATAGCTAGTAAAACTGTTCACACTAATTGGTTTTCTGGTGAATTAGTTTTTTATAATTAAGATACCTATCTGCGAGTAGCAAAAATGGCAAACATTTGTGCTGATGAACGTAATGAGTGCTGATGAGTACTAGATACGGTCTGTATGCTTGCTCTATGTATGTATGTATGTTCTATGTTTATAGGAATATTTGTTGCCCAGTGCCTGTATGCTGCTAGACCAAACCTGGCTCTAGGTGTTGAGGGTCTGTTTCATAGAGGAATGAATCCATCCATTAGACAAGTAGCTACAAATATCTCTGCTTCTCTGGTTGCTAAGTACACAGGTACGCTAATCTCAAACATTTACTGCACTATCATTACTGATGTTATACTGCCAGGTTTTGTGTCGAGATAATGAATGCAACTAGGCATAAATGTCTGTAATTTTGGAAATACAAGTGAGAAAGTGCCATTAACCTTCTGTGCTCTGAATAGCAGAAAAAAATAGACATCCTACAAATTTCATTTGTTCATATACCATTATTGATGATGAGTTGATGATGAGTTGAAATTCCAGAAATCGCCATCCACTGTTGGCAATGCAAGCATTATTTGTTATTGTAGCTGAGAAATGGAGCTCAACGATACAGGTTGCTCCTCTAGAGAAGGGTTTACATGCCTCGTACTGTCATAAGCTGAATGACAATCAGTCTATCGGTGTAGAGATTGAAGGAAAGGGAGCTGCTGGAGCTAGAGAGTGTTCTACTACTGTCGCTTATGCCTTTGACATCCCTGGTGCTGACTGTACTGTTAAAGGTTAGTTTTTTTGTTTATCATCCTCTTCTGTGTTGAATAATAACTAAAGAATCGGTTGGAAGAATGCTGGTTTTTTATTCAGGATTGTGTGTCACTTTTCTGTCCGTTAGAGTTGGTTCCCGTAAATTTTTTCTGTCAGTTCATCGGTGACATCCATAGATATCTCATTCTATGATTGTGCAGTTTTGTATTGTGGGTTTTAAGATTTGTAGTTGACTCGATGGCGACAACAGGATGACAATGGGTTTTAATATCCCCCATAGAGTTGTCTTCTGTTTTACATAATGTTGATTTTAAAAGACAACTCCCATAAAATGAGTTAATTTCTCTATTTATAGCTTCAATGGACACAAATCTCACAATCGCTACCACACTTGAGAAGAAGCTGCTTCCTTTGCCTCTGACCCTGACACTGTGTTGCCAGGGTAACCAGAAGAAAGCACAGTACATCACCGGCATAGGTCTAACTATCGGATCGTGATATGCTCACTACATTACTCGTGTGATATTTTCTCATTATTAATAGCCAGTCAAAAGTGTTGCAGCCATAATCAATCATGATAGAACTGTCGATTACAATCCGTAGTTGGTTGGCTTTCAAGCTTAGACAAATTTGGAAAAGAAACATCGGTGTATTACCTTTATTTGTAATCTGTAATAATATGGATTATTGTAATGCTTCAGTATTCCCTGTAGATTGATTATTTCAAACGGATTTTTGGTTACGAACAAAACTTTCACACCAATGAGAAATATGTCGGTAAAAGTGAGAATTAAAAAAACTGCTCTATCGTATGGTGGGGTACTTACTAGCTCTTTTTAGGAAATTTACTGGAAGCATGGATTTATTGTTTATGATATGCAGTGTGCCAAATTGTCAAGTCCTTTATGTGACAGAAGTAAAGGCTCTGGCGTGATCCATGGTGTCAATTATAGTTTACTGTAACATCAATCTATATTGCTTCCAAAGATTATAATCATTTTTCTTTGTAAATCTAATGTATTCTTGATTTTTGTATTCCTCATATACGGAACCTTTTTTCTGTATGCTGTATAAAGTACATCTTTTTGCAATGAAAAACCTCCAAAAAATAAAAAAAAGCTCATAATTTGAAAAATGATTTTCTTTTTCCAAAGGCAAGTAGGGAGTGGCATTTTGGAAGAATTGTATTCCAGTGTTTCAGCCATAGTTGCAGTTGAATCTTTGCACCACTATTCGAGTTAAGCTCGACATATGGAATAAAATAGATTCAATCTTTGCAGGAAACCGTTTTATGATAAAAAAATGCCAATGTGACACTTCAATCACTCAAATGGTTGTTGGAGATTTTTATAGGATTAAGCGTGCAATTAAATTTCAAGAAGGTCCATCCAGTGTGTATTCCTTGGTTGACCTGATCTAACTGGGACATGCCGCTGCATCTATGAGAAGTTGTCTTACCATGGTAGAAGACAGGACAACTACAGATTTCAACTGAAATTCGATTAGAACAATAGTGAGGAAATATTGGTTCTGGAAGAATAAAGAATCAACAGAAGAAATGTCTGATCAGTACCAACATTACCATATAGCATTTTCTTTGTTGCATTGATTTTGCGGGTGATGATAATGAACTTTTGAATATGACAGATGGAGTTCACAAATCACAACTGCAGATTTTAATCCATTTATTGTAATAGTATGTCAGGAAAAGAATTCTGCGTTTTTTTTGCTAAACTAAATGCATAGTGATAACAGCTGCTTACTCGAGAATAGGCATAGTAGAAGGATAGATAGTGGCTTTTGTATTGTTTCACAATTTTATTAACAAATTTTGTATAATTATATTGGTTATAATGAACTACTACTAAGACAATATACATGATAGGCTACAACAGCACCATACATTTAGGTAATATTTTGACACAACTCCAGAGCAGAAAACAAATAATTTTGTTTTGGTATTTGGTATTATTGGTACTGCTATAAAGAATTTTGAAGTTGGAATGATTCAAATAACCTTAAATAGAATAAAGTTGTTATGCTGAGAGAATAATAGTTATAACATTGAGAATGAGATTTATGATGCGAAGAGAACTTTTCAGTATTGATGGGAATGGTATGATTATTTCAAGCCATCGCAAAGGTTGGGTATTATAGGTCCGTTTTTTGATATATTCTCTGCAGTGGCTTCGTTTTTAAAGCTCATAATGTTGTTGTTGTTTATGACTTTTGTAGCGCCATCTACGCCATTTTCCGGGTGTTTTGTTGCGCTGCCAGTTTCGCTTTCTATAACCTGGTGGAACAAATCGGTGATCTCACAAGGTTTAGTTACCAAAACCGAATCTGTGACAATACCTATTTGTACTTTGTTATAGTAACTTATTATCGACACTCCGATACCCACAGATGCTCTGCATGGTACAAAAAACATCATGTCAGTGATATTCTTTCCTCCCAGTGTAAGCCCCCTGTTAGGACCAGGGACATTGGAAACTATTGCTGTTCCCCTGTCGGTTATGTTATCGAGAATGAAATTCATCAGCCATGGAGGGAGGATGGTGCAAAGTATGGATTGGATAACTCCACAGACAAAAGGAGTGGAAGCGTTTTTCATTTTGTCAAATCTTTTTTTCACAAGTTGGAGGCGCTGAAGGAAATTGTGCTCATGTGACAATGAGAGTTGGGCTGGAATTATTCCCAGATGGTTTTCCAGTGTGAGCGGTCCGTTTGCCGATCGTAGCGATGCAGGTATGAAGACAGTGATGTTTCGATCCACATTTTCTCCCTTTGCATGCAGGTATCTGCTGATAGCCTCGCATGCTGCAGCTACAATCACATCATTTACTGTAGCACCTTCACGATTCTTTATCTCCTTGACTGCCCCAAGGTCCACAGCCTTGGACCACGATATGTGTTTTTGACCGCTGAGTTTGCTGCCGTGCAGTGCATGCTTATCAGCCGGAGTTTTAAATAGTGTCATTATCAGCCAAGGCAAGTCTGCAAGCAGGGCCAGGGTCTTGAGAATGTAGTGCATACTTGTTAGCTTATCAGTTGCCCTGTGTGGCTTAACAGTCATCGGAAGTTCAACCCCTTCATCTACTATTTTTTCCATGAACAATCTTGCGAGGGCTATACCATCAGAGACTGTGTGCTTGAATCGGAAGAGCACTGTCGATTGCTTAGTTGAGTTGATGATGATGATTTGCCATGGTGGTCTGCCTTCAAGAAGCGGTTTGGAAGCGTAAGTCGAGATGACTTCCTGTATTTCTTTCTCGGATGTCACCATCGAATCATGGGCCGTGATGTGATTCGCAATGTCATAGGTCGGATCTGGGCTCCAAAACATCAGGCCAAGGCACATTTTCTCCACGTGGGTCAGCTTGAAGTATCTGAATAACAATAAACAAGTTGTGATATAGGTTAAACAGACATGCAACAGACAAAACAGTCCAAACTCCAATCAAGTTCAATCAGTGGCAAGTAGTAACCACTCGGCTAATAATGGCCGATCATTAGGTAACCTTATAGCAATTTATCATGGCCTATCATCCTATGCTTATATTCATACCTACCAGAGAATCAATTTGTGCTCTCAGCTTGTGGCCCACTTGGACTTTGCCCCCTATGATTATAATTATAATTGTGAAATAGGAATGTTGCGATTTTAAATTTCGTATGAGTAAGAGTATTAAAAAGTGTCTGATACCTTATTCAAACAGGTCTCGTACTGCTACGAGTGTGTGGAACGTTGTGGGAAAGTGAGTTAGCCCATTCATCTACACAGAAAACATCCTGTTCTAACTATCCAACTCTTGGTGTATGCCAATGGCAAAATTTAAAGTAAATCCACTCATTATTGAGGATAACTTGATGCAATTCTTGCTACTTCAAGAATTCAAGTTGCTGGATGTCAAGATTGTCTGGTCAAGATTTATCCCGGTTGACCAATCAGATTTATTTTTGGTTAGCGCTGGGATGTCACTGGTTGGCAGCATGGACACTAGCTGCCTAGCATCATCTCTCTTCCGCAAGCCAGCATATTTGCTGGCTATATGACCATGCAATCACTCACAACCCTGACAAACAAGGTCTCTCTGAGCAACCCCCTATAACATAGCCATAATTATTCAATGTGGATAAATTTCCGCTTGGTCCATCATGTTGTTGTAGGTCTTCAGGAGATAGGGATCTAGAATCAAGTAGCTTGGTATGACATAGGCTGGGCTTACTATACTCTGACGGAGAAACTGATTTAATGATACGGATTTGTCTGCTCAGCAACGATAATAATTTTAAATCATAGTGTCTAGACAATGGTGGCCTGAGTAATGACCTGCCAGGTTGTGAGGTGAAGTCCTCCATGAGGGCCAGGACCACAAAATAGGTTTATTAAGTTTTATTGATTTTACCTAATGCCTACAAAATGGCACAAGAAAATCTAATTTTTGTCGCAATTTATACTCGAAAACCCTCGACAACTAACCACTGTGTACCTTATTTTCTACAGCTACTGCGCTTTGGATTTTTTAGTGGGTAGATGCCTAATAGAACATATGAAATCTCCTAACATAACTTTTAGGTATATGATAATATCCCACTGGTTCGCATTGATATACATGTATTCTTTCTTTCTGTTTCAAAACAATTAAGTGGATTACTATTGTACTGTGGCCTACTGTCTTTCAGCATGAAATTCCTGCTGGGTATTTCAAAATATAAGCTACATTTTCCTTCTCATAATTAATTTCTTGCATATTTATTCATCTAGAAATAACCACTGATGCAAACAATTTCTTATTACTGAGGACTACAGGACCAGAGGAGCAAATGAGAAGTTAATCATTCAGGATAACTTATCCTACTCATCTTTCCTATTGAAAGTCACCGCCTCTGAAAACCGAGTGGCAGAGGGCTGGTGGAAATTTATTTAGTGAAGAAATCAGTTTTTAGTGGTTTGTTTACCCTCAAGCCCCCCACCAATTACATGTATTTTTTACTGAAAATACTACCCTAAAGTTGTAAAATTTATAAAATTCTAAGATGAGCTTTTACAAAAAATAAAAGCCAATTAAGTTTTATCAATGTTATTCACAGATTATTAAACCATCTTGTCATAACCAAATTAATTTAATCATAAACATTAGAATGAGTGAGGAGTTCACAACATTCATACTCAAAGTCGTGAACTGTATTTTCATACCATTCTCAGTACACTTCAAAATTGAATTCCCTCAAAACATTATATTGCATATAGGGCAGCCACCTACATTTTGCCTCAAAAAAGAATGAATGAATGGCATGCAATTTATGGAAATTGGTGCTATGATTTCCAGCACTTGCTAAGAAAAATGGAGCAAAAAAGAAAATGTAGTATGAGTGTCAACATACCCGTTTTCTCTTGTTGCCTTGGATATGATCCTGTCATGAAACATTTCTCGCATTTTCGTCGCTGTCAGATAGCCATCCAATACATTGATAGAGTGAATAATTATTCGGTTATTTGGCTTATCGTTAAACCTGGAAACAAAATAAAAGAATACGGTGTATATTATACTGGTGTGAAGCTGACTGACAACTATAACTTCTTCCATACTAGATAGACAGATTTTCATTTTGGAAGAAAATACCCAGAATATCCCTTTTTTTTTGTTCCAGAAATTAATTGGTGGTCTGAAACATAGTTGGTTGTGCTCCTGATATCAATGGGTTTAGCTAACTAAGTAGCTAAAAAAAGCACATTGATAAGCAATTTTCCTCGCTAAGTATCGACAGCAGTTGGCTTTTTCAGACTGATTTAACTAAATTATGATTGATGATGCGTTGGAACTTATAATCAAATGAGTTATTGTATCAGTTGCTAATTTCTGATAAATAATTTTGAATTGAAAGTTTTTTCTTCCCATCAGTGATATTCATTTTATTGTCTGCTTTTACTTCTTGTTATTTTTACTCACCATGTAGCATCTCCAGAAAGAAATGGAATCTCTAAACTAGACAGAACCAGTGTCCGCACCAACCAGCGGAACATAATCACCAAACAAATCAACCCAGCAAGTACAAGCAGAAGCTGCTCAAAATAAGACAGGGTGAAAACCATATTGGCAGCGTTAGTATTTTACTACTATCAAGTTGCCATTCAGCGATCTTTGTGAATGATTTGTTGTGAAGCGGGTCATGTCTCTTATATTGCTGCTGAATAAGCGGTGGCGCCTGTGTACATGTATTCATGCATGCAGTGTGATGAACCCATGTGTAGTTTAAACACTTGTGAGGCTGTAATTTCATCATTATCTATAAGTTTTATATACGCTTTGGACATTTAGTGCATTCGCGTAGGTCATGAGGTTGTTGTATACAAATGTCAGTCGATCACCACAGGTCAAAGTCTCCTCTCTATTAATTTACTACCAGACAACATCATGTACGGGGACAGTTCATTCGTTTAAACTTTCAAATTCCTCCGGATACTACACCTGGATTTCATATTTACTAGTCCTTAATTGATTGTGCCTGCAACACTGCAAGGCAAGCTTGAACCAATCGTATCTTCAGGCTTACAACCTGCTTTATGTGTGTCCTTTGACGGTGCAGTACAAATTACAATAGACCTAGGGAAAACTGGTCTGGTGCCTTTGCACCAACAATATGTTATCTTAACTGTCAAGGTCTGCACTATTGTATCACTACCGGATTCCAGAGCAATTATTGTATGGTACAGTGCAATGCAGGGGTGTAGCATGGTCCCACACTGCCAATTAGTGACGAATGATTGAACACTCATCTCTGCTCAAATTTAGGTGGTAGGCCTAAATGTTAATTGATATACAAATGTTTTTTTTTTCGATGTCAAATGAAGACTCTGTGTGAACTGTTTGATTTGAAGAGGATGCTAATGATAGTGGTTACTCAAAAATATTTGTCGGCTAGATAGAAAATACAATACACTCCTGACTCTGTACAATATCAAATTCAGCTCTTATCTCGCATCCAATATATATTTCTTCTCTAGCTTCAACTGAAGCGATCGAGAAATAAGAAAATATGCAAAATTCACAGCGTTCTTGTCAATTTTTTGTGAAACTTTTTCGCCTAGTCCGACATCGGTGGTAGTCACACACGTGTAGCAGTCAATCTATGAAAAATTCAAAATTAAATTTTAAATAAAATGCAAAAAGAGATATATTAATTGAGAAGTATTGCAATATTTGCTGTGGATTTTTGCTGATGGAATGAAAATTTGTGGCTAATTACTAGTTTGCAGCTAGTAGAGCCTCTCTCACTGGCAATGATGCCTTGGTCCTCCTTAAAACTTGGAGAAGCTCGTAACCAGTCAAGCCACCGTCCACCAAAAACGGATCTTTCTTGAGCAAATTCTATCAGTTACACTGATAGAATGATCAAATGTTTCAATGTATGTTCTGTCTGATGGCTTTAATCATAACAATGATGATATGAATGTAACTAAATTTTTCCATGATTTATCTCAATGCACTACAAAATCAGTTATGAAGGAATTGCGTTCTTGTGGTAGAAGAGAAGACAACTGCCAACTTTGAAAGAAGAGCCATTTTATATAGAACAAGTCAGCAGTTGGTTATTAAAATGCTAGAAAGATAAATAAACAGAGGAAACGGAAAGAAAAAGTGAGTAACACAGGCTGCGCAATATCAAGGAGGACTCCTTGGCAATATGCACTTTACTTTTTTTAAGGTGTATTATTTTTGAGTAGATCTAGAATGTTGATAGACCTTTTTTATACTGGAAGTAATTAGATCTAAGTGCTTCATGCCAATCACTGGAGTCCTTTTGAGCACTGTACCAACTGATTTCATTTTCCATTTCATATGTTTGCCCCACCCTCTTGAGAATTGCACTTTTTTCAGAACCCGTTATGTACTTTATTTTGGTACTCTTTAACCAGAGTTAATCGAGCCTCATATCATACAAACCAAGCAAAGTCTTTAGTCCACTTTCCTCCTCTCCGCTCTAAGCTTGGCTGGCATATAGAGTTCCTCTTAACTCCTCAAAATCTTTCATAAAAAGTTTCACTCCTTTACAGCCAATCAGTGATATGATCTCTAACTTTGGTAGACATCTTTCTAGCTCGCTCATCATTATTTTGGCGCTGGGAAGTAACAAATGGCCTGATAAGTTAAGAAGCTTGAGATTTTTAAAAACTGGGTCTATTCTCGATAGATATTATCTGGACAACTGGCACAGCCACAAACTGCTGATATTTAGTGCCCGCAATACAAGGACAGGACATGACCAAGTTTCAGTCCCGATCAATCTAAGCGTTTGCAAACCTCCAAATTTCATTGTTTGAAACTTTGCACTATCAAGCATTGCAAGCTGAACTTCTCCAATGTGGTACTGTAGCACTGGCGCCTATGCTGCTCAGTTGTGATATAATCAATGTTGGAGACTCTATGTTTAAGCAGCTTTCAAAGTCAGTATCAACCTCTTCCTGTTTGTGTGAACCACTGGCTATTATCCTGATTGCCTCAATTCCTCTTTGATATTGATATATACTTGCAGCTACAGTGGCATCCATTTCACAGTGGTTAATGGTGCTATGCTGTATCTCCTATGTGATTTTAAACTGTAGACGATGTCTTTTAGTTTCCTGGGGCTGGTTTCAATTAGGATCTGTTTAAATGGCATTTAAACAGGATTTAAC
>ERZ1740062.1015-NODE-1015-length-12321-cov-3.882602_pt1 | contig 12321 bp, 10 predicted proteins | sample MGYA00581741_ERZ1740062 | MGnify/ENA primary metagenome ERZ1740062 (study PRJEB43018, sample SAMN04849747) | marine metagenome | isolation source: floating plastic debris | place: Pacific Ocean | collected 2008-09-01 | study: EMG produced TPA metagenomics...
ATGGGGTGAAGTGATGAGGGGATGAGGGCAGGTTGTTTTTTTGGCATTCCTGTATATGAATTGATTCGTTCTAAAACCGAAACCAATGTAGAGACGTAATATATTACGTCTCAAAATTTACGATAATTACCTGAATTTGGCAAAAAAAACAACGCGAACCGGAATAAAGTTTTTTACCAATACCAATTTTGATTATTATTTAATAAGAAAACAGTTTTCTCCTCGGCTTTGTTGCATCAATAATGATTTATTCTGTTGTCATCAATCTGGGTATTGGTAATTTACATTCTGGATTTCCTGTTGTAACTGCGAGGTTATGGGAATTAAATAATCCCCTTCCACAAAAGTTTGAAGGTAATTTACCACCAGCACCGCATTTGGCGGAGTTATATCGTAGTTGGCGATTGATGTATCAAAGTTTGTGCGATTCTCGCTTTGCAAGTTTATCGATGAGAAATCCGGATAATAATTATAATTTTCAATTATCAGAAGATGATGATGATGAATTGGAAATTGATCGAGCCAATATCACGAATATCTCCACAGTAGATTTCCACGATTTATCTCAACAGTTACAGCTAAATATAAATCATTGGCTGGATTCGCCGGGAATTACTAATATTAGCCGACAGTTACGGGCTTTCCTCAATCCCGCTGATGAAATACGCATAATTCTAGAAACTCAAGATTCTATTATCCAAAAGTTACCCTGGCATTGTTGCAATTTTGTTCAAGATTATCCGCGTTCGGAAATTTCTTTTGCCAGAACTGAATATAAACGCACTCCTGGGTTAAGATTATCCGCAATTTCCCGAAATAAGGTGAGAATTCTGGCAATTTTAGGCAATTCTCAAGGTATATATTTAGAACAAGAAAGAAGATTTTTACAAAGTTTACCCGATTCAGAAGTTGAGTTTGTTGTCAATCCTTCACGACAAGAATTCAACGATCAACTTTGGGATTCTCAGGGTTGGGATATCCTCTTTTTCGCAGGGCATAGTCAAACTAATGAGGAAAAGGGAATAATTTATATTAATGAAAATCCCAATAATAATAGTTTAACAATTGAGCAATTAGCAGAAGCTTTAAAAGCGGCGATTGAAAAAGGTTTGCAATTAGCAATTTTTAATTCTTGCGATGGTTTGGGTTTAGCCCAAGATTCCGAAAAATTAAATCTACCCACAACAATTGTCATGCGCGAACCCGTAGTGAATCGCGTTGCGGAAGAATTTTTTAATTATTTTTTACAAGGGTTTGCATTTGAACATAAATCTCTATATACCTCGGTACAGCAAGCAAGACGCAGATTACAAGGATTAGAAGATAATTTCCCCGGTGCTAGTTGGCTACCTGTAATTTTTATTAATCCCGCTGAGGAATCACCAACTTGGGTCAGTTTGAGGGATAAATTAAGTAATAATAGTATAGTTAATCGTACTCAATTAAAAAATAAAAGAAAGCGCCAGGATTGGGGAGAAGCAATTGATGTTTCTACATTTTACGGACGCGATGACGAAATTCAAAGGTTAGAAAAATGGATTGTCACGGATAATTGCAGATTAATCACCATAATTGGTATGGGCGGAATTGGTAAAACTGCTTTATCTGTCAAATTAGCAGAATTGGTGCAAAATGAATTTGATTTTTTGATTTGGCACAGCTTGCGGAATGCTCCAGCAATAGAAGAGTTACTGAAGGATTTAATCGGTTTTTTATCGGAATCGCATCAAATAGTTTTAGCTGATTCTTTAGATAAACAAATATCTCAATTAATTGATTGTTTGCGTGCTGCTCGCTGTTTAGTTGTATTGGATAATCTCGAATCGATTTTAGACGGTAATAAAAAAGTCGGAAATTATCGAGAAGGATATGAAGGATACGGACAACTTTTAAGATGCGTGGCAGATACTCGCCATCAAAGTTGTGTTTTAGTTACCAGTCGAGAAAAACCCAAGGGTTTGAGTGCTAGAGAAGGTAATAATTTACCAGTACGCTTGTTAACTTTGAAAGGGTTAAATTATCAAGAAGCAGAGCAAATATTAGCACAAAAAGGTTTCTCAACTTCTTCAGCTACAGAAATTAATCAATTAGTCGAATATTATGCAGGTAATCCCCTAGCATTGAAAATTGCAGCCACAACGATTGAGGAATTATTTGATAGTGATGTTGCTAACTTTTTGCAATCGGATACAATCATCCCCGGCGATATTTTAGATTTACTCCACCAACAGTTTCATCGTCTTTCAATTTTAGAACAGCAAATCATGTATTGGTTGGCGATTAATCGAGAATGGGTATCTTTAAAAAACTTACAAAGCAATATTATTGAATTTATCAAAACGCGAGATTTAATTACAGCTTTAGAGTCTTTACAATCGCGTTGCTTAATTGAAAAACAAGCTGGGTTATTTACTCAACAACCAGTAGTGATGGAATATCTGATTGAAGAATTAATCGAACAAGTTACCGAAGAATTATACACAAAAGAAATTCATATCTTGAATAAATATGCTTTAATGCAAGCCCAAACCCAAGATTACCTCAGAAATGCACAAATCCAGTTTATACTCAAACCGATTACCGAGAAATTATCAACCTTTTGGACAACAAAGGAAATTATTAAAAATAATGTAGAACAAATTTTATCGCAACTCAAATCTTATACATCCCCAAAACCGGGATATGCAGCAGGTAATATAATTAATCTCCTCCGACAACTCAATATAGAATTAAATAACTATGACTTTTCTAACTTAAATATTTGGCAAGCTAACTTTCAAGGAATCAACTTACAACAAACTAATTTTGCTAATTCCAATTTAAGTAAATCAATATTTACCCAAACTTTAGGCAGCATCTTAGCAGCTAAATTCAGCCCCATAGGTAACTTATTCGCCACAGCCATTGATAATCATATCTATCTATGGGAAGTTGACAAAATTATCCAAACACATCAACTTGAAGGTCATACAGCTTGGGTACGTTCCCTGGCATTTAGCCAAGATGGTAAAATCTTAGCTAGCGGTAGTGGCGATCGCACTATCAGATTATGGAATGTGGCAACGGGACAATGTGCAACAATATTAACAGGTCATACATCCGGCATCCAGTCTCTTGTCTTTAACCGGGATGGGAATATTTTAGCAAGTGGTAGCAACGATAAAACTATCCGATTATGGGATATCTCAACCGGACAATACTTGCAGATTTTACAAGGTCATACAAATAATATCACCTTTGTCAGCTTCCATCCCCTTGAAGAAAAATTAATTACAGCAAGCAGCGATAATACCGTTAGATTATGGGATATTGCAACTGGTGAATGCTTGCAAATTTTCCATATTCCCATCAATTGGCTACTGGCGATCGCCTTAAGTAACGACGGACAAACTTTAGTTACCGGCAGCGACAATAACGCAGTCAAATTCTGGGATATGTCCAACGGTACGCTTGTTAAAATCTTACCAGATTACAACAGTTTAGTGTGGACCGTAGCCTTTAGTCATGATGGTAAAACCATAGTTACTGGCAGCGAAGATAACACCATAAAAATCTGGGATATCGAGACGGGAGAATGCCTACAAACCCTACAAGAACATAAACAGCGCGTTTGGTTGGTTGATTATCATCCAGACAATCAAACTTTACTGAGTATCAGCGAAGACCAAACAATTAAACTATGGGATATTGCATCGCGGCGCTGTTTGAAGACATTAGCAGGCTATAGTAACTGGATATTATCTCTCGCTTTCAGTTCCGAGGGTCAAACATTAGCTAGTAGCTCTCAAGACCATAAAGTCAGATTGTGGAATATTCAAACCGGAGAATGCAATTTAATCTTAGCAGGACATGATGACTTAATATCTTCAATAGCCTTTGCTCCTCCACATATTGCAGATTGTCTGCTAGCCAGCGGCAGCGACGATAACACCATCAAACTTTGGAATCATCAAGGTGAATGCCCGAAAACACTCCGGGGACATCAAGCTTGGGTATATTCGGTTGCTTTTAGCCCCCTAGAAGAAATTTTAGCTAGTGGCAGTCGCGACAACACCGTCAAACTTTGGGATTGCCAAACTGGTGAATGTCTACATACCTTAGTGGGGCATGAATATCGAGTCAAATCAGTTACCTTTAATCCCCATGGTACAGTACTGGCAAGCGCTAGCGATGACACAACCATTAAAATATGGGATGTAATTAATAGAACTTGCTTGCAAACACTGACAGGACATCAAGACAGACTTGATTGCGTAGTTTTTAGTCCAGATGCAAATATAATCGCTAGTGCTGGATGTGACAAAAAAATCAAAATATGGGATATAAATACTGGAGAATGTGTGCATACATTACAAGCACATACTCACAGAATTCGCATGGTAGTATTTAGTGCAGATGGTCAAATATTAGCTAGTTGTAGCGACGACAGAACAATAAAATTGTGGGATGCTAATACAGGTGAAAATATTAGAACATTATCGGGACATGATAAAGCAGTATGGACGGTGGTAATTAGTCCAAATTGTCATATATTAGCTAGCGGTAGCGAAGACCAAACTATTAAATTGTGGCATTTACAAACAGGTGAATGTATTAAAACTTTGAGATGTACTAGACCTTATGAAGGGATGAATATTAATAATATAACTGGTTTAACAACTGCCGAAAAAATGATTTTGAAATCTTTGGGAGCGGTGGAATAAGTTCTGTTGTTACTATGGCAGCAATCATTTTCGCAACCGCCATTTGTATACCTCTAGGTTTTGTCCGCAATATTTGTAAAACGGTGGGACAATTTATCTTTTCTTGATGACTTCGAGGAAAATTACATCTGAGGGAGGATGTGAATATTGTTAGAAATCACTCAATATCTATTTTGGTTTACCCACAGATAAACATAATATTTTATTCTCAGCATGAATGAAGAAAATCAAGAACCAAACAAAACTAACAGCAACGACCAACAAGCTGATGATTCTCGTTCTCCAGGAGTTGATAGAATGGATTCTCCAGGAGTAGACAGAGGCTTGGGTAGTTCCGAAAATGCGTCTAAAAATAAAAATAATATAGAGGAGTCTAATAAAGACAGCGAAACGAAAAATACATACCAATCAAAGATGCTTAATTTGGTGATTCGGTTTTTCTAAGTAGGTTTATTTTTTTAAGCAAAGATATCTTCAACAAGATAGCTAATCCTAGATTAAACAATTGGGGAAATTTTAGAAATGATACTAGAAAACTCGCAAATATTACTAAGAGGGTGTTTGTAAAATAATTTATTAGTAGGGTGTGTTGTCTTCGAGTCAGTCAGAATAAGCCATAACGCACCATCTGATATCTTGCACCATTCTCAACAAGAGCCGGAGACTCTTTCTCTAATTTCCAGGTTCAACCTGGAAGGGTATTGAAGGCTCTGTCTTCAGCTACTGAAACTGGTGCAAGATGTAAGCCATCTTTCTTCTTCCTTCTTCCTTCTTCCTTAGTTTTAATACATAATTAGCTTGTTTTATGACCATGACCGTTTCCAGTAATATGCATTAAATCATCAAGGTTCTCACCGCTAATACGATAAGCTGCTCCAAAACCAATCACAAATAATCCTTTATAGGGTGTCAATTTAAAAATCCGAAAATCTGGTAAGTTGCGTAAAGCGCCAATAATATCTCCAAAACGTTCTGCGAATTTATCTACTATTACCACCCATTCTGGATTATCTTTTTCAACTAAACTAGCAGTACAATCATAAGTTAAGCGACGACGTGCAAATATTTGTTTAGCTTCTTTTTCATCTTCAACGAACATAGCGCTCGCTTTTCCATTTGCATGAATATTCTTAGTATGAACTGACATTCCACTAACAAAGATGTAGATATTTTTGTCTTCATCTATTAAAAATGGGGTATAACTAACATTCGGATTATTCTCAGAATCAACTGTACCCAACATTAAGCTTTCTACTAAATCAGTGAAGGTGTGATATTGTTCTGCTGCTTCTTCAGTTGTCATAATCAATATGTCTCAGGATAGTTTAATTACTTGGAATAAATATTTTGCAGACAAATTAACTGGATACAAGCCCCCCGAAGTTGCTCTTGGTGGGAAACCACGCCATTTACTACCTACTGCGGGGACCTCCGCAACGCAATGGCTCCACAAGACCGCACTTCTCTCGGGATTTATCCGTGGAGAAAAACAAACACTTCTGTCATTGTTTCATTCATGGGAAGTATGGGAGGTACCCCTCGATTCATCGATGGGGTAATAATTCTAAATTCTTCATTCTAAATTCACCTTGACTATCTGTTAATTTATCAAGCTTGCTGAGAATTATTATAGACAAATTTAGTCAGAATAAATGTATTATAAAATATAAATGTTATGAAATATAAGATTAATATTTGTAGATATCTTCAAAACTTATTTTAGCAAACAATAACATTGCTATTTACAATAGCAAATCTAAAAAATTATGCTTGATGAATTTCCTATATTAAACACTCCTCGCCTAATTTTAAGAGCGATTAATCATTCAGATGCACATTTTGTACATCGTAATCTATCAGATTTTTCTACAGTTTTATATTCCAATGTAGCAGAACCACCAAGTCTAAAAAAGGTTCATCAAATAATTGATATATGGGAAAAAAATTTCAACAGCAGCAAGGAATTCGCTGGGGAATAACAATCAAAGAACAGAATACAGTTATCGGTTCCTGTGGATATAAAAACATCAACAAAAAACATCGACGAGCAGAAATTGGTTACGAAATAGTTGGAGAATATAGACAACAGGGATTTATGAGTGAAGTACTCAATGCAGTTATTAAATTTGGCTTAGAAGTGATAAAAATTAATCGCATAGAAGCAAAGGTAAATTGTGATAATTTACCTTCAATATCACTTTTAAATAAATTCGGTTTTTTTGAAGAAGGAATACTTCGAGAATACGAATTGCAGGCAGAAAAATTTACCGATTTAAAGTTATTCTCATTGCTCCAGAAAGATTTCTTTAGCTTAGGTCAAAAATGAATTGACTAAATTATTTTTTTCCGAAAAATATTTCTATTTACTTCAAGATTTTCTTCAACTGATTACTAGTTTCTTCAATCTAATCAATACTACCAGGATTCACCAATCCATGATAATCAAAAATGTAAACTTGTTCATTTTGAGCGGCTTTTAATTTATTCCAAAAAGACTTAGATTTTAATTGATTAATCACTCCCGCTCTAGAAGGGTCTACGACTAATAAAATTTCTGGATTTTCTTTCACTATTTTTTCTTCTGAAAGCGTGACATAACCTTGTCCTATTGAATCCCCCTGCTAATCTGCTGTTAAATTATTCGCATTAAATTTATTTAATAAATCTCCAGTCCAACTATTTTTATTCGGAGACAAAACTGGCTGACTGCTAACTAAAACTAAAATAGAAGAATTGTTTGTGGGTATGTCTTTGAGCAAAGAATCGTATCTTTTTAACAAAGGTGCTGCATCTGTATTGGTGGCTTCAGCTAAATCCTTTGTATGCTTGATTAAAGAATCCCAACTATTTGTTTCGCTGGCTAAAGTTGTAATTCCTAAATCTTTTAATTTTTTAAAAGTTTGGTCGTGAAATCCAACTGCACCGATAACTAAATCTGGCTTGAGAGCAACTATTTTTTCTATATTCGGAGGTGTTCTCCCTTCGCTTACTGCTGGTAGTTTCTGAAAACGCTCATCTTTTCTCAGCAATCTACTACCGGGAATACCAACTAATCTTGTTGCATCAAGTCTCTGTATAATATCTGCTGATAATGATGTTAAAGCAACAACTCTTTTAGCGTTTTCAATTTTAGGTTTGTCAGCTTGATTGTCTTTTACTTGAGTTGCAGCAGTTGAAGATTCAGCAGGATTTTCTGAATTTTGATTATTTTCTGGAGTTGTAGAATTACAAGCTATTAACAGTAAATTTAAGAAAATAGCAAGAGTGCGGACTTTGAAAATATTGTACATGACTGGAATAATAATACGTGATTTTATTGACATTATAGTTTTGGCGTTGCTGAATTAAGTAATGAATTATATTTATCTACATTTTGTATTACATCCTAAACCGATGTCTCGACGTAGCACTGCTAAGTCTCAAACAATGTGAAATCACAAATTCATATTCTGATTCAGCAACGCCATAGTTTTAAATACATTGATAGAGGCTTTATGGTAAAAGCCTCCATCACATAGAAATTAAAATACAACTTTCAAGCCAACAGTGGCATTGAAACCGGGTAATGTCCGACGTGCAATTTCAGAATCACCATTTGCCAATCCTCTCACATCTTGCCAGTTCCAATATTTCTTGTCTAGCAAGTTAAATAAACCAACATTCAAAGAAACTTTATCGCTGAAATTATAGTATCCTAATAAGTCTAAAGTAAAGTAGCTGTCGGGAATAAATAAATCAGTTCCAGTTTCAGCTACGCGGTCATTAGCTGCAACAAATGTAGTTACTAATTCGCTTCCCCAACGGTCTTCTGGTGCGCGGTAACGCAGTCCAACTATTGCTTGAAATGGGTCTACAGTATCTAAAGGTTGATTACTTTCTAAATTATTTCCCTCAGCCCAAGCTAAACTACCAATTAAACTCAGACCATGTTTAGAAGGACTCAAACGATATTCAGCTTTCGCTTCTACACCATATATTTCTGCTGAATCAATGTTTTGTGATTGAAACTGTAGAAAATTTCGACCCCCGATAGATGTTACACCAATTTGCTCGGTATCTATAAAGTTTTTGTAGCGGTTATAAAACCCTGCCAAAGTAAAGTCGAATTGGGAATAACCACCCTTGATTCCTATTTCGTAACTGTCGCTGGTTTCGGGTTTTAGATTATTGTTGGGAAGAACGGTATAACCAAATAAGAAATTGGTAAAAGCGATGTTCGCATCATCGTAAGGAGGACTCCGGAAACCACGCGCATATTGAGCATATGCTGATAATTCTGGGGTGACTTTATAGACAACTCCTAATTTAGGAGAAAAAGCAGAAGCATCAAAATCTTCGACTTCGTAATTATCGATGTTGATATTTTGAAAATCTTGGTCGGGGTTAGCTGTCAGTTTGTAATAATCAAAGCTTAGTCCCGGAATTAGGGTAAGACGATTATCAGCGAATTCAATTTCATTTTGTAGGTAAAGACGAAATCTTAAGGTTTCTGTATCGGGGAAAGTCTTGTTAGGATAGGTTTCACCAAGTACAACCTTATTTATCACACCTGTATTTAAATCTGTTTCTGTTCTATCTCTGGGTCGGGAAGTATCGGTATTGAATATCTCAAAACCATAAACTAAACGATGGTCTATACTACCAGTTTTAAAATTACTCTCAAACTGGATATCTCCACCAAAGACGCTTTGCTCAAAGGTATTAACATCTTCTCGACTAGTTGTAGCAACAGGACCTCTACCACGCAAACTATTTACTTCTTCTGAAGCTTCTGCATCCTGATAATAAACTTGCCATCTAAACTTTTGCAACCAGCTATTGTCAGGATTATCATATTCCTGACCTAAACTGATGCGATAGCGTTGATTTTGATATTCAGCAGAACTATCAAAAATTGTTGTACCGCGAGATGTTCCCAAGGTGCTAAGTAAATTAGTATCGGCGTTGCTGTTGAATCTTTCCCCTGTAAACTTAAAGGTATTGTTGTCGTTAGGCTTAAAGACTAATTTTCCGATAAAGTTCAAACTACTATTATCTTGAGGGTCAGCTATAGCAGTACCGTAATTTTTAAACTCCGAACCAGTAGTATTAGTCAAAGCTGCTGAAGCCTGAAGCTTTCCATCTTCACTTTCCGCTGCGATAACTCCAGTTAACTTGCGGCTTTCATCAGTGCTGTCGTAAGTATATTTAACACTACCGTATGAGGGTCCATCTGCCTCAAATAGATAGTCTTCTGGGTCTTTGGTGATAAATGAAACTGCACCCCCAATCGCATCACTTCCATAGAGAGTAGAGGCTGGTCCGCGTATGATTTCTACTCGTTTTAAAGTTTCTAAATCGAAATAGTTACGCGAGGTATTTGTTTGAGTGTAATTATCAGGCTGACGAATTCCATCAACCTGAATCAATACCCGATTCCCACCGATACCTCGAATCGTAAAATCTTGATTTCCCCGGTTGCGACCATTCCTTACAGAAACCCCAGGCTCATAACGAATTAAATCTGCTAAATCGTTGATTAACTGTTTATCAACATCCTCGGATTCAATCACAGTAATGTTTCCAGGAGTATCTTTCACAGGGCGATCGCTCCGAGTCCCCGTAACGGTAATTTCGATATCGGCTTCTTCTTCCGTCTCTTCCCTCTCTTCCGTTTCTTTGTCAGCTTCTGCTTGTGCTAGGGTTTTAGCTTCTTTTTTTTCTTGCGGTTGCAAAAGTAAATCTTTAGCGCTAGTGCTAAACTGTTCGACCTCCTCTAAATTTTTAATTTCGGGTGATGCAGATTCAGCGAGCGTTGCAGGCATAATTCCCAGATTCAACAACACAAAGTTGAAGAGTAATGCGTATAAATATTTGAGATTCATTTTTATCAAGACCTAATGGTGAGAATAGTTACAAACTTTTCAGCCACAGTCACCCCTTGAAGCTTTTCGCTGCAACAGCAATTCCCAAGAATGATTATTGTATTTTCTCTCAAAGCTATATATAGATATTTGCATTAAGAGTATGATGAATATTACTTTAGAGTTATTGAATGAATTTGTCAATTATCGCGTTAAAGAAACAAAATATTTATGAAAAATAAAAAACTTGTAAATTCAATGCTGCTGAATTTACAAGTAAATTGTCTAATTAACGAGTAACCAGCATCAATCGTTAATCAAGACCACCTGCAAGATGGGAATATGCAAACATTAATGTTTTTTTAAACATTTTGCAAAACGTAAACATTCGGTGTGAGTTGAATGAGGCTTACGTACTTAGTGCTGGTATCAACATATCCTGATGTATAGAAAATATAGATTAGTTGAAATACTTTGTCAATAGTTTTTTGATTTTATTCATTAGCACCACCATATCAAGTTCTGTGGCTGCTAACTCGATAATAAATCCTTGGGGTTAGGTGCAGATATGACTCGCGGTATTCCGATCGGAAGTTTTTCTGCCATTGATTCCTAGTACTCCATCAAGGTAAGGAAGGAAGAGTAAAGAGCAATGCTCAACTATTCGCCCCGTCACTACTCACTAACCTCACCCGGCAATGTTGGTGTGGTGAAGTACTAATAAGCCAGTTTTTGATCTCTATAATTCATCTAGGATGCTCATCCCCACTCATATTCGAGGTAAATAATTAATATTCTTTTAGAGCATTATTTTATAGTAGGTGATTTAGTTATCAATAATTGAAAATAATTAGTGATAAATTAGTAAATGACAATTTTTATAACGCCAGATAATGATTTGAATCATTATTGATATATTTAATGAATAAGGGGGTCTAGGATGAGGGGTGATGATGATTTGGATAAAAGACCCGAGAAGTCAACATTATGGCAAGGATTTAAATTCTTCTGTGGAGATTCTGGTGGAAAATCAAATGATAATCCTACCAGATCAAATTTTGTAGAATCTGATGACATTATTCTTCTGTCACAGGTTATATCTGGGGGTATTGTTTCAATTGTGGAAATTCTTCCTATAGATTGCGTTGAAGATTTGAAAAATATGGGTTTACTCCCTGGAAAAGAAATCCAGGTTATTAGTCGCACAACCACTGGTTCTGTCATAGTTATTTCACAAAATCAACGTATAGGTTTGGGTAAAGATATGGCTATAAATATTTAGCTAAGAAAAATTAATTGAAGTATGAGCTTAACGTGTTTCATCTTTTTAGAAATAAAGATAGAGTAGGCATTATCAACAAATAAATATTTTACTCAACTTACTCATAGCTAATAAAAAAATCCTTGCGTTATAAACTCTGTGTTGATGGAGAGCTATTTTGGGAGTGAAGTGAGGAAAATTTTCTTAACTCTTATCGCTAAAAGTTAACTTGCTATATATTCGCGAATAATTAAGTTGCTAGAAAAAAATGCATAAAGCTAATCATAATATCATAAGTAGTCGTTTACTTTTAGCTGTTGCAATACTTAGTATTGCTCTAATTTTGACTTTAGCGTTATCAATATCCCAAGGTGCAGTGAGCATGAGTTTGTCAGATATCTGGCAAGCATTATTGCACAAAGGTGATCCGTTATAACAAACGATTCTGTGGGATTTGCGAATGCCGCGCATTCTGGCTTCAATGTTAGTAGGTGCAGCTATGGGAATGTCTGGG
>ERZ1740062.1016-NODE-1016-length-12320-cov-11.130453_pt1 | contig 12320 bp, 8 predicted proteins | sample MGYA00581741_ERZ1740062 | MGnify/ENA primary metagenome ERZ1740062 (study PRJEB43018, sample SAMN04849747) | marine metagenome | isolation source: floating plastic debris | place: Pacific Ocean | collected 2008-09-01 | study: EMG produced TPA metagenomics...
TGAAGCTGCCATTGGCGCGATAGGTCACCGTCCATCCCAGGTCCGGCGGCGTTTCTAGCCGCCAGGTGCCGACCAGCCCGCTCTGCGCCATCGAGTCCGCTGCTTCGGGCTCAGCGCTTCCTACGGGACGGGCCGGGGTCAGGAAGGCCGCTACCGCGACAATGGTCGACAGGATCGACGCGGCCGACACGGTCAACGTCAACCAGGGATGTTCCGATATGCGCTTGGCGAGGCTCATCTCGTCCGTCGATCTAGCACAGCGAGTGATGGATTGCACGGCATACGGACGGTCCCTGGCGCGAGGCCCGGCCGCAATCCGGTCTGAGTGGGGGCTGACTCCCGACCGGACGCCCGACCTATGGCACCCAGCCAGGTTCCAGGCAGTCCCGCGCCAGGCGGTCGAGCCAGGAGAGCGCCTGTTGCGTCTGACTGTTTTTGTCCCGCCGTCGCGCGCCGGGTGGGCGGCCCACCCGCATCGGACAAAGCCGGGCTGGACCCAGCCGGGCTTTCGCCGCCGCCTGCGACAACCAGCGGGCCATGCGGGCGGTGTGATAAGCGGGCCGATCAAGGACATCGCGCAAGGCTTCCGTCCGGCGCAGGATGTGTTCAATGGAAAGACCCGCCTCTTCCGACCGGTCGGGATCTAATCTGGGCGCAGCGTTCAGGGTGACAAAAGGCGACCGGTCGGGCACCGGCGCGTCGAGTGGGACGGAAACATAATCCGCGGCCCGCAAGACGGGGTTCGGCTCGACCAGACAAAATCGTGGCCGGGCCGATGCGCGGCGTGCGCTGGCTTGCTTGAATGGGGAGCCGGGGCTCGGCTGGCGCACGGCCGGTTTGCCGCCATGCGCGCCTGCATTCAGAACCAGCCAGCGCCGCATCAGACTCTCGGTCACCCGCAAGAGATGCAAAAGCTGCAGACGCCGCGCCCGGCAGATCTCTGCCAGGTCATAGCGGGTAATCTGCGCGAACAATGCGCGCAAAACGGCCCAATGCCGGGCCAGGACGGAGTCAGTGTCGTTTGGCATTCCGGGTTAGAGCATAGCGTGGGCTGAGTTCGGTCGGATTGAGGGGCGGAGACGAGACGGGGTTTCACACAAAGCTGGAACGAACTGAGGACACTGCCGACTCTCGCATGATTGACTCGCAGAGCACGCATTGATAAGCGTTGAATTGAATTCAATTCAATACAGGAATCGAGATGCCGAACCCAACGCCCAAGATCGGCAGCGATGTTAGACTCGTTCGCGCTGCTGAAGCAGAGCTGATAGATAGCAATGGTCATATGGAAATGTTGGCTGTCGCAAAGCGCGCCGGCGTTTCCGTAGGGTTGGCCTATCACCACTTCGGATCAAAAGCCGGTTTACTTGCTGCAGTCGTCGATCATTTTTATGCGCCCCTTCGAGACATTTCGTTCGGTGACGCCATCCCTGTCGACCAAGACTGGAGCGCGCGAGAAAAAGCCAGAGCGCGCGCCTTTATCGAATATTTCTACGTGCACCCCTTCGCCCCGCTCGTGGCAGGACGCCTCGGCCGCGAACCTGAAGTCAGAGATGTGGAAGCGGCGCATATGAACGCGTTGCTCACCGAAGGCGCCAAAAACCTCGCCCAAGGACAAAGACAAGGCGTGGTCTCGCAGGACGTTGTACCCGAGGTCGTGATTGGCCTGCTCATGGGAGGGCTGCGGCAGGCGATCGACTCTGCAATCCTCGCTGAGAAGCGGCCAACAAAGTCCATGCTTCTGGAGCAGGTCTGGACATTCTTCGAACGCGGAATGGGATTGAATACATCACAAACCAAACAAGATGGAGGACGCCACCATGGCTAATTGGGGTGATGAACCAGACTATAATGACGCTGATCACGCGGGCACCTATCGGCAGCTGGAAATCTCTCCCGATCGCAATTCGCCGGAGATAGAAGCGGACTTTGAGACACTCATGCGCGATGGCTATGTGATCATCGAGAATTTGGTCTCTCGCGAAACTTGCGAGGCGATCAAGGCGGAAGGCCTGGAGTTACTCGGGCACACTGGCCGAAACGGATTTGAAGGACATCAGACCCAGCGGGTCTACAATGTGTTCGGCAAGACCAGAACGACCGATCGCCTCGCCGACCATCCTCGGATTCTCGGCCTGATGGATCGTTTTTTCAGGCCTGGTTTCCTTCTCAGCCAGAGCCAGATCATCAACATTCTTCCGGGTGAAACGGCGCAGGGTCTGCATGTCGATGATGGTTTCTATCGCATCCCGCGGCCACGCCCTCCGCTTGGTGCGGCGACGGTCTGGGCCATTGACGACTTTACCGAAGAGAATGGCGCAACTGTTGTCATTCCCGGCAGTCACAAGTGGGATGATGAGCGCGTAGGCCAACGCAACGAAGCGATTTCGGCGGTGATGCCAGCAGGTTCAGTGATCTTCTTCCTGGGAACGACGTGGCACGGTGGCGGCCAAAACCGCTCCGACGGCGCCAGGTTCGCCGTCACGCATCAATATTGTGAAGCCTACATGCGCCAACAGGAAAACTACCTTCTTGAACTATCGAAAGACACGGTCCGCGAACTTTCCCCGGAGTTGAAGGCACTGGTGGGGTACTCCATTTACCCACCTTTCATGGGCATGGTTGACGGGAAGCATCCTTTGAGATTGCTCGAGCATTAGATCGCGAAATTCCAATGTCCGTTTTTTGCTCGCACCACAGCCCTAAAGCCCAAGCTTAACCTCACCCATGATTGATCCACCAGATCAATCATAAACCGAGTTCGGTTTCCCGCAGCCGCTTCACCTCATCCCGCAGCCGCGCCGCCTCTTCGAATTCCAGGTTCGCCGCCGCTTCGCGCATCTGTTTCTCAAGATCGGCGATGACCACGCGGAGGTTATGGCCCTGCCCGGGCTCGTAACTAACCGTCTCTTCGGCCAGGGCGCGTTTGCGGGATTTGCCGCCTTTCAGCTGGGTGCGGCCGCCCGGCTTCTCGCCCAGCTCGCCGAGAATGTCGGCGACTTCGCGCTTGATCGTGGTCGGGGTGATGCCGTGTTCGGTATTATAGGCTTTCTGCTTGTCGCGGCGGCGCTCGGTCTCGTCCATGGCGCGCTGCATCGAGCCGGTCACCTTGTCGGCATAGAGGATGACCCGCGCATCGGCATTCCGGGCGGCGCGGCCAATCGTCTGGACCAGGCTGGTCTCTGAGCGCAGGAAGCCTTCCTTGTCGGCGTCGAGAATGCCGACCAGGCCGCATTCGGGAATGTCGAGCCCTTCGCGCAGCAGGTTGATGCCGACCAGGACGTCAAACTCGCCCAGGCGCAAGTCGCGAATGATTTCGATCCGCTCGACCGTGTCGACATCGGAATGCATGTAGCGGACCTTGATGCCCTGCTCATGCAGATATTCGGTTAGGTCCTCGGCCATTTTCTTGGTCAGCGTGGTGACCAGAGTACGATAGCCGGCGGCGGTCGTATTGTGGATCTCGGCGGTCAGGTCGTCGACCTGATTGGTCGTGCCGGTCGAGACCGGGCGGACGGTGACTTCCGGGTCGAGCAGGCCGGTCGGGCGGATGACCTGTTCGGTGAAGACGCCGCCCGTGCGCTCCAGCTCCCACGAGCCAGGCGTCGCCGAGACGTGCAGCGTCTGCGGCCGCATGGCCTGCCATTCCTCGAATTTGAGCGGGCGATTGTCGAGACAGGAGGGCAACCGGAAGCCATATTCGGCCAGGGTGCGCTTGCGTGAGAAGTCGCCTTTATACATGGCACCGAGCTGCGGCACAGTCTGGTGGCTCTCATCGACAAAGACCAGAGCATTGTCGGGCAGGTATTCGAACATGGTTGGCGGCGGCTCGCCCGGTTTGCGGCCGGTCAGGTAGCGGCTGTAATTCTCGATCCCGTTACAGGAGCCGGTCGCGGCCATCATTTCGAGATCATACTGGACGCGCTGTTCGATGCGCTGGGCCTCAAGCAGTTTGCCCTCTTTCTGGAAATGCGCCAGCGTCGTCTTGAGCTCGGTCTTGATCTGCTCGATCGCCTGGTTCAGCGTCGGGCGCGGGGTGACATAATGGCTATTGGCGTAGAGTTTGATGGCCGGCAGGGTTTCCGACTTGCGGCCGGTCAGCGGATCGAACTCGGTAATCGTCTCGAGCTCGTCGCCGAAAAAGGAGAGTTTCCAGGCGCGGTCTTCATAATGGGCCGGAAAAATGTCGATAATGTCGCCTTTCATGCGGAACGAGCCGCGGGCAAAGGCCATGTCGTTTCTGGTATATTGCAGCTCGACCAGGAGTTTGGCGACTTCGCGCGGGTCAATGCGCTGGCCAGCTTCGAGCTTGCGGGTCATCGACGTATAGGTCTCGACCGAGCCGATGCCATAGATGCAGGAGACGGAGGCGACGATGATACAGTCATCGCGCTCGAGAATGGCCCTTGTGGCCGAGTGGCGCATCCGGTCGATCGCCTCATTGATCGAGCTTTCCTTCTCTATGTAGAGATCCCGGCGTGGCACATAGGCTTCGGGCTGGTAATAATCATAGTAGGAAACAAAATACTCGACCGCATTATTCGGGAAGAAGGATTTGAACTCGCCGTATAATTGCGCCGCCAGGGTCTTGTTCGGGGCGAGGATCAGGGCGGGTCGTTGAGTCGCCTCGATAATCTTGGCCATGGTGAAGGTCTTGCCGGTGCCGGTGGCGCCAAGCAGGACCTGGTCACGTTCGCCGGCCTGCACGCCCTCGACGAGTTCCGGGATGGCGGTGCGCTGGTCGCCGGCTGGATCGTAAGGGGCGTGGACCTTGAGCTCGATCCCGCCTTCCAGCTTTTCCCAACGGCGATCGGGCCGGTGCGGCGTCCATTCGCTGGATGGCAGCCCGCCCACCGCATCGCGTGCAGCGCCGGAAATCTGAAAGCCGGCAGGCGCTTCGGAGACGCCGGAAGAAGGTTTGGAAGCCATGCGCCGCAACCTATTCAAATCGCCCGTACAAACAATAGGAGGAATGACGCGGATCGCCGCCTACTGACACGTTTTGGCAACAGGTAGTTGCATTCCAAACAGACGAAATGTGCGGTCGCTATTAGGTGAGCGCAATATTTTACCCTTGTAACGCCCCATCTCGGGGAATTCCTCCAGTAATCGTGTCACAAATGTGGCAAAATCAGCACACCAAATCACGAGATGTCGCTGTAAATGACGATTCTGTTATCTGTTAATTGACGCGCGCCAATTCGGGCCTCTAAGCACATGTCACCTGCGTTAACAGGAAAGCTGCGTTTTTCTATTCGCGTATCGAGGGAGCTCCTAGGAGTGGGAGCGCTCAATTTATTGGAGGACGATAGATCATGGCTAATGATCTTCTCAAGAAGAAGTTATTTGCAACGACGCTTCTCGCCGGCGTCGCTGGGGGAATGTGGACCGGGGCGGCAATCGCTCAGGATGCCCCGGACGAAGATGACGCGGTTGCCGTCATCGAAGAAGTGGACGAAGACGATGAAGCCCGCCAGGAGCGGATCGTTGTTACGGGTTCACGCCTTTCACGGAACGAATTCACCAGTGCTTCGCCGCTGAAAGTTCTTAACATTGAAGAGTCAGTCGCTGCGGGTCTCGTTGACACAGCGACCATCGTTCAGCGGACATCCGTTGCGGGCGGTACACAGTTTGACTCAACCTTTACCGGTCAGGTCACCGACTCTGGTCCAGGTGCGTCGACCGTATCTCTTCGCGGTTTGGACGCAGAGCGGACATTGATCCTCTCCAACGGCCGCCGCCTTGCGCCAGCCGGTGTGCAAGGGGCTCCAACACGCCCTGACCTTAACCTCATCCCGCTTGGCATGATCGAGCGTGTTGATGTGCTCACAGATGGCGCGTCGTCGATTTATGGTGCTGACGCTGTTGCTGGGGTTATCAACTTCATCACCCGTAAAGACTTCGACGGCCTTGAAATCGATGCCTTCTATTCATCCCCCGAAGCTGGCGGCGGTGAAGAACGTCGGATTTCTTTGGCGACAGGCATTCAAAGTGATCGCGGCTTCGCGTCGTTCGGCTTCGAATACTATAATCGTGACGAAGTGCGTCGCGGCGAGCGCGATTTCTCGCCATGTCTTCGCGACATCGAATTCAACCCTGATACCGGCGAACGCCGCGAAGTTTGTACGAACGGTTTCTTCTCGAATCAGTTCTTGAACCTAAACTTCACAACGTTCGGATTTGATTTCGACAACGTGGGTGATGTTTCCCGCTTTATCCAGTTGCCAGACAGCACTGCGACAACCGTGAATACGCGCGATTTTGTCTACCTGGATCAATATAACGGGAACGCCACGAGCGATCAGTTCGCACTTGCTCAAGGTATTGATCGCTATTCATTCTTCACGACCGGTGAATACAATATCGATCAGTTTGGCGATGCCACGTTCTACTATGAAGGCCTCTACGCCAATCGGAGCCAGGAGTTCTTTACCGGTGCTTCGCAAGCGTTCCCAACGGTCGAGTGTACGAACCCGTTTGTCGCTCGCAACCCGGACTTGGCCACTGTCTGTGAAACGGCACCACTTGGTCAGCTGATTTGGTTGCCACGCCTGGTCGATCAGCAAGGTCCATTTATCGTTGACGTCTCTACTGCACGCGGTGTCGCTGGCGTTCGCGGTAATCTCGAAGATGTGATTCCAACTGGCTCTGTGAAAATGGGCGGCGACCAATTTGGTATTAATCTCGGAAACTGGACATATGATCTCTGGGCATCATTCGACAACAATACGGGCCTGAACCGTCAAAACCTGATCAATGCAGACCGCTTCGCGGCCGCAATCAGAACGACCAGACTTGATGACGATGGCAACATTATCTGTGGGTTTGACAATCGTAACGGCGACCGGTTCGGCGCGATCCCACCAGATAATTGTGTGCCGATCGATGTTGCTGATCCAAACGTGTTCCTGACCGGAACCCTGCCACAAGACGCCTTCGATTATGTCGCAGGCCTGTCTCAAACAACGACCACGATTCAGCAACAGATGCTTCAGGGCTCGATCGCAGGCGACCTGTTCTACGTCCCTGCTGGTGTTGTTCCGGTCTCTATGGGTTTTGAATATCGCAAAGACTCCATCGAGACGCTGAACGACTTCCTGGTTAGCAGTGGTGCGAACACCAATGGTGCGGAAGAAGGTAATACAATCGGATCAACTTCAGTCCTCGAAGCTTTCTTCGAAACGGAGATTCCGATTCTGAAAGGTCAGCCGCTCGCGGAAGATCTTTATGTAAACCTGTCAGCACGTTGGACAGAAGAAGAAAACTTCGGTGCGCTTTGGACCTATCGTGTTCAGGGTGTTTACCAACCAACTGACTGGCTTACAGGTCGCGCCTCGTTCGGTACCACATTCCGTGCGCCGAACCTGCGTGAGCAATTCCTTGCAGCCCAGGTCGGATTCTTCAGCGCGTTTGCGGATCCTTGTGTCAACGTCAACTTCCAAAACCTGGTTGATAATGGTGACCCTGCGGACGTTGCGCGTGTTCTGAACAATTGTACGCTGCAAAATGCCGACCCGACTGCACTCGGTGTTGGTGGTGCGGTGACGCCGCGCGTAATCACCGGTGGTACAACGCGCCTGCGCGCTGAGACGTCTGACGCGTTCACGGCTGGCTTCGTCGTTGAACAGCCATGGTTCGACAATTTCGATCTGGATCTTGCGGTTACCTACTTCCGCTTCGAGATTGAAGATTCGATTGAAGAACCTTCCACAGGCTTCATCCTGAACGAGTGTATCAACGAGAGCGACAATCTCAGCAGCCCGTTCTGTCAATTGATCGTTCGTGACACGAATGCCGATCCAACCCTGAACTTCATCAACTTTGTTGACTCTTCCTTCGTCAACACAGGCTTGATCGAAACGGACGGTATCGATGTCGACATTCGTTATGAGCAAGACTTCGTGATTGGTGGCAACGAGCTGACTTTGAGCAGTAACTTGTCAGCTTCAAACATCATGAAGAGCCAACGTGAGCTGTTCAACATCACCGAGTCGTTCGACGGTCGTCCGAACCTGCCACACTGGCGAGGTGACCTCCAAACGCAACTGTCTTGGCGCGATTGGACTCTTAACTGGAACGCGACCTATGTTGGTAAGACTCAAGATGATGACATTGACGCTTTGCGCGCCAATGACGTTCTTGACGAAAACGGCAACGTCTTCTTCGCTGCTGGCTTCCGTGATGTTGAAGAAACTGATGAGCAGTTCCTGCATGACCTGTCTCTCGGTTATGACGCGGATACCTGGAGCGTCTTGGTTGGCGTTCGGAACGTCCTCGACCAAGAACCAGAATTGGTTGACGAAGGCGAAGGTTACTTCACGTCTGCCAACGTCGTTCTTGGCCAAGGCTATGACGTGTTCGGCCGTACAGCGTTTGTTCGCGTGCAGAAGTCGTTCTAAACCGTCAGAGAAAACTCTGAACTAATTGTGATGAGTTTAAATGATTAGGCGCTGCACTTTTTACGTGTAGCGCCTTTTTTTTTTGAAATCGCTGAGTAGTCTGGTCATCATATAATATCTGAAGGAGAGAGCAGATATGTGGAAACGTGCGTTGGGCGCTTGCGCCCTTTCCCTATCTATATTCACTTACAGCCCTGTCGTGGCTCAAGAAGCAACAATTGAAGATTTCGCCACACGATCCGTGATGCGAGCTCCGTCACTATCGCCTGATGGCGAACATGTGGCATATCGTGTCGCTCAAACGAAAAATGGCGATTACTTCATCGAAATTCGTGATACTGATAATCTGGCGAAGAAACCGGTCAGAATCGGATCCGAAGTTATGAGCATTTCCGGATTCAACTGGATCGGGGATGACTACATTCTGGTCAATTTTCTGCAAAAAGTGCGCGATCAGGTCAAAGACACAAATGAAGGCGTGTTCGACGACAAACGCGCGATTGTGAAAGCCGATGGAACTGGGCGCTTCATCGAGATCTTTGACGACACAACCATCGTTTCGTCTCTACCGAGCAAGCCCAATGCCGTGCTTGTTCGAACTTCAAAGTTCAATCGTGACGATGTTTCCAGACTGCAAGCCAGTGGCCGCAGTATTGGCGATATCCAAGTCCGCGATTTCTACGAGATGAATGTAAAAACCGGTGGATTGAAGAAAGTCCTGAACGCAAATTCCCGCTTCTTTGGATACCAAATTGATATGAAGGGGAATATTCGTCTAGCCACTGAGTATGATGCCGGAACGCGCGAGAACATCTACTATCATCGCGCTGCTGATAGAGACTCACAATGGACAGAATTGTTTCGAAACAGTGTCGATGATTACGCTGATCGTCTCGAGATTCTCGGCTTTGACCCACAGAACGACAATATCATTTTTGTGGCTGCAACGAATGGTGAAGATCTCGCATCGGTTTATGAATATGACCTCGGCAAAAAAGCACTGGGTGAGAAGATTTTTGGACTGTCCGATCAAGATATCGAAAATGCGCTCTTCCATCCAAACTATGCCAAGGCCGGTGAATTGGTTGGCTTCGGATACTATGATGAAGACGGCAAGTATGAGCGCGTTTTCCTAGACGGTGAAATGCAAAACCTGTTTGCCACGCTACAAGCGACGTTCCCAGACAATGACCTGTTTTTGGGGCGTCAATCGCGTGATGGAAAAGCGATTACATTCACGACTCAGAATTACGACAATCCAGGCACTTATTACCTGCTCAACGAAAGCGGGCTGCAGGAATTGGGCAAATCGCGGATAAACCTGGATCAGGAAAATCTGTTCCGCCAGGAATACATCACCTATGAATCACGCGATGGTGTCAAGATCCCGGCTTATGTAACATTTCCAAAAGGCGAAGGACCTCACCCCCTTGTTGTCATGCCTCATGGCGGCCCCTGGGTATCCTATCGTCCAGCCCGTTTTGATGAGTGGAGTCAGTTCCTAGCATCACAAGGCTACATGGTTATAGATCCCCTCTTCCGCGGCACGACAGGGCTTGGCACCGAGCATTGGCTGTCCTCCTTCGGTGAGTGGGGCAAGATGATGTCAGACGACATGGACGACGGAGCTCTGCATCTCATTCGAGAAGGCTTGGTCGATCCTGACCGCGTGGCCATGTTCGGGTGGAGCTTTGGTGGATACTCAGCGTTCGCCGCGTCCGTTCGCTCTCCGCAAATCTATCAGTGTACAATTGCGGGCGCGGGCGTTGGCGATCCGGTCCTTTTCCGCGCGGCTTTCAGCGGAAATCGGTTCCTGCGGCCGCAACTTGAAAAGGGTTATGTAGGTCTCGATACAATCGAAATGGCCGCCGACAAAGCCAGTGTCCCCGTGTTGGTGATTCATGGCGATTTGGATCAACGCGTCCGCATTTTCCACAGTGAGAAATTTGTTGCCGCGATGAAAGCGAAGAATAAGCCTCACAAATTTGTGGTGCTCGAAGATGCCGATCATTTCGGCGACACGCTGAACTATGACCATCGCAAGCTGATGTATAGTGAAATGGCGGCATTCTTGGAAAATGATTGTGGTCCGGGCGGCCTGTAAGGCATTGACCTAAATCGACTGAGTAAGGGCGGCTGAGAGCCGCCCTTTTTCATGGCGCACGAAACGTCGTTGCAGCGCGATCGCCAAACCACCAAAGCGTGGCGGCGGTCGCAGCAAATGTTGCGGTCTCCACGATGTTTGCCTGCGCGGCTGAATCCGCGGAAAACCAGATGAGCGTGGCAATCCCCACAGCAAGAGTGTCAGACTGGGACGGGTCAGAGATCGGATCGCGTTGACCCATTTATAGCTCTCCCCAATCGCCGCCTGTGCCGCCAAGCTCGCCGACAAGCCATCCCAGGATCCGTCGACATGAGCCTGGTCCAACGCCGTTTTAGCCGCTTGCATCGCGGTTTTCTGCTGCAGCTCAACCAGCGTTGTTTCATGCTGCCAACGGCGTTCTTCATGAGCAATCGACTGGCGTTTTTCAAAAAAACCTGCGACACGCCCCAGCGTTGTACCGAGCAAGCCGAACAGTCCGCCACCGGCGGCGCTGGCGGACATTCCGATAATCTCATCCATAATCCTGATGCCTTTGTCTGTTACACTTCAGACAAAGATACGATCATGTTCAGTCGGTCGGATTGAGTTGGAAATCCGTCTTTAGGCGGTCGCCATGCTGAAGGCGCGGCGATTGTTCAGGGCGTCAATGGCACCGAGATACTCCGCTTCCAGCTTGTCGACATAGTCTGCTGTACTCATCCGGGATTTGACCGCGCCAATGCCCTGGCCGCAACCCCAGATGTCGCGCCACGCCTTGGCTTCCTGATTGCCACCAGAGCCGAAATTCATCGCGCTCGGATCGCTTTCCGGCAGGTCGTTGGGGTTGAGGCCAGCCTGCGCAATCGATGGCGCCAGATAGTTGCCATGCACACCGGTGAACAGGTTGGAATAGACAATATCCTTGGCGTCACTGTCGACGATCATGTCCTTATAGCCATCGACCGCATTCGCTTCGTGGCAGGAGATGAAGGCCGACCCGATATAGCCGAGATCCGCGCCCATGGCCTGGGCCGCGGCAACCGCGCCGCCATTCGCCATCGCGCCGGACAAAGCCAGTGGGCCGTCAAAGAATTCGCGAATATCCTGAATCAGAGCCAGCGGCGAAATCGTGCCGGCATGACCGCCCGCCCCCGCGGCGACGGCGATCAGGCCATCGGCGCCTTTTTCCAGCGCCTTGCGGGCGAAGATCGTGTTGATGATGTCATGCAGGACAATGCCGCCATAAGAGTGAATGGCCTCGTTGACTTCCACGCGGGCGCCGAGGGAGGTGATCACCACTGGCACCTTGTATTTGACGCACATTTCGACGTCATGCTCGAGACGATTATTCGTCTTGTGAACAATTTGATTCACGGCAAATGGCGCTGAAGGGCGGTCCGGATTCTTCGCATCATACTCTGCCAGCTCTGTCGTAATGCGATCGAGCCATTCGTCCAATTGCGCTTCCGGGCGGGCATTCAGCGACGGAAATGACCCGATCACGCCAGCCTTACACTGGGCAATCACCAGGTCGGGATTGGAAATAATGAAAAGCGGGCTGCCAATCACCGGAATTCGGAGGTTTTGCAGAATAGGAGGTAGCGCCATGTTCGGGTCTCTCATAACTTGCCGTTTACGTCAGCGCTAACCTAGCTGGCCAACCTGTGAAGGCAAGACCTTCCCACACGGGATGTCCGAACATTTCGCGTAGCGTAAACCTTGCCAGCCGTGGCACACTGGGCCAAATCCGCGGTAGAAGACTCGATCGAGGGATAAAGGCATATGGCCGACGGCATGCTGACACTGTCAGGATCATTCGCAGACGCAACCGAAGCCGA
>ERZ1740062.1017-NODE-1017-length-12319-cov-10.026745_pt1 | contig 12319 bp, 9 predicted proteins | sample MGYA00581741_ERZ1740062 | MGnify/ENA primary metagenome ERZ1740062 (study PRJEB43018, sample SAMN04849747) | marine metagenome | isolation source: floating plastic debris | place: Pacific Ocean | collected 2008-09-01 | study: EMG produced TPA metagenomics...
TTAATTTGTCGATAAATATTTAACTGCAAATCAAACTTTTATCTTGGAGTAGGTTTTGCATTTTGATTTCATTCCATGACTGGATAAAGTGTGGGTAGATTTTTTATTCATTATGTGTAGGAACATCTGGAATATTATGCTGAAGTTATAAGCCCTGTAAAAAGAATGATAAACAATATTTCCTCATAGAAAATTCATGGTGTTATAGCACTTAGTCTGAGTGCTCGTACTCCAAGAGGGGTTATTGGCCTTCACTATCAACCGCCTGCCTCTAACTCCCCGCGATTCGGAGATTTGAATTCTGAGCACTTTGACTAACACATACCTCATTTTATTAGATTTCTTGCTATAAAATCATTGTTTGCTTGTTTGTGTCTTGCAGAGATACCTACATTAAAGGAGAACTTGGCGAGATGCGTGTCGGTAGACAAGCCGTGGGTGGGCTGGTCAGATAACTATGCTCTACTGATGGTAGACATATTATCTCTTAGTAACGACATAGCTGTTATCAACACCAAAGAGTAACTCCTTGATCAACATACAGGCCTCATGAGCTTGGTGTACTCCCCGGTGTAATCTAGGACATCATTATCCATCATTTGTAGCGGCTTTTCTGCCTAGCTTAGGGCTGCATTTATAAAAATCTATGCTTACCCATGCTTCATTCCTAAAGTCCCTGAGAGGTTGCATGCTCAATGTTTTAAATGTTTCATTTGAGATCCCTGGGTGTTTTGATATTTTTTATGGCGCTGGTCCTAAAACAATGGGGTTCTGAATATCCAAACTACGGGTTGTTATACATAAAGACAGCTTTACTACCAGATGGAGACCGAATCCGTTGCCGGGTTTGAAAAAGAATTACATAAAAACAGAGCTAGTCTGTTGTTGTGTCCAAACATTGATTGATTTGGACACAATTTAGTTTTTTTTTATATTTACGGAATTTTATTTTTTTCTATTTCCTTTCCTGCAAACAATTAAATCACTTTGTTATGTTGTGTCACACTACCATCATGCAGTGCAGTGATATAGAAAAATATTGCATAAATTCACTAGTTCATTTTGTTAAAATGACATTTGGAACCGCTGTTGAACAATAAAAGCATATTATCATAATTTACCCGTTCATAAATCAACCAAAGAGGTGCTCACAATTGGCACGGAATAATTTTTCAAATGCAGGATTGCTTGTTGACTCAAAGACTTTGAATAGTTCATAACAGTTTACAGACGTTGTTGTACTTTCTGGCTGTGTAGGTGGTCTTGTAGTGGTGGGAGGTTGTGGTTTTGGTGTGTTGACGGGCTTCAGTCTAGTCACCCTTGGAGCTGGTGGTGGCTTGTTGGTACATACACCATTTGAGAAAGACGAGCAGATCAGGTTATTTGTGCATCGGCAGAAGCAAGCTCCAAAAAATGAGTTCCTCATCTGCCCACAAGCTTGCCCCTGTAATAAGTTATCAAATCAACGAAGATCAACAATTGACAACAATGTAGACTGCTTGACCATAGACCAGCCAAATTTTTCATACTCGTGTTTTTCAAATTTACCCACAGTGTTTTGTTTTGCCATTAAAAATGTGAGATATCAATTTTCCCCTATTTTCGGCATGTCTGATTATGGTAACTTCTAAAAGAATAATGGCAGGTCCCCTTCATGAATGATTACTGTGAGGGAGTTCATGAAACTCATCCTTCAAAGCAGGTTACAACACTGACAAAAATTGAAACATAGGGCTTGGTACTGGTATTGCTCGCCCAAATGCTCACCAAACAAGTTTGGCTTTCAGGAAAAATATTTGCATGGATAATTTTACAGATATGAGCAGGTAAATATACATGACATGTTAGGCTTGGAGGCACTTTTACCTTACTGGCTGGGCAGCTCAGTCTATTCAACATAAATCCAAATCCACTCCCACAAAGCCTCACTTGTACTGCTGCCAACCCAAGCACCTGTAGGAAGTGTCAGCATGGTAAGTTATGTGATGACTTGAAATTGGGAAGTCAGAAACATTAGCCAGGTTCCCAGGCGTGTATTGAAATAAGTTCTAAAATATAGGAATTTGGGTACTTATCTTGTACACTACAGAGTGCTGTTCCACGACCAGGAAGGTTTTTACAGCAGCCTTATATTGCAAGCATTGGAGTTACTCCCCAGGCGAGTGAAGCAAAACATTTATCACGCGACCACTGAGTTAAGGAGTGACTAATGGCAGGATTATTGTTTTGTTGTGTATGTACGTACTATGTACATGAATAATCAAACTCAAGCGACTCTTTCTTAACTCCTTCCCCAGCAAGATGTGTCATCCATGTATCATGCTGTTGGCAATGAGAGCAATTGAATTTGAAGAATTATAAATTCAGCACGCTTTTGTTACATTGATGACCTGGATTTCACTTACCATAACAGCAAACACAATGAAGACTTCCAGTTTTGCCATGATTGAAGTTAAACTGCCTGATGCTGAGAGCTTTTGGCAATAAAGTAAGAATTGGTAGAATATTGACCATCGCAAGCTATTCTTCACTGATTACGCATGTGCCAGGTGTGCTCTCCCATTGTGTCATAAGGCTGGCATTCATGAGCGAGAAGAGATGTCCCTATGTCAACCAGATGAAAGTTGGTTTCTGGTGTCCATGGGGTGATCACCCGGAAGTTATCCCCTCGGTGAAAGAGGGTAAACAATCATCTCGCAAATCTAGTCCCAACTGTGATATTTGCTCGTTGTTCATACACCAACAACGAATTGTGTGATTAGGAAAGCTCCAAGTTACATGGAAGACCAATTTTTGCATTTTGATTTCTATTTTTTTATTATATGTATTATTATATAATGCTGGCTAGTCAGCAACTGATATGGTGGATGTTCACAAATCAAGAAAAAAAAAACCCAGCAGAGAATTCACTAGCAGACTGTTTATTTCCAAGATCACAAAGTTTGCAAAGACTTTTGATAGTTATCAAATGCCAGAATATTTACAATTATATGACCTAGCTCACAAGATATTTCTAAGAATCAAATTAAAAGGCAATCTGGAAATTGGAATCGACCACAACCTATTTCAAATGAACACATCAAGGTCTCTTTTATGGATAAAACCAATGCAGTCGGTTGCTTATGAGCCTATGACGTTTCCTCCAAATTTTAATTTTGGCATGATATAGGAACTTCATGTACTATTGAGTGATTGCAAAACAGGATTAAGAACAACCTGCCAAGTTATTTAGTAAACAAACACCACTTTTATTACTCAATCAAATATTTCAGTACCATTTCAACCATCAAACATGCAATGCAATGCTAAATCATTTCAAAAGAAAAATATAGTAGTGAACCAAATGCCAGACTGTAGTTAACTGGCTATGAGGCTATGTACACTGTTACAGTGTCATCAAGTGAGACATCTTTGAGAACTATAAATTACATCATTTCCAAATGACAGAAACCAAAGAACTAGTCTTCGGTGAGGCATAAGTATACAAATGACGCAACATCATCTAAAGAATCTCAATAATAAAAAAACTCAAATTTGTGGAATAGATTTTCAAATACAACAACAGAGTCATGTATTAGACGGAGCACTGGGGACTCCCAAAAATAAATACAACAAAAATATTCATCACTAAATGTCATCAAATATGGGACAAACCATACAGCACGCAGACAACAATATCGCCCCCAACAAAACCTCCATTTATTAATAACCTATTTATGTAGATATGCCTGCATCTTGTTACGTTGTAAAATATATAATTATGAACCCATTTCCGCCATGAGCAGAATAAGGCAAAATCCTCACAAGAAATTCTGAATGAAGTCATTTTGTATTATGATGATGAAAAAGGTTGATGGACTATACACTACTTTGCTTTGTGTAACATTATGATGAATTCTCGAGTTACAATTAATTACTGCGCTGGCTATAGGAAGTAGGTACTTAGTCGGACACAAGTTTCTATGTAACCGGTTTAAGTCCAGGGTTAAGTCCTCTTGTTGGTGTAGATTGAATATGAATAGTATTATTAATCCTCAAGATGTATGAGACTTGTGTACAAAGCGCCAAAGCGGCTAGCGATAGTATTGACTATGATGATGGTTCTATAGAATAGAATGTATAACAGCGCTACTGTTCCGAATAGACACTAAGTGCATTATTTGGCTATCTACATGAAATGAGGGATTGACAGTTTGGGAGGGGGGTGATGATATTACTACAGGGGGCGTATATATTATTGATCTGATGTGGTCTGGGGAGAGTTTAAGATACTGCGTTCATTTACATGTGGGGTCAGTTTTGCACAAGTATAAGTATGCACAGTGAGCGGCGATCATAGTACGATAATAATGTGTTTAATAAACCATAGTATAATATTTTGAGAATATTATAATCAACGCCTACAATCAACTAATTTGGCATTCACATCAACACAGTCAAACCAGGAGAAGGCCTAAAATTATAGACCTTTCACAAAAATAATAGCAATTAATTTCATTGTTTGATAATATAAAGAAACTGTTTACGATAACATGGAATCAAAAACCAAGAGCTTTCTAAGTGGAGATAATCTGATTGAGTTGGCCCGATGGATTGAATGCGCTTACGCAGGTGTTAGATGTGTGTAGGTAACTCTGTGAGTGTTCAAGTCAAATCTTAGATTCAGTAAGGCGTTTGACTATCCAGCCTTCTCAATCAAACAGCATAGTGTATGTATGTATATACCATCTAATTAGATCGTAACTTATTACTGGAGGTAAATAGAAATGCAGCTATTAGGGATCTAGGATCACAGAGTTAGATGCATGACGGGATTGCTTTTGGGGAGTAGAGAGAAGCAATATGTGTCCCTTAGATTACATACAGTAAGTCCCAGCAGTATAAAAACTTGCACAGAACAATTGTATACAAGCTTAATAACAAACGTTTTAACACACTTATTCACTAATAAGTGGAATAATAGAATCGATCAGTCTCTATATAGTATAGATTTTCAGTGCATGTTAAATTTGAAACATTACCTAGGATTTTGAAGAAGAGTTTATTGTCATGAAGAGTTTAATGTAAGCTGCTGTCAGACAGACAGTATGAGCTGGTTAACCTGTTTTCTGCTGGCCGCTGCCTGCGAGGCGGCTCCCGGGGTACTAGCCTGGTGCTTCTCTAGGTGTAAGCTCAGCTGACTGATGTATTTGGTGGTGTAATCACACATGACACACTTGTACAGAGAGTTGTCAGGTTTGATATAGAGACCGTTACCGATGAGGTCATCTCCGGGTCCGATGACGTTGATGGTCGTCGATGAGTCGGTGGAGACTGATGTCATTCTCCTGGCTCTCTTCGCGGCGCTGACGCCCATATCCTCGACCATCAGACCGGAATCATCCGAAGAGAAATCAGACTCTATCTGCGACATCTCAGTTGTGAAGTCTGTTACAAATAGAAAACAACGATTACAATTATACGGTCAAAGGTATCAAATACATGTTTGACAAAACAAGGGACATCTTATGATTCTACAGCTCTTCCTCGTATGCTGGTTAGTCAAGACGTGATGTAAAACGTGTCTTAACTGAGAACTGATCCTTTTTTGATTATTTACATTCATTGCAAGGCTTCTGGCTGTAACATTTATGCTGATGCAATCATTTTGGAAAACATGAACAAAATGTGGTGCAGGGCTTCTGTTTCAAGTCGCTGGGGGCTGGAGCAAAAAAAAAATGAAAAGACTGCGCAAATCCCCAAATCTAATCTACTATTTTGACTGCAGTTGCAGTCGTCACCACTCACCTGCGGTGGCTGGAGAGGAAGCATTAGACTGGTTCCTGCTGGAACCAGGAGAGCAGATGGTACAGTTCTCCAGATCCTTCCACTCTGCGTGGTGTTTCTCTTCAATGTGTCGCTCCAAGTAATGCCGCCTGAAGAACCTCTTTGGGCAGTGCTTGCATTGGAAGCGGTGTACGTTGTTCAGACGTTGGCTGTTCAGGATCAGCTCCTCCGAACTCTTGCTCACAGCTCTGGATCTAGGAGCTGTGCAGCTATTTTTACGCAGATGTCGGAGGTAGTCCTCGCGAGCTCTGTATATCTTGAGGCACTTGCCGCAGCTGTACGAGGTGTTGCTGTGGTAGCGATCCTTGTGGGTATCAAGGTGATACTTGCGAGTGTACGAGCAGCCGCACTTATCACACTTGTACGGTCTTGAGCTGTCGCTGGCGTTCGAACCGTAGCAAAGCATCTTGTGACACTTGAGGTCGGGTAGCGTGGAATATTTAGCGCCGCAGTTTTGGCACGAGAAGACTTTTTTGTCGCTGTCCGCCGTTGACTCGCCACCACTGGTTCGGATTATAGTGGTAGCTGAGCTGATGAGTCGCGGTGCAGTGACTCCAGTAGAGATGATGCGGGATGTAGCTGGGGCAACAGCCTTGACCCTAGCCTGCTGCTGGTGATGGTGAAGTAGAGGAAAGTTGAGCTTCTTTTGAGTGTTGATTATGGGCAGCTCTGGCTTCTCGTCGATATCCACCTTGATCTCAAAGTCTATGTCTGTAATATGAAGACACAAATGTCAATGAAGGTAGTTCATGAATTACTAGGACGTGTTAACCGCATTCCCACAATACAATTTTGGACCTGAATTCCCAGAAAGAGTCAGTCGAAATCATATACATTTATGTTGTATATACATGTATTTTGTATATACATGTATTATCATATGACTATACATGTATATGACTGAGTAGTCCTGGGAATTCCTAAATAATGCATTTCGTTTTGTTCAGAAACTCATCGCCATACCAATAGCTGCAAAAATTGAGAGCAAGGAGTTGGATTTTTGACATCGAATTATAATGAAACTGTTTATTTTTGCTACCACTACAATGACAAGGAGGAAGACGACCTCATATATCGACACTGGCAGGGCAACGTACAGCAGTGATGGTCTTTACACCATTAAAAAAAAACTCTCAGACTGTATGTACATAGATGGCAAGATTGGATTTCATGATGACCTTTCCAACCTTTCTAAGGCCATTTAGTGTGGTGCTGATAAATTAATTAACTAAACAACAACAGTGCTGATTACCAATAAATTACGAAACCAGGGTAGCAGTCAAATAAAATTAATTTGATCACTTTGTAACAAAACCACAAATCATTCCTCGTATGACAAGTTATCTGAAAGTTGGTAGTAATTTACATATAGGGAAAATCTTTCTTCAGACTACCCAGCACAGTACCCATGAGTTGTCTGAATGATTATTGCATGCCAATAGTGGTTAATGGATGGTGTCAAATCCATCGACTCTGCAGGATATTATCTGAAAGTAGGCTATACTCTATAACCTACTATTTTTACCAGATAGACTCTAAAAGAGGCATGACAAGCACGTGACAGGACATACCACTAAGTAACCTTTGCATTATAGTAACTCTTCATAGAGATGTTACAAGTTTGATAAGAAGATAACACTACTAAACTATCCCTGGATACCCTTGTGTAAACAAACTATACTGAGGTCATCAATTGAACCGATTCAAAGAAATTATGAGGGTTTTCTTATGGGATCGTAAAACTTTGTAAGCCAGGGTGACCGCAGGGTGCTTTGACTGACATTGCCCTCCATCACTCATGCTTATGTTATTCTCACAGACCATGGTAGTGGTACAGCTCTTTATAAGATTTCTGTTGACCATAGAATTATTAAACCATATAACCAGACCTTGCGCCTTCCAATTTCCAGTGAACTGATAGCTGACGCACAGCCAGCCTTTTTTCACCCATTTTGGCACAATAGTACTTATAGTAGCTGGCCGCTGGGTTCTATTGCATACAGACCAAATTAGCCACTAGCCCATTCGACACCAAACAGCCCTTCAATGCCAATTTCCAACTGCAGCGGCAAAAAATATATCCAGTGTATACAATACCACTAACCGTTAGAATCCAGATCAAGTGGCTCAGATTTGATGGTATGAGCGATGTCATTGAGAGTGACATTAGAATCCATGAGATCACTGACTATAAGCCCAGGTTCAGACAGGTGGTCGTCTGTGTTTGGTAGCATGGCGCTGATATCATTCTCAAACGCCTGCTCCATAGAAAGCCAGACATCAGACATGTCTGCGCTGCCGGCTCCTCCCAGTAATCCACTGCGATTTAGATTATCTGTAAGCAAACGCAACAAGTAGAAATGAGATATCTATTGTTTTTAACTTTAAATCTCAGTTCAAACGCTGAAAACTATTATTGAAAACCATTCATAGTCATATTCTGTCTGTTCTGACGTGAAATCCAGTCAGACAATAGAACAGCCACGTAACTACTTTATATATCAATGCTTCGAAATGTGAAATGGTCGGCTAATTCAAAATGTGAAACTGGGCCTAAAACGTGAAAGCTCTCCCTTGCAAATAACCGAATGCTTAGTATTTGACCTCGTGTTCCAAATACATGTACAACAAAATGGAGGACAAAATATATGTGAAAGGGGGTTACAATGTGAAAGCTATTTCATACAGCTGAATGCTTTGTTTGCGTAGCTTAGCGAGTACTTTTCCGTTTCTAGAGATAAAGGAGGGTCAATTAAGGACAAGGCAGAGTCCAAAAGTCAATTTGGATGGATATTTTGTTGTTTTAAGGGTAGTTGACAGTCAATGCATAAATGGACAAGGCAAAATAAGATTGATAGAGATTAAGTGATGTGATGATTAATTGATTTTTGCGAAATATGTGACTGACTACAAAACATGACATCAAATTGGTTGCAAATCATTTCAAATACTATAAGCTGACATACTCTCCATGTATAACCTTGCAATTTTTGCAATACATTTGCAGGTTATAAATAAGCTTCTGATGCAAAGGTGATATATATATTGTATAACAGCAAGACTGATAAAAGCTGTCATGAGATTGGATGATTGCATATTGTTAAACGATAACTATATCAATTTCCTATTGATTTGTCAAAAGGTTCGATGTAAGACGCAACTAAAAAGCAATAAATATTACGACGAAAGGCCAATGCCCACTTGTAGGATTAAGTTTTTCTACGTAATGAAAGCCAACTTGCTGATCGGGGAGTGAATGAACTGGGAGTGAATGAACGTCAAATGCCCTAAGCATGGGGTTAATGAGATTTACTATAACCTCTTATTAGGCTGGACCACAATCGGCCAAAACCTCAATTTGAACTCCAAACGATTTTCGTATATTACAACAGAACTAAAGCCATGATTCACTTTTTTTCATCGTTAGCAGGGACATTGCATCTATTTACAAACAACACTGATCCCCGACAGCTTTGTGTGAACCTCTACAATTTTTTAGCAGCTTTCTCATAAACATATGCGTTATTAGCCATGCGATTAGCACACTCGATAAACTGACGAGCAAACCAAATTGCTTTCTAACACAACAAGTATCATTCCTAACTGGTCTTTTGATACAAATTTCCAGCATTTCCAACTATGAAAGATGAAGATTTCCTTGTTTAGCATCTAACCTAAAACAACACGCTAGACTAACAAGTGTGACAGCTAATTTGTTGTGATTACAATGTTTGATTGTAGTTCTTGTCCCTGAAGAGTCATAACTGCACTAACTCTGTGTGATTGCTTTAGCAAGGAGTAATACTGCTTGGTTTTAGTGACGGCAGGCAGATGTTTTGAAAACCAATCTCAAGGTCTTATTAGCCCTTAGCTGCATGCTAGCCTAGACAAAATCACATATTGCATGCTATTGTTCAGCGAATAGTGTTCACCCAAAAATGCTGATTTTCTACATACTTTCTTGATTTTTTGGGTCTGTCGATGATACCCAAATTTTTCGTGTGACATGTGACAAATTTAATGCCAGTAGTTTGGTTGAAACGAGGCACAAGAGACTTGGTTATGGAGTGTCAACACTTTGCAAGGAACAGTGTCTAACAACTTATCAGGAACAAACACTACTGCAATCAACCACGAGGGGGGAGGGTCTTTCATTTAGAGATTTGGAAATTGTTCTCACTTTGCACTTTCACATAAAGGCAAGAACCACCAGAGGTCTCGTTTCCACATAGCAACTCACATGTTGGTGTTATATAGAGGCTGAGCAAACATTTTTGGAACGAAAAGACCTAAATGAAACACCAAGTTTGCGAGGATTTTTTGTGAAGTGATTGCAAGAAAAGGCCTAAAATTCATCGCAACTTTCTGATTGAAAGACCTCCCAGTGCTATTTAAAAAAACTATGCATCTAGTTTAAGTGCTGAAAATGTAAATGTGTAAGTTGGCAAGTGCAACTAACGCCTTGCACACTAACAGTTTGAGCACATTTAACTAGTCAGCGGGCCCGCAACTAACCAGCTAGTAGATCATGCTCGTCTAGTTGAGCGTCTTCACCACCGAATATGGCTCCGGGTGTGGAGGGAGGGTTAGCGATGTCCTTCTCCAAGTGATTGTTATTCAGCTGAGGCTTGGTTTCAAATATATCTGTCAAACAGAGTTCAAACATGATTATTTTGGGATGATGGAATGCAGAGTTTCTGACAAGCTTGGTCAATGATTGCAGTTAAAAAAGTTGGTATTTAAAGAAAGAATTTCTAGTCATTTGCTTCTGAATCTAGCTTGCCTCCCTGTCCCCATGTTGATGTCCCAATTCTTACAGGATGAACACATTATTAACATGTTGAGAAGAATTAACAGAGTTTATCATACTTGATTCTAATTATACACCACATTAACTTCCTGCAACTTTCAACGATCTTTAGTCAGATACATTGGTGCATCACAAGCTCTCAACTTCCTTTTCTCTGATCAAATCTGTACGCGAAACCAGCAACAGGTTTATGTGAACCAAAGATTCAACCCAAATGACTAACAATTATAAAGCCTATGTGGAATTCTACAGAAACTTACAGCGCATTTTTCATGTAATTCCACACAAGGTTAAGCACTTACTGGTAGAAGTGAGTTTGGGGTAAAATTAAACTGAGCTGTCCAAACATTGATCTTAGTTTTCAAAGGAGACGGTTCTATGCCCCCATGTCTGCATTTTCTGCACAATGCTTATTCACTTCCCTTTTAATCAAGTGTCAGAGCTACGCTTTACATATTCACACAACTCACCATCAAGATGTGAGGCAATGTCGTCACATCCACAACGTGAACAGAACAGAGCGGTGTGTCCGTCGCCTCGAGGTCGACAAATCTTTCCACAGCTTCTGCAACTTTTAGACGTCTTTACAGTTGAAAACATAACCAGGGGTACAGAAACTCCGCAGCCTGAACAGTACAGAGGTGGAGAGCCGTCTTCTTCTAGTTCGATTCGTTTCTTGCATATGACGTTCCAACAATTGGGCATCTTCTTCCCTACTGAATGATAGAAAAACAGATTATGTAACACAGTTTAGCAGGCAAATCATGTCGTATAACAATAGCACAGGATTGAGAATTTTCATTAGCAAAGGCAGCGGGACAAGCATAGTGTAGAACTTAGACTCTTATCGATAGCAGTGTAGATATTTCTGAAATTGTGGCTCAATATATGCACCAAATTTTCTATACCGGGCAGCATTATATACTTGATTCTTCAATAAGGCATTCTATGGTGATATAGCAATATTTACAGTATAGTATCCGAATGCTTAGGCCTAGATTCACTTTGTTCAGAAGGGCAGCAATTGCCATCATCAAAATTGCAGTCAAAACATATTCTGGTATCAGTAGGCCTACAACAATCACCAACGATATCGCCAAACCATTTATTTTTAGTTGATAACCAAAACAGCTCTTTATATTTTAGTACACTGCAATACATGAATACCATTGAAGATAGATGTACCCTAACTTCTTCAATACAGTAACAACTAACCAACAATACAATCAATGAACTCCCTTTTCTAGGGGACGGACTGAGGAAGAGTCTTTGATGGCCATGCAAACAATAATCACTTAGGCTTGAGTGCATCCTCTTTCTCTATTACTCCGAGTCCTTGGTAAGGCTAATGCTCATTCATAGGCCTACATACACTTCACTACTAAAGTGAGCAAGGCATTAATTCACTACTTCAAGGAGGAGCCAAGTTGCCTTCATCAATACCACTAGTACTATACTATTAATTAATTAATGAATTGATTTAATGAATGGACCTGGAGTGTAAAAAAAACTTCGTAAGCAATAGTTAGAAAGGTACTCCCATAAAACAATACATCAATACACTATAAGACATTAAAACAGCAGTTTACAGACACATTATCTTATTACCCACCAGTTCCATCATTTTTGGACTGTTCAAGTCAATCATAATCACTCAATCTATCCATGATCTATCTAACCTAA
>ERZ1740062.1018-NODE-1018-length-12317-cov-4.361197_pt1 | contig 12317 bp, 10 predicted proteins | sample MGYA00581741_ERZ1740062 | MGnify/ENA primary metagenome ERZ1740062 (study PRJEB43018, sample SAMN04849747) | marine metagenome | isolation source: floating plastic debris | place: Pacific Ocean | collected 2008-09-01 | study: EMG produced TPA metagenomics...
TGATACCACAAAGTCGACTCCGCAATCGCCATCGAAATCGCCACTTTGATATAAAAGCCGCTTGTCTTGGTCAACATATGACTCGCCGGGACCGTTTCCGAAACTACTCGATTGGCCGAATTTGAAGGCGGTTGGAGACCCTATATTTTGGGCATCAAGCTCGGCCAGTCGTACCTGAATCTGACTTCCGACTTTATCGACAACATCCGGTAGCCCGTCACCGTTGACGTCGACAAACGTAGCGTCGATGGATGTAACAGGACCATGGTTGCCACCTAGATTGCCAGCATCGTGAAGCCGCCACTTCCCGTCACCGCCGATTGTTGCCAGAAAAAATCGCCATTCTCCTGAGTCGAGAGAGTACACCGCGGCGTCATCGTGACCATCGGAGTTGACATCTAGCGCCAAAAGCCTGACTTGCGCGCCCTGACCTGTTAGCGTCTCACCACCAACGCGCAGCTTATTCGGACCAGATAGCTCCGATTCATTCAGCACGATTTGGCCCAAGGTGTACCCATTACCGTCGAATGTGGCATACCTGAGATAGTAGGTCGCGACCGCGTCTGAGTTCCCAACCAATGCATTTATGATATTGCCTACTACAGGTATTGAGCTCTGATTGAGATCAATCTCTGCCAATACCCAGAGCATATCTGTAAAACCATCAGCGTTAATGTCGGCTAATCTATAGTCCAGCCCAAAAGATGTTTCGTCAGTCGCGATTGGTAAGGTTGAAGCAACGGTCGACGAGATTTCTATGTCTGGCGTTGCCCATGCGAATACAGTGGGTTCGAAACACGCCTCGGGTACGCATGCCGTAATTGACTCCAAATATTCGTGCCCAACCCCTGCCGGATCCTCTCGATAAGACAGTCTATATTCACGAATCAACTCTTCGGAATCGATAGTGTTGTAGGACTTTACAACGCTCAGGAGCTCACTATTTTCGAAACGTTGGCCACCAACATAGGCGACCGATTTGTCGACCCTAGCTCGGTCAAGATACTCGAAAACGATCCGAGAGGAGTAGCCAGTCGCCTCATTGGTGTTCGCTCCATACCCGTATTTGACTTCACTAATTTTCTGTTGGCCGTCACCGCCTGCATATTCGTACCAAATAGAATTCCCGACGCTATCGGCGTGCTGCCGTACCGACCATTTCAGAATCTGCCCTCCTGCGCCGGTCAGTTTGGCATTCGCATCGTCTATGCTATTCGGTGATCCACCCAAATAAAGCCTATCGCCGTTTTGTTGCCTTAGCTCAAAGTAGTGTGGCTGACCGTCAACGACTTCACCAATCTTCAACTCGATGCCGGTATCAACTTCGGGCCGATAGATCGCTCCAGCTTCCGCATGCCCGCCACCACCGACACGCAACATTCGCATGTCGTCTAGACAAAACTGGTCTTGGCTACTCCAAGTAATGCTAGACAGCTGCATGTCTTGATCCACGGTTTTTCTGCAACGCGAGACTGATGTCAGCCCCGTCAAAGCCCATCCTCGACCAGCTACTCCGGATCCCGCGTCGCTCGCGTAGTCCAAAGACATCACTGGACTCACGCCAGCTGTTCCTTGGGCCGAAAGGATAGGAACCGAATACGCGAACGCACCTGAACCGGTAACTGTCGGCGTTCCCACCAACTCGCCAACTCTGTCAGAAGCCAACATGTCTGAGACTGTCGGATCACTCTCAAAATGAACTGCTTGGATCGGAGCTGGCGCAGCTCCAACCGTATTGCCATAGATCGCCACATCCGCATTCGCCTGCGGACTGACATCATTCGGCTGCAACGCCGCCGCCTCTACCGCGGGTGTCAGACCTTCGAAAGAGCCGGGTGACTGCTTGTGTACCTTGATCCCGCGCGAATCGAAGTAAGGGCGGAAGTCCGACTGCCACTCCGCTTTGTCGATCAGCACCCGCGTCCATGCGCCAGTCGTCGCATTTCGAATCAGTAAATATTGCGCCGCAGGTGTGCGCATCACCGGAATCGTGATCTCGTAGGCAATCATCACTATGTCCGGCCGCTGCTCGACCGCGTACAAACCGTCAATGTTCGTTGAATCGAGGCCGGTGAGCTGCTCCAGGCGATCCACGAATGCTTGCGTTCCACCGAACGCCAATGCGCGGGACTGTGGCTCGTAGGCGCTCATCGCGAGAATAAAAATCGACGCGACGGAAAGGCTCATCAAAAACTTGTTTAGCAGCTTAACCATGATTGTCTATTGCCTCTGGTACGCTGGTTTCGCACCTTGTGATTTTTGTTGATCGTGCGGCCTCGTCGATGCCGCCTAACGGATGTATACGGCGGTGATGTTGCACATGCCCCAGCCGCTGGTAGTCCCCGTGAACTCGTAGAAGATCTGCACTTCGCGGTCGGCTATCAAAGCCGAGAGTAACGTCGAGTACGTCTTATCATGGTTGCTCTGATCCATCAGACGTAGGTAACCGCCGCGATCGTTGAAGCAACCCGGCATCGCACCTGGGGCCAGATAGATGAATGGAGTGCCTGGCCCAGTGCGCGTGTAAATTTGGGCAATGGTTGTCCATGGGCCGCTAGCAGCGTGGCTAACAACACTACTCGATAACATCACCGCAGCGGCCAACAACCGCGCAATCCACTGCATCATATTTCCGTTCATTCGGTGCATGCCTTTCTCCGGTTTCTTTTGGTTAGATTCGCGACCATCACTGCGGACCTCAAGAGCATCTGACTCTAATCATTGTTGACCCAAATCCGATCAATCTTGAGGTAACCAGCAGACGTCCCGCGCATTTGAATCGTGATCGTGGCGTCGCGCGCCTGGGCTTGCAGTAGCGAAGCATACAGTGCCTTTCCAAAGTCCGGGTCTTCGGTCATCGGATAGATGGCTGCGATGGCTGAAGTAACGCCCGAGATACCCACGCTCGATGGTCTGTTGAGATCCATATGCGTATCGAAATACAGCAATATCTGCTTGCTCATGTTGATGTAAGCGCGATACACCTTGCCGGTATAGTTACAGTACGGCCCACCGCTATGCGTATGACACGTAGGCTCAGCTGCAATCACCATTGAAGAGCTGCCGAGCGCATAGAGTAAAATTGCGCAGACTAGTCGTCTCATTAAAGCCCCCATTTCTATCTCTGTTGCTGAATGGCACAGCGCATGTCGGCCGTAATTCTTGAGCGTATCGCGGTCAAAGCGACTCCCTTCACGCTAGTCGTCCGTAATCAAATAGTTTGGCTTGATGGAAGCGCCGTACGTCGGCAATGTGCTACAGGTGAAGTTGGCATCTGTATATTGGACTAACGTATTTGCTTGCCGAGCTTTGGCCGACTCGATCATCGCGTGCCAAGAGCGACACACTTCAGCGCTGATGCCGAGCCATTCTTGGTGAATGTTACAGAGCTGGGTGTAGCTACCCCGCCAAGAAGCCACAATCATCAAGTTGCCATTCCCATAGATGATGGAGCGCGAAATTTGCCCCTGACATGTGAAGGTGGTGGCGTGCGCATTAGCGCCGAGTAAGGCAAGTGCCGCGATAGCAATCACGATTTTCCGGCGAACGCCGACTTTGGCTAGCTTCATTTATCTCTCCCCTGATAACTGCTCAACCAGAACACTGCAGGGCGTTTTTCTGGTTACATCCGGTCGTTTTACGAATACGCAAAGTACGATCCGGATGTGGTTTCAATTGCTCAGAAGGAAATCAAATGAATTACGTAAAGTCAAATGGCGTCGGATTGAACCATAATTGGTCTGAATTTTTGCAGGCGCCGCGCCACGTTTTGTAACTTCGCTGTCATCAAAAACGCGTTTATCGCAACATCTGGTCGATTTTTCGAAAGTCGTTGCTGCACAAGACTTGGACGCAATAACTAGGTAGATTTTTCGCACCGAAGCGGTGCGGACACTAACTGCGCAAAAGCGCAGAACAACGCAGCCTTGGCTCGCTCCTATGACAATTGACACCACCACCGACGTAACGGCTGACGACGAAAAAACACCGCTAGCGCTGGCACCGGCATTACTCTCGTGCCGCTTGCATTGACTTGCACAGTTGTAGACCATCTGTGCGGTTAACGACACAAACAAAAACCGTGCGAAGGGGGAGCTCTGTGCGATTTCGAAATCTATTATTGGCGGCTATGGCAGTCGCAATGGCGTCTGGCTGCGTGTCCTATAAGCCAAGCATTCCGACGACCGATGACAATCAACCGCAGACACTGCAGGTACTGCCCGCGTTGTATGACGAAGAGATCGGTGTGCAAATCGTCGTGGCCGACAGTAGCGCTGCGACCGCTCAATACGGCGCGCTCGGTGGCCTCATCGGTGCGATTGTCGATTCCGCGATCAATAACTCACGCGCGAAAAAGGCAGAGCGTCGTGCCGAGGTCATTCGAGAGCTAACACTTGACTATTCGTTGCAGAATAACTTTGAGGCGGCGATTGGCGTTGCAGATAGCGGACAACGTTGGCGCGTCGCTGGTGTCAGCGAAACGACGGCAGATACCGACATCAACGCACTGGTCGCAAATGCGTTCGACTCGACAGACGTCGATCTCGTCGTATTGCTAACGGGTACCTATCAGATGACACCCACTGTGGATCAAGTGACGCTGGTGGTTCGACAAACGGTGTATCCACGCTCTTTGTACAAACCAGGGGCAAAACCCAAAGCCGCACCAACCGGCCGCTCGTTTAGCTACCATTCTCCCATCCGGGAGCTGGCGTATCGCGAATACCTGGATGGTGAGAAAGAGCAGGTCATGCAGGACATTCGTGAAGAGTATGAACAGTCAATAGCGATTGAGCCCGACAATGCCGACAAGCTTACGAAGTCGATGGAGAAGGAGCTCGAGGAGATCCAGGAGTCCATCGAAATTCCTGAGAACATCGCCATACGCGAAACCTGGCCGCAGGTACTGGTCGGCGGCTATCTCGACCAGGCGGTCGCGCACATTCAACTCATGATCGAACACGATTGGAACGACCCGGTCACCGACGAATGGAATGTCGAGACGCAAGAATCGTTTGCCTATGTTGCCGGCGGTGGCATGCGGATTACGGCAAAAGGACAAAAAGTTGCTGAGCTCAATGAACAGACGATTTATCGACTGAAGCACGGCGATATTGTGTCGGTGCCAACCACAGCCCAGTGAAACGCGTTGCACTAGCCGCAGCGGTAGCGCTCGCTGCCGCCTGCGGCACGCCGACGTTGAAGACGGCGGAAATCACCTATTTCTCGAAACAGGCTGCGGTCGAATCGGCACCGGGCTGCGTCATCGTCGTCGACTCACGTCTGCGTACTGCGGCGCACGGCTGGTCATTGCCGAAAGCACAGCTACAAGATTGGCTGGTTGCCGGACTGCAGGCACGAACTGGCGTGGAGGCGTTTTATACAGAATCGCCCCCACTAGATGCGCCGTACTTGTCGCTGGATCGCGCTTACATCAAACACATCACGACTTCGATGGCTGGTGTTGCCGTATTGACCGCTCACAACCAAGGCACAGAAACATCCGTTCGTGGGAATATGACGCGGATGAACTGGAGAGGAGACACCAGCGAGTTTTCTCGCGTACTAAGCCAAGCCTTGAACAAAGCGATCGCGAAAGCACCTCTGCAAACAGTGATTCTGGATGATTGTCCGCCTGCGGACGCCAACTCTTCATCGCAGGATTAACGATAAGCCGCGGTGTTGGCGGGAGGATGGTGTAGTACTGCCCGTTGTTGTCAGTACACTCCCTTGAACTGGCTCGGCGTAGTGCCAAATCGCCCCGCCAGCGCCAAGCAAAATGCCCTGTATCGATGCATCGGCCAACGCCGTCCTGGTCCACCATGAACAGTCGGCCAACTTTTAGTTTGCGAAGCAGCATGCGATTTGTCATGGATGACATGCGACTGGTCGACGACGTCAACCTGTGTACGCCTAATCGCGCGACCGGAAACCTGGTTGATTTCTTCGTCACAGAAACGGATTTCAACGTATCGGTACCACGCCCAACCAGTAATGCTCAGGGCACAGGCAGCTGGTCTGCTGCGCAAGCTGTACTTGCGCCGGCACCACTGGCATTGATCGGTATGAGCCTGATCGGTTTTGGCCTGGCACGACGCCGCGCTTAAGCTCAAGTCTATCCAGACTGAAAAAGCTCCGCACGAGCACGGCCTTCCTTGCGCCGCAGACTCAGGCGATCTACTCAGACCCAGCGGTCTGTGCGATTGACCAGTGCTTCAGTGCCAGCGGAAAAGGCGCGCGCGCGAGCGTGCAAAAGGATGCGCCTGTTGTCTCGCACACGCGTATAGATCAGTTCCGCGTCTCCGACATAGCGCTGCCATGCTTGATGCAGCAGCGTTGCATTCTCCTTACGCAGCCCGAGGCGAGTAGGCACAGCGTGATAGTCCGTTCGGTTTCGACCCAGCCATCGTCCATGGCGAATGATTAGATATCGCGGATTTTCGATAGGCGCCAGCAACTCGTGCATGCAATCAGCGAACAACGATTTCTCATGAAATGTGCCGCCCGACAAATTGATATAGACCGCGCCATCGAAAGACTGAGAATCTACCTTGAGACGCGAGGCCGGCGTCTCGATCAAGCCACTCGCGCACAGCGTATCGCGCACCGCCAAGCCCATCTGATGTAACGTGCCATCGACGGGAAGGTGCCTGAACAACAGGTTCCCGATACGCAGCAGTTTTGGCAACTGCCACACAAACACAACGAGCAACAGCAACAATGCCGTTGGTACGCCAGCTTGGAACAGGGGCAGTAAGCCGACGAACACGCACAGCAGTGGCATGAGAAAGTACCGAAGCGTCCGCTCGAAATAGAACGCACGCATTGAGGGTGGACGCGCCGGCGAAACGGTTGGCACCACTTGCCCAACATCACCGGCGGCAATCGATGCGTGCCAACGATCTTCAATGCGCTGCAATTGCCTTAGCCTGTCGATCATCTCCGCATTGGACGATTCGAGTCGGGCAGCCGACGTGAACGCGCTATGTTTTAGCACCAGTTTGTCGGTGCCCGTTACCTTGTCTTCTTCTGTCTCTACATAGGGCAGTGACAAACGCAGCAGATTGTTCTCGATGAAATCGTCATCGTGCCTGACGCCGACGAATGTCGAGAACCTTGCATTGAGCTCATGAAAATCGGCAAGGCCTGGTTCATACAGCGCACCTTCCGACACAAACGGTAGCGATGCACGATCGAGCACGATGGCCACGATGTGCCAAATGCTGGCTACTTTTTCAGGCGCCTGTTTGTCGATTCGAATAGCACGCCCGCGCATCTGATTCGTGAGCATGTAAGACCCAACGCTGCTGGCAAGAACCAATGAGTTGATACACGGCGCGTCCCAACCCTCACCGAGTAACGCCTGGGTACCAACCAACAAGTGGATGCGACCCGCTTGTAGCTGCGCCGTTAGCAGCCGTACTGTCACCCCGGAGCTGCCACTGACCCCGAGAAAGCCAGGAAGACGCGGCAACGGCTGCGCCTCAATATCGGTGCCAAGATAGACTGCGAGTGACTCATGAACGATCACCAAACGACCTGTCAGCAATGCAATGCGCTCACGCTCAACATCGCCCAATGCAGTCGCCAACGCTTCAAACACGGGCCAAGCCCCCAGCACGGCGTCCACGGCCGTCGCTTCATGAAATGACTCGTCACGAATGTAGTCGGTCAGGATCACTTGTCGCAACGCATCCCCACGCACCGAGCGTTCTGCACGGTATATATCAACGCAGGCACCGACCTTGGCGGAGGACTGCGTCATATGACGCTTCATCAGCTGTGCGTCCCTCAGCTGCAGGCGCCGGTGTCGTAACAGAGAGCGATCACGCAACCGTCGAGAGAGCTGCTTGCGATGCGCAGTGTATGTCTCGCCTTCCGGCCAACCGCTATCCGCGTAGAGATAGCCACTCACCAATTCTTGCCACCAGTAAGCGGACACCTTCGGTACGTCTTCAGGCTGCAAGTCGAGCAAACTCAGCAAGCGCTCTGATTGTGGCAAATGCCAATGTGCGGCAAATACGAGCAACGCACACGCGAAGTCCGGCGCCGCAAACACCGCTTCTTCGACGTCATCTGCCTGCGACATCCAATGATGCTCCCGTACGGCAGCCTGCAGCGTTTCATCACTGTGCAGCTCTGCCAACGTAGTGACAACACTATCCCGATACGCTTGCAGGAACTCCTTCTCGCGCTCAGTCGGTACGACGGTCCAGACGAAGTCCTGATGCGGGCATAAGTTGCCGGCTTTCACGAGTTCAGGGACCGAAATCTCTTCGTCGATAACGCCACATAGGGCTTCATATCGACGCCAATCCACTGTCTTCGCATCATACGGCGGTGTAGCCGTTAGCGAGACGACGACCATACCGTCGATCCCGTCGACAATATCACTTAACGCCTTCCACCAGGCAGCGCGCAAGTGATGCGCCTCATCGAGGATGAGCGTTTTGACACGCGCCTCCTTTAACGTTTTCGCGAGACTCAGAATTTCTTCTGCGTCCATCTCCGCCGTGCCAATTTCGGCGGCAAGCTCAGCCGCCACTTGATCATCCGACGCGGTTTCCGAGATGGCTTCGCGATAGCGCGTGTGCAGCGCCTGATAAGTAATCGACGTAAACAGGCCTGGCTCGTCCAGCGACTTGCTGACCCAGGCCGGCGGAAACTGTTCGTCGGTCGCCAGGAAATCCTTTAATCGATCGACCCATTGATCGCGGATGATACGTGTTGGTGAGAGCACCAAAGTCGGCTGTGCCAAGCGGTTAAAAACCTCCAGGCCCAGTGTGGTCTTGCCTGAGCCCGGTGCCGCGACGATGTGCAGGCGGTGATCTGCCAGATACAGCCGCGTCGCGTCCAACACGCGTTGCTGATAGTCGCGCCACGGATATCGAAACCGTAGTGCGGGAAAACTCTGGCGAGGGTGATCGTTCAAAAAGCTGCGGCCAATGGCAACGCTTAGTCCTAATGACTAACGATAGCCTCGAACCCACCAAAGATCATGCGCTTTGGATCGAACGGCATTTCAGCGGCCGCCATATCCATCGCTTCCATCTCCTTCATTACCGCAGGATTGCCTGCTTCGCGCGCTGACTTGTCCGGCCATACGATCCACGAAAACACGACCGTTTCGTCATCCGTGGCTTTCACCGCCATCGGAAACGACGTGACTTCACCGCCTGGCACATCGACGCCCCAGACTTCCACAGAAGCCAGTGCACCATGCTTCTTGAACAATGGCGCGACCGACTCCGCCATGGCGCGGTACTTCTCTTTGTTGGCTGTCGGTACCGCAATCACAAATCCATCGACAAACGTCATCCCGCTACTCCTGTCCGACTTCGTCCCGTGACAAAGCATGCCACATCTCAATCACATTCTGTGCGGCGCAAAGGTAGCGACGTCAATTTTGTGACTAACGAGAAAAAGACGACTATTTCCCCAGACTTACGCGACGCTGCTTCAAAAAAGAGATCGCTGCACGCCGCGCCTGAGTCGCTAGCGCTGCATCGCATCGAGGATCACAGCGATCATCGCGTCAACGCCAACCCGTATCGCGCCATCATCGGCCACGAAGTCCGGGCTATGCGGAAAACCGACAGTACCGGCCTGCGGGTTATCGATCCCCAACATATACATCACACCGGGCACGCTGCGCTGAAACGACCCGAAGTCCTCGCTGAACGCGGGTATTACACCCGGCACCGGCGAGACGGATACCGACGGTGCCATTGCAGCGATCGCCGCATTGGCACGCGAAAGCATCGCGGCATCGTTGTTGACGCCTTCCAATGCCTGCTTGAATGAGTATTGCATCTGCAAGCCATCAAATGACAAGTCATCCAACGCGCTTCGGATTCGTTGTTCGACATACGGGCGGTAGTCCAGCCCGGCCGACATAACAAACCCGCGCACGGCGGCATTGCCGTCGCTATCGTCAGCCTGTCCGAAAAGATTGATGCTGATAAAAGGCTCGGTCTGGAACGCGAGTATCTGTTCCATGCCGACGGTATCCGCCTGCATCAGCGCCTCGCGAATCTCATTGACGGCCGACCCAAGATCACCCTCGCCACTGACCCGTACGTCGACTAGCATGCGACCTGCCATCATGCCGTCCGGCAACACGGCCATTTGCCCCACGGGGAACGGTGCCGCGTGCACGGCAAATATGGCATCAGGTTTCGTATTGCCAAATACTGCGTCATCCAGCATCAACTCGGCGCCCGTACCCGCCTCTTCGGATGGCTGAAACACCAGCATCACGCGGCCGGGCAATGCGTCGCCGATACTCGCCAAGCCATGCGCAATGCCGACGCCAATGGTCGTGTGTATGTCGTGTCCGCAGATATGGTGTGCGCCATCGACTTCAGATGCGTACGGCACCGGGTCCAGCGCATCGCCGGCCACCGCGTCCATATCGGCACGGAATGCAATCAACGGCCCGTCCGGATCACCGACCAGCGTCGCGACGACGCCATGCCCACCGACACCGGTGCGGACATCGAAGCCAAGCTTGGTCAGACTTTCGGTGACTTTGCCCGCGGTGCGAACTTCCGCACCGGCAAGCTCGGGATAACGATGCAGATCATGCCGAAAGGCGACGAGCGTTGGCTCGACTGCCCCGACAGACTGCATTGCCGTCGCATGTAACTCGTCAATGGTCGGCGGCTCGCTTGCGCAACCGCCTAGCGCCAGTGCAGTCAGTGACAGCAAGCCATAAAGACGGCGGCAGCGCGATGGCCTGCCTCGATTCGTGTCACGCCTGAGCATCTATTGCCGCGCCTCCACAATCAACGCCTCAATCTCATTCGCCAGCGCGAGCTGACGCTCAACCAACGTGTATTGGTTCATCTGCGCGCGGAGTAGAATATTCAAATGACCCTGCAGCGCGGGGTCGGTCAGTATCGCCTCGCGTGCGACGCCAACCACGCCTCGACTCTGCAGCCAGCTGTTATCGAGACTCTGAATATCGTCCGGTGCCTCGACATCAATCGTCGCGGTGACGGCATTGGCCGCCGCGCGCTGCTCGTCGCGAATGCTCCGCCAACCATCTCTGGCAATGTGCGCAAACTCATCATAGGCAAACAAGGCCTGCCGCAGCGGCTCGCTGGACAACGTATCGAGCGCACCGCTCGCGACCATCTCTTTGAACGCCGCGGGCGACCCTGCCGGAATGCGCCCGGAGTTGACATCGTTGACGGCGCTAGCGAGCGTTTTATCATCGGGCAGCGGACTGCTCGGATCAGCAGCATAGTCCCGCCGCGCGTCCATGATGAGGTCGATGTTTTGGACGGACCGCCCGAACACCTCGATCCCACTCTCGAGTCGCGCTCGGATTACATCAAACTCGTCATCGAGGCGGTCGAGGTATTCCGCCGCGCGCCGCTCGGTCTGCCGGGCGTCGTTCCAGTTCGCTACCTGAATACCGATGAACACACCGATAACGACGATAATAAAGTCGACGACAACCGCAAACCAGTCTTGCGCTTTGACGTGTTTTTTTACGCGCCTGAATAACACCGCGAGCCCTTCGTGTCTTACCGAGTGCGTGCCGCGTCCGTGGCGATAACGCTGTACCCATTGTAACTGACTCGCTCGTCGCGCGACATTGAATAGGCTGGCAATAGAGGCGTGTTGGCTCGCGGTGCGCCTACCCGGCAAAGGCACCAATCCGGTAATACTCCGGCTCTTCGTTGCCAAGACGGACGAGGCGATCCGCTAACACTACGACATATTCTACGAGCTACACGACCATAGCCGACAACCCGAACCGGACTATGCGACCCGAGGCCGCGCCAGCGATTAGCGCTGGACGCGTCCCGACCCGTCGCCGCCCATCAAGTTATGGACCTCAGGCACGGTGACACGATTGAAGTCGCCTTGGATCGTGTGTTTCAGGCAACTGGCCGCCACCGCAAACTCGAGCGACTGCTGGCGGTCTTCATAAGCCGTCAAACCGTAAATCAACGCAGAGGCAAAACTGTCACCACCACCAACGCGATCAACGATGTCGGTGAGCTCGTAGTGCCGCGATAATTTGAAACCACTCGCATCGCGTAGGCATGCGGACCAGCCGTTGCGATCCGCGCTGCGTGATTCGCGCAGTGTCACCGCAATGGTCGACATCTCCGGGTATTCCTCGAGCACCTTCGTGGTCAGCGCTTCGTACTTGGCCGTATCCAGCTCCCCACTTTCGACGTGGACGTCGGCTTCAATACCAAGCGACTTCTGGCAGTCTTCTTCATTGGCAATACCAACGTCGACGTACTTCACGAGCTCACGCATGACTTCCGGCGCCGACTTACCGTACTTCCAGAGTT
>ERZ1740062.1020-NODE-1020-length-12300-cov-3.943732_pt1 | contig 12300 bp, 6 predicted proteins | sample MGYA00581741_ERZ1740062 | MGnify/ENA primary metagenome ERZ1740062 (study PRJEB43018, sample SAMN04849747) | marine metagenome | isolation source: floating plastic debris | place: Pacific Ocean | collected 2008-09-01 | study: EMG produced TPA metagenomics...
GTTACCTATTCATTTTTCACTCAGCTAATTTGTTTAAACCTTGTTAGCTTAACTTAAAGGAAGTTTGTCATAGCTATAAGCTTGTTAGGGGGAGGTAACAGCTTGATGAAATTAGATTGGGGAAATTCGCCGCTCTAATTTATAAAGCTTTCGCTTCCTTGAAAAAGAACCACCATCGGTAACGTCAAACTACAAACATCAGCTAATAAATCATATGCCCCAATTTTTGATTGCCTGCTAAATCAAATTATTTGGTGTTGTTTTAATCATTAATCATTGCTTTTCACCTCATATATCGACTTGCTTTTCAATCACCTTTCTTGTTGCTATTTATAATTTAATATATACAAAGATATAATATTTGCCATAATGGCAGATTTATTTCAAACTAATTATGAATAAATAAAAAGTAATTTTCATCATTTATAATATATACGTGATGAATAGAATACACTTGATATTTAATGCTTTTATCCCACAGAATAATCACTGTTTTTCAAGATATAGCATTAGTACAATAATTTGTTTCATATATTAAACAAATTACTGCCAAACTTAAAAATTAGTAATTAAAATAAGACTTATGCAACTTGCATATTTTTCCCTGTAGGATGTGTGACACAAGGGGAAAATTATGAATGCAATATAATGGTTTATAGTGTTCGCACCAAGCCGGTATTGTAACACTTGTGGCTATTCCTGTAAAAGACAAGCAATAGTTAAATTGAATGCGATTAAGCAGATTTAAATATCCCACAAACAGCTTAAAAACTATCTTATATTCTTTTATTCTTTATGTTACTTGGAAATTAAAATGTTTTTTTATACTTATACTGACTTTACAAACATGTTCTAAAACTATTTTTTATTCTTCTGTTTGTGTAACCTTATTTAAGCTAATATATTTTGAGCCATCAACTGTACTGGCTGAGATGAACTTCATGATGGCAAAACTTTTTAAGTGAATGGAAAAGATAATTTGTTCTAAGCTGATGTACGGCAAAATTGTATAAGCCAAGAAATTAAAATTATTGTAGTACGGGCATCTTACCTGCGTGTTGTATAAAAATTCCTTAGCAGCTTATTGTAATATTTTTTAAAAGCCATTTAGGCGTAACTTCTATCTTTGTCCATCAGTTACTAAAATCAAAATCTATTTTTATTGATATCTTGATATTTATGATGTAAATTTCAAAATAAAAGTGCTATAATATAGAACCCTAGATAAAAAACAATGTCTAAAAAATTTTATCGAGTCAAGGGCATTATTCCCCCGAACATCTAGTAGTTAGTAGTGAAACCTGTCATATGAACGGAGAATTTTATGACAGGCTGTAAAAAACTTAATTAAAACTGAGAAAATCTTCCCAGTTTACAGTTTAAGTTTTTAATGGAAATCATAGAAATTTACAGAGAAATCTTGCTTTTCTTCTGGGTAAAAATCCGATTTCAGCGATTGGTACTCTCGGATTTGTGTTTCAAGCCACCCATCAATATTAGTACCGCCACGAATTTCCGTTTTTTGTTTGCCAACGACTTCAAGATAAGCTAAGTCTTTGATTTTATTTAAACAACTTGGCGACATATTGCCATCTTTTCTTTTGCTAGCAGTCTGCTTGGCTATCTTCAGATTTTCATTATGCTGCGGTTTGGTTTTTTTCGGAGAATGTTCCTTAATCAATCGGTTGTAAGTGCGGTAGGGAATGTAATGTAGAGGATTGTAGCCAGCAAAACGAAGCATTAAAACACAAGCCCAGGAATACTTGCCTGCTAAAATTGCCTCAACTACTTGGTCAAATTGTTCGGAATGTATTGTCTTGTCTAAATTACTACTAATGCCTATTGCGTCTTGATTCATGGTGTTGGTGTCTTAAATTAAGTAAACTAGCCTCTAGACGGTTATTTGATTGAGATAATCGAAACAGCTTTAAGTTGTTAAAGGAGCATCCGAACAAAAATTTGGTGACTTATAATGAATGCATTAACTGTACTATTAGTTTTCAATAAGACAGTTTGCTTGTTATCAGTCATGTAATTAATTGCTTTTTGCCCTCCAATACCAATTCAACTTGATAAGCCTCAGCTAATTTTTCCGAAATTTGCGTATCTTCGCAGTTAGATACGGCTCTCCCACACATGAACTCACAATTCCTATCGCTATAAAGTGCAAGTTGTATTTGAACTTTTTCTTCCTTATTGAAAAGATTCACTTGTCCGTATGACAAATTAGTTAGTGATAACGCGGGGGGTTGATTGCAGAATGCTTCTCCATTCGCAGCTTGCATCTTTTTTTGTCGGAAAACTCCAGACTTTATTTTGTTAAAATTTCTGGCTACCCATAATTGCGCTTTCCTACAGAGGCGAGTGACTTTTTCAATCTTTCTTGTTTGCCGCCCCATTCCAAAAATCATCACAAAAGAGATGCTATCCCATAAAACTTGATTGGAAAGTGCCTTTAATACTTGGCTTAATAATCCCTGCAACAATGCACCATTACGTTGTGTATTTGCAATTTCTGCACTTAGTGCGAGTAAGTTATTACATTTTACGTTTGGGGCATTCAGGGAAACTCCTATAGATGGAGCGAAACTTACCCCACAGATTGTTATATTCTGGGGAGCTAAATTTTCGCTGGGATGCAAACTATGCTGGTTCATCCCTAAGATGCCTGAGTGGCATAAATTTTTGACTGCATTTGACCTGATGATCCTTTCCATTAATTGAACCTTTGAGCAAAAACCCTACTTTCCCATATCGGAAAGGGATGGTTGCGACTGTCAAAATATACAAATTTCAGCAACACATAAGTTGGCTGTAGTACTAATATGCTTCAATAATTTACCTAGGATCGTTTCCGATAACCGGTAATAAAATATCTCAGCTTAGTACTTGGTAGAAGCAATTTTGCCTTTTTAAACTTTCTAAACTCCTAAATTAACTATTTGACCCTGATAATATTTTGTATAAATAGAAACTATTTTTTTTTAGGAGTATTTATGTGAAATTTCTTATTTTTAGTATAGCAAACAAAAATTCTTCATCCTTAATCGTTGATAACAACATTAGTACTTATACTATTTTTTGTCTTAAATGTCATCTGCATTTAAAAGCAGTTTCATTAACTAAATCTACTTAATATAATTATACGAATACTTAAGTATTGTGCAACTTTAATTTTTGTCCCTGATTGATTATTTCATGAGGGGTTAGACCCCCTAAAATATTATTATGTTAATGCTGTAATTGTTCTTAATTATCCTTTATATTTATCATTAATACTTGTATGTAATCAGCTAATTTTAGAGTATACATGGTATGTAAATATGAAAAAATAGCTATCTAATTCAAGAGATTTTGAAGCTTATGCATGAGGTATTATATGAATTATCATTTAACTAAAACATTGCTATATAAAGCTTTTGACTGTTACTCCCATTGACAATAATTTTAAATTTATGATGAAGTTTGCTGCCATTAATGGTAAATAAATAGTAAAAATAGTTGCGAAGAATACAATTTATTGGTATCTTCTATAAACTCGATATAAAGTTTTTAGATGACATCATCAAATACACTTAATAAAAATGTAATTATTTTATTAAACAGATATTTTTGTTATTTAAATTTACATTTTTTTTGAAAAAAAGTATGAAGTGAATATATTTTTATCTAATTAGGTAATATTCTGATTTGCAAATTATTTGCAATAATTACTAAGCATTAATCATTTAATAATCATGGAATTACATATTCATTTGTTTTTGCACTTAACTAGGATAAACTGTATTTTTTTTATTTAACTCTTCATGGGTGCCTTGGTCTGCTAAGACACCTCGGTCAAGAACCAAAATGCAATCAGCGCTCAGAATACTGTTAAAACTGGGAGTCACGATAAAAGTAGTACGAAATGTAGATGAAGTATTAATGAAAGCACTATTAAAACGAGCTAAATTTTGTTCAAACTGATACTCGCTTTGTGAATCACCATAACTGCTAGATTCATCTAACAGTAAAATGCGAGGATTTTTGATTAAAGACCGAGCAATAGCTATTTTTTGCTCTTGCCACTTCTCTAGCCTGATTCCCCTTTCTCCAATCCTGGTACTGTAGCCTAAAGGCAGTTTTTGGATAAAATCATGCGCTCCCGCCAATTTCGCGGCAGCTTGAATTTGTTCGATGCTAAATTCTCGATTGTACAAAGTGATATTTTCCAGAATATTTCCAGAAAACAGGAAAAATTCTTGCATTACTATGCCCAGTTGACTCCGCAAAGAATAAGGAGACACCTGGGTAATATCATGCCCATCTATTAAAATACGCCCGCTACACGGATGATATAAACCCCCAAGCAATTTAATTAAAGTGCTTTTACCACAACCACTTGCTCCGACAATACCAATAATTTGTCCCGGCTTGATGTGAAAAGAAATATTTTTCAGGATATGGTGCTGTTGAGAACTGTCGTAACGAAAACTTACATTTTCAAAATGTAAGTCACCGCGAATCGCTGGTAATTCAATTAAAGTTTTTTGGGGTTTTTCTACTGATGAAGTAGTTAAAATATCACCAAGCCTTTCAACAGAAACTTGTATTTCAAGAAATTCATCCCATAGTTTTACCAATGCCAAAATAGGGTTTATCGTATTACCCATAAGCATATTAAAAGCGACAAACTCACCTATTGATATTTGGGAATTTATCACCATGTGAGTGCCGTACCATAACACTGAAGTATTACCTAGGTGATTAATCAAACTACTGGCAAACTGTAAACCATTAGTTAAATTTTGCCCTTTTTGGCGCGTTTTTACCATTTGCTTAAAACGCTCTTGCCAGTGTCGCCACAAAAAACTTTCAGCAGCAGCAATTTTGATTGTGACAACGCCTGTTATCATTTCTACCATTGTAGAGTTTTGTGTTGCTGAGTCAAAAGAATATTCTCGCCTCAATTTTTTCAAAAACAAACTCGCAAGCGCACTCAAGCCCATCATCGCTAGAATAAAACCCATCACCACAAAAGTGAGTTGCCAGCTGTAATAAGCCATCAAGCCAAAATAGATAACTGTCATTAAGCCATCCAAAATTGTACTTATAGCCTGACGGGTAAAAAAGCGATGAATTTTGGGGTTTTCTTGAATTTGACTGAGAATATCTGCCACTCTGCGAGATGCAAAGAAAGATAATGGTAATTCCAGGGTATGATTGATAAAATCGCCAATCAAATTTATATCCAAGCGATTAGATAAATAATCGAGAAAATTCTGGCGCACTGCAGTTAAAGTGATACGCCCCAAACCGGATACAAGAAAGCCCAAGGCTAAAATATCTAGAGAATCAAGTTTTTTAGCAGTTATAACTGCATCTATGGCATTTTGGGTTAATAAAGCTGGTGCTACTCCTAAAAGCGGTAACAGTATTGAGATAATAATAATTTTTGCTAATAGGAAACGATTACTCCGAAAAAATTGATAAAAGCGACTAAAAGAAATAGCTTCACTCTTTTTATTATAGAAAAGCTCAGTTGGATATAAAAGTAAGGCGTATTCCGTGAAATTAGCTTCAAATTCCCAACGAGAAAGCCATTTTTTACCTATCGCTGGATCTGAAATAAATACACGCTTATCTTTTATTTGCCAAACAACTATATAGTGATTCCCACTATAATGAGCAATAAAAGGTAATGATTGAGACTCTAGTTGATTTAAAGAAGCTCTAACTGGCAAACTTTGATATCCCAAGCTTTGAGCGGCATTAGCTAAATCAATTAACTCCGCACCCATAGAGTTTATATGTGCGATTGAACGCAGACTATTCAAACTAAAACGCTTGCCCCAGTATCTACTAATCATTGCCAAACTTGCCGCAGCACAGTCAGATGAACTTTGTTGTTGAATAAAAGGATAAGTCCAACACCACCGTCGATTGGAATGTTGTTTATCGAACTGTGGATACTGAGCGTGATAATCTGTATCTTTAGCTTCTTGCTGAAAATTTTCCGAATCAACGCTATTATGTTTCTCATAAATTTCGTTGCCAGTTTTTTCCTGACTTCTCAACTCCGGTAAAATCTGCGCTACTAAATCAAAATTTTCTTCTGGTAAATAAAATAGCGATAAATCGGTTCGAGATATAAAATCCGAGTGAATTGCACTTTCAGAAGCCCAACTTTCTCCCACCTTTGGGGGCTGATATTTTCCGGAAATACTACTAATTTCACCACTGACAAGCCAAAAATGTCCTTGAGATGGAAATGCAGTTATTAAAGGTAAACCCGCACTAATCTCAGTACTCAAAAAATGAGGTAGTAGCTTTTGCAGAATTGGGCTAGTTTGCGGTAGAGCTAGTTTAGCTGAACCTAATTCTGTCAGCGTCTTGAAAAAAATCAATTTTTGACGCGATTTAGTTATTTCTGATAAATAATCGGACAAAGTAGGATAACGCTGCAACCAAATATCAAGATGCTGCAAAGAAATTTTCGCTATTACTCCATTACTAGATGCAACGGCTCGATATTCTTCATATCGATTGCAGAATGCATTATCTCCCCCAAAAATTTGATTTGCATGAAGTAATTGAATCGATACTTCCTTTTTCAAAGATTTATCGAAAACCAGCAAGCGAACTTTACCTTTACAAATTAAGTAAACATCACCACCACTAACTGCCGAACCCCGAGCGCAATTGTACTGAGTCAGTTCATCACCCAGTTCAAATTCACTCCAATTCCAAGCCTGGTTAAACTCAGATATAAATTTGGTATCTCCAAAAACTTGCTTCCACAGCTGGTAAATAGCTGAATCATTAGCGTTAGACGGTGCATGATTTTTATCATCGTCTTTTTTCTGAACTCCCAACAGCGGGTACGAGTCCATTGTTTAATCTCTTATTTTAAGTAAATTTATTGACTTGGATTAAAAACTGTAGCGGTAGATTAGAAGAGCTTTAAATATGCTCTATTAGTGCTTTAATTCTAATTGTCAACTACTGACTTAGCTCTTGACACCCGTATTAATAATTACTAATTATTCTCTCATATTTTGGGAAACGTTATTTAGTCGTTTTTCATCAAATGAAAGTTGAAAATAAAACATTTTGTTTGCTAAACCCAATTTATGACTCTAACAGAAGATTAATTACCATTAAATGCATTCTTATTAAATTTCAGCCCCTATCGTCAATAAACATCTTATACTTTATCAAAGTTTTACTTCCACTTTAATTAGCATTCATTGTTTTAAGTAAAGTAATTATGTATTCTTAGGTACAAACTCTAATTAGTAAATAATTTATGATAAGTTACTTTTAGCATCAAAACTCCTAGAAAAAACACGACAATTATCAATTTTTTTGACCAAAATCCCGACCAAAATCTCATTTTTTGCTATCAAACTTGTTCGTGACGAACATATATCCTCAGTGATTAGTTGTGATTATCATTAGAGCTAATTTCATTTGCTTTTTTTAAATAAAGATTTTATTTTTTTCAAATGAAGAAAGAAACAAAATTTGGAGCTAATCAGGTTAAAGTTGAAACTCCTAACTAGCACATTTTCCAACCCTTACATAGCAAAGGTTTTAGCCAAAGCCAAAAAATGTGCTAGTTTCATTCGTTGCGAGGAGATTTAATACTTTTGACTTTCTCTCCTAGGGCGCTCAGATCTTGCACTAATAGCCAATCAATTGGAACTCCTGTAGAGATGTAGCATAGCTACATTTTCATAACTTATATCTCCCTATTCCCAGAAAATTAATCCATTACCAAGTAAATTGCCCAAATAGCCATAGCTCTGAGGTAAACACAAGCACGAAAGGTTCCCACGGCAGTAATAGCTTCAGGAGTACGGAATTGCAAACCATTATCATAAATTTGACTGACTACAGCTTCTGTTAATTTGAATGCTTCCGGCTTCATTCCCATCTGTACCAAGAAAGCTGCAATTCCAAAATTAATTCCAGTCCAAACTTCTAAAGGATGAGTCGCATCGGGGTTTTCGGGGGAACCATCAGGGCGTAAACCGTTAGCAGCACCAAGTTTACCGTCGTTAAATTTGAGGAAGCAAGCATCGTAAACGGTATTTAAAGCCGAAATAGTACATTCGGTTGGTACAATATCCGGTAGCTGTAACAAACGAGCGTAAAATTGCCCGCATAATTGATCGGCCATCACCACATCGGAACCGCTTTCACTATCAAGACGATAGAATTTACCATTCCATAGCTTTTCTTGATAAATGGGACGAGATTTTGCTAACCAAGCTTCGTAAATCGATTTTTGATTGGCTAAATTCTCGATTTGTACTTGCTTACTTAACAAAACTTCACTAATGGCGATCGCCGCTTCCAATGCAGCCAACCATAATCCTCCACAATAAGCACTGACACCCTGCAACCGCCAATCATCAAAAGTTTGATCTGGCGCACCGGAATTTTCCGGAATACCATCGTCATCTTTGTCAAAAGCTTTGAGATAATCTAAAGTCTCAACAATTGCATTCCAGCAATCTGTAAGAAAGTCAACATCGGTACTGCCAGTAAAGATGAAATCTCTATATACTTGCAACACAAAATCACAACCTAAATCTTTCCACTGGTTGCAATCTTGGTAGCTGGTGTAATTTGTGTTTTCCCAAACGTGTTCGTTGGGTGCGCCTAAATCGTGAGGTGTTGCACCCGCTGCTTTACGGATTGCGGCATGACTCTCTGCGCCGATGGTGTAGTAGTAGCCAATCACACGAGTTTTTTCATCGCTATCGGGGATTGCTCTAGCAAAAGCACGAATTACGGCTTTCTCTAGTTCGGGGAATAACATTAATAAACCAAAGGAACCGTAAAGTCGCACATCCAAACTTTCATACCAGCGATAATCCAAGCACTCAAGTACGGCAAATTGACCTATGGTGTCACGTTTTGATGCCGCACTCCATAAAGTACCGCCAGCAGCAAGATCGTAAAGTTCGTTAAACAAAGCCATTTTGAACCAATCAGGCAAATCTTGGCGTTGAGTAATTGGTTGTTGCCAAGCTTGAATTTGTTGCTGCCAATTTTGATACTCTTTAAGAGCAGTGGTGGCAATATTCCCAGCATTCTGACCGTTATCGCCGAAAAAATCCGTATATCTGCGCTTATATATAATCCCAGATGCAAATTCTGTTACAGGGAAATCCCAAGCTACAACAAAGGGAATTTGTAGAGTTTCTCCCGGTTGAAGAGTAAAACGCACCGCAATAGCTGCCCCTATCTGCTCGTTTTCAACTGCGGGAGTTTCATCGGAAATATTAGCTAAAGAACCATTCTCAGCAAAGCTTCGCCAAATATCTTCACCATTACTAGTTGGATTCCATCGATTATGGTGAAATATTTCTACTCCCGGATGTTTAGCAGTGGCAATACACCAAGTACCTTCTCCCTCAACTGGTTCGGTTATACCATCTTTACTTAATACACAACCAATTAATTTGGAATTTGAAATTAACTGGTTAAAATTATTTTTGCTTTCACCTAAATTAGGTTGATAATCATAAACCGGACTACCATCATCCCGCATTTCCACCTCGGGAGACTTCACAGTATTAGTAAACCAGCCCACCATATTCTGCCAAGTCAGCATAATACTTAGGGTAATCGGTACGTTTGTAGGATTAGTCGCATTCCACACAAACACCGCCACCGGGTAGCTTGATTCTTGGTAATTATCAGCCCAAATAGGGGAAAATTGTTCGCAACTTAATTTTGCTTGAAATACATTTTCATATACAAACCAACTGCGGGGATATAATGCGTGGTAGCTTCCGGTAAAATCATTTATTGCTGACGATGGATACCACTTCCACGCCGATAAAGTACCATCATTAGTTGCTTCGGTAGACAATGCATAAGTAATCTTTTGATTATTGCTACTTTCAAATACACTAAACCCGCAAGCGGGAACTCTCAAGAAAGTATGTTCCCCACCATCAATATGCCAGAGGTTAAAATCTCCCCGTGAAGAACGACCGATACAACCAGCACCAAAGCCACCGAGAGGCATTCCGTGCCAAGGACCATCATCAATATTACTCGCTTTGCGAACGGTATAAGGTTGTTCCCAACCCAAACCAATCGCACGACTCCAGGTGCAAGTAGGAATTGCCTTAGAGGAAGGATTTTTCATCATGTAATTTTTGCAGCATTCAGTCACGACAATGAAGTATGCCGTGATGTGCATTTTTTCTCAAGTCCTAAATCATACCATCGGAGCGAATTAGGGATGTCTCCCCTTCAACTTTCCCCACAATCCAAAATCTGGTGCAGGAAAGTTTGGCGAAGAAAATCTACTCAACTTTTCGCAAAATCTAAAATCCAAAATTCTTTAACCTTTATTTCTATTAAAACGTGCGTTCCAACCTAGAAATGCGTTAAAATTAAGTACCATATATATACAAAGTAATCCAATCTATGCCATCTATATATTTGGTGATTAGACTACTTAAATCTACCCGGATAATAAACGGCATATATCCTTGGTAAACAAAAGCTATGAATTAAATATAGTTTGGTAATTTAAATGTACAGGCTTAACGCTATATTGTGTCCGTGTTAATAGTCGTTAGTAAACTAGAAAATAAGCAAAAATTATACTTAGTCCATAATCGTTTAATAAGGGAGGGGAATAGAAGTGGATATACACGGGCAGCCCCCACCATTGGCGATCGGTTAGAGTGAGAATAAGCCTGGGGAAGCACTTATAAATTGCCTCTCGTAAAGGTTTTAAAATAACTCTACCCGACCAGATTAGTCCAAGCCTAGGTATGACCAAGACAAGGAATTATCGTTTTAAATTATTTTTCATCTCACCATTAATGGTGGGAGTATCAAAAAAATACAGGTTAAGCTAGAGGAGAGAGTTAGCGTACTTTGCCTACACCTAGGCTGGGCAAGGGGCAATACTCCCATACCTCAAATCCCCGAATTTTCTCTAGGAAAGCATTGTCCTTACTCCATGCTGCGAATTATTAATCAGCAGGCAGACGTTACAGCAGAATTGCAACGTATCTGCGAACGCACTAACGACGAGCAGGTGCTTCACAAAGAAGCAACGGTGCGGGAAGTACTGCAAGCGGTGAAGCGCCAAGGTGACAAAGCAGTATTACATTATACCGCTGAGTTTGATAACCAAATCCTTAATCCTGAAGATTTACGAGTAAGTGAGTCGGAAATCGATGCAGCTTACAAAAGTATCTCAAAGGATTTGTTAGAAGCAATTAAGCTGGCTTGTCACAAAATAGAAGCATTTCATCGACAGCGAGTTCCTAAAAGCTGGGTCAACTTCGGTGAAGATGAAGTGGTGTTAGGCAAGAGATATACTGCTGTAGATACTGCGGGATTATACGTACCAGGTGGTAGAGCTTCATATCCAAGTACTGTATTGATGAACGCAATTCCAGCCAAAGTGGCAGGAGTCGCGCGTCGGGTTATGGTAACACCACCAGGAAGCGAACAAGGTATAAATCCAGCAGTATTAGTGGCCGCTAGAGTTGCTGGAATCGAAGAAATTTATCGCGTTGGAGGAGCGCAAGCAATCGGCGCTTTAGCTTACGGAACTCAAACCATTCCCAAAGTTAACGTTATTACCGGCCCGGGAAATATTTATGTCACTTTGGCGAAAAAGTTAGTTTACGGCACAGTTGGTATTGATTCATTAGCAGGTCCGAGCGAAGTATTAATTATTGCCGATGAGACAGCAAATCCCGTACACGTAGCCGCAGATCTGTAAGCCCAGGCAGAACACGACCCTATGGCAGCCGCTATCTTGTTAACTACTGACGCTGCTTTAGCTAAAGATGTGCAGGTAGCCTTAGAAAGGCAATTAGTAGACCATCCAAAACGGTTAAATACTGAAAAGGCGATCGCTCATTACGGTTTAGTAGTAATAGTCGAATCCTTGGAAGTTGCGGCTAAATTTTCTAATGAGTTTGCCCCAGAACATTTAGAGTTGGAAGTATCCGATCCTTGGACCTTATTACCTCTGATTCGCCATGCTGGTGCAATATTTCTGGGTCATTCTACTCCGGAAGCTGTAGGAGATTACTTAGCCGGCCCAAACCATACTTTACCTACTTCTGGTGCAGCGAGGTATGCTTCTGCATTAGGAGTAGAAACTTTCTTAAAACACTCTAGTATTATCCAATACTCGCAAACTGCATTAGATAAAGTAGCTGGAGCTATAGATGTGCTAGCTACAACTGAGGGTTTACCATCCCATGCTGACTCAGTAAGGCGAAGAGTACAAAAGGAAGAGTGATAATGAGGTGATGGGTTATC
>ERZ1740062.1021-NODE-1021-length-12298-cov-9.244385_pt1 | contig 12298 bp, 10 predicted proteins | sample MGYA00581741_ERZ1740062 | MGnify/ENA primary metagenome ERZ1740062 (study PRJEB43018, sample SAMN04849747) | marine metagenome | isolation source: floating plastic debris | place: Pacific Ocean | collected 2008-09-01 | study: EMG produced TPA metagenomics...
GAGGAGGCCACTAAGGCTGTGACAGAGATGAACGGTCGTATTATCGTCTCTAAGCCTCTCTATGTGGCTCTGGCTCAGCGTAAAGAAGACAGGAAGGCTCACCTGGCTGCTCAGTATATGCAGAAGATGTCTGGAATCCGTCTCCAGACAGGGCCGATGGGTAACCCCATGGGATTCCCTGCTGCTGGTATGTTAATTATCTGTGGCTAAAAGTGATCAGAATGTACGGCTGGTGGGGGGTTTCTCAGTTTTCATGGATTATTGCCAGCCTGTAACATCACTTCTGTCATTTGGGCTCATATATTTTTGATCCATCCATGGATTGTTATATGAGTTGACTATTTTTGCACAAATCATGATAACTGATGTCCATCACAAGTGAGTAGGGGATTGGGGAATGGCAGGCCTGCATGGCAACTAACTTTGACAGATGATCGACTGATGATGGTTGTTGGCCTCATCTTCAACATAATTCACATAACCTTGAATAATTGTCAACTCTTCACATTGGAGCCAATGGCCAGTGGTTAGGTCAGAATTATTCTGTACTTCCATGTTGGAGCTGCTGTTGACTGTTTGAGAATCCGGATTCAATGATGAAGCGCTGTTATTGCATTTACTTACTGAAGCGGTAGTATCAAATGTTTAAGATGCATGTGTTACATGTGTGAATGAATTCATAATCCCATTTCCTTACCTCCTCCTTGTTTTACTGACATGGTCTATTGGCTACCATTTTCAAGTAGGAAAAGAAAGTTAGCAACAAGATCTTGCTATGTATTCATCTTTTTGTTCTTACAAGCAGGTGGTGGTTACTATGTACCCACAATGCAGCAGCAGCCCAGGAGTTACTACACACAGATGGCGCCCACAGTCCGACCACGCTGGAATACTCCCACAGTGCAGCCTCGGTTCAGCACTCTACCACCAGGAGGTCAACAAGTCAGACAACAGGTCAGTTCTCGACCAATCACAGGCCAGCCCAACGCCAACCAGCCGAGAATGCCAGCCGCTGCCGCCCAGCCTCAGGTCAGACCAGCGATGCCTCCCACAGCTCAGAACATGCAGAGACCATCGTATAAGTACGCTGCCGCTGTCAGAAACAATCCACCAGCAGCCCCAGCTGCTCAGCAGGTAATGTAACTGACATCACAGGGTGCAACACTAGTTGTACCCCGTGAAACTTTATCATAAAGCGAAAAAGTTTCAGAGATATCAAATAGAATTTCCCTGCCAAATCGGTTTGGTTTTTTGACCCCGTACTCTGAAGTTACATACCCTGATAGTCGAGGGACAAGGTTAGGATGCTATCTTAGATTCAATAATAATTACTATTAATTCTATGGTTACCATTCATTAGAGCCCTGTTAATGCCATAAAGCAATGTCTGGGATATATCTACAGGAATAACGCTCTACCAAGTACATGTAGTAGTGTTAAAATTGTCAAGATGTTGCAAGTAGCGTTGAATTGAGGCATGAAGAACAATATCGTATATGTACATACTTGGTTGTACCATCAGTGAATTTTCATTAACTCACTGGAGTGAAATAGAAATCAGCTGATTAATGCCTTCCAGCAATTGTCATGAGTATCTGTGTCATACCAATGTATCGCCACCCATTAATCAGCAATGTGATTTATAATCATTGATACAGACGATTATCACTACCGGTACTGATAATATATTGCCACGTGTTTGACATGATGGACATGAGTTTTTGTGTTTAATTCAAGCGTGAATGTGAGGGTTACCAGTATATCAGTTTATTGGTGGGCGGAATTATGGTCACTAAATTATTGCCGGACTGCAATGTTCAATCCCTGATGACCTCTTTGTTCTGGTCTGTTAAGCCACTCAGCATTAAAAATTCAACTGAGTACAGCCAGATTGCAGCAACAGAGGGAATAAAAGTAAAAACTTGAAAATACATGTCATCATGAAAGCATTGCTCCTTCAACATGTCTAAAGTTTTTGGCCATTAGTCTTATCTACACACAGGTACTGGCAGTGACTTTCCATGTTGTCGCTCTGTAACCATTATCATTTCCTGTTTGGTTAGTTGATTTAAAAGCCTTGCATACAATACTAGGTAAAGTGCATTCACTAAAATGAATTTGCAGCAAAATCCTTCCAAAACAGTCTGTGATTATTATGTTTTCCATATCAATATTTTGTTATTGGTATAGGTACCTCAGCAGGCCGTACACGTGCCCGGACAGGAGCCTCTGACAGCTGCTATGTTGGCCGCAGCTCCACCCCAGGAGCAGAAGCAAATGTTAGGAGAGAGACTGTTCCCTCTCATCGCTAATATGCACTCTGACCTGGCTGGTAAGATCACCGGTATGCTGCTAGAGATAGATAACGCTGAGCTGCTTCACATGCTCGAGTCTCACGAGTCACTCAAGGCTAAGGTGAGTTAGAAAACTGCTTCATGGATACTATCTATGTTTAAAAACCCGTCTGATGCCACTAGTCAATTTCAGCTTGAAAGTCTTCGTAACAAACCGGCCTACTGAAGAAACACAGCTTGCAACCGGGATAAAATCTTGTCACTAACTGGCTCACTGCAAAAGAAAATTGGGATTCACAAGGCTCAAATCAGGATCCAGGATATTTGTAGGATGTTCATAGATTGTATTGAGTTTGCACCAAAATAAATATAGAATAACTATTTTTGGCATTTGGGGTTAAAAATTGAATTGATACCTAGTCACCAAAACGATTAAGTACTACAGAAATGTGATAGCTATGGATGTTCATAACTGTTACAGAAACTGGCCATTTTGTCAACAAATGAAGACATCGTCGGCTGCAACCTGATTTTACTTACAGTGAATGCGGAATGAATTTCGTTCTGGGTATATACATGTCTGTTCTTTGATTTTGAGTTTCAATTTCAAAATGTCAACCTGTGTTTGATTATCAAAATGTGTAGAGTATTCTTGACAAAAAACATTGGTGATCAAAATTACAATATATGTACATAATAATCTTAAATAACAGATATTATATTAAATATATCTTAATATGCTGTGTGTGTATGTTGTTTTAGGTTGATGAAGCTGTTGTTGTACTACAGGCCCATCAAGCCAAGGAAGCCGCTTCAACCAAACCTGCAGCTTAATCCGTGTGTGCAGCTACACACTCCCAAACAGCTCGAGTGGCTACATCTGGCTATAATCATCTTATTAGGTGTCTTCCAACTGTGGCAGAACGAATTCACAAACCGGGAAGATCTTGGTAACTTCAAACATTCTAAAAAATCTGTAAAAAGTGACAAAAAAATAGCAAAAGAATAAAAAATTTGGTCTTTCTCTCTCAGAGCTGTTGCATGAACACATAGATTTTGTGTTTTCCGTCTTTGTTTGTCCCATCAGTGGTTGTTGTGTCATTCATGTTATGTTGTCTCAATGCCATGTTGGGAATATTCAAATACACTGTTGATCCATTAACTCACCGAATCTTATTGTTTGTCCATGTTTTTTTCAATTTGTTTCAACCACAAACTGGTTTGAGGGCTCCTACAGTCTTGTGTGGGTCATAAGTGGCGCTGATGCTAACAATCCCCCTTGCGCGACTTTGTCCCACACGGTAAGCACCGTAAAAGCTCTTACCGTGGCTTGGTAGCAGTGCAATAGTTACAGTAAATTGGTCTGTGTAACCTAAAAAGTTAGCAGTTGTGTATAATAACCTCATGTTTCTTCCATGTTGTTCACATCGTCAACAGCTGCAAGGTCGTGTTTACACACATATTTCATGATCAAATGAGGAAGTAATAGTAGACCTCCTATAGTGACTAAAGCACCAGACAGCTGAACGCCCATCGTATATGAGGCCAACTCTGTACTCATATATGCTGAAATCATAGAGAGTTGTGTATATGACATCCATGGAATCTAATTAATACAAATCTAGCTCTACCATGTGATATAACCAATTGGTTTTGAACTTTTAGATAAAAAATGGATTAGTATTAAAGACAGGAGAAAAGACTACAATATTTGAAACTATTTTCAGGGATTGCTTTTGTGAATGAGTTGTTCCCTCTTAGAACCAAAGCCGAAAACCTCCGTAATCACAACTAATAGTGTGGCAACTACTGTACAAGATATACATTTCTAGATATGCTGATCCTTATGTATGGTTTTCAAGCCCACATCCATCTTGAGTTGATGATAATGTTTTCAGGGAGTATACTTTACTGAAAGTATTTCACATTTCTTCTGAAATGTGTAAAGAGAAATGAGTCTTGAGATGAGATCAGGCAAAATATTTTTGGAAATAAAGTGCGCCTCATTGTGTCGCTGTTCCAGGCTGTTCCAGGCTTCGACTTGGCAAGTAGCACTCCATTGGCTAGTTCTCCGTTTTGAACATTAAACCACTAAGAGGTTATACATTTATTGCCTGGGTTGTCTCCCCAATGTGTAAGGGGTGACAACCTCCAGGAAATTGATGACATAGTTATACCTGCGATTGGTGTTCCAACAGAGTTTCCTATCCCATAGCTAAGTAGCTCCAATCCGTATATCAGAGCCAGTTGCTTGTTACCATGAACTTCAACTATCGCCGGAATACCGAAACACGTGTTCAGTCCATACATAAAGGTGTAGATTGCGGCAAAGGTACTGAGTCTGTAGCAAAAATATGTTATTACAGATTTCATTATCTTATTTCGCATAATATTGCTATTACTATGGCGGTCATTACATTCAAAGAATAGGCGTAGGGGTTGGAAAGTCATTTGCATTGGGTTAGAGATTAGATTTATATTCATCACATTGCCGACTTTTGAATTCATTTATCCCAATCATGCGTATTTGTTTACAACTACAGCTAGACATGAGTTAGTTGATCGGCTGGGTCGTTGCCATACAATTCGATCATGGATTTCTGTAACATTGACACTCAATTATTGATGAGATGCGAGACAGATATGACAAAGAGAAGACAACTACATAATGGAGAGTGCAAGAAAGACCGTGGGGCAATTTATAATTTCCCGTATCCGCTAAGAAGTTTTTAATATTATTATCCTTAATCATGGATTATATAGACTTCATATTTTTGTTACGTTAGCTCAAAGTTAGCTATAAATAATTTAATTGGCTATAGTATTAGCCAGAATGGATAGGGCCAGGCGGGGCATGTTTTGCAGTGGGCTTGGGCCTACCCCTCAAAGCTGGTAACCATCGTTAAGCCGAACAGCGCTCCAGCTTGTAGGAACATTGTCACTGCTAGTCCGAGTACCTTGTCTAACCGTCTGACAAAGTTACCTTATTGAAACAGACAAGAGAACAATAATCAAATTATCTGAGCTCTCTTTATTATTATTTGCATTCATTTATTTGGAATGTTGTCAAGCCGCGTGGAAAGTGAGAGCTCAGATTTTATTAATGTCAAGCAATACAAATCATGGGTGTTGTTTTTTGAATGATACTTAGAAGCTATTTCTAGCTGAAATTGTAAGATGTGTGCCATCAACATGGACATTACAAGATCAAGGTGATGCGTCTTGTTATAATTTTCGATCTTGATAAAAAGGATTTAAGAATTCTTTTATTTGGTATACTTACAAATTAGCACTGCTGATACTCTGCCAAAGAATCCGATGATCCCAATCACCAGGAACATATGAGAGACTTTGGTCTGTGAGATACCGAAGCTGTTTGCATATGTCGGCAAAAACACATATGCTATGGAGGCTCCAAATCCCCATGTGCAGTTCATCACAATGAGCGCCATGACTCTCCAGTGACAAACTGCTGGGCGTTTGCATTCACTGAACATTTCTATCACGGGAAGGTCCTCTGAAGAAGGTTCGCCGGATAGCTCTTCATCCATCGCAGCTTTTTCCCCTGAGGGTATCGGTAATTTAAGAGGAGCCATTTCTGGTATGGCATCTAGTGTACAATCAGATCTAAATGTGGTTGCGTGACTTTCATAGTTGTGTTCAATCAAGCGCTTAGCCATACAATATGGCTCAAGTTTCTCAAATTTCTTATCTTCCTCAATAAGTTTTTCATGCACATGTGGGGGTTGAATTGGTTCATCTTCAGCAAACAGGCTATACTGGGATTCGCCGTGATTGGAGAATGAATACTTTCTAAGCCTTCCGAATACAGACATTGTTGAGTTATAATCTTCATTGAATTTGATACCCTTAGTCTTAGGTCGAATCATTCGTATCGGTCTCAGTAGGGCACCGACAACTGCTCCCTGCAATTCAAACATCACGGAGTGGGATGCAAATGAGGAACAGAAACGGTCAGCTCTTTGTTTTGAGAGCTGCCAAGGCTTATTGCAATAAAGTTGACTACAAAGAAAAAAGTCAGTTCCAAAATTCTTTCCCTCACCGCCAACCAAGTGGTTCATTAATGTGGAGAGCCTTTGTCCCGAGAACAGGTCTGCCCTGAGCAGGGCAGAGGTAACTTCTTTCATTTGACTCATAAATAAGTTGTCTGCTCTTGAATCGTCAACATAATTTTGACATCATTTAGAGTTTTCTACTCTTCCCCCAAACGGTGCTCCATAATGTATAATTCAGTGTTGGGGTAGAAACTATTGAGTCAATAAAATACTAATTTCTCTGTCCAATTTCATAGCAATAAGACATGGTGCATTAGTGCAGCTGTAGCCATTGTATGAGTACGAGCGTATTTCTAATAATGTTTGAAGACATAATTCGATGCCTTAAAACTCTTTTAAATGCAGCTTTTCCCACCTTCCCACCTGCGCTGTGGGTCATCCCATATCTCTTGACATACAGATCAGAAAATGTTTGCACTTTAATTTGCACCTGAAACCAGTTCAAACCCTGTGTTTGGGGAAACGGCATATCAAACACGATGTGTTTGTTGACAGATTAGCGTTTTAGGGGTTGAGAAGGTCTCATAGCCCAAATTTGACCTTTGTGTGGTAAACTGAGTCTGTAAGTCATATGTGAGCTAATTATGTCACAAATGGCAGGGGTGCAATCCTTCCCCTGATGTTATCTCAATGTAGACTGAACTGTCAGCATGCCACGTGTCCGACAGGCAGGCCAATCTCAATGGTAACGATTAACATGTAACGATATAACAATTTGTGCTCATAATAGGGTATCTATCTACCTGCATGCAGAGAGATGCCAAGAAAATATATCCTTGTCTCCAGCCATAGTTGATAATAATGTGAGTAACAATAGGTGGTATGACAATATAAGCCAGAGGTACACAAACGCTGCCTGCTGCCAGGGCTAATGTTTTATACTTCATGAAGAATGGTGCGGTGCATACTGCACCTGGAACCAGCATCAAACAGCTAAATGCTCCTAAAAAGATAACAACAAAATGGCTGTTTGTTCACTTTAACATCTAGCAATGGAAGAGGCTGATTAGGAAGCCATATTGTGCCCGATGTTGATGAATGCTCTTGCCTGCGAAATTTTGCGAGTGTGAAGAATCAAACAGCCACCCTGAGATTCAGACAACTAAGTGTATGTTTGATGTGATTCAACCAAACCCAGAAAATACCACAACTATCACAATTAATGAGCTGTCGTAAAGCATACCTGAAGATACAGTGCAGATGAAAATTATCTCGAAGCTTGTTGTAACGGAAGCTATGGCAAACACTATACCAGCCCCAGCACATCCGAGCATTGCACACACTCTACCTCCAATCTTATCGTTGATGAAACCAGCCAGCGGACCTGGAAGTTTAAATCAAATGGAATGATAATTAAAAATTGAATGACATACATTTGCACAAATTGTGTATGATGGCCCTGGGATTTTCATTTCCTTGGCATACAGTGGCACACGAAACCTAACAAACCATGTTCATGAAGCATGATTTTGCACTGATTCTGCATTTTTCATATGCAAATTTGAACTAATAAAGTTACAGTTACAAAGGAATGTTCTTGATCAGAATCCCCAGAAGATTGGCCAAACAAGAGAAACCCATAAAATTCGTCACTATGCGATGAGTAAAATTGCACATTTTGAACAGTCATTTGGCAGTCAGCCAGTAGAATGACCAGATTCAAAAAGACGCTGGCTTTATAAAACAACAGCTAATTATTTCCAATGTTGACATCCTGAATGTTTTCATCATAGATATTAAGATTTCCTCAATGTCAATTGTTTTCATACAGAAGTTGTCTTCTCTATTTGACTGGACAGGTAACTCCTAATTTCTATATGAAAATGGATAAAAATGTTCATATATCCAAACAATAATACTAATACTTAATATCTAATAATATGTATGATGATAAATTTCAAACCTCACCTATGAGAAAAGAAGTAGAGGCTTGTAGGGTATAGATCCAGGCGATCGCATGCTGATTTTTATCCGGATATGTGGCTACAAGCTCGACAAAGAATATACCAGAGGATACTCCAGGCATACAGGCAAGCAATTGAAGTAGAATACAAGCAACTAGCACCACCCATGAGTAACTGCCATCTATCTCTCCGGGAGCCACTTCCACGCTACAATAAAAATTATGAAACTGTACCATATAACAACTCAAATTGCTATAACACCTTACAAACTTACAATCACTGTAACTGGTAATTGATCAATGGTAAAAATGAATGGTTCAACCCTGAAAATTTATCATAGCAAAGGAAGTGACAGCAGTATTCTGAGAATGCATTAGACAATCGACACAGTTCTATATAAGCAAAATTCTAATTATTGTTATTCGAGCAGTCAACACTCTTACTTTGATCAATAGTCAAATGACCGGTTCCCAGTGTGTAATGCTACTGAGAAAGGTAATGTCTTGATGGAAAAATCTTCTGTAACACCAGTAGGGGGTAGCATCAGTGTCTGTGATATGTTTAGGTGTTAGAGGGCTATTTAAGTTGTGACTCAAACTGGCAACATAGATACTTCATAACAGACATTCATTTGACTGCTGTTTGGTTAACTATTCAACTGAACCTGTTAATGATGCATGCATGACCTCCTGGTTGGGAACTGGCATCTTAACCCCTCCGGCAAGATATAAAAGGCATGTTTTGATAAGATTATGTTGCGCCTAAAGGTAGTGCTTGTAATTACGTACTGGAAGATTTGATTATCTTGCATTGAGCGAATCTATTATGTTGAAAATAATTAAAATATGATATGGGAAAATTACGTATTATTTTTTTCATTACATTAGAACAATAATTGAATTATTAAATTACCAAGCTTCCCTTAGCTACTACAGTGATATATTAGACCGATATATTAGCCATTACATTTTTTCTTCTGACGAAAAGAGTCCATTATCGGTCTACTGGTCTGCGGATCTTACCCGTCATTTTCTAAACCAGGGTCTGCTGCTGTGTTTTCCTCGTGAAATGTGACATGAGACCCTGCTAACTGAAGCTGCTGTAGCGCTAAGTTCAGATTCGACGACCTCACACTTCTCAGTTCAGTTTTAGATGAAAGCTGTTGTTCATGTGGCGCAGACATCGTACTGATGGATGACACTCCAACGGCGTTCAGATGGTGATCAGCTAGTTCAGGTTTCAGTAGATACATACTACCCTGCTGGTGTATGCTTGTCTGTGATACTTTCTTGAAGCGATGTGCTGTGCTCGGACTGAGCATAGGCCCGCTGCTGTATATTTTAAGATCTTCTTCGGACTTTTCCATTATCTCTGAATATCTGAAGGCAAAGTGGCCTCTATAAAATGATTCATTAAACAGTATGAATGAAGGTAATATATATTTGATGACAAAATAGATGCCATAGAGTTGTTTGCTCGACCAAGGGCGGAAGTTACGATGCATGCATTTTAACAAACCTTTTTTTAGGATTCTTAACTTAGTTACATGTACATTGCATAATGGAGCATAATCAAATATTTTTAAAATCTTCAATTTGCACTAAGAATTGGTGGAGTAAAATGCGCTCTCAAGCATTTGTAGAATCGCTGATCAGTAACCGCCTTTTCTTAAGGTTAATATTCACTCAACCAACTCAAACTCCTTGACTCAACCAAGCATGGCTTATGCTGCTTCTCTTGACAAATACAGTGTTTCTATAGCCCTGAATGAATCAGACTGCCGTAGCCTTATATTTCTTGCTGTTCTGGAACAGAGGCTAAGATCAAAGTCAGCCTCAGAAAATCAATAAAATGTTTGAAAGGGAAAAAATGCATGTAAACAAAACATTATAGTAGCCTGCTTTATTACACATAGCTTGAGAACAGCTGATCGGGTGACAAAAACAAAACAAACATAAATATTATTGCAGCGCAATGCCCACCTGATTATTATTGACGCAAAAAACGCTGCCAAACTGTCAAAGTCCAACTCTTTGCAGGGGATAGGGGATTTCTTGGTCATGCACAGATACAAAAAACACCCTTAAATTTGAAGGGCAATGTTATGAACTGCTAATCTTGTTTTTGATAAGATGCCAAATAGAAACTGCATGAAGTGGGCAACCCGCCGTGAAATACCGATGGCATTATGGCAGATGCTCAGATCTTGATAAACACAGACAGTGTTGTTGCTCTACTATGGTATGATTAGGGAGGCTTGCATAAATATACCAAACCATAAGTACATGCTACTGTCATTTCAATTGTTTGCACAGTGTCAAAAAGATTATTTCATCACACCCACGCCTGTCCACCCCAGTAAAAACGTGGCCAATATAACAGTCTGGTGTGCACACTGTTACTTATCAATTTTTTAACCAATCTTGATGGACCCAAACTTTATAAATAAAAAAAAGGTTGCATCAACATGAATTCATGAAAACAATACTCACCAGAAATCAGCAGCACTGCAGAGCTAGATCACGCTTGAGAACCAAACTGCAAGCGATGTTAACTCCTGCTGACTCTTGTCGACAGCGAAACCAGATAAAACCAGCTGACTGGGGCATTAAAAAAATTAAGTAAACCTCACACACAAAACCATTGAAAGCAGGAGTCATTACACAAGCGCATATATTATGAATACATGAATGCTGCTAGAATTAATGAACGCTGAATAAATCAATAGGCATCAACCGCTGGCAGCATTTCTCTAAGACAGAAGCGTTACATTATTATACTTCAGAGAATAGTCAATAGGGTTACACTACTGGTCAAAACCAGTTGTAAATTCAATATTATAGACTGGCTGCTGATATGGAATACCCACACCAACAATCAGCTGACTCTGCATGTATGCGGAAAAAATACCTCACACATCATTCGTCGGATGTTGCATTAACACCTAACTGTCAGACATAAACCAAGTAAATTCATACGACCATCACTAAAAAAACAAAGTGGTGAAAGTTCTAGTTGTATTATTGTCGTTTACATCGACTGTTGAAACATCTGGGCTTAATCCTGAGGTTTTCAATAGTTAGGGGTTGAATTACTCATTTTAGACCTTCAAGTACATTGGGGGAGGGGGTTCAAGTAGAGGCAACCCAACAAAAAATGCACATCAGTATGAGCATGTGCTCAGGAATTTAATTCATGTGCATAATATTAGATCTGGTGATCTGTGATATATATATATATATATATATATATATATATATATTACGTAACACTGGATGAGATTGCGATGTTTGATGTAAAGACTGCTCTTGAAATCTCGGTCAGGGTGCCTGTAGATTCATGTGCTTATTAAAATTCCAGTTTTCAGACAATGAATTGAGTGTTAATTCATTATTAAGACTGGTATAAATAGAACACATTGGGAGCATTGGGGCACATAGTATTTCATGTGTAGATCTAGTTCAAACTTGATCTAATTTCATGTAATGTATTTGATGCAAGTAGAGCCATCTAATGGAGCTCAAGCTATGCCACATACACACAACCACCCCGCCTAGCCTTGACACAGCATGTGGGTCATGTGAGGTATACAAACACACGGTGGGTATCCAGGATTATTAGATCTGTTTTGCAAGGCCCTGGCTAGGATAGATTGCACCACATTTTGCTGTGTAGCCATGGCCTGATATAAAGGATGGCATTTAAATTTTAAAGAAAGGGACAGTGTCATGGAAATTCAAAAAATATTTCATACTTCCATGAGGGAGGAGGTAAAATAGAAATGTTGTCGGCTAAGCTGACCTAAAATCCCCAACAATGCCTTAATTAGCTCATCGCTCATGACAACCTCCGGCAGGTCTTACATGCACCTCAATCAGCCTGATGAGGTTATTTAATCTGAAATTTCACAGTTTTGACATGTGAGCATGATATAAGGATTTGTGTCGGCAGCATTTCATAAACATTTACCAGCCACAAACACCATAGAGCATTTATCTATGTTATGATTGATCTGAAGGTACAG
>ERZ1740062.1022-NODE-1022-length-12294-cov-9.439824_pt1 | contig 12294 bp, 12 predicted proteins | sample MGYA00581741_ERZ1740062 | MGnify/ENA primary metagenome ERZ1740062 (study PRJEB43018, sample SAMN04849747) | marine metagenome | isolation source: floating plastic debris | place: Pacific Ocean | collected 2008-09-01 | study: EMG produced TPA metagenomics...
CAATACCACGTACACCATCTCTTAGCTGTGAGTACAGGATTTGCTTAGGGAGTCTAACGGTAAAAAATTGGCATAACCATTTTTTTTCCATTTTGCAGACATAGACATTGGCGTTCAAGTAGACTTAGCCTACATCACATACAAGACATTCTAGTATATTTATCTTCACCTTTCAAGTTCATCAAAGTAGCGCTGACAGGGGTATCAATGTGCAGAATACCCTCCATACAGAGTAACTTATAAAATACCCTAGTCACTATGGCTGCTGAGTCTCAATTTGCTCAATTGTACGGCGCTTCCTCACACAATGTACGCCTGACTAACGATGAAACAGTATCTGAACCTCTTCTAACCTCATCGACTTTTCATGCTCAAACACTTACTGCTGACCAACCTTTAGAGACAGACTTTCCAGCACATGTTGATCTCTCCCCGAGGGTTGATTTGGGACAGGCACCGCCTTTAGAGACACGGGTCGAACGACCACTTGAGACCAACTTTGGCAGTCACCATTCTGTTGCGTCGTCCCTGTCACAAGCACCTGCTGACTTGTATCAGTATAAAATCAGTTATGAGATGACACCTTACTCATCGACGTTATCATCTCTGCATCCAGTGTGTAGAATCTGTCAGAATCCCAGCGAGAAACGCAATGTACTCATAACTCCCTGTCGATGCGATGGAACACTCAAACATGTACACGGGACCTGTCTGCGGGTAATTTAACCTTTTATACTCTTTTTCCAGGAAAGAGCCCCTAAAATGAAGCCCAAAGCATAGACTTTGTGCTGTACTTAGGTAGTGAATTTCTTGATGATATGATAATGCTGCTTCTTCAACATTCTCAGACCTGGCCATACCTTGCAGAAAGCCCAGACACACAAGGCTATGCATTTGAAAACATTCTATGGCGCTAAAAGTGATTGACACTAGGCTTACAAGAAAGGCTGGCTATTTTAGTCCTTGGAATGACCTTGGTCTAGTTAAATCTGGTCTTTGCTGTCCCGCAACTTTGTTGCATTCTAGAGTGTTGAAGAGTATAGTAGCCGATTTCTATAGTGCTTCATATCTCAGTGATTACATGTAGATTTGTGTTTTCGCTCATAACACATAAACTAGTCAGAGCATGTGTCTAGCCTGGTCACTGACTTTTGTTATTCAGTATCAAGTGACCTCTTGTTGCCTTTCAGACCCAGAGCAAATATAATTTATGCATTTCTTGTTTTCATGTATGACTTGTTGCAGAAATGGATTGAAACAAGAACAAAGTACAAGAAATATGAATTTCCATCTCAATGTGAACTATGTGGCTATCAATACAGAAAACGCAAGTTTATCAAAGTGAGTATTAGTGTGCTTATCTACATCCATCAATTGCATTGTGACAGCTTTGACTTGAAGGCTGTTTGATGACTGAAGCAGAATCATACTTTCCAGATGGATGATTATGCTGCACCTACAGCAGAACAAAAAAAAACAAGATAATCTAGCCTGGAATGCACCAGATTTTAAGCAGTGTCACACCTAAATTATGTAAATGGGAAGTGGTGACATTTCAAATTAGTAGCAAATGGATATAATTTGGCAACTGCGATGTGTTGGTAAATACTCTTTAATGTGTTTGGACTTCCTCAATGCTAACACTATCTGATGCCAGTGTCGGTTTGATCTTGATGTGAAACTGGTGTAAAATGTAAGGCTGTAGGACAAGGAGATATCAAACACAGAATTTGCTATAAAAATGTGAGCAGATTTTTTGTTGTTGTTTATATTGCTTACTAATAATCGCTTACTGTTGACAGAGACGGGATAAGAGAATTGCTTTTTTTATGAGTTACAGGTAGCTGTACACTACAATGATGTGGCTAAACTGGGCCTGTCTGTCCTGATGAAAGTGTTTGCTCTAGACATTTTATCTCTTTTTTGTCTTTTTCTCAACTTTATTTTGATATGTAGTGCTGAGAAAGTTTCTTCCATATTTTCAATTTACAGTGCACCTCATGGAAACTTCCTAAGATAACCACTAAAGACAAAGTACTACACAGTGTATTTGTGCTAAGTCTTGTTGTAATGATAGTTTGTGCTATTGTGACTATACAATGTCTTCTAACCAACGCCTCCTACACGGCTAACAAATACAGGGTAAGTAAGTGTTAGTGCGTAATTTCATAAAATTTCCACTTATTGCGAAATTCTGCCAGTCTGAGATTTGTTGTAAACAATTGAGCTGGAGGGTGGTAACCCTAACATGGGATGATATCATGCATATTACCCTTTGATCATTGGTAGTTGAGGTGGCTTTAATGGTTGAAGTCATAGACAAATTACAGAAGAAGCTGGTAGCACTGTTAGTAATTGTATTAAAATTTTACAGTCTTCTTTCTTGTGATGGTTTTATGTCCAAAAATGGAGGTCTCATTGTACATATGTCTTCATCATGGATTTTGTTCCATTTTTCCTCCTTACTTTAGTTTTCGCTTGCTGGTCTATGGCCTATAAAAAGCGAACTTTGGTTAGTTTTATAGCTTCAGTCGGCACTTTAGAAACCTTTGTGCCCTTCCAAAGGCAATTTTTAGTCAAAAAGTAATCTTGAAAATTTACTTAGGATTCCATATCTTGTAATATATAATGCATTATCAGCCATCATTTCAATTAATAGCTTCACTAGTCATTTGGTGTGATTATCAAAAGATATTAATAGCCCCATACCTTAGTATAATAAATCAGCTTTCATCTGATATGGCTTCTCATTTCACCATAAATGGATAAGTAGATAATGGTAGCGAACATGACAACTTTTGCAGCTTCCTAATGGAGGGAAAGCCTACCTGACGTTTGGTGAACTAATGATGATGGCTTGTGGGATTGTGTTCTTTATTACGTTTTTTATTGCTATGACGGTGGAGATTAAAGCAAAGCATCCTATATTTGAAGTGATACGTCGCTTCATCAGGTTTGTAATAAGGAATGAATAAGAGAAGTTCAGTAGCGTAAAACAAAAGACCTTTTTCGAAGCACATGTATCTTGCGGAAACGGATCAATTCCCAGCTGGGAGATGTTCTTTGTGACTTGTGTTTTGTTGACTTGTTCTTTGTGACTGGTATTTGTTGTAATTGTATGTAATAATAATGTCGTGAAAGCTGAGTTAAGGATAAAATGTGGCAGCGCTGACTCAAGAAATTTCTAGAAATTTGTTGCCTCAGCATAATAAGACCCATATTTCTTCATGTGTATTCCGTCTTTCAGCACAACTTGCTGGATGGATGTATCTGGGAAACAAACATTACTTCTATATTTTTGTAGATTAAATACTGTATGGCTAATAGAAAACTATAACAAAGCCTATGATGTAGAGGCTCAGAATTCGACCAACAGAAAGTCTTCCAAATAGAATAATCTGCTCCATAGCGAGTCAAAGGTAGCTCAGGTTCTGTAATGTCCCATTAATAAGGATAATACAATATGGGTATGTCCTTGGGTAAACAAATACAATTGTCATTTTCTCTTGAGTATTCTCTTGGGAACAGTTGAGGTCGAGGATTGAGTAAGGCAGTCAAGGCCCAGCTCAGCATATCTGTCCATGGAAGGTGGGATAGATTTGATGTGTCGAAACTGCTCTTGCCACAAAAGTCATATTGGAAGTATTTACTCCTAGCCGGCAAAAGGTGTAGTGGGTAAATCTACTGACCTGACCTGACCCTGTTACTCGGCAAAAATTGTTGGATGAAAACAACAAATTGTACTTTCAGGGTTGAATTGAATCTCATATTTCAATTTCATTTGCTCAAATCAGTTGCGTGCTATTATGAAATTTATTTGTTTACTTGATTTTGTGTATATTGAAGCCTACAGCAAAAGCCAGTGACAATTGTTATAGGTGGCGTGGTAGTGGTAGTAGTTGGTCCAAGCAGTACATTTGGTTCTCAGAATAATTGATAATAAATTATTATACAGAGTTTATTATCGTAATCTCATCTCATAGCAGCTTTGATTAATAGTCATATATTTCTAGGTAATGGGTTTTCTACACTTTCTACAATCTCGTTCTCATTGAATAACTAATAAGCAGTGTTCTTGCCATTAAATGGTCAATAACATGAAATTGTCGGTTCAGTGATTATTGGAAAGTTTATTTTGTACTGTTAGCGACACGACACAGCTGTCAGTTTTCTATCCTTACGAGTCTGATTATTGTCTGAACTACTTGAGCTGAATTAGACCACACTTAGACCTGGCTGGCTCCCCTATTACTTCATTTTTTTATATTACATCTTGGCGCTGTTATTTTCCTTGTTATACAGTCACTTCAAGTGGTCTGGCAATTGGGAAATATGTGATGCCATTGCGGGGAAAGTCCTGATCTTTTATTCAGCCAGTTTGTTTTTTGACTTCATTTGATACAGCGGTTGCATTTGTAATTTGTATACTGCGATTTATTTTTTTCATATAATATTATGGCGAAATACATAGTAAACAAGTTTTTATATTATGATCTGGTTGTGGTTTTGGCACATTTTCAGAAAAAAAACGGTGTTAAAGATAATGCGACAGATAAAAAACTTAAGCTTGGTAACCATTAGGTTATTGGCCCCATGGCCATTCAAACACAAAAATGTATATTCCCCGTAGAGTATCATTTTGAACGTGCTACCTGAGGGAGACAGCTAACAGTAAGAAAACTGTCAGTTTGGCAATAGGCATAAGGTTAGTGATTTGAATCTATACTGGATTATGGCAACAATAGGGCATATAAATATGGGGAGTTATCTTCTTGGTGTTGGAAAAATGCTCCATTAGTCTTCATTCTGCAAAATAATGAGAAGGCAATTTTGCACATAACCATGCTCTATTCTATTGTTATTTGCAACTAACAGACAGTTACTGGGCAATCATCAAAATGAGTTGTGTCCCTCTTGACTCCTCTCTGGCTGATAATACTTGTAGATATTGTGACTGGATATTGTCAGAATTTGGTATCATCTGAAATATCGTGGTTGCCTTCCTCCTTTCTGCAAAACACAAACAATATTTCAATCTAATATGAATTATACACAAATGAGTAGAATTGCTAGTATCGATACATCATGCTGACATGGCTTTAACATAGACTATGTATACAGTATACACCAACACCAAGCTTAAATTCCCACTCTATATGGCTTTGATTGCTTAATAATCGGTCATCAATGTCATTTTTTAAATGCAGTTCCATCCATATCTTAGTTTGAGATGAGATACTGGTAATCTGCATAAAACATGTGATGGTCATATCACTTTCAAAGAAGACAACTTTTCATTGGGCATGTACATCTATACATCTGTCCCACAATGCAGTTCTACCTTGGATTCCCTTTTTGACGTGCAACAAGTCGTAAGATTCACCATTCAATCCAGTCAAGCCACTTACCTTGTAATGCTCTGGCCACTATGTGTCTTTACTGCCTCTTTGATAGTAACAGGTAGTGGACGATTATTCGTTTCTGGCATACTGAGAGCTAAGACACCTGCCACAACCAGCAGTGCTCCATACAGACATGGTGCAATCATTTCCTCTCTTATCGAGTCGTCCTTTATTATCTTTTTCTGAAAAAAAATATTTTATTATTATAGTTGCTCATAAATTGCTATGTCTGCCAATCCAACATACGTGTCTTTGGTTCATAGTTACTAGACGTTTGGTCGTAGTTCACACATGAACGTTCATTGACATACAAAAAGTGCTATCGAATACATTTTGATACCGTACAGGATGAAAATATACACAGAATTTAACTTGGCGACCTTGCTTGGATTGGTCAAATTAAAAATATTAAATTTAGCACATTTTTTATTTTTGAATTTCAATTATATAAGCTATCATTGAGAGATTTCTTGAAATATAATAGAAGCGGAATTTGAATTTAGCAAATTTGTCAGTAGCAAAATAGTGAAATTGATATTCCAATGAAACTTTTCTTCCTGTAGGGTTCTTTAGGTGGGCTATGATGAACATCAGAATGCCTTACCAAATCTCTGATGAGAGGACCAATAGTGTTGCCAATTTTGCCTGCAAACATAGTTGTCTGCACCATGATCACCCTGACTGTAGTGGGGAACAACTCCACACACCAAACATAGAGCACCTGCCAGGATGCTGATATACACAGCCTGCCTACCATTGTCAGAGTCACAATCAGCCATGTAATACCTGCCATTACAAAGTTAAAGAAGACTGATAAACTCTGGGTAAAACTTGTTAGGAAAATTGATGTAGCAGGTTACACCGTTATGACAGTGTGTGATGCCATGCATACGTTTAGTTTATTTAGACTGGACCTGGTGAATTAACACCGACTCACTCAAATGAGTAAAATCTATCAGGAAATGACTAATGGGTACCTTCATCACTGACTAGAACTGTTGAGGCTCTTGCTAACACAGGATTCTCTTTTGTCTATTTGTTGTGTGTGTGAGAAGGTTTGGTACAATGGCTATGGTGCTGGTATCTGATCTCAAACTATACCATTGAAATTATTGTACATGTCTTTGTCTTCAACAGATCAAGAATTATGGATGAATGCAATTAGGGTAATGGAGACAGAATAATGCAAAGAACATCGTCCGCATACCTGCAGCATATGAGATGACAAATCCTGATATGATTAGCGATAATCCGCCAATTATCTGTAATGCAACATAAAGCCACTTCCTGCCAGTCTTCATTGTGACAAAGCATAGCGCATACGCGATGGTCTCTACTGCCCCACCGATAAAGCTATTGAGGAATAAATCATCTCCAAGCTCGTCAACCCCAAGATAGAGCCCTACGTAGCCAAGATTGGAGGCAAGCCTGAAACGTGGAATTCAATTAGATTTAGGATTCATACTCATCGAAACTTGGAAATCAATTTTAAATTTTTGATGCAACTTAGGTTCACTTAGGTATACTACATTAAATTCAACTTTATGTTGTTGGATGGTAGACAAATCTAATAGGATCCAATTCATAAATCGCTTCAAAGGAATACTCTTGAAATCAATTGACTGCCTACCATCCAAATGAGCAGATAGCTATAATTCTCAGGTAAAGACTGGATTTGAAGATATCACAGCATCCTTCTTTGACAGGTTCATCTCCATTGCTGTTAGTTTCACTGATATTGTCATTGTCTCTGTCACTGATTTTTCCATCAGTTGGCTCCGAATCTGGACGTTGAATTCTATGATCTTCGTTGAGTGGGATTTTATTCCAGCGGATCATCTTATCTATTACCGTCTGTGCTTCATCATATCTCTGCTGACTGACTAACCAATGTGGCGATTCATCTAATATCCTGACAAAAACAAGCGATCTATAAAATGAAATTGAAATTCAATTTCTCCATGATTTTATTCATATCCTAGCTAGAAATGTAGCCGAAAAATAGGCTTCAGTTTGAAAGGTTTTCACTAAACAAAAAGGCCAATCATACCTTCCCTTCGTTCTCAACAGAACGGATTAAAGTCGTATTTAGCAACTGCTGCTGGAGATTTCATTGTCTAGTGTCAACCACCGGCAAGTTAAATAATCATCTTAGGCATGTGAATATGAAAGGAAACAGTCAGAAAGCTGAACCCACCAGATAGATAGAACTCCAAAAAGTATACATGGTGCACTCATTGCAATGTATAAGTAAGACCAATCTCGGATGTAGTAAGACATGAGAGTCAGCACCCATATCGAAGTTGACCATGTAAAGCAAACGCCAATCAATATGTGCGGTCGTCTCTCTGGTGATGTTATTTCACTCACTACAAGACAGAAATCGAGCACATCAGCTAATCTGTGGTAAATCATTTTTATCAGGAGTTGCATCTTCATGGTAATTAATGGTGCAACTCCCATAAAGACATCAGAATCACTCAATGAAATTAATTCAACACAATGGTTAGCAATTTGCAGTACCTATATGTACAGTGATTAGCTAGTCAGGCTCTTTATTTTACAAGTTACCGGAGTGGCCTGAAGGCAGGTGCCTGGTTACCTCGTTGATAAGTCAAGACCACACTGCATTTTGGCAACTGACTTTTGATTTGTTATGATACTAAAGAAAATTTGGATCTCATTTATCTAAGGATATACAGACCAATGTCAACAACGTGTAAAGGCACTTAACATCAGTGATAACAAAACCTGAAGCTTGGGTCACGGGTTGTGCTAATGGTCATGCCAATACGTCTTCATTATACACCTTGGTATCACATACCATTGAGACTTACATAATGCACTGGTGCTATCGTACAGGGCCGCTGTCGCTGGGGCGGTTAAGCATCTCAATACAATATACATCGCTATGTTTGTAGAATATGCTGTAGCCAAACCAAACGCTCCCACCCAGAACATATAAATTATTGTTGGTTTCCTTCGGCCCCATCTAAAAAGTAGATAGCAAGCTTATCATCTGAGCGTTGTCCAAAGTGATGTACATTTGTTTGTCGTAGATTAAAAAATTCCTTGTGAAGTAGAAAAAATATTTGTTTCACAAGGAATATATACAGTGTCGTAGCCAGGGTTCCCAGGTGTCTATGAAATAACTAATGAAATATAAGCATTGGGTCTGCTTAACTTTTACGCTACACAGTGCTGTTCAACCAACAACCAGGGGGGTTATTACAACAGCCTTATAGAGCAAGCATTGAAGTTATTCCCCAGGCGAGCGGAGCGTATGTGTCTGTGCCTTTTTTAAAGCGTTAGTTATCATGATCACCATTTACAGACACAACTTAGCCGAGAAACTTTTGTGGTATTGAGAATTATGGAAACAATTAGTGACCTCAACTCTTAACCCAAAACTATTGTGTTAAAATATTGCATTAAAGATATTTGCACCAAAGTATTGAAGGTTGCAGATGCTACCTCTACCTGTCAGAGATTGCTCCACATATAACACCTCCAGGTATCCCCGCTGCCATGTAAAGCATGTTAGCCAGTGTCAGAAGTGTAGCTCGGGAGCAAACCAAGTCAAACTGCCAAAAGACATGTCAGAGAATGTAAACTTGGGGGAGGTATAACGGGGAGCTGTCTTACCAGTTCATCATCACACTTAAGAGTCAGATCTTCCCAATTAAGAATTCAAATCTTCAATCTTCTAGCTTAGTTGCCATATTTTAAGTCTTCTGTCTTCACATCTAAGATTTTGAGTGTCTTTCAATCTTCTGTCTTCACAAAGGCTATTCTTCAAAGTTCCCGAAAACCTGGTAACCCCCCCCTCAAACTTGCAAATGCACCTGAGCGATTTGCATGTATAGTTAATGCTGAGCTCGCGTATTAGCAGATTGGGAGTTTCCCTGTTCTACCGCGATACCTGACTGACAGTGGTGGAGACGAAGGTTTTCTGATCGTAGTCAAACTGTGTACACTGTGGTACTGTGTTGTTAGCGAAACATGAAGGAATATCATTGTCACTCATGCTGCTAAAGTTGACTGTGGGGAGTATAAAATCTGTCTGGTTACACCTGTGAATGAAACGAAGTTTGAATTGTAAATTATAATTAAGAGCATAGTTTGAGTCACTGGAAAATGTGACTGCCAAAGAGATTTATACATTGGAGCTATTAAGAAAACCGGAAGAAAAAGAACGCTCATGAGTTTGGCTAAAGCCCACTGAAGCAACACAGTTAGCTTAACGTAGAGGCCTTAATTCTACTCAGCACACCTGAACCCATTGCAATAAGTTTCATGGAAGCTAACATTCTACCCATCCCACTTCTCTTATCTCTTGTTAATTTTTGTTGCGTTTTAGTAGTAAAGAGAGAATAGTGATATAGATGTAAGAACTGTCTGGAAATTCAACCAAAGGATATCAGTCTTTGAAAATTGACCTGGGCCTGGTGTCGTCCAAAATTCCTGCATTTGTTTCATGGATTCACCAAAATACTGATGTTGTGTTTTTAGGAATATGATAAATGTGGTAGTATATCCTTGCACATTACAGCTTTAGCTCATTTTGTGCCATCACATATTGATGTTTCATTTGTTTTAACAGGTTCTAGCTGGAAAATCTTACTACTTGAGGTTTAGCATTTTTAGATTCCTCAATACTCATGACACTCAGGCAACCAAGATACTACAATAGGGCATGTTGATAACACTCCCACAATGCAATTTTGCTCTAGAAATTCCAGAAATACCCAGTCAGAATTTTATATGCTATTGATTGAGTGTGTCTGGGAATTCCAAAACAATGCATTGTGGGATACTCATTAACATGCCCTATTCCGAGTACATTTGGGCATCAGTCTTACCTAAAGTCCATGTCAGCCTGGTTAAACGGCATGACAATGTCAAAAGTGGTAGTCATTGTCGATGCTACAAATATCCAAAAGAAAATGAAAAGCTGGTACTTTTTTGGAGTCCCCACTGTCTCAAGAATAGTGTTGATGTTATTCAACTCGTCTGTGTTGTCCGCCATGATGTCACAACACGTATAAAATAAGTCTGAAGAGTCTATAAATATGGCGGAGTTAAAGCATATTCGGAGTCCTCTCTCTAGTATAACAATATCCTACATGTTATCGGCTTGTTTTTCTCCTGGATTATATTGGATTGTGCAAAGATAACTGATAAACTTGAAATATATATTCATGATTCATGGCTACACATGTTAGTAATATGCAACCATATGAGCCTTTATCAGTGTAAATATGTCACTGATAGAGTTATTATTATACATGTCTATCGTTATGACCCGGTACCTGAAAGACGTCAGAAACTCCAGTCACAAGCTCATCCCAGCTTTACTATGTAATAATGATAAACATATCGACATGATGAGCTGCCATACCCAATTGGAGCCAATGAGAAAATCTTTACAATGATTATATTTATGTGAATACAGAATAAGACAACCCGTCTATTTAGTGATGGAATCTTTTTATATACAATATAATGATATTCAGTAACTGCTTGATGTCTAGTAGTTGTCTCCTTTTATAGCTTGAGCTGACAACTCTGTGCTTTTAATAATCTCGTCACTACATTAGCTACCGCAGGGAGCGTGTTGGTTACTGACAGTTTTTTGACATAAGTGAGAGTTGCCTTTTGTAACTGTTTGGCAAAACAAATATTATGATTATTACAGTGGCAACGAGAACCTTGCTGACTGACTACTACAATTACGGATACTGACTCACCAATGTTGATACAAGTAGTAAAACTTGAAAACGGATTAATAAACCTGAGGTAACAAAATTTTAGAAAGACAACTTTTCCATTTTACGTTTTGGTTGCAAGACTTACCGAAAATCCATGTCAGCTTGATTGAAAGGCATGACAAAGTCGTAAGTCAGGGCCATTGTGAGTGACACAAATATCCATCCTAAAATGAATAGCTGGTACGTCTTGGGGGTTCCTACTGTTTCAAGAATAACATTAAGATCATTTAACTTGTCTCTGTCCGCCATGATGTCACACCAGTTGGAGGAACCTATACTAGAGTGATATCAGAGTAGAGCCGTATTGAGAGTCCTTATCCTCGCTGCAGTTATTAACATCCTATCCACACATGGCCAAATTTGCTTTGCTTCTAGATTTTGTCTGTATTTCTCATAGACAGCGTCTATGGTATTGCGTAATTATAACTGATATCTGAAACATACTTTGATGCCACTTTGAACTTTATCAGTCTAGCTATCATCAACAGATGCAATGAGATCCTTGCTTATATCTTAAAAGTCAAAGATGCCCCCTCTCCCCGTCTGAGAATCATAATGACAGGATTTCAACAAAATTCCAACTACATGTATAACCTTTACCACGCGCCTAGTTTTATCTCTTTGCTGTAGTTAATATGTCAACAATCGCAATTGCAGTTTTCTTTGAAAATGAATCTGCAAAGTTAGATTCCCGAATCAACGCAGCTTTTGTAGTTTAAAGAGTTTTATTTTGCTTGTAAGAGTGAGCAAAATGTGTTTGGCTAACAAAGAAAACCATCATAAATTGAGACAATAATACTAAGCCCAAAAAAGCAGCAGTAGTCATTCCTTTACTGTGGACATTGCCATGAGAGACATTGCCATGAGAGACATTGACAGAGAGAATTAATTTATTTACACCTACATGTGCAATTAACAGTGAGATATAGCGGTGGAATAGTTACTAATAAATTTTATCTGAGAAATGTAACTGTGTATACAACAAACGTATCTGCTCTGGCGTCTGAAAAGTAATTACAAAGGATCTGTTTGAACAAAAAAAATGTCTCACCACAATACAAATTAAGTGAAACTAAGCAAGGTTCCGATAGTGAGCAAATTGTTTGTTGGTAAGATCATAC
>ERZ1740062.1023-NODE-1023-length-12289-cov-3.146068_pt1 | contig 12289 bp, 12 predicted proteins | sample MGYA00581741_ERZ1740062 | MGnify/ENA primary metagenome ERZ1740062 (study PRJEB43018, sample SAMN04849747) | marine metagenome | isolation source: floating plastic debris | place: Pacific Ocean | collected 2008-09-01 | study: EMG produced TPA metagenomics...
CAGCGCGGCGGATGCGCCAAGCAGAATGGCCTGTTTTACAGATCCGCGCACCGCGATGATGTAGGCCGCGATCATCGTCTTGGAATGGCCAGGCTCCAGACCGTGAAGAGCGCCCAAAACCAAAGCCACAGCAAAGAGTAACAGCGGGTTGACGCCGCCGCTTACAATCATCTCACCTATGTTCATTGCCTGGCCTTAGAGATAGCGGGTGATTTCTCGGAACTCGTTCAATTGCGTTTTGCGTGTGGCAGGGTCTTCATCAAGGTCTGCAAGACAATGGTCGATGTGATCGTGAATGAGAGAGGATTAGGCGGCATGAATGGCCTTCTCCACCGCGTGCAATTGCTGCGCCAGATCTAGGCATGGGCGGCCGGTTTCGACCATTTCGATCACCTTGCGCAGGTGGCCCTCTGTGCGCTTCAAACGGTTGGTGACGGCTTTGTGGCTTTCGTGTTTCATCGCGCGGATCATATCCCCCCTGAGGGGATATGCAAGGCGCGCACGTATCTGTGTGGTCAACTCCCACCTATGGCAAAAAATACTCTTTTGAGATCAGCTCATGTTGAACATTCGGCCAACTTCCCCAAAGGTAAGGCTGTTTGGGATGCATAGAATTGAATCAAAGGAAACGGCATGACGCATTCGCCTTGGCGCCACGTAATCAAAACCGCGGCTTTCGTCGCGATGGCTTTGGGAGCCACATCATCATATGCGCAGGAGCAATCAGACCCAGAAGCGCCTCAGGGCCCAGTATGGATTGCCACCTGCAGCAACCAAGCCAATCCGGATGCGCTCACTTGCAGCATGTCACAGACATTGAATGTGGCCAGCTCTGGCCAGCGGTTGCTCGCTGTCACTATTCAGCCTGACGCTGAGACACCAAGCGTGTTGCTGTCGCTGCCTCACGGTTTGAATTTTGCCAATGGTGTCGGGGTCCGCACTGATGATGGGGAGGAAGAACGTTTTGCCTTTACCACGGCGGATGCCACAGGCACCTATGCCCGCGTCCCGCTGACAAGGGATTTTCTTGCCGCCATGCGTGCAGCCAATACCCTTCGTTTGAACGTGGTGGGCGTTGGAGGCCGAGAAGTGAACTTCGAGGTGTCTCTGGCCGGGTTTTCCAAGACTTACGATCTGTTGAGGTAACTCGTTTCGTCCTTGCGCTATCAACCCTTGCGACTGTGGTGGTCCCTCTGCGCAAGCGGCCTTGCTGCTTTATCCTTCGATGGAATTTGACGTATCCAATCGGGTCGTCTTCGCCTAGGTTGTCAACGTCTCAGAGTAAGAGGACCTGTGCGATGTCAGACAAGTATAATCGCGGAATGCAGACAAGGCGCGCCATTTTGGGCGACGCGCATGTCGATCAGGCCGAAGCGACCAAGACGGAATTTGACGCGCCATTCCAGGACTTGATCACAGAGGCAGCTTGGGGAGATGTTTGGTCCAGTGATGCGATCCCACCGCGGGAACGTTCTATGCTGACCCTCGCTTTATTGGCCGGGCTCGGGAATTTTGATGAGATACCGATGCATATTCGTGCGACCGCTCGCACAGGCGCCAGCAAGTCCGATGTTCTGCAGGCTTTTCAGCATGTGGCCATTTACGCCGGTGTGCCGCGGGCAAACCGGGCACTCAAAATCGCCAAGGACACGTATAATGACATGGAGCGTAGCTGAACCGCGTTGACAAAGACCTCGCATATGCCGAAGCCATGCGATTTTACGCCCCGCGACCGCGCATGGCAGCCGCCTGCGCTGACGCTGGAGAATCGTACATCGGTTGCCCGGTCACCTCGGCTTGCCCTGCACCCTCTGCAAAACACGCTGAGTGAGCTAACCGGCCCGGTCTTTCACAATTCGGAAATTGGCGCTCATGATCATGATCTGCTGCGCAATTTCGCCCGCCCTGGCGAGAGCCCAATTGGTGAGCGGATCAATTTGCACGGTCGGGTCAGTGACGAAAATGGCCGGCCCGTCGCTCATAGCTTGGTTGAGCTATGGCAAGCCAATGCCGGTGGGCGATACCGCCATGTCAATGACAGCTATCTCGCGCCGGGTGATCCCAATTTTGGAGGGTGCGGACGAACACTGACAGATGCAGATGGGCGGTACTGTTTTCACACGGTTAAGCCGGGCGCATATCCTTGGCAAAATTGGGCGCCGCATTGGCGACCTGCGCATATCCATTTGTCTGTTTTCGGGGCGGGCATGGCGCAGCGACTGATCACGCAGTGTTATTTTGAAGGCGATCCCTTGATCGCAAAATGCCCCATCGTGAACGCCGTGCCTTGTCAAACTGGCCGGGATCGGTTGGTGGCTTCCCTCGATTTGGAGGCCTCTGGTTCCTTTGATCACATTGCTTATCGATTTGATATCGTGTTGCGCGGTCGCGCCGAGACCCCTTTTGAGAACCGGCCTGAGGGTTCGTAGCGGTGGCGTATTCCGGCGACAAAGAAAAAGAAACACCCTCTCAAACGGCGGGGCCATACGTGCATATTGGCCTGGCTTCGAGCGCGGCGGGATTTGAGATCTATGACAAGACATTTGGCCAGGATATCGCCGGCCCGCATGCCGAAGGGGAGCGCATTCGCGTGCACGGTCAGGTTACGGATGGGGACGGGGCTGCACTCACGGATGTGATGATTGAGCTGTGGCAAGCCAACGCCCAGGGCCGGTATGCGCATCCCGCCGGAGGAGGCCCTGTTGAGCCTGGGTTTCGGGGTTGGGGCCGTGCCATGTCTGACTTTGACACGGGTGAATGGGTGTTTGATACTGTCAAGCCGGGCGCAGTGGATGGGCAAGCGCCACATATTTCATTCTGGCTGGTGGCACGGGGCATCAACATTGGCCTGCACACGCGGATGTATTTTTCCGATGATGCAGCGCTTCATGCGCAGGATCCCATTATGGCCTCCATTGAACCTGCGTTGCGTCGCGCCACTCTCATCGCCACGCGTTCAGATGAAGACACAGTGCCGATCTACCGCTTTGATATCCGGCTTCAAGGTCATGGCGAAACGGTGTTTTTTGACGTTTGAGTGCGTGCCTGGAACTTCACCCTAACTATCGAGCAGCAAGTTCTGACAGCTTTCGCGATGGTGGGTCGCATGGCGCTTAGCCCAAATCGCGCGAGGGGCGTCATGGCCAAAAAAAGCCGTAGTCAACAAGCCGGCATGGGCCATCTTGGCATCAATGCGCAAGGCAAGATGTTGGCGCGGATCCTCAGTTGGGCCAAGCGCGTTAAGGATATCAATGAAGCGCAAGCGTTGGGTTTCAAAATGTTCTGCTGCGGGATCGCTGAGCAACCATGCAAATTCCAATTCGGCGGACATGCGGCCTGCGCAAATTGCCATCCTTTCGGTAAGCGCCAACCTATCTTCTGCTTTGGCCGAAAGGCATGATGCCAAAACGAGTACCGCTGCCAGAGTTTTTATTCTGCTCATGATTTCAGCTTTCCATTCAAAATTTCGCCAATCAAGTGTGCAGTAAGAAAACAATTCAAACTGTGTTCTTTGAACCGATGGTGGGATAGGGCGCTGTTTTACAAGTGCGAAGGCAGGCCATGTAACCGCTTGAGCGATCAAAGATGTCGAAGCTTCTGACGCCCCAATTTTTGACCGCGCTGTGTGAAGTGCTCGCTCTGAGGTGGTTTCGCATGCGCGGCAGAGACGGTCACAGCCGCCTCTTTGATGCGCGAAACTCTATCGGTTCGTCCGGCATTCTGCCGGTGTGCGTAATGTGCTCCCGCAGCACGGTGCGCGCATTTTTGTCGGAAACGTGGCTCTGCCTATTTAGGCGCGCGTTGCCAAATTGCCTATCTTCCCGATGTCGCGATCTCAGCTCTAGAAAAGCTCGATCTCGCCTGCGTTCGATTTGGGCGGTGGCACAGCCGCGGCGTTGTCAAACAGAGACTGATCATTTTCAATAAACTTCAACTTGGCCTGACCGGTTTGCGGCCAAAACCGCACCCGCCTGGCCTGTTTTCCTCCAACACTCTGGCTGGTGCACGGGATGCTTTCATTCTCAAGGAAGGCCAATGCGAATTCCACATTTCGCTGACCAACAGCGCGTTCGTTCCCAATCATATCCGCACCGCCAAAGATCTTTGCCACCATGCGGGCCTTCTTGGCGCCACGCCGCAGCAAATCATTGATCAGTAGCTCCATGGCATGAACGCCATAGCGATTGTTTCCGGCTTGCGCATCGCTGGCATCAGGCAAAAGAAAGTGGTTCATGCCGCCAAGCTTGGCCTGCGGATCATAAAGACAGGTCGCCACACAGGATCCCAGGATCGTCGTCAGCACGGTGTTTTCCGCCCCAGTGGCATACAGGTTGCCCTGCATGATGGGTCGGACGATCGGCTTTACAGCCGAATTCATAGCAGCTGACGCGCTGGGGGTGTGGGGGACATTCATGCGCGGCACCTTTGCAGGATGCGTTTGGCAATGTCAGGCAAGTCAACCTGTTCTTCCACCGCGCCAACAACAGTGGCGGCTTTGGCGATGCCATGAACAACGCATGTCTTTTCGGATTGGCCGATGGTGTGCGCGCCTGCCTCTTTCATTTTCAAAAGGCCCGCTGCGCCATCTTTTCCCATCCCGGTGAGGATGACGCCAAGAACCTTGTTGCCAAGCGCAGCGCAGGATGAAAACAGACGATCGATGGATGGGCAATGGCCCGACACTTTTTCACCCGGAACCAAGACGCATTTAAGGTGTGGTTGGCACCGAAGCTCCATGTGCTTGTGCCCTCCTGGTGCCAGGTAAACATGGCCAGTTTCAAGCGACGTGTCCTGTGTGACGTGTCGTATCTTGGGCGCACATGTCCGATCCAATCGTTCCGCAAAGTTTTGCGTATAGCCTTCCGGCATATGCTGCGTAATGATTGTGGGCGGACAGTTGCTAGGAAACGCCGCAAGGATCTCCGTTAGAGCTTCGACGCCGCCGATCGATGCCCCAATTGCCACAATTTGGCCATTTGGCGTGAAATCTGGCACGGGTGACGGCCGGTAAGGGGGACGGGAGATGCGTTTTTGGATATTCGCTCGGGATGCGGCGCGGACCAATTCGACAAGATCGGCAAACGGAGCCCCTTGCGAAGCGATTGTGGGTTTGGCCACGCACCCGACCGCCCCGCGCGCCAAAGCTTCCACAGTCGCGCTGGCCCTCGCTTGTGTGTGTTGCGACACCATGCTCACCGGCATAGGATGATGTCGCATGATGCGCTCCAAAAATTCGAGCCCACTCATGCCCGGCATCTCGACGTCAAGCGTGACAACATCAACCGGTTTGCTTGAAATCAGGTCGCGCGCTGTTGGGGCATCTTGCGCCTCGCCCACGACTGCTATTTTCGGATCTGTCTCCAAAGCCGCGCGGATCAGTCGACGCATGGTCGATGAATCGTCAACGACCAGCACACGGGTTTGGTCACTCACAGTGGATCACCCGTGTTAAAAGTCATGCCAGCCATCTACATCCTCCGCGTCAGTTGCAAGCGCCGCTGAACCATTGCTGACTGGCGTTTTCCTGCTTTTGAACATGATCTTTTCATTCGTTACGTCGCGCGCTGTAGCTTTGGTCTCTGTTGCTTGCCAATCGGCATCCTGCTCGTCCTCAGCGGCTGTTTTGAACTTTGAAACAAGCCCGACCAACTCCCCGGTTTCCTGGTTGAGAGCGTGGCAAGCGGCCGTTGTCTCTTCGACCATGGCTGCGTTTTGCTGCGTGCCCTTGTCCATCTGATTGACCGCGGCATTGATTTCGGAAATGCCGGTGGATTGCTCATTGGACGAGCTGGCAATTTCGAGCACGAGGTTGTTGATGTCGGTAACCGAGGTCAAAATCTGTTTTAATGCGTCGCCTGCCCTGTTGACGAGTTTCACGCCGCTGTCCACATGCTCAGCAGATGTTGATATGATCCCTTTGATTTCATTGGCCGCTTCTGAAGAACGCTGCGCCAAGGCTCGTACTTCTGAGGCGACGACGGCGAACCCACGACCCGCATCTCCGGCGCGTGCGGCCTCTACTCCGGCATTTAGGGCCAGAAGATTGGTCTGGAACGCGATATCTTCGATTACGCCGATGATTTGCGTGATGTGTTCGGAGGATTTCTCGATCTCGTCCATGGCCGTCACGGCCATTTGGACAACCTCCCCACTGGCTTCCGCGTTGTCCTTGGCGCCAGCGACCACTTCGCTGGCCTGCATGGCGCCTTCGGAGGCGGATTTGACACTCGCCGTCAATTCTTCCAACGCAGCAGCGGTCTCTTCCAGAGTAGCGGCCTGACTTTCTGTGCGATGGGCGAGGTCATCGGCAGCTTGGCTCATTTCCTTTGAATTGCCGCTGATCCCGGCGGCACTTCCGATAACCGATTGGATCAGCTTATTCAGTTGTGCGGTTGCGCGATTGAAATCGACCTTGAGTTGTTCGTATTGCGGCTCGAAAGCCTCATCGATCTGCACGGTCAGATCCCCCTCCGACAGGCTGGTCAGTCCGACACTCAATGCGGAGACAACCTTGGCCTGTTCCGCCGATTGATTTTGTTGCAACGCATCCGCTTGCCGGCGCTGTTCCACCGTTTCGGTGATGTCCGTGGCAATGACCATAATGCGGGTTGGTCGGCCCTCATCGTTGAGGATTGGGCTATAGCTTGAGCGGAACCAAACGATGTGTTTGTCGCGTCCGACATGTTCGAATTTTTCGGTGAGCGAGCCGCCCTTTCGCAGCTCACTCCAAAGCGCTTGGTATGCGCGACTTTGCTGTGCTGCATCCGCAACGAAGCTGTTGTAGTCTTTCCCGACCACCGCGTCGCTGCCGTGCCCCAAAGCGGACAGGAAGTTGTCGTTTGCCGTCAGTATTGTGCCGTCCAAGTCAATTTCGAACACCGCCTGAGACTTTCCAATGGCCTGCAGCTGACTTGATATTTCGGCCTGACGCGTCTTTTCATCTGTGATGTCTGACGCGAATTCCACGACCTTGAAAGGAACCCCGTCATCGTCAACAACCGGGTTGTAGCTGGCCAGCAGCCAGAAATCTTCGCCTGCCTTGTTGACTCGTTTCACCTCGCTCCTGAGCGATTGACCGGCCTGAAGTTTGTGCCAAAGCTCTTTGTAATCGGTGCTCTGGGCATCTTTGGGATCCAGGAACATGGAGTGATGCTTGCCCGTAATTTCTTCCAAACGGTATCCGGTTGTATCGAGGAAGTTTTGATTGGCGTCTTGCACGATCCCGTCGATGGAAAACTCTATCACAGCCTGGCTGTTGCTGACTGCTTCCAGCTTGCTGGCATTGGTCCGCGTGATGCTGACATCGTCCCAGCTGAAAACGTTGCCGAGATGAGTGCCCTCATCATCGAAGATACCTGCAACCTCCACCCCGATACGGCTTTCACCAAAAAGCAGGTCGCGTTTGACCGGGGCTGCATTCGGATTGGCCAGGTCCGCGCGCTTGTCACTCAGCTTTTCCGCAAATGATGTCAGTTTTTGACCAACGACATTCGGATCAAACGCCGGCATTTCCGTGCGGAATATATCTGCTTTTTCAGCGAAAAGAGCCAGGCTCGCATCATTTGTGTAGGACACAACAAAGTCTCGATCGACAATGAACATGGGTGTGTTTGCACGAGCAAATGCTGTGCCTTTGTAGCGGTTTTCTAGCTGCGCTGCGGCCGCGGCCTGCAGGTTGGATTGCACTTCGCTCATGGCGCGGGCGCACTCTCCAATTTCGTCGCCGCGGCGCGTGTCGACGATCTCCTCGCTGTAATCTGCATCACGGATACGCTCCAGAGCACCAACAAAGCGCGCCAGAGGTTGTGCGATTTGACGGCTTTGCCAATACGCGTATCCGCCGCTGGCCAAAAGAATCAAAACGCACAAGGTGCTGACAAAAATCAAAGTGTTCGTACTGCTGCGTGCGGCCTCTGTGGCATAGTTTGCCAGCAGCTCTCCGATGGCGTCTTCAACAGCTTTGAGCTCATCGATGCGCTGTGTCGCGGCCTCAAACCATTGTGGTCCAGTCACGTTGGAAAAGCTTATTGGTGCATCCGCAAAGGCCAACCGCCGCGCTTCGTCCCGCATACTGGCCAAGTTTGCTTCCGAGACGGCGCTGAGCGCGGTTGTGACTTGCGCCCAGCGTGATGCGCCCAAGGAAAACTCTGCTTCGTAAAGAAACGTCTCTTTGTTGGCCCCAAAGGTCACAAAACTGTCGTAAATCTCAGGTGGAAATGCGCCTGATCCAAAGCCGCTGGCCCCTCTTGATCGTTGCTGGCCTGCACTTTCTTTGGCTTGCATCACAGCCGCATACGCGGTCGCAGTTGTTACCAATTCAACACTGGTTCCAGACCCCGCCATTTTGATTGCAACATCTGAGAGCGCCTCGATCAATCCTGTGTAGGCCGCGCCTGTCGTGGCCAAGTTTGCACTCAAATTGTCCACGTCCCGGCGCGTGCGCATGATTTCGTCAAAGCTTCTGTCGAGGTTGCGCGCGGCGTCTGCATCAAAGGATGCGACCATCTCTTTGAGACTTGCGAATGCATTTGTTTTTTCGTCCACATCGGTTCGAGCGCTCTGCATCACTTCCTCAAACGCTTCTCCCCTTGAGCTTAGAAAACCCGCAGATGAGCCACGCTCTACCTGAAGAGCGTGCACCAGATCGCTGATCACGGTCGCGGCATTGGTGCTTTCATAAGTCCTGTTCGCTTCGGCACGCTCTGACGCCAGGTTGACGATGACGTTGCTCGCAAAACCCATCAAAAAAAGAAGAGGAAGCACGACCATGAAGGTCAATCGATGCTTAATTTTCATAACACTCATGCCTTTTGCAACTCGAAGGCTCACAGTGGTCCATGATTCTTCCCAACAAATTGCAAACGCCGGGCTATTTTTTTTGAATGGCCGCACCTGGCCGACCATCGCGAGGCTTCCGCCATAGAGAATTACGCAGATAATTGTGTAAGGGCGAAACGGTCCGCTTTTTTCTTTCAGGATTTTTTTAAGGCTTTTGGATCACATTCAAGGTCGAGCGACTCCTTTAAGACGGGGCTAGACACCGCAGACACAGAGTTTGACCTCACAACGCTAGATCGGTCAGGACAAGAGTTTGAATTTGATAGGACAGGCCATGAATCCGAACGCGACACAGACTGTCATCGCTAGTGCCTGCACGGATACCACCGCATGAAAGTGGAGCCGACCACGCAACGCGGGGCGAGGGAACTTGTAATGACCCACGCCGACTTTGAGACCATCAAATCAATCCTCTACAAAGCAACGGGGATTTCACTGTCGGACAAAAAAGAGCAGCTGGGCTATTCGCGACTGTCCAAGCGTCTTCGAAAGCTAGGTTTGGAGCGATTTGACGAGTATTGTCAGCTCCTCAAAGCGGATCATCGCCAAGACGAATTGGGTTTGGTCATTCAAGCGTTAACAACAAATGTAACACGGTTCTTCCGTGAGCCGCACCATTTTGAGACGCTGCGAAAAGACATATTGCCCACGCTCACGCAAAAGGCACGACGTGGTGATAAAGTGCGTTTGTGGTCTGCGGGCTGTTCGGCGGGGCAGGAGCCTTACACAATCGCGATGGAGGTTTTGGAGTGGCTGCCGGACGCACCCCAGTTAGATGTCAAAATATTAGCAACCGACATTGACAATATCATGATCGAAACAGGCCGGCGCGGTGTATATCGAGACAATCTCGTCCAACACATAAAGCCAGACCTTTTACGCAAGTATTTTAACAGGTTGCCGGACTCTGACGAATGGCAAGTCAGTGCAGCGTTGCGTAAATTAGTTTCCTTTCAACAGCTAAATCTCTTTGATCCATGGCCCATGCGCCGCAAGTATGAGGCTATCTTCTGCCGCAACGTGGTGATCTATTTCGACATTGACGATCAGGTGACACTCTGGAACAAATTCGCGGCGCAGATGGTGCCGCAGGGTTGGTTGATCATTGGTCATTCTGAACGCATCTCGGGCTCTCCTGCCAAGTTTTTTGAACCACATGGCATCACGGCATTTCGGCTCAGCGAAAAATACAGATCTTGATCTGGAAGTCTGAGGATTTGAAAGGCCTTGCGCAACAGTTGGGCGATGCTGCTTGGTCAAGGAGACAGGCATTTTAAGGCCAACTGCCAAGGCGCAGTTCTAGAAGCTTGAAGGCTTTCCAAAATACGCTGTTCTGCCCGCAACCCATGTGGTTTCAACCGATGGTGTGCCCCGATCAGGCCAGTCTAGCAAAACCAGATCTGCCCGCTGACCGAGTGCAATCTGTCCCCGGCCGGCCAAGCCCATCGCGCGGGCCGGGCCAGCCGAAACGAGTGACCATAGCTGCGGCAAGGGTGCCCTCATCTCGTGGTGCAATCGTGTGATAGCGGCCAGCATAGCAGGGTAAAAATAGTCCGACGCCAACGCGTCGCAGAGACCTTCCTCAATCATATCTGCCGCAGCCAGTGAACCGATGTGACTTCCCCCTCGCGTGGCATTCGGCGCGCCGAAAATGATCGGATCTCCATTTTTGCGCGCGGCCAGAGCAGCCTCCATCACCATTGGAAATTCCGCGATGTATGCGCCGTGATTGTGGAAGAATTCGCGTGTCTCTGCACGGGTGTCATCATGGCTCAGCATCGGCGCGCCCGCTTTACGGCCCAAGGCAGCGACCTCAGCGATCTTGCCTGGTACATCGGGACGTTGCGCCCAAACCTGACGCAAAAGCGCCATGTAGGCTTCATGGCTGAGACCTGAGCGTTTGGTTTTGGCTGTTGTGCGAGCTGCCATGCGCGGATCGTCCAGTGACGCGATGGTAAAGTCAGGGCTAAACTCAAACGCGCGATCCTGGATCGGCACATCAAAGCCGCGCATCATCATTGAGGTGTGATCGTTGAAGGCGATGGAAGGCAGGAGCGGGCCCTTGAGCGCCTCCTCGATAACGGCGATGGCGTCAAACGCGAAGGTTTCCCAACGCAATTGCACCCGGTTTTCAGCGGTCAATCGCGGTGCCAGCCGCGTAAAAGCATTGATCAAATCCCGCCCACGGGTCACGTCGCGCAGGCCGGGTTCCCAACTGAGCGTTACGGCGTGGTAAGCCGTTGCGATGCCGTTACTGGTCAACTGGCGGTCCGTGTCGATGACGGCGGTATCAAGCGGAAAGTAAACGCCTGGGCGTGGCATGACCTGGCGTTCGAACGCATCGCCGTGGACGTCGATCATCGCAGGGGCGAGGGTTCGGTTGCGGGCGTCTATAACCTGGCCCTGAACCGGGCCGCCAAGTTCAACGATGCAATCGTCCGATACGGTGACGGTTGTTTCAACGATATCGTCGGCCAGGATGACCCGAGCGCCTTGGAGTGTGAACATCATGGTCCGGGCCTTTGAGTTGATCAGCTTAAGTGTTCGCGTATTAAAGCGCACCTCGAAGGATCACCAGACCGGCCCCGCGCCAGCCCGCTCACCCCATTCTGGCACTGCCATCAATGAAATCTGTGAGGTGCTCCGCCACCAATGCCCCGGCCTCCAGCAGGATCGAGTGTTTCAACTCCGGCAGGATCACGAGTTTGGAGTTTGGCATCGCATCATGAATGCGCTTGTTGAGATGCGGGTTGCAGCCACCGTCATTTTCACCAGTGAGCACCAAGGACGGTGCGCCAACCTCATGAAGCCAAGGGGCCATCTCGGTGCCTGCATAAATCCGAAAGACATTGAGAAAGACATCAGGATCGGTATCAACCACCTGTTTGAGACGGCGATCAACGATGTCGCGGTGGGCGTCAATAAAGGCGTCGGTGTACCAACGATCGATTAGCGTCTCAAGGACGTTGGACACGCCTTTGTCCTCCATCGCCTTGACCACGGCCCAAACCTTTTCACTGTCCTCTTTGGTGCGGAATGCCGCCGTTGACAGCAGCCCGAGCGACAGCACGCGATCAGGATAAAGCCGCGCGTAGGCCGGGCCGATCATGCCGCCGAGCGAGTGCCCGGCAATATGGGCGCTGTCCACATCTACACGCCTGCGCAGCTGCTCAAGATCGGCGACAAGCTCTTCCAGCCCAAAGGGCACGCCAGGGCAGGGAGACGCGCCGTGGCCGCGCAGATCATAGGTGATGACCTGAAAATGCGCGGTGAGTTTTGGCATGAGAAAGCGCCAAGTGTCACGCGCCGCACCAATCCCGTGCACGAGGATGAGCGGCGGGCCATGTCCTTCGATTGAAAAGGCGCAATCAACGGCAACTGGCATGGCACGTGACCTTCATTCTGCGGCAACCGAGCCTGACGGCTTGGAAAAATGCGGCATAATCTCCTC
>ERZ1740062.1024-NODE-1024-length-12277-cov-4.101375_pt1 | contig 12277 bp, 11 predicted proteins | sample MGYA00581741_ERZ1740062 | MGnify/ENA primary metagenome ERZ1740062 (study PRJEB43018, sample SAMN04849747) | marine metagenome | isolation source: floating plastic debris | place: Pacific Ocean | collected 2008-09-01 | study: EMG produced TPA metagenomics...
TTATATGGATTTCGATACCGAGATTATGGTGCGGATGTATTGGCGCGGAACGCCGGTCCGGATGCTGCCGATCCATGTGACTTATCCGAAAGACAATATCTCCAATTTTCGTCTTGGGACGGATAACTGGCTAATCACCAAAATGCATACGCGGCTTGTGTTCGGGATGCTCACACGCGTGCCCGAGATTTTGCGCAACCGGCGTGGAGATACTGGAAGTCCGCGCCATTGGGGGAGTATGAGCGAACGCGGGGCGCCGCTTGGTCTGAAAATACTCTTCTCGCTCTACCGTATTGCCGGACGTCGGTTTTGCTGGTATGCGATGCAGCCGGTACTTCTGTATTTTTTCTTGACTGGCCGAGAGCAGCGGAATGCGTCTCGCGTCTACTGGCGTCACCTTTATGCCGCGCGGGGGGAGACGCGGGAGCCGAGCCTGCTGCAACTTTGGCAGCATTATTGTTCCTTCGGGGCAATGGCGCTCGATAAGCTGGCAGCCTGGATCGGGCATATCCGTATCACCGATATCATTGAAGAGAGCCTCGGCGAGTTGGACAGATTGGCGGGAAAGAAACCTGGTATCTTGGTAGTAACGTCGCATCTTGGAAATGTGGATATTCTTCGCGCTGTTGGCGCAGCGCGAGGCATAGATAATATCACAGTATTCGCCCATACGCGCAACGCCGTCCGTTTTAACCAGATTCTGAGTGAAGCCAATCCGGCGGCGACGGTCGATATCATGGAGGTACAGGACATAGGCCCTGCGACACTGATTGAACTGGAAGAGAAGCTGGCGGCGGGCAACTGGATTGTGATCGCAGGTGACCGAATCCCACTGGAGGGCGGCAAACGCATCCGCGATCTTGATTTCCTGGATGCCCCGGCCCCTTTTTCGGAAGGCACGTGGATTATTGCGGCATTGCTTGGCTGTCCGGTCTATACGCTTCACTGCCTTCGCGAGGGGGAGAAATATCGCATCCAGTTTGAAAAAATTACCGATCATGTTGTCCGGGGGCGTGCACCGAGTGATGGCCTAGAGGCGCCGATGACGGAATACGCGCGGATTTTGCAGGAAAATTGCCTAAAATATCCGGAACAATGGTACAATTTTTATGATTTCTGGGCCGGCCCGAAACAGCAGACTCTACCGGATAAAAATCTCAAGGAAACAAAATGATATCGGCGGATATTACTCTGAAATGTCAATTCTATGATCTCGACCCGATGGGGATCGTCTGGCATGGCAATTACGCCCGCTTCTTTGAGCAGGCTCGCTGCGCTCTTCTGGATAAGATGGACTATAATTATGAGCAGATGAGCGAGAGTGGCTTCGCCTGGCCAATCGTTGATATGCGCATCAAGTATATTCGATCGATCCGTTTTGGTCAGGAAGTGCGTGTAACCGCCGACCTTGCTGAATATGAAAACCGCCTCAAAATCAATTACCAGATCACGGATGTTGGCACCGGTGAGCGGCTGACCCGGGGATTTACAATTCAGGTGGCGATTGATAAGAAGTCCGAGGAAATGTTGTTTCAGTCGCCGCCCATTCTGTATCAAAAAGTTGAAGCTCTGTTGTGCTAAAAACGATTCACCTGTTCATGTGTGCCATGATTATTGTGGCCACGTTCCCGGCCCAGTCGGCTCCACTGATCCTGGGCGAGGGGGAAGCGGTGATGGGCCGGTTTGTTCAGGCACGGTATTTACGCGACTTCGATAAGCCGATTCTATCAGAAGGGGAGTTTTTCCTGCTACCGAAATCAGCATTGATCTGGCTGACAGAAATTCCTTTTTTTAGCCGCATGATCATCGTTGAGGAAGGGCTCAGTCAAGGGCTGAAAGGCGCGGAGGTGACGCGCCTCAGTTTCAAGCAGTTTCCGGGGTTTAAATTACTGCGCGATACACTTGAAAACAGCTTGAGTGGAAACTGGGCGCCGCTTGAGGAAATGGCAGAAGCAGAGCTTCTCCCCGTGGATGGGAAATATACGCTGCGCTTTTCCCCGAAAACCAACGGCCTGACACTTCCTTTCGCCTATCTCAATTTCGAGATTGGCGACTTTCTGGAAACGGTTGAGATTGTAAAGAGCAATGGCGACCGCGATGTAATTACCTTTTCAGATCAACAAGTGGCGCCCGTGGCGGAAGTCAGCGCGGCGGTTGAAAACAGTAAGGAAAAACAGCCGTGAACCGCGCCGGCTTAATGCTCTATCTTGCCTTGCTGTGCAGCGCTGCGGCGATAATCGGCTGGCGGCTGCAGGATGGCCTTCCACTCGATACCAATATCGTCGCAATGCTCCCCCAGTCGGAAGAGGCGGAGTGGGTCGACCGGGCCGAAGCGGCGGAAAGATCTCAAGGCTCTAACCAGTTGATCGTCCTTGTCGGTCATCCCGACTTTGAAACCGCGCGGACTGCGGCGCTCGATCTTGGCAAGACGCTTGAAGAAAACAGTATTGTCAGTTTGACGCAGGATCAGCCGGAACGGTCTACTTTGGTAAGTCTCAGTGAGCTCCTTTTCCCGCATCGTACGGGATTGCTTGGGGAAGGGGATCGGCGTCTCCTATCCGCCGGGCAAGAGCAAGTACTCGTTGATCGGGCGCTGGTCCAGATATTATCCCCACTTTCCCTCGCGGATGCAGAGTTGATCCGTCGTGATCCCTTTTTACTGTTACCCAATTATATCGCAGCTAGTACAGAAAACAGCTCCAAACTCTTGAGCCGCGCCAATGTTCTCGCGGTTGAAGACAAAGGAAAATGGTTCGTTCTGGTTCGGGGGAAGCTCTCTGGAAATCCGTTTGATAAGGGATTTCAGTCCCGTGCGCGTAAGATTTTCAATGAGGTGGAAGACAAGCTCGAAAAGCGCCACGGCGATATCCAGATATTGAAAACCGGCGCTGTTTTCTATGGGGAGCATGCCTATCGGCAGGCCGAAGATGAGGCCGGATTTATCGGCATGATCTCTTTACTCGGCATCGTTATTCTGAATTTCCTCGTCTTTCGGAGCTTTCAACCTCTCGCGCTCAGCCTTCTGGCGATCGCGTCGGGTATCGCGGGGGGGCTGGCGGTCACGCTTCTTTTCTTCGGGACTTTGCAGCTTCTGGCGTTGGTATTTGGCGCGGGACTGATTGGTATTTCCGTGGATTATGCGTTTCACTATTTCTGTGAACGGTTCAATCAGGCGTCATCTGTGCCGGCGGCGCGGGCGCGTGCCATCCGCTCCGGCCTGACGCTGGGTCTGGTGAGTTCGGTTCTCGGCTTTATCACTCTCGCACTTACGCCCTTTCCGGGCCTTCAGCAGATCGCCCTGTTTTCCGCGTCCGGCCTGACACTGGCCTATTTAACTGTGCTATATGTTTTCCCCTATCTTGATCGCGCGGCTCCTTTTCGCCATGGCGAGAAATATCTCAATTTCTCGATGGTGCTTCATGATTTCTGGTGGCGGGACGAGACCCGGAAATGGCGATGGTTGTTTGTGGCACTTCTGTTGGCGGCGGGGGTGCTCGGCGCGATGCGGATAACGGTGGATGACGATGTCCGCCGGTTGCAATCCCTACCACAGGATCTTCAGGCAGAAGAGCAGGCGATCCGTCATCTTGCCGGGATTGAGAATCAGACCCATCGGTTCTTTGTGCGCGGTTCCAACCCAGAAGAGGTTTTGCAGGCCGAAGAAGCGCTTGCTCTGGATCTGGAGGCATTGCGGGCGAGCGGCATTATCGGGAGCTACCGGATGATTTCCCAGTTCGTGCCCTCAAAGGCGCGTCAGCATGAAAATCAGGCGCTGGTTGATGATGTGTTGATGCCGCGCCTTGCCGAGCATATGGAAACCATCGGGCTTTCTCGTTTATCTCCCTATCAACAGGGCGATGGTGTCCTGACCATTGATCAGTTTACGGACGCCAGCTTGCCGGGGCTATTTTCTCACTTACGTGTTTATAAAACGCCTGGAATTGTGGTGCATGCGGTATCGCTTTCCGGGGTGAAGGATACGCCGCCGCTCGTAAAGCTTGCTGAGAAATCCGAGAATGTCGCCCTGATCAGTCAGGCGGACAGTCTCAGCAAGACGTTCGGCGCATATCGCGTCAGGGCGCTCATCATGCTCGCGGTTGCCTATGCTGTTGTCTGGATGTTTCTGTCACTACGCTATGGCTTTATCGGCGCGCTCAAGGTCATGATCCCGTCCATGGGTGCGGTGGTCCTCGCCCCATGCCTGATTGCTCTGATGGGGGAACCCTTTACTTTCTTCAACGCCATGTCCCTCATGCTGATCTTCGCTATCGGGTTGGATTACGCGCTCTTTAATCGTGAGGCGTCTGGAAAGCGGCAACGCCGTGCCATGCTGGCAAACGGCTTGTCGACTATTTCGACCTTGCTGGCGTTCGGGCTTCTGGCATTAAGCGATACCTTTGCCATTCATGCCTTCGGGATCACGATCCTCGTTGGCATTACGCTGGCCTATATTCTGGCGCCACGCGCCGCCGATCTTGAAAACCCAATGACGGAGCCTTTGTAATATGGCAGTCAGTTCCGATCATTTCGACGTTATCGTTATCGGCGCGGGGCCGGCGGGAGCGCTTGCTGCCATACGCCTTGCACAGGAAGGGCTTAACGTCGCCATATTGGAGAAAAGCAGCTTTCCCCGTTTTGTCATAGGTGAGAGCTTATTACCGCAGTCCATGGCGTTTATGGAGAAGGCAGGCTTGCTACCACGACTGGCGGCCGCTGGGTTTCAATATAAGGACGGCGCTAATTTTTCCAACGACAGGCAGTTCAGCTCGATCAAGTTCTCCGAGAAATTCGGCGAAGGACCGGCGAGCACTTATCAGGTGGAACGGGGTAAATTTGATTCACTCCTGGCTGACGCCGCCGCTGAGGCGGGGGCCGACCTTCGTTTTCAGCAGGATGTGACGGCTGTCGAATTTAATGAGGTTTGTGCCATCATCGCCGGGGAGGGGCCGGAGGGCGCCTTTCGCCATACAACGCGTTTTCTTGTGGATGCAAGTGGATATGGCAGGGTGCTGCCACGTTTGATGAAACTGGATGCCCCGTCGGATTTTCCGGCGCGTCATGCGCTTTTCACTCATGTCGAAGATCAACTCGCAGGACGTGATTTCGATCGCAACAAAATCCTGATTTCGGTCCATCCACGTTGCCGGGACATCTGGTTCTGGTTAATCCCGTTTGCGAGCGGAAAATCCTCTGTGGGGGCTGTTGTGCCGCCGGAGGAACTCAAGAAATACCCGGGGAGCCCTTCGGAAAAACTCTGGGCGATTATAAACGAGACGACGGAGCTAAAAGACCTTCTAAGGGATGCCCGGGAACTGCGACCTGTCGGGGAGATGTCGGGATACTCGACGAAGGTTTCCCGTCTTGCAGGACCACAGTTTGCCCTTCTTGGCAATGCTGGGGAATTTCTCGATCCGGTATTTTCCTCAGGCGTAACTGTCGCTCTCAAATCGGCGGACCTGCTGATTGAACCTTTGATGCGCCAGCTAAAGGGGGATAATGTCGATTGGGAGGCGGACTTTGCTAAGCCCCTTCAAGTTGGGGTGGATTGCTTCCGCACCTTTGTGGAGGCATGGTATAGCGGCGAGCTGCAGGATATTATTTTCAATCCACCAAGCGATGATAACCCGATCAAGCAGATGATTGTTTCGGTTCTGGCTGGCTATGCTTGGGATGAGAGGAATCCTTTTGTATTACAGGGGCCGCGATATCTGGACATGGTGGCACAGCAATGCGCGTAAAATTTATTCTTCTACTCATCCTGATCGGGGTTTCCGCTTGTGCAACCGGATCGGAACACGCGGCGGACTTCGCGCCCTGGCATCTACCGGGGGAACAGCCGCGAGAAGTTGTCCAGATTTTGAATGGTCGCTATAGCGACAATTTGTTCTCCTTACAGGTTCGAATGAGCCTGACGGAAGACAAAATGCAAATTGCTGGATTGGATTCTCTTGGCCGGCGTGCATTCGATATTCTTTGGGATGAGAATGGTGTCCGGACCGGCAAAGCGGACTGGGTGTCCGATGACCTTGATGCCATCGATATCCTGAAAGTTATTGTCGCAGCCTACTGGCCGGAGAATGATCCGGTGCAGGCGCGGGTGGCGGATCGCGCAGAGCAGCTGGAAATCACATATCAGAGCGGCCGCGAGAATGCCTGGAATGAAACCGTGCAAATTCGCGATCCTGCAGCGGATTATGAGTTGACCATTGTTTCCTATGAGCTGGCCGAATGACGGAACGCTATTATCTCAACGCTCTCGGTATGATCAACGCGCTTGGTGCTGGCAAGGCTGAGGTTGGTGCGGGATTGTTCGCGGGCGACACTTCGGGAATGCAATCGCAGGAAGGTTTCCTTTTTGAACAGAAGGTGATGACAGGCGCAGTCTCGCAAGGCTTACCGGACATCACGGGGAAGCTAGCCAGCTATGACAGCCGCAATAATCGGATGCTGCTGGCCGCGATGCAGGAGATAGAAACGGAAATCCGTGCAGCCATTGATACATACGGACCGGATCGGGTCGCTGTCATTCTTGGCACCAGCACTTCCGGCATAAGTGATAACGAACCCGGTATTGCTGAGAAAGTACAGAGCGGAAGTTTCCCTGATGGATTTGATTACCATCGTCAGGACAATGCCTCTCTCGCCTTATTCACGCGCTCCTACTTCGGTCTGACGGGGCTTGCCATGACAATTTCCACGGCCTGTACGTCCAGTGCCAAGACGCTTGCCTCGGCTCGGCGGATGATGGCGGCGGGTCTGTGCGATGCGGCGATTGTGGGCGGAGCGGATACACTTTGCCGCTTGACGATGAACGGCTTTGCTTCCCTCGACTTGCTTTCGCCGGAGCTTTGCAATCCGTTCAGCCAAAATCGCAATGGTATTAATATCGGAGAGGGCGCTGCCATATTCCTTATGAGCAGGGAACCATCGCCTGTCCGCCTCGTCGGAATCGGGGAGACCTCCGATGCCTATCATATGAGTACGCCGGATCCGGAAGGGCTGGGCGCTGTCAGTGCTATGCGGCAAGCCCTCGATCAAAGCGGCTTCACGCCGGAGGATATTGCCTATCTCAATCTTCATGGTACGGCGACGGAGCTCAACGACAGTGTTGAGGCAAAAGCGGTGTATGATCTGCTAGGTGCAGTGCCATGCAGTTCAACAAAGCCGCTGACCGGCCATACGCTCGGCGCGGCAGGAAGTACGGAACTCGGCTTTCTATGGCTCGCGTTGCAGTCAGAATCTGGAATGCTGCCACCGCATATATGGGATGAGGCGGTGGATCCAGAACTACCTCTGTTAAACCTCGTACCCACAGGAATGGCCGCGCCCGATGCACGGGCGATGATGACAAATTCCTTTGCTTTCGGCGGGAACAATATTAGCGTCATCCTTAGTAAAGAGATGGAATGATGCAAGCCTGCCATTACGACATAAAGGAAATTCTCTATCATGCGCCGCCGATGATTCTGATCGACGGGGTGGAAGCCTATGATGACAACATGGTTGCGTCCGTTGTGGAGATTACGGCGGATAGCCCGTTTCTGGAGGATGGCTCCGTACCCGCCTATGTCGGGATCGAGTATATGGCGCAGTCCATCGCCGCCTACAGCGGAATCAAGGCGCGCAATGCAGGCCAAGGCGTAAAGATCGGCTATCTTGTCAGTACCCGGAGCATGACCCTGAACTGTCCCGTTTTTTCGATAGGAGACAGGCTGAGTGTAAAAGTTGAGCTGGTTTATGACGAAACGCCTATGGCAGTTTTTGACGGAGCGATCTACCGGACGGAAGAGCTTGTCGCTAAAGCCCGGCGTAATGTATATCAACCCTAAAAAATTCGCGTGAGAATGAATGCAAAATAGAATTCTAGTTACAGGGGCGAGCGGTGGGATCGGCCGGGCAGTTGCGCTCCGGCTCGCACAGGATGGCTTTGAGATTGTCGCTCATTGTGGCCGCAATCGCGACGCCGGGTTGGGAACAGTCGAGTTGATTGAGGCAGCAGGCGGACAGGCTCGTCTTGTCCAATTCGATATTGCCGATCGTGATCAGTGCCGGGATATCCTGGAGGCGGATGTCGAAGAGTTCGACGCTTTTTACGGCGCGGTTCTAAACGCGGGGATTACGCGCGATACTGCTTTTCCGGCCATGACCGATGATGACTGGGATGCTGTTATTCACACCAACCTTGATGGATTCTATAATGTGTTAAAGCCCATTACCATGCCGATGGTATCAGCCCGAAAGGGCGGGCGGATCGTGGTTATGTCTTCGGTTTCAGGGGAGATGGGTAATCGCGGGCAGGTGAATTACAGCGCGTCGAAATCTGGTCTGATCGGGGCGGCGAAATCGCTCGCGCTGGAACTTGCAAAACGGAAAATCACGGTCAACTGCGTGGCGCCGGGCCTGATTGAATCGGCGATGACGGAAAATCTGCCACTTGATGAAATTATGAAAATGATCCCGCTCCGCCGTCTCGGCGATGTGGATGAGGTGGCGGCCACGGTCTCGTTTCTATGTTCCGATGGTGCCGCCTATATCACGCGGCAGGTGATCTCGGTAAACGGAGGGATGGCGTAATGCAGCGCGTAGTTGTCACAGGTATGGGCGGCGTAACCTCCCTTGGGGAAGAGTGGAATAACATTTCAGCAAAAATGCGCGCGGGCGAAACCGGTATTCAGCGCATGGAAAGCTGGGATTTTTATGATGGCCTCAATACCCGCCTTGCCGGGCCGGTGGAAGGTTTTAATATTGACAAACGATATTCGAGAAAGGCGCTCCGTAGTATGGGGCCCGTCTCGAAAATGGCGGTCTACGCGACCGAACGGGCGCTGGAGATGGCAGGCCTTCTGGAAGATCCGGTTGTCAAATCCGGGAAGATGGGGGTGGCCTATGGCTCCTCCTTCGGAAGTACGAAGCCGGTCATCGCCTTTACAGATTTGATTAGGGACGGTCATTCCCGCGATCTGACCGCCACTAGCTATGTCAAGATGATGAGCCATACGACAGCGGTCAATATTGGCGTATTCTTTGGTCTTGCGGGGCGTGTGATCCCGACATCAAGTGCCTGTACCTCCGGTAGTCAGGGCATCGGCTACGCCTATGAGGCGATTAAATACGGAATGCAGGACCTGATGGTCGCTGGCGGGGCGGAGGAACTTTGCCCCACCATGGCGGCGGTTTTTGATACGCTCTACGCCACCAGTATCAAGAACGATACACCGCATTTGTCGCCGCGCCCGTTCGATAAGGATCGGGATGGTCTCGTGATCGGGGAGGGGGCGGCAACGCTAGTTCTGGAATCCTATGATCATGCCGTGGCGCGCGGTGCTCCGATACTGGCTGAAATCGTGGGCTTTTCTACCAATTCAGACGGCCGCCATATCACCAACCCCACTCAGGCAACAATGGAAGTTGCCATGCAAGGCGCGCTTGATAATGCGGGGCTGACCGCATCAGATATCGACTTTATCAGTGGGCATGGCACCGCGACAGAGCAGGGGGATATCGCCGAATCTCATGCAACCAATAAGGTGATGGGAGCAGACATCCCAATCCATTCACTCAAAAGCTATTTTGGGCATAGCCTGGGTGCTTGTGGTGCAATTGAGGCCTGGCTCGGCATTGAAATGATGCGGGAGGGTTGGTTCGCCCCGACAGTTAATCTCGATACGGTTGATGACGCCTGCGCGGAGATTGATTATGTCACTGGAGAGGGGCGGAACGTTGCCGTCCGTCACCTGATGAGCAATAACTTTGCCTTTGGCGGCATTAACAGCTCGCTCATTTTTCGGAACGCTGCCGAAAACGGGATCTAGTTAATCGGGTTGGGGTCGAGGGAGATACCCGGTAGGGCGCCATTCACCGTATTGAAAATAAACTCAGGCGGATCGACGAAGCTGAGTCCCACAACATGGCCGTTTTGCCAGACGAGATTGCAGTTGAACGCCCCGAAACGCGGGACTTCCAGAATAACGTCGCTGGTTGGGCGGAAATCCTGCTTCGTCTGGAAACGCGCGCCGCTAACCGACATGTCGCGCACCACGCCCGGTACGGTTTGTTCGTTGCCCATCAAGCGGGCCCCCCAAAGCAAAGACAGCTTGCCATTCCACATGACCGTCTTGCGTTTATACTTCCGCTTGTCTAACCCGGAAGCGTCTGCGTCATTCTGTTCCGAAATCGTCCTACCCAATCCGACTGTTGCTTGTTCGACTACTATAAACGAGAAGCAAGTAAATCGAAAAGATATTAATATGGAATGAACAGATACCCTTAACAAAAGGTGAAATATAGCCGCCTATAAGGGAAGCTTCATATACTCAGTTTGTGTCAAAGGATTCGTTGCGGGCCTCAACGCGTCTTCTGCGTTGGCCGCGCGATCTAGTCCAGAATTACCATCACCTGACGGCCGGAGACGTCATATTCACCTTTGACGAATTCCTTGCTTTCATCGAACCAGAGTTTCGCTTCCCAATCGCCGGTGAAGGTGAATTTTTCAGTCTTGATATCTTTACCGTTGATCTCGACCGTTTCGTTCGCCTTGGCGATCTTGACGTTCAAAAGATCGAAATCGACGATGTTGAAAAGAAGGGTATTATCGGTAATGCTGTAATGCCAGGGAGAGGTTGGGAAGGCTTTCAGCGGCAGGGTTAGGTCTTTGCCGTTATAGGTGGCGCTATAATCCGTGTCGCCGCGACTTAGGGAGATTTCATGGGCTGTGCCGTTATCGTCGGTTTTGCCGTCCATTTTCTGAAGTTCTCCGCTTGACCAGGTTTCCTTCAGATTCTGGTTAAATCCATAGACCTCCATGCCCAGGAATGAGACCGAGGCGTTGGCGCGCATTTCCTCAATCTCACCTTTTTCATTGCGTATCGTCGTCAGATGCACTTGGCCAATCTTGTCATCTTTAAGATAAACGGAGGCAAATTGGTTTTTTTGAACCTTCTCGGCGAGCGCTGCACCGGGCGACAAGGCAATCAAAACCAACAGCATCAATACAGCGCGCAACATTATCCTTCTCCTTAAATGACAACGGTATTATACAGCCCGGTGGGGATATTTCCCAAAGAATCGTTGAATATTATTATCCATGTACCAAGGGTTTCATTTTCTATTTGGTCGGATAACGAAAATACACTTCTTTTCGCCCTTTTCGGAGCCTTTTATCGGGTCGCGACCTAGACTCTGTGAAGGGGGAACATTAGGTTACAGATAACATATTAAGATGCAAAGAACGAGCTTTGACCCATGCCCGGGGCGCATTTCCCGGCTTTTTCTGAGATTATTGAGCCTTGCAGTCTAACTCTCATAAAAATCTATGCTTGCTGTTCCTGATGGCGCTGGCATTGCTCGTGCTGGCTGCGACACCTTTGCACGCCGCGGAGACGGTGCCTGCCGCAGAGACAGCGGAAGTGGATTTAGACTATGATGTCAAAATAAACGGCGCACCGACAGATCCTGTTCTGGAGTTGATAGAGCAATCCTCCCGTCTTGAGCAACTTTCTGACAAACTCCCCTCCAGTCATGCAGCTTTACGCCGCCGGGCTGAAACCGACGTTGAGGGGTTTAAAAAGGTTCTCCGCTCTGAGGGGTATTACGCCAATGAGGTAGAGCTGAAGATTGATAACAAGCAGCAACCCATCGCCATCACCTTTGATATCACGCCGGGCCCGCTTTTTCGGATCACGAAGTTTGATATTCATTTCTCAGAAGGAAAAGATATCCCCGCCGCACCGACGCTATCTGAACTCGATATCGAGATTGGAATGCCAGCTCGGTCGGAGCCCGTCGTCAACGCAGGAACCCAGATAGTCGTCGATCTTGCCAATCGCGGGTTTCCCGATGCGACTGTTGCGACGCAGGATGCTATCGTCGATTTTGCGACTGACGGTATGGAGGTGACGCTGACCATTGATGCCGGGCCTCGTCTCTATATGGGAGAGCTTAGGCTGGAGGGGCTGGAAGAAGTCGAGGAGGACTATATCCGGCGTCTTGCCGAATGGCAGCCGGGCAAGCTCTACGATACGCGCATTCTTGATAACCTGAGGCGGCGCTATCTGCGGAGCGGTCTTTTTGATAGCGTCCGTTTGAAGTCTCGGGAGACGGACCAGCCGGATAGCACCGTTCCGATTACCCTCGTTTTCGTAGAGCGGGACCGGCGGTCTGTCGGTGTTGGTGCGAGCTTCTCGACCAGTGAAGGCTTAGGCACGCAGTATTACTGGGAGAATCGTAATTATTTCGGGGAGGGGGAGAAACTCCGGGCGGATCTGACGATCGCGGAAAT
>ERZ1740062.1025-NODE-1025-length-12265-cov-4.315315_pt1 | contig 12265 bp, 7 predicted proteins | sample MGYA00581741_ERZ1740062 | MGnify/ENA primary metagenome ERZ1740062 (study PRJEB43018, sample SAMN04849747) | marine metagenome | isolation source: floating plastic debris | place: Pacific Ocean | collected 2008-09-01 | study: EMG produced TPA metagenomics...
AATCCACCAGGCATGGTGGTCTGGGTGTACACCATTATTGGCTTGATAGGCGGGCATCAGCTGCTTGAAATTTTTACCACCGTCTTCAGATACGTTGACGTAGGTAAAAATGGAATACACACGATTCTCGTTTTGAGGGTCAACATAAATGTCCGAATAATAAAAAGGACGATTGCCAATATCGTTTTTGTCATTGACTTTTTTCCATTTGAAGCCGCCATCATCTGAGCGATACAAAGCGTTTTTCTTTGCTTCCACTAAGGCATACACCACGTTAGGCTTGTTTTTGGCAATGGCCATACCGATTCGACCCAATTCACCTTTAGGCAAACCATCTTCGTCGCTTAACTTTTTCCAATTTTCACCACCATCCATGGTGATGAAGAGTCCGCTGCCTTCCCCTCCGGATTTGAAGAACCAAGGGTCTCTTTTATGTTGCCACATGGCTGCTATCAACTTGTTGGGGTTGCTAGGGTCGATAACCAAGTCGGCGATTCCACTAGTATTGTTGGTGGATAGGATTTTTTTCCAGGTTTTACCGCCATCTTCAGTTTTGTAAACGCCTCTTTCTGGATGGACACCCCATGGCGAGCCAATGGCACCCACATAAACCACATCAGGATTTGTTGGGTCGATTACAATTCGGTGGATGTGCCTGGTTTTTTCAAGCCCCATCGCGGTCCAAGTTTTTCCCCCGTCGATGGATTTAAATACACCGTAGCCACCATTAAGGCTGTTTCTTGGATTTCCTTCTCCGGTTCCGACCCAGATTACAGAAGGGTTTGACTGCTGGATTTTAACCGCACCGATGGATGCGGTAACCTCCTTTTCGAAAAGTGGCTCCCATTTGATACCACCAGAAGTAGATTTCCAAAGCCCACCTGAAGCGGTGCCCACATATAGGATATCAGGATTGGACAAGACCACATCAATTGATGTCACACGGCCACTCATTCCAGCAGGCCCAATGTTACGAGGTTTCATGTCTTGTACCAAGTCCATGGTGAATTCCTGAGCATTGAGCATTAGACTTAGGAATACGAAAAACGGAAGTAAGATTTTTTTCATTCTCTGATTTTGAGTTACATTTTTAAGTTAGTTATGTCCAATTTGGCATCCACAGCCAGGATGCATGAAGCTATGCGCTTCTTCATGCCATGGAAAAGCTACGTTGTATTTATTGTTTTCCCACCAAAATTCGGTTCTTTCTTTGGTTTGGTTGCCAATTTCGTTTAGAGTAGCGGCATCAAACAAACGCCCGTTGACCATGGTGTAGGTGACAGTTTCCGTGTTTCGTATATTGTCCAGTGGATTTTTGTCGAGCACAATTAAATCCGCAAGTTTACCCACCTCCAAAGAACCAATGTCTTTGGCAGCGCCAATATAAGTTGCGGGGTTTATCGTCGCTGCTTTCAATGCATCCATGTTGGTTAGACCACCTTGGTGCAACATCCAAAGTTCCCAGTGCGCACCAAGGCCTTGTAGCTGCCCATGGGCTCCCAGATTGAGTAGGACTCCTTCGTTGTGCAATCTTGTCGCTGTTTTGGAGACGAGAATATGTCCATTTTCATACTCTTCATCCGGAATCATGGTACGATACCTTGACCGAGCATCCACAATAGCACGAGGGGTGAAATTCAGAAGACGTTTGTTTTTCCAAACCTTGTCTTTTTGGTAGAAGTAGTACTCGCCATTTACCCCACCATAATTTACAATAAGGGTAGGGGTGTACCCGGTATTGCTGGTCTTCCAAAGTTCTACCACGTCCTTATAAACCGGAGCAACTGGAATGTTGTGTTCCACCCCGGTATGACCGTCCATAATCATGGTCATATTGTGATAAAAGGTTGAACCTCCTTCGGGTACAACATTGATGCCCAATTCTCGAGCAGCTTGCATAACTTGTTGTCTTTGGTCACGTCTGGGTTGGTTGTAGCTTTTCACGGATTTTGCACCAAAGGCTTTGGTCCTTCGAATGGCGGAGCGGGCATCCTCCAAATTATTGATAACGGCTTTGAAGTCTCCATCGGCACCATATAATATGATACCTGTGGAATAGATTCTAGGTCCGACCATTTCACCGCTTTGGACCAATTCTGACATTGCAAAAATGGATTCGGTATTGGCAGAAGGGTCGTGAACGGTCGTCACACCAAAAGCTAAATTGGCGTATAGTTGCCAATGTTTTTGGGTGGTTAAACCAAACCGGAAGCCCCCAATATGGGCATGGGCATCTACAATACCTGGCATAATGGTTTTGCCTTGGACATCAACTACTTTGGCCCCTTTCGGAATTGACACCTCATTTGCATCGCCCATCGCCTCTATGCGGTTACCATTTACGACAAGCGTAGCATTTTCAAGAACTTTATCCTCATCCATGGTAATGATTCGTGCATTGGTAAATGCAATTTTACCTTCCGGGACATAGGTTTTATGAACTAGCTTTAGGTTCAAGCCTACACTATCGGGTTTTGCTACTTTTTCTGGAGAACCAGGCAAGAAGGTAAACCGGTCCTTTATTTTGTTGGAGAAATAGTCTGCCCCTAACGTCCAAAAAACAGTCTTACTGTCTTTGGACCAGTGCAAGTTGATACCTGCATCTTTCGCAAGTTGCGATACGGGGACTGATTTGCTTTTGTTGTCCAAATCAATGGTTTGTCCGTTTAAAACGAGCGGAGCTAAATATGCTTTATGCAGGGTGGTAAAAGCGACCCATTTATTGTTTGGGCTTGGCACCAAACGATTCGCGTATTTGGATTTGAGGTGGGTTTGTTTGTCTTTTCCATTTAAATCGACTGACTTTAGTTCTTTGGTCAATCTCCCAAAATAGTTTCCACCGGTTTGATAGAACACACGAGTCCCTTCCGTATTGAAGAGGGGGTATTCACCTTCTGGTGAAATGTGTTTGATATCAGACCCGTCACTTTTCATAGTGTAGAGTCCCGTCTTTTTGGAGAAGCTTCTACCCTGGTCATTATTACCGGGTTCCTTTCGATAAACAATCGATTTCGCATCAGGACTAAAAGCGGGGGTGCGGTAAATCCCTTTGGTTTCCGAAAGGGTGGTGGTTTTTCCGCTTTTCAAGTCCAACACCTTAATTGAACCAAGCTCCATGTCATCCCAAATCACATAAACAATTTGCTCGCCTGAAGGTGAGAAAGAAGGTTCAGATTCAAATTCTGCCGCTTGTGTGAGTCGTTTTAGTTTTCCATTGGGTAATTTCTTGGACCAGATATGTCCTAAAGCATTAAAAACCAAGGTTCTTTGGTCGGGAGACGTGACCGCATTCCGAATGACTTTGGCTTCGAAGTTCTCAGGAGCAACAGGAGAATCTACCCGTAAGGTTTCAGCAATTTGTAATTCAACGTTTGCCGTAAACGGAATAACTTCAACGGCTAAGGTTTCAATATTGATTTTATGGATTTTACCCTTATTCCAGTAGACCAAATCCTTGTTATTGGGCATCCAATTAAAATTGGGATACACCCCGAAAATGGCCCAGGCTTCCTGTTGGTCTTTGTTGAGGTCATCCGCTAGGGGCCACTCTTCACCCGTTTCCAAATCGTGTAAATACAAAACGGTTTTGGTCCGAACTCTTTTTATAAAGGCAAGCTTTTTTCCATCTCTTGAAAGCTGAGGTCGGGCAGCGCCCCCCGGTCCACCAGTGATTCTTTCAGTTTTACCGGTTTCTAAATCATAGCGTTTGATGACGTAAATCTGCTTGTTGGGGTCTTTGTTGTACTGAAAAAACCCTCCTGGATACACGTCTTCGCTGAAATATACATAACGCCCATCTGGGGATACACATGGTTCGTTGACATCTTGTTGGTCATTTTTGCGTTTGGTCAATTGCAATCCACTTCCCCCGGTAATATGATATTGCCACATTTCACCCGCGCCAAGCGAGCGTTGCGAAGTGAAATGTTTTCGTGCGACGAAATAATTGCCATCGGGCATCCAATAGGCATTGTTCAACAGACGAAAGGATTCTTTGGTGACTTGTTCCGCGTCGCTACCATCAACATTCATTATCCAAATGTTATCGCCACCTCCAGCGTCACTGGTAAAGGAAATTTTGGTGCCATCAGGGCTAAACCGAGGTTGGATTTCGAAAGGGATTCCGCCACGCAGTAAGGTGGCCTTTCCACCCGTACTGGGAATGGAATAGATGCCCCCCATCATGTCAAAAACAATAGTGCTACCATCGGGACTTACATCAAGATTCATCCAGGTGCCTTCATCGGTAGTAAACGTGTGGGGTTGGTAGTTGAATTGACCAGGTGGATTGGATACATCCCACTTAGCGGTATCTTTCTTTTCTTGACCCAATACAAAACAGGATGCACAAAGCATCAAGGCTAGCAGGGTTTGTTTCATTTTCGTTGAATTAGTTGGTCTTAAAGATACCAAAAAGGGAAACTGGATTTCTTAAAGCCATGTTAACGGAAAAGGGACAGTACGCTTCGCAAACCTAGCTGTAACAAAACTGTATCATATCATACCAACATTACATCAATCATAACCAATCAAAAATGAACACCAATTTTACGTTTAAGTCTAGGATTGCCTTAACACTTGTAGTTACTGCGTTAGTTTGGGGTCATGTACTTTGGGATTATTTCCATGGGGGAATACCCACACATTATCTGTTTCATGACAAAAATATGCCAGGCATACCCAATTGGATAGGAGCAATAATCCTTCCTTTTTTCACTTGGATTCTTTTGCACCGAATGCAAAAGCGTTTGGACAAACCGAATACCTCCGAAACCAAAAGAAAACTCTTCCTCCGATTTTTGGCAGCGGCTATGGTAGCCATTGGTATTGCCATTTCTTTTTCCTTGGGGTTTGAAATCCCAGGGTTTGTTTTATTGTCCATTTTGGGCTTAGGGTTTATTTTTCCATTGTATTATGCTGAATTCTTATTGGGCTGGGTGCTGGGCTCGGCCTTTACGTTCGGAGCTGTAATACCCATAGGGTTTGGCAGTATCTTCGCTTTACTTTGTTTCATCCTTTATCAAATTGGCCGATTATTGCGCAGGCAGCTGTTTCGTAAGTCCTAATTTTATGTATTTTTCAGGTAATGAATCAGCGCGCTCCTTGGTATTACTTGCTTCTCTTGATTCTTGCAGGAGAGGCGGTTTTTATTCTTCCCTTCGTACTACCACGTATTTTTAGGCCAACGGTTTTAGACGTTTTTCAATTGGACAATGTTCAATTGGGACTGTGCTTTTCGGTTTATGGCATCGTAGCGATGGTCTCTTACATTTTTGGTGGTCCACTAGCGGACAAATATCCCCCAAGAAAACTAATCGCTATTGCCCTGTGGATGACAGCCCTAGGAGGGCTTCTTTTTGCGCAATATCCAAGTTTTGCCATAACGAAATTACTTTATGGTTACTGGGGATTTACTACCATCTTTTTGTTTTGGGCGCCGATGATTAAGGCCACTCGAGTATGGGGTGGCGACGCCTCCCAAGGAAAGGCTTTTGGTTTTTTGGATGGTGGTCGTGGCTTAACCGGAGCCCTTTTTGGCATATTGGGCGTTTTTGTTTTTAGCATTTTCTTGATGGAAGCGCCAGATATCGCGTCGTTGACGGATAGAAAAAACGCATTCACTTACGTCATTTATGTGGCATCGGGTATTATTGTTCTCATCGGGTTTTTAGTTTGGTTTTTTATGAAAACGGCGCAAACCGAACAGCAAATCAATGCAGAGCGGATTAGCTGGGAAGATGTACGACAAGTTTTGAAACTGCCTTCTGTGTGGTTGTTGATGGTCATTATTTTGTGTGGTTATGTGGGCTATAAAATCACGGATATTATTTCTCAATACGCGGAGGAAGTAATGGGCTACAATCAAGTGGATTCCGCTACGGTCGGCACCATACTTCAATTTATGCGTCCAACGGTTGGAATAACGTTTGGGTTGATTGCGGATAAACTGAAAATCACTTGGTTATTGTTTCTGAGTTTTCTGCTCACTTTGATAGGAGGGGTATTGTTTGCAAGCAGTGTTATTGAACCCGATACCACCATTCTGTTTTTTATGTCCGTTGTGGTGGTGGCTTGTGGGGTGTATGCCTGTCGAGCCTTGTATTTTGGCGTGATGCAGGTAGGGCAAATTCCATTAGGCTTAACGGGAACAACGGTTGGTTTGATTTCCCTGATTGGGTTTACCCCGGATATTTTTGCTGGGCCAGCCTATGGGGTTTTGCTGGATGCCAATCCAGGAGAGGAAATAGGGCATCAGTATGTTTTTCTCATGTTGAGCGCCTTTTCGCTAGTAGGTGCTGTTGCAGCACTAATCTATCACTACAAATACGGAAGAAAAGCTTTATCGCGTACTTCTTGATTTTACGCCTTGTTCGCTTAGAGCAATGATTTCTTGTATTCGTTTTTCCCGGGTTTCGGGTCGTTTGGCCAGGAAAAGCCAATACAAATAACTCTTACGTTGTCCTTTGGTGAAGCTTTGGAAATTTTTAAAAGCAATAGCATTTTGTTCGAACGCCCTTTGTAAATCTTCAGGAACTACTCCGTTTTCAACGTTATCCAACAAGGTCCAGGTACCATCTGCCTTTGCTTTTTTAATAACAGTTAGGCCACTTTTGTGCAGCAAACCTTCCTTTCGTAATTCTTTGATGTGTTGTTTGTTGACTTTACTCCAAACACTTTTGGGTTTTCGAGGACAAAAGTATTGACGTCGTTTCCCATCGCCCAAGCTTTTGACGGTGCTGTCAATCCATCCATAGCAAAGGGCCACGCGAACGGCTTCTTCCCATCGCATGCTTTCTTTTTCATGTTGTACCGCGTAAAATATCAAATAGATACCCTGGGAATTCGAATGGTTTTCATGAAGCCATGCCCTCCATTCGTTATCATTTTTGAAGTAATGTTCAGGATAGTCGGCCAATTTTATAACTGTACGGTGTTGACGTAAAAATTTGGGTCAATTTCAAGATTTGGCCCAGGTAACGCTATCGAATTCCATTCCGAAGAGGGAAATATCCATACAGGTTCACCATCTGTAAAAAAGCGGAGTGGCATATCAAAATCTTCAACCACGTCAACGTAACGGAAAACAAACTTTCCATTTTCGATTTTATGCTCCAAGGTTGGGATTTGAGCCGTTCTCAAATATTGGTTGAAGAAAGCTTCCAGATTTTTCTTGGTTTTTTTGGACATATAGTCTTCAATCTGTTTGGTGGTAACCGTCTGATGGTAAAATTGTTCATTCAATCCACGCAAAAGTGCACGCCATAGTTCATCGTCTTCAACGAGCTGTCTTAAGGTGTGAAGCATGTTCGACCCTTTGAAGTACATATCACCCGACCCTTTATGGTTTACGTTATAACTACCGATAATAGGTCTGTCGTTTCGAATCAGTTTTCGGGTACCAATCACATATTCTGAAGCGGCCTTGGTTCCAAAATGATAATCTAAATAAAGACTTTCCGAATACGCAGTAAACCCTTCGTGAACCCACATATCCGCAATGTCTTTATAGGTGATGTTATTGGCAAACCATTCGTGGCCTGCTTCATGAATGATGATGAAATCGAATTTTAGGCCCCAGCCCGAACCGGATAAATCCCTGCCCAGATAACCGTAGCGATATTGGTTGCCATAGGTAACGGAACTTTGGTGCTCCATCCCCAAATACGGTACTTCCACAAGTTTGAAGCTGTCTTCATAAAAGGGATAGGGCCCAAACCAGTGCTCAAAGGCATCCAACATTTTCGGAACTTGTTCAAATTGTTTTTTGGCTTTTTCAAGAATTTCGGGGAGTACGTAGTAGTCCAAATCCAATTTTCCTTTTTCACCTTTGTAGACCTCTCCGAATTGTACGTAGTTCCCTAGATTGGCGTTTACGCAATAGTTGTTTATAGGGTTGGAAATCATCCAAGTGTAGGTCGCTTTTTCTTGGGCAACTTTCTTGTCAACCAATCTTCCATTGGCTACGCCTACCAAATCTTTTGGAACGGTGAGCGCAATACGCATGCTATCCACTTCATCATACATATGGTCTTTGTTGGGCCACCAAACACTGGCTCCCAATCCTTGGCATGATGTTGCTGCAAACGGATTATTATTTTCGTCCATTCGCCACGAAAATCCGCCATCCCAAGGGGCGTTGACGGCCTTTTTTGGTTCCCCAGAATACCTAACGGTTATGGTCTGTTGACTTCCCTTTTTGGCTTTCTTCGGAAGGGTTACAAAATGTGCGGGACCTTCCGAAGTGTATTTTAAGCGTTTTCCGTTTTGGGAAACTTCTTCAATCACCAAAGGGGCTTGCAGGTCAAATTGAAGCTTGTCTTGTGATGCTAAAACGGTGTAGTGTATGGTATTTTCTCCCGATATGGTTTGTGTTGCAGGGTCGATAGCGACTTTGAGGTCGTAGTAGGTCAAATCCCACCAAGCTCTTTCAGGGGTAATGCTACCGCGAAGGGTATCTAGTCTGCTAAAATTTTGTCCAAACCCATTGAGACCCAAAGCTAAAACAATAAAGAAGACTGTGCTTTTGGTATAAGAGGTCATCCTAAGGGAATAATATGATTTGTTTCTCATTGAGTTATTCATTGAAATACTTCTTCTTAAAGCGAACCCCATGAATATAGCACAAGGGTCCCAAAAGCGTGTAAACGATTCCGGGTGATGCAAAACGAAGTCCGATTTGGGTTTTGGCCAATACAATGGAAAGAATGGAAACTAAAACATAAATCCCAAAATGTCTCGAAAAAAATAAAAGGTTGAAATCTTTAGTTTCGCCGCTTTTTTGATAAGCTCTAAAGTACATCAAAGCCAAACAAACGAAAATAAAAACAAAGCCCAAGCTGTAGAGTTGGAATAAAGATGAAAAGTTTTCCAAAGTGATGGTAATGGAACCCGTCCAAGTATTGATGAGCGACTTCAGTGGAAAAATGTAATACAATACTACAAAGAGCAATACCGCGTTTAGAGCGATAATCCAATTGTCCATGTAATTTGTACGACGGAAGAAATTGTAGTGCGTATACCACAAAGCCACGAGCACAAAGAAACTAACTGCGAAACTCAAAAACGCCAACCAGTTGATTTGTAGTGCAGAATCACCGGATTCGTTCCCTACGGATACCACCAACAAAGTAGCTGAAAATGCAAACACGCCATCGCTAAAAGCTTCAACTCGACTGATGTTGTGCGGTAATTTCATATGTGCCTATCGTAAAAAAGTAACCCGACTTATTTTCCCGTTTTCCACTTCGTAAATCGCAACGGCACTAAAACCTCCTCCATTTACGGTAACTTGTTCTTCATCGATGACCTTATTCCCGATGATTATCCGTGTTTTTATATCGCAATGAAGGTCGGAGGTATTGCTAAAGAATGAGTCGTAACCGCTTCGCATTGCCTCCTGTCCCGTGCTTAAGTTTCGCATGGGATAATTGAAAAGGGCAATGTCATCGGTATAGGTGGCCATGAAGGCATCAATATCTCTGATGTTATAGGCATCGAGCTGGGTTCGTACAATACCCTCCGGCGAGGTTTCAACCTCTTTGTCAAAAATGAAGGTCATATCCGCAATCTCACCATTCTTCAAGGTGTAAATTGCCACTTGATAGGTGATTTCGCCATCTACCAGTGCCTTTTCTTTATCGATGACATAGGGCCCTATGGCGATACGCTGTAATACTTCTACGCTGGTTTTTTGAGTACGCTCAAAAAATTGTTTGTAGTTGGTCTTCATGGTTTCGCGACCTGTGTACAAGGTGTCTTTGGGAAATCTCTTTACCACAACATCTTCGGCGTAACAAGCAGCAAAACCATCCAAATCCCTAGCATAGTAGGTTTCTACTTGACGGTCGACAACAAAAGTGTAGTCCGGTTCGGCAACCAACGCCAAAGTGTTTTGTTCAGCATTAACAGCCATGCGGGAGATGTTTTTAATACCCTTGTCCTTTAAGTTCACCAGCACCTTCCAGTCTTTGTCTTTTTTAGGATTCATTCCCAATAGCTGTGTCCCTTTTCCAGTGAGCAGCATGCCGTTATTGAGCCAGCAAAAATCTTCTGAGCCGCTAATCGAAATAATGGAATCTGTTGCTCCAGACAGGGGGTCCATCGACTTCAGCAGGGATTGACCATTCTCTTTGGAAACGTAGCTAAATCTATTGGAATTGGGAATTTTCAATAATGACCGACCGATATTTTTCTGATATTTTCGAGTTGACCCTTCATTGAGATTGGCAACAACCAAGTCCATTCGGTCTTCTTCCAATACCGCCGTAACCAAGGTGCTTTTATCTATCCAAAGTTGATACCCTACTTTCGCATCTTCCAAAATCTTTTTTGACTTCTGAGTTTTGGGATTGTATCGATACAACCTCTGCAAGCCGGTAGTATCTAATCCTATTGCTGCAATGTCTATGCTTTCTGGGATGGACATTGGTGAATACTCGCCTCTTGAAGTGGTGTAGGTCAACCATTTTTTGGAACCGTTAGCTGGGTTGTATTCCAATATATCGGTTTGCCCCCTTCGGTTTGAGGAATAAAGGAGCATGCCCTCAAGGGTAAAGAAAGGTTGGCTGTCGTAGCCCACATTTTGGGATATATTTTTCATGTTGGTCACCGAAAACCCATCATTGGAAGCATCCAAATCGAAAGCATAAATCTCAGTGTCCATTTGGCAAAACCCAAGGTTGAAAAGTAATAAAAAGGTTAGGAACGCAAGGTTGTTTTTCATTTTCCGGTGAAGGTTTTAAGAATTTCTCGAACACGCTTAGTGCCTTCGACATAGTATATGGCCTGGGTTTTTTTCAAACCTACTTTGATGCTTACTGTGCTTGGAGGCAACTCTTGAAACATAAACTCATCCGTCCAGTCATCACCAATAGCAAAAATGAAATCATAGTCGGCTTCCCCAATCATTCGAACTGAAGCACGCCCTTTGTTGACGTTACTGCTTTTTACTTCCATCACTTTGTTTCCGTTTAATACGCTAACATCATCATTTCCAATGAGGCTTGTCAAAACGGTATTCAGTTCATTCGCGCGTTTTTCACCAAAATCGGGGTCAGTATTTCGATAATGCCAAGCAAGGGAATAGTTTTTCTCTTCGATAAAGCTTCCTGGAGTCCGGTCTACAAAAGATTCCAACACAGGTTTTACTTTTTCCATCCATTCGCCTTTCACTTTTTCAAGTAGTTTGAAGGGCTCTCCGTGTTGTGATATCCAAACCCCATGTTCTACTATCATGTTATACTTTCTATCCAGGAACCATTTCGCAAAAGTTTGCTTGTCCCGTCCACTAATTAGAAATAGGGTAGTATCCGGTTGATGGTGCAGTGCATCCAAAAGCTCGTACAATTCTTCATTGGGTATTGCTTTTTGTGGGTCTTTATGGAAACCAGTTAGTGTACCGTCGTAATCCAAGAACAAGATTCGTTTTTTGGCCTTTTGGTAATCCTCGTAGACAGCATCCATCAATTCCTCAGATAATTTTTTGGTGATATTCGAAGGGGTAATTTCGCTTTTCTGCTTAAGTGCTGTCATAAATTCATTGGCCCAAACTTCAACATTATATCGTTCCAAGCGATTTTGCAAGAACATATTTCGAGCCATTTGTTCTTCCTTGGGCATGGTAATCGCCTGCTTTAGCGTATCAGCCTGCTGTTCAAAATTGTTTGGATTAATCAAAAGTGCCTCGTTCATTTCGTAGGCTGAACCGGCCATTTCACTCAAAATAAGGACTCCGGTTTTATCGGTTCGGGTCGCAACGTACTCTTTAGCTACGAGATTCATGCCATCTCTTAAAGGGGTTAGCCAGGCGATATCGCTCGAAGTATAGAGGTCAATTAGGTTTTCAAACGGAAGCGACCGATAGAAGTACCATATGGGCGTCCAATTTACCGTAGAGAGCTCCCCATTGATTCGCCCCACCAATTCGTCAATTTCTTTCTTCAACAGTTGGTATTGCGGAACATTGGAGCGGGAGGGGACGGCCAAAATGATTAACCGTACTTTTTCTTTGTACTCGGGGTACTTGTTCAAAAAGTATTCAAAGGCATTGATTCGCTTGGCAATCCCTTTACTGTAATCCAATCGGTCAATAGATAAAATGAGTTTGGTATCTGGGGCGGAAGCTTTGTGGCTATCCAATTTTTTCTGGAAGTCGGTCCGGTCTTCTTTGGTATCCTTGGCGTGGGAAAGTGCCGCATCTTTGAATTTCTTGTAATCGATGCCCAAGGGAAAAGAATCGACCTTCACCACACGATAATCAACATAT
>ERZ1740062.1026-NODE-1026-length-12262-cov-10.058901_pt1 | contig 12262 bp, 6 predicted proteins | sample MGYA00581741_ERZ1740062 | MGnify/ENA primary metagenome ERZ1740062 (study PRJEB43018, sample SAMN04849747) | marine metagenome | isolation source: floating plastic debris | place: Pacific Ocean | collected 2008-09-01 | study: EMG produced TPA metagenomics...
CAAAAGTGGGTCGATCCATAATAGAGCCGTAGGCTTCTAAGGGTCTATTTCTATGAATATGAACAACCACCTCACTATACATTCATCAGCAACCAACATATCTGAATTATCTTGCCAATGAACTTTGAATTAGCTTTTCCCAATCAGGTTTCACATGATACAATTTTGAATGTTTTAGAAACTGAAGTTGAAGAACTGCACCACAGGGCAACACCAAGAGATACCAATCAGGGCACTATTATGTTCATACACTTGTTTCAACAAACAAAATCATGAGTACTATGGAGTTGCATTTCCATGAATACAAGGGAGGATAATACTCAACCTCACAGAGCTCTTAAACCATGAAGGGTCAAACGTTCCTTGCTCTTATGGCTATGCACTGCACTTTTTCTTTTCCTCTTTATTATAAAATAATTGCTACGCTGGGATCAATGACCATTTTATTTACTATCACTCTATGTTTTCCATTAACATAATCAAATTGAATATGATGAGTAATACTTATGCACCGAGTTAATGAACAGTGTTTGTGAAAGACAAATCCACAGTGCAATACAAAAATATAATAATTTTTTTCTAAATAAAAATCTTGCTCAATATTCAAATGCAGTCAAAAGTCGTCTCCGGCTATATTATTTTCATCAGAGATGTATTAATCATAAATGATGAAAACTGGAGGCTGTGAAAGGAACTACAGTAGGCTGATAATTTCCGCTTGAAATTTCTCCACATAAGAAGTACATGTATACATATATAGGCTTGGTCAATGCTTCATGTTTACAATGGTGGTTGTATGGCCTTTTAAAAGTTTAATATAACTGTACTACACTGAGAGAAATTCAGTTGATGGACATTCTTTACTACTTAGTGTTTTCAGGAGGATTCTACAAACAATGACGAATGTTCATTTACTACTTTCATAGTGTAATATGCTATTGAGATGGATAATTTGGGTAGAGCCCAACACCATTGGTAGTTTTTCTATTTTAACCCCTCAAAGCGCTTACACCATGGTTGTGGTTGCCCTAGAATACGTATGGCAATAGGCAATGATAGAAAAAAAAACACTATCACAGTTTGTATTGAACAGCTGTAAAATAAATTGTTCGCTGAAAGTTATGACCGGCCAGATACATGTAAGCTACAAATTGTATGCCTGCCTGCCATGTCATTGCAACATTAAAAAACTATCCTATTTATACAAGATTGAAATATCAAGTACTGCAGTCCAGAGTCTCCAATAAGTCCTGATTCTAGTAAATTATGCCAATAGGCACTATCCACATTGAGACAAGGGTCTTATAACACAAATAATGAGAAATTGACAAAATATCTAGTTGCGGTATTGCATCTACAGCACATTGGTCCATCCATGGGTTATGCAACCATCCCAACCACATCAGGATTAATACATAGGGGGTAAAATTTTGACATCATGTATAACAAGGTTCAAAAGATTCATGTACTAGTGCTAGATCCATCAGTAGAGCTGATGAAACTTCAATAATACAATAAATTAAAATGGTTTTGAGATAACTAAGTGAACGTGTACATGTATATGTAACACTGATAGTAAGATATAAAGAAATATTCTTTCATAGATTGACCGATATTATGCGATATAATGATCTCATTATTGTAGGTTCACCTGATTTAATGTGTTACCAGCTCAGACTTTCGCTATAAGAAATGCTCATTGATGTGACTTTTAGTTTTTGAATCAGTTTCTGGTCTCCGAGATGAGGCTTCTTCTGCTGTATCTGTGGTCCAACAGTCCGGCTGTAACAACAGTATCAACCGAATCAACTACTACATGATGTCCTGTACAACATCATCAACAGATTTCTTTATTCAAGAGGACAAAAATTCTACAGGATTATGAAGCATTACTTCTTTGCTAGGGGCCTATTTACTATACATAGTTAGCAGCATACCATTTTATAGAAGGAAATTGTCAAAGTTTCATATTTATTATAGGAGTGAGATAGTAACATGATCTGATCACAATCAAGAATTTTTACCTATCTTTTTATAAGAAACAAATGAAGCCCACGTAAGCTTTGAGAGGTTTAGGTTGATTTAAGTCGGGGCAGCTCTTTCCTTAATTTAAACCTCAAGAAACCGAAGTCCATTGTAACCTGCTGGCTCGTATCAGCCCATTTGGACGACATAAACTACATCTGGTAAGAACACCAGTATCTCAAATGAAAAATTCAGTAAATTTGGCAACTAAACATAATGTGTCCAATTTCTATCGTTACATCATGAAATATATGCTTCGATTATTATATAACCATTGAAATGGGAATGATTCAGATCAATGTATATAACCATAGCGTCACCAGCTACACTCATCAACGTACCAGAGGTTCGAAAAGCACCTCATCAGTCCCCCCGAGGTGGAGACTAGCAGAGGCATCTATCAGATCTTCATCATCGTTATCATCGAGAAGGTTCAGTGTAGACGGTCCGTGTGCATCTCGCAGTATCTTACCGGCTTTACGCTTCTTACGAGACGTCGAAAAGAACTTCTTGGCGAGCAAGGCAAATTTCTTTTTTGAAGCTATAATGACAGAACATATATATGGACTGGTGTAAGATGCTACTTGCAGCGTATACTGTTGATTAATTTCTACTTTACAATACTAGTATATTCAACCCTGCGGTATAACACGTGTCCCTTCCGTAAGAGAATGTTTATTGGAATTCGAATTTTGCTCTTTCCCATTCAGTTTTTCATAAGATATTCACATGTCTTTCAATGATAGTTTATTAATTTGAAATTTAAAGATCAAAATTTGCTAACATATTCAATTATATGTATATTTTTATCCTCTAAGGTAACAATTTATTGTTGAAGTTCAATTTATTATGGTCCGTTAAGTAAGTGTTTACAATATGTGTATAGTATTGTGATTACAAACAATAATATGTTATGGCGTAAGCAAATACTCACTAGCTCCCATAGACTTCAGCTGATCCCTGAAATCATGTACATCAGCTCTATCTGTTCTATCCACGGGTACAATGGCAGGGTGCAATGTCTCATTGTATGCTGAACCGTTTCCTTCGTCAGACTTAGCCCGTCTTATTGCTGAAATAAAACAGATGATGTGAAGACAGTGTACATCAAGCCCATTGAGGGTTAAGAAGGTTACAAAACTTTTCCATCAGTAGGTACGATTAATAGTATTTGGAAATTAATCATATTAGATGTTGCAAAAGCCAGTCAATGTTCAATTTAATAGGATTTCATTTATCTTCTTGATAAAGTATAGTTAGTTCACTGATTTTTGAGTTGTCTCCTCTCTGACCACCATAATCAATGAGCAGACAACTCATAAAAATATCCACATATTACCAGAACAGAGCAGATGAAAACCCTAAACCGCATCTACGTGAACTAAATGTTTCTCAATGGAGTTTGAATGTAGAGGAGCTGTTTTAGCATTATAAGTCGGGCTTTGACAGTAAAAGAATGGTATTTGCTAACATCCGAAACCGCTGGGCGGACTGAGACTTCTTGGCAGCGAGTTCTCGTCGAATTCTGATGCTCTCGGTACCATCCAGTTAGGAGGAGCTCTCTCTGATGAGGGAGACAACTGTGACAACTGTCTGTTCTTCTTCTGCTCATGAGCAAGTCTGCTGGCCAACATATCTGTTAATGAAGTACAATGCTATCAACTGGAGAGACACACTAAACAACAGGCAAGTATTTTTTCCATGAGCGATATAGATAACGCTAAACACAATTATTGAATACACTCTAATCTAGACTCATGAAAAATTGAAAAAATGGGAGTGGGAAAATTAGACAATAATAAAAATGTGCAGCAGTTGATAACTTCGTCTGATATTGTAACTATGTCAGTGTATTTTTATTTCAGATTTACTAAATACATCAAATAGATTTATGTACATGTATTCAAGGAGTTCTAACTCCTTGAATTATTAGGTAAATGTGATTGATCTGGATTTATTTATCCTAGACACCCAAGTTCCCAGGGTTTCCATACTGTTCTGCTAGTTATTTGAGGAGTGGGTGGCGTTCAACCACAACCTCAATCTTGAATTACATTGGTCAGTTTATAGAAGCAGGGTACACCTATCTATGATGCTTGAACATGATCCATACTCTGCCAACAAAATACCTCAGATATCATACTCTAGCTATTAGCCTACACAAGCAAAATCTCTCTGTTGCACACTTGATTCCTGGCAGAGATTAGTTGTTTTGACATTGGATATGAAGGTCAAAGTTGTTCAGTCGGCTTTCTCCATAAGGAAGATTTCATGCGCTGAACACTCATTGGGTATTGGATGATTGCACATGTGCTCAAAAAAAAGTAAGAATTATTTTTACCTCGTTCAAACTCTAAAGTTCTCATGAAGTCTTCATTTCTTTTCAGTTCTCGGAGGAATTCTTCATTCTGCATGATCAATGCCAACCTGAGATAAATAGCAGAACAATCATCACATGCCATGATTTTTACCAAGGATGCTATTGTGTAAGTGAGTCCGTAAGTGTTGTGTAAAAGGTATGTCAAAAGACCTGGTACACCCACATCAACCAGATGCTTATTATCTTCATCAACATTTTACATGTAGATAGCTTTAAAAAATCTTTGATTGTTTCTTCAAAGGCTATTATTTTATTGGTAATATCATTCAAATTATCGTTTGACATTACCATCCACTAACTACTGTTTCCATCGTAAAGCAGACTCATGATTGCCAGTCTTTGCCTTCATGACAAATGCGGATGATGTGGGACATAGTAGTAGGACAATTGATTTTACACTGTATGTGTTTTTATTATATTGCCCAATAGTGCTTTAAAAATATATTGGTTATGCTTAGTAAATTTGACTTTGGTCTTGGTAATATTGAACGTGAGCAACAATGGCAATCGTATAATTACAGGGTCAAAGGCTTAGAAAAAAATAAAAAAACATTTCCATGTTGTGTTAGTACATTGTATATTTTTTACAACATTATCTGCATAGCGGGACCATAGGCAAATTGTTATGAAATTCATGAATGAATGTAGCAGACCAATTTGTCAAAATATAATCACTAATCCTCCTATTTTTACGCCATCACTCAATCCATTTTATAACTATGCCTCAGAATCAGACCCACCCAAGTATCCATATCCAACAAAAGAATTCAAAGGGTTTGAAATGACAAATGAAACAAAAAGTCAAGTTTGGGAGGAGGCACCGATAAGCTGGATTAATTTCTATGATTTTGCAGCTTAGATAGACATCAGTAGAGCAGGAGCAAACCAGTGCCGAGCTTGATGCTGGTGTTTCTTACGCAAAAAGAAACATTTTGCTTATTGGAAAAAATATGACGTAGCTAAGGAGCAAATGAATATCAGCTACCGAAAAATGAGTGAAAAATAGTATTTGGTAACTTACCGTTCATCTTCAAGGAAGCGCTCAGTATCACCATCCAGCTCATTTGATTCCGCGCATGTTTCCTGTAATCTCCTCTGGTTCGCTTCAATCTGTCTCTTCAAAGCGTTAGAGCTCATCCTTTCACCTGTCGACTACATAGGAGACACAAGGGTTATTTGACAATACTGTATACTGTACCTGCTGCGATACAGCCTCACCCATACCCACAATAATGTAATTGGCGGTTATTATATTTTCGAAAAACTATGTAATTGATGACGATAGCATAAAACAAAAATAATACTAAGATTGCATGTTTGCATAATGGCAGGAAGATTTACCCATCAACATTATACCGGTGAGAACTTTGCCCGTTTCATCACAGACCTGGATATATCAATCCGCAACTTTAATATTATCCCACAGAACAGCTGATATGCATGTAGGTATGCATATATGTGTGTACAAGCTTGTCGATTGACTGTTTTTCAAAACATACGTTTTCCCATGCATATCAATCAGTGGTCTATCATATCACTCATTTGGCGCAATTCAATTGTCACAAATATTGACGTCAGGAGAGGAACTGCATTGATATCCTTTGATCCAAATAATAGATTGGAAAATTGTGCCGGTCACCAATATTTTCAGTCAAGGTTCCGGTTAGGACTTCTCTGTAATGACTTTTTCAACCCTAAAAACATCGCTCCAGCTTCACATTGTGAGTTTGCTTTCAAATTTTTGTCTCATTATTTGTCTGTGTCATAAATGTGCTTGAATTTTGTACTATTGGTAGCAAGTTTGGGGACTTAGCTAGCAATGAAGATTGTTGGGTGAAAAATAGCAGAATATTTCATCTATACATGAAGACGCTTTTCATCATGCAGACTGAATGTGACATACCGATGTGATATGTCCATGTCGACTTGGTTTTAGAGTGTGTGCTCGACTCGGAACTCGAGAAGAGAGAGTTACAGCAGCTCGAGATTTGCTGATTGGCTGCTCAGCCAGGTGTGTCGGGATCTTGTTCCTCATTGATTGTGATCGCGGTTTAGTGCTGATGGTTTTAGGGGGTCGCGGTGGAGGAGAATCAGTTATTACGACCCTGTTAAGACATCATCACATAAATATTTAATTGACATGAGAAAAACGTAATCACTACATGCCCATCCTACATATTGGTAAGCAACTATAGTTGCTTGAAACCTAACAAATAGCAGCAAACAAGATGTAAATAGACCTCTGGGACTTTGTAGCCTACTTTTGTCACTCCTTTACTAGCTTCACTATAGTCTAACCTACAGTTCAAGGTTTTGACCTGTCTATTGACATCAGCCAATCACACAATTAGCATCAATGATCGATCATCACGATAGATGTAGTACATGTATACACTTTGATTTCAGTATGACACATTGATGATAGCAATCAAACCAAAGATACTAAAACCACTGATCAAACTAACCTGACTACGGCTTTGCTACATCACGACCTAGCACTAGACAGACCCTACTCTCGAACAGCTGTGAGTGAAGAGATGTGAAGGCAATGGCTCATTGGTAAACGCTTGAAGTGGTTGAACTTGTTAACAACGGGCTAACCTCAACTGGTTTCTGCATCAACACCCAGCGGGGCTATAAAAACTCATCACTCAACTCATAAATAATTCAAATCACTGCAAAAGCAGGAGGCGAAAGACCTAAATCCCTAAGGTTAGGATACTTGTAATAACAGCGAGCTTCCGGTGACTGATATTTTATAATTATTCAAATGTTACCCTCATCAGATATGCGTTCAAGCAGTTCTCCACTAAATAGCACTTGTTAGCATAGGCATCTTTGAATCTACACCAAACTGAGCTATGTGTGTAATAACACATAATAGACAACACTTCCGATTCTGAGCAATATAAGCATCCAAGCTCTCATTAATTTCAAATTACACCCTATCCCTATTGGTGCCAGGCAATGAAATTCTCACCTCAAGAAATTCGATGGCAGTTTTCCAAGCATAGGAATGACCATGCCATTCCACTCCGTATCGTATCTAGTGTTAGGGGTGTTGTGTAGTATAGGCTGATGGTGGACAATTTTAGGTTTGTGATTGCTGCGTTTGAGGGAACCTTCTCTAGGCGGCAGAGCTGGAGTTGGGTCGCCTGGCACTTGTAAACGTTCAGTGGATGAGCGTAAACTTCCTGCAGGCTTCGGTGGTAATAGCGGAGGCTAAAAAAAGATGATTGTTTACAAACAGGCCCCTTCGATTTTGAGGTTTATTATTAAAGCATGTTCAAAATACAGTACATTACAGACTAATAATTCGTTACCGACTACACGTTAGCTTTTACATTTATCAAGGAGTAATCGAATCTATTACTCCTCGCATTTAGAGTCCCTCAGTCTCCATTGACGTCGCTCATGAAATACACAATACAGTTACAGTACATAGCCTCAAATTTTACTGGAAGCCTGCCAGATATTTTGTTATTCTAAAAATTCATGTTACTAGAATCAACTTGCAAGGGAGCTTCAACTATGAATCATTGTTTTGACATTCATTCAATGTGTGGTCAAAGCGGAAATAAACAACAGGATGCACACCACAAATTCTCTGCAGGGGGCCAATCTGATTGTTATTTGACCTTGTGAGTTCAGTGAGTGACCTGATTTTCTAACCACCAGCAAATGTGCTGAAATGGAGGCTTAATACTCATACAATACATTACATACTAATGTCGAAGTTCCCGTTTGCTGAACTCTTGCTGGTTTCCCTCAATGCCGAAGTAGCTAGAGTGAACCACAACCAAGTATTTCAGAATTTCTGCCCAACCACCCACACTTCAAACTAGCAGGCTCACAATCGTCCATTATGATTTTGTTCAGTCATTGTTACCATTGTTCTGATATTTACCAGTAGGCCTACGTGACAACCACTAGCTATATTCAAATGGCTTTGTGTAGATCCAACTATCAAATCATTATATATGTCGATAATTTGAGCAGAGTCTAACCTGAGCTTTGAGACAGCTATCCTCACATAAATGAAAAGGGAAACCTATCCCAGCTGTTCAAGATTTAAACATAATTTTGTGTTGTTGTAAGAGTGAGCCCTGATTATAGCGTTCAGCAAATTTTATGAATGAAAGTGGCTGGCTATGGCATTAACTATAATTAATGTCGGTTCAATTTAGTTTGTGCTACACTATTCTTAAGCCAATTCCATTCTAAAAATTTCATGACAACTTTGCCCTATCTTATATCCAAGGAACTAGAGCTACACCTATTTATAACACACACCATAGTACAGTTAGCATCAACTAACGCAACAAAACAACAGCGATTGACACAAGATCACTCTCAGAAAACGTCCCATGGTCTTTGGTCTGGCAAAAGAGCGCCCCACATGCATTCTCATTGTCCCTTTCAGAACTAATGAAGAGAAGATAACAATGACCTAAATTAACCTAGGCCATAACTACACCTTAGTATCATTCCCACTGAAATGATTGTTGAGTAAACTCACAGAAGAGTTGCGGGCCCTGTCAGTTTTGTCACCTCCGGCTTTTGGTTCAAAGTTCATAGTCAGCAGCTGATCAATAGTATCGTCTACAGCGCCATTATTAGCTCGTAATATAGATTCTATCAGTTCCACTTCCAGTCCCGGAAACATGGCTCGGAAATCATTCATTGCCTGAATACATTAAACTAAAGCTTACATCATAACACACAGACACATGTTTTGGTACAGTAAGACTCTCCACACATCATCTTGCACATGTGTTAATTTGCAGCACTATATTATTGATCATCTAGCATTTGAAATATATTTTAATCATCTTAGTTTCTCATTCAGTTTCCGCGAAAATATCACTCATTTATGACAGGAATGCATACATGTATGATAAACTGGTAGTAGTAAATGATGCAAACTTCCGACTATTTTTTCTTGGGAGTGTATGACTAAATAACCATATAACATCATCTACAAATATGAGGTCATTTGTGATAAAAATAGGTCATTCTAGTGAGGGTATTAATACCAGTTGTAGCAAGTCTTTGAATAATGATAGATTGAGCAAAAAATACATCACTTCTATACCAAATCACTCCATATTGCCAACAAAAATCTCTGTGACTTGAATAAGAGGAAATTGTAACCCCTCCAGAACATAAAACATGATCAATAGGTTAATTAAACCTACCGCTTCAAAGTCAAGCTGTCTGGGGTTTCGCTTGCTGCGTTTTTCTTCTGCTATTTCATGTACCGCAGGATTCATCGTGTGGCCCTGTGAGCCGAAATCATGATCAGGTATGGGACTGAACCCGGCCATCATAGTATAGTTATTTAGGATCGATTTAAGATGCTGGCCGCTCTCTTAGTATATAATATTCCGCAGTATGCAGTCCCAAGTTATAAGTTCAAATCATCAAACCAGTAGGGATGAATCTAAAATTGTAGATAACATATGCAGACAGTTAGTAATTACAAGTTGATAACAAATCAGCTTTATTATGTAATTGAAATTAAATAACCTAACATTCTCAAATCTTAGGGTGCAAACAGAACAGTATTTCACTCACCGACATCACTCTACTGGTGTACTAATGATTCAGTTGCGCAGGCCAAGCCCAATATATATTACATTTTGATCATATTTTACCCATACAATTATTGCAATTGGCAGATTTTACAATCACAGAACTTATTTTCAAAAAAACAATTATCTCAATAATATGGAAAGGGCAAAGCTAAGCTGTGACTCAAAATATTACGCCTGAACAACACTTTCGGGGTATGTTATCAAGTACCACCAAGTACCACCCAAAGACAACCGTATCCCAATGTAGCAAATTAAATGCTGATATACCATGTATATGGATCTGTCTAAAATGTCACACAGCATGTTGCATTGACAGGCTCAGCCAAAGTGGTAAACAAAACCAAAGCATGTTCATTGAAAATTAACAGCTAGAAAGCATCCAATGAGCAAGTTAGAGTATTTTCATACACACCTTTGAAATTCACACAGCAGGAGACTGCTTAATTACTCCATCAGTCTCTTCAACACGCTGAACACCTTAGACAACGTATTCACACGAACCAGTTTCTGCAAGAGACACATATGAGCAGATTTTTTATATGGGCTTACTAGTCTGGGCAATCATTTGAAACTGGACAATAAGCAATTATAGCAAAAGCTAATTTAACTGATTCCAGAGATTGGTCTCATATCTAGTGCGCTAGGACGGTGCATTGCAAATCTTAAATCCTATTTTAGCATTTCTTTTAGCTCCAGCTCAAAAGCCATCATAATACTTAAAATTGCAAGCCTAATTTGCACGTACTGGTACAAAAATCGTTATTAAATTTATCAAAGGGGCGCAGAGTTCGAGTTTAACAAGATATAACAAGTCTCTGGAATACCCAACTGATAAACATAGGACCAAACAGCAAATGAGCGGAGTAACAGTGATGGGTACAAGCGATGAAATGGGTATTCCATTGCTCAATGGCCCCTCTAGGGTATGTGAGGTTCATTGCAAAAGAACACTGTGCAAGCATTTTCTATCCCTAAATCCAGTAGGCCTAGTATCAACCACCTACCAATATTTTAAGTGAAGATAGAATACAGGTAGAAACCTGTATTTAGCAATACAAGTCAATAGATATAAGTAATTACACAATGGCAATGGTAATGGCAAGGAGACAATAGTAAAGTCATTTATGGCAATGAACTTCCACGTAGTTCATTGTTTATGTCAATGCACATAACGCAATTCATGTTCACCTTTCTTTGCAAACTCTTGACACTACTTTGTTGTTGTCTGGTAATGATGGTCAAACAGAACAACAACACCACTAGCAGGGATGTTGAGTACTGAGTAATTGAGGACAGAGCAGCTTAGTTTGGTTGATTGATTAAATACATACAGAATAATAAATTTGTCTGATTAATTCACTGCTGGGTTGAAATCAATTGTTGTAAAACTAGAAATAGAAGTAGAACAGGTGATTTCATTGCCAGTTGAGTTGAGTTGATCAGATTACACACAAAAGTGTCCTCAATGTGTACAATAAAAGAAGGTGGGTTGAAACTTTAGCATCCTCAATCCATCCTAATGACTGTTGAAAGATAAATATACTCCTTGATATGTACTACTTGCACTTCAGTTGAAGACCCAGTTTCTCAGGTTTTTGCAAGGGTAAAAAGTTTGGTTTTTGCTTCACTGTGACCGGAAGTAAATACAGTCTGAAATCAACCACAGTGATCCAACTTATAACATTTATATATCAATTATCAAATAGCTAAAAATTGAAAGATGCAGGTAAAATTGATGAATTATGCAAATCCACACAATTGTGTTATATCAGCAACTAAACTAATACATGAGAAGGAAAAAAGCACTAAGGCCAAAATACTTTTACCTTGAAAAAAGGGAGCTGATCTCCATGGTCCTGCATGTATAGCCTTCCATTGCTCCCATCTATATATCACTTACTGGTTAGTGGTATATAGATGGGAGTAATGGAAGGCTATACCTGCAGGCCCATGCTGATCTCTCATGATACCAAAAAATCCTTGATCTCCATTTTCCTCTGTAGTTGATAAGACTATAGGATGCATGTGTAACTACCAGTCCACTGTAATGACTTGCCAAGAGCCTTAAATAGCCAGCTACGGTTGACCAGAGAGGACGTATCAAAAAGATTATTTATGTCGTCCTTTTTGGTCAACCATGAACACACCAATCAGGCCAAGACAAACTTTCACTTAGTTACATCCTGACAGTTTTGGGCCTCTGGACAGCACAGGGGCTATGCAGTTGTTTGTTTAAGTCCTGTGATCGAGGCGGTCAGAG
>ERZ1740062.1027-NODE-1027-length-12252-cov-4.107649_pt1 | contig 12252 bp, 9 predicted proteins | sample MGYA00581741_ERZ1740062 | MGnify/ENA primary metagenome ERZ1740062 (study PRJEB43018, sample SAMN04849747) | marine metagenome | isolation source: floating plastic debris | place: Pacific Ocean | collected 2008-09-01 | study: EMG produced TPA metagenomics...
TGCCTACAGGTTCCGCTGCTAGGGCTTGGTCGTTTTGTCGAGTCACGAAAAGGCTGGTTGCTCCCATCGAAATTGCCAAACCTATCATCGCGGCTTTCGGCATCCGCCGCTTTGCCTGTGGGGTAACTAAGCTATTGTCTTCTATTGAAGCCTCATCATTTATGTTACTTTCCACCACAGCCATCATTTTCTTCTTTAATGCTCGTTTCAAAGACGACCTCCTATGATCACTAGCGCTTAACCGATCTCGATTTCCCAGTTTGCTCGCAGTCAATGATTTTGATCGCTCACAACAATTGATCGAGATCACATTAACCAGAGATACTTAGGCAAGATTAACCCGGTTCTCTGTATTAGACAAGTTAACACTGTACTAGTAATATTAAACTTTTTGTGCTTACTTATCCGCTTCACTGCCCACACCCAATTTTGGTTTTCCTCGATACAGATTTATTCAACCTTTACATCTGTCTCAAGAAAGCATCAAACTTTATACATAAAACAAGAATAAAGCTTCATGTTCTCTGTGTCGCCGTTATGGCGTAACAATTTCTGGAATACGCATATCTTTGGTTGTAGATATGAAAAATTGACCGTATTCCATCTTCCCAACCGAGACTTTAAGTTGATTTTTGCCTAAAGTACAACCGTATTTACTCGCAAGTAAATTTACGCTAACAAAAAAAATCACAAAGCCGACTAGGGAATGAATTGCTTGTCTTAACAAACTTTTACCCCAAAAAATCGCACTATCGGGAAAATTACAATTAACAAAAATCTATGATTCGATTCAAGAAAAACATTCAATGACATATATAAATTTCTTATATAATCTCAGCAATTCACGTAAGTATTTCTCGCAGAATAATTTCTCGCAATTACCAATTAAAAGTATAAATAATTACCGATGACTGCCGCGAAAAGTATTTTACAGTTTTCCCAAGTATAATTACCCGGCGTTGACTGACGCGGTTGACATTTTAACTAAATAATTAATTCAATTCACCCTAAGTAACCTAACTGACGGCGAGTTTCAAACAAGCTAATGGCAACGCTTACAGAAAGATTCAAACTGCGAACATTTGCTTCTTTCATCGGAATATGAAGGGTTTGATCGCAAGCTGATAAAACATCGGGTGGTAAGCCCATAGTTTCACTACCAAATAGCAACCAATCTGTATCTTGATACTCAAAACTAACGTAATTTAAACTACCACGTACGCTAAATCCCAGTTGCCTTCCTCCCCGCTGTTGATACAGGGTTTTAAAGGCTTCTAGAGTCTCATGATAATGCAGCTTGACATAAGGCCAATAATCAAAACCCGCACGTTTCAAATAGCGATCGGTAATTTCAAAGCCCAAAGGACCGACTAAGTGTAACTCAGTACCTGTGGCCGCACAAGTACGAGCAATATTACCTGTATTCGGAGGAATTTGTGGATGAACTAAAACTACTTGTGGCATGACCCTTGAAAAATATGTGTTCTTTGTCAAGACCATCTTAGGATAGAACACACATATAGCTTTTATTAATAATTATCAATCTATGACAATATATAAAAAAAATTAAAGTATTAATAAGGCCTCTAAAATCCTTGTGTGAAGAGTCTTTAAAGGAAATATGAAAAGATAGTAAAATTTTGGGGGCGATAGATGTTTACCTTTTGGGCAAAATATACCATCTTTTGCAAAAAATACACAGCGGTGTTATGCCATTAATGGAGAACAGAGCTTATCCTCAAGTTCCAACTCTCGTTCTTGAATTGAATTAATGGCTTGAGTCATTACATTATGGCTGCTAACACCTAATCCATAAAGTTGCAGCCATTGCTGGGCTTGGTTCCCTTCGCGAAGAATTTTTTGTAGTGGTGAGAGGAAGCATCTAAAACCATGTTGTTTAGCAATCATTGCTGCTGGTTCATAAAGTTCGTTAATCCAATCTCTGGCTTTAATAGTTCTTCCATCAACCCAATGAATTAACTGAGCATCTAAACTTGAAGTTGCACAAGCTGCCTCATTTTGGGCGGTAATCGCGATTAATTCTTCGGGAGAGAAGCTACTTTTAATTAAAGGATCGAGATTGGGGTTGCTAATTATTTGTAACAAACGTGCTTCTAACAAAGCTGTAATTGATAACAATGCAATGGGGTCTGTGACTAAATCGCAAATTCGCAACTCCAGACGATTTAAATCGTAAGGACGGCGATCGCCATTTGGTCGAACTGATGTCCATAAATGTCGTACATTTTGCATCGTCCCTTGGGCTAGTTGTTGTTCTACCCAGCTAATGTGATGCGCGTGGTTTTCAAATAAAGGGACAGATGAGGGAGTTTGTGGGAAGAGACCCCAACGAGTAGAGTGGTATCCGGTAGCCTTGCCATCTAAGAAGGGAGATGAAGCACTTAAAGCCAAATACAAAGGTGCTTCCAAGCGTATTATTCGACAAGCCCGCATCAAGAGTTCGGGGTCGCTGATGCCTATATTAATATGAACGCTGGCGGTAACTACTTAGTACCGTAAGTTTTTTCTATATATTCATGATAAGAATTATTTGGATCGGAACGGAAAAATTTCTCGCTTCCTCCCAAAGATAGAGTACTTCCGGGAATCAAAGTATAATGACCCAGTTGTTTAAGATATTTTCTTAACTTTAAACGAGGACATAATAGACCACACAAAAGCTTTTCGTAATCGTAATATGGAGCAGTAACATACTCAACATTACGGCTATCAGGCTCGCGCATAAATCCGTCTAAAGTAGCGGTAATTTTGTCAGAGAGACCAACGATGTCACCTTGAGTTGTGCCAGTATACATCTCAATCTCAAAACCTTTTGATAACACCACAAATCTTCTCCTTGACTTCTTCTTCCTTTTAAATTGTATCGAAGACAACGAAATTATGCATCAACCTTTTGATAGCTATCAAGAGAAATAATAGTTAAGCGTAATTTAAAATAAGCCCTATGAATAAAAACTCAAAGATTAAAAGATTCATAGATAACAGTCATAAATACCTAAGTGAAAATAGAAACCCTACTTTCCCTTAATACCGGGTTTATCAGCACTTCATTTTTTGACAATTCAGATAAAATTGCCATGTATGAATAATACTTAATAGATTTTAGATTCCCTATCCTCTATGTTCAGCAATAATTGAATAAATAAAACCGGATTTATATATCTAATCTAGGCAGAAATAGGTAGGGTGAAATGAAATTCACTACCTTGATTTTTGCCATTAGATACAGCCCAAATTTTTCCGCCTAATTTTTGAATTATTTGACGACAAATTGCCAAACCTAACCCAGTACCGCCAATAGTACGTTGTAAAAAGTTTTCTTCTTGGTAAAAACATTGAAAAACTCTTTCTAGCTGATTTGCTTCGATTCCTCTACCTGTATCTTTAATAATGACTTCTAACATATTCGATAATTCTGAATTAATTGAAGCAGATTCAGTTTGTTGTTGATAGATTTGAGCGCTAATTGTAATTTTCCCTTCCGGGGGAGTAAATTTGCAAGCATTGTCTAAGAGTTTAGAAAAAATTTCTGCCATCCCTTCTCTTTCGGCTTGCACCAAAGGTAAATCGGCAGGTAAATCTACAATTATCTGCGGTAAATCCTGAGATAAATTACGCTTTTTAAAACTACCTAAAACTAAACTCAAGCTTTCTTGTAACGAAGTTGACTCAAGTTGCGATCGCACTGTATTAGCTTCGAGTTTTGATAATGTGAGAAAATCGCCGATTAGTGTTCCCATGCGTTGAGATTCTCCCAATGCTGTATCTAGCATTGTTTTCTGTACTTCTTCTGGTATATTTTCCTATAGCGCTAAAGTCTCAAAACAAATCTGAATTGTAGATAGGGGAGTCCGTAATTCATGTCCGACGATGGCAATTAAGTTACTTTGGGTACGTTCTAAATCCGCCAATCGATAGTTAAGAATTTCTAGATTGCGATAAGCTTGGGCTTGCATCAAAGCAATTGCAACTTGAGTCGCAATTGCTTCTACGAAGGTTCTTTCGGAATCATTCCAGATATAAGCCTGATTGCCGCAGTGATGAATTTCTAAAATACCCAACCACGTTGCTTGATAGCGAATTGGTATTAAGAAACAGGAACGAATTTGCCAGCTTTGGAATTTTCCATTTAATTCGGGATATGCTTGAATACCAAGGTCTTGTGTAGTATCGGTTATTGCGATAACTTTATTTTGACTTAATGCAGTTTGAAATAATGGATGATTTGCTGTATCCCAAATTTCTCCTTTCATGGAAGGAAATACATCAGCTACCCATTCATAATTAATTGATGTCTTTTCTTCAGAATATGGATAATCGTAAAATATACAGCGGCAAGGACTAAAAACTTGACCTATTTCTCTAACTGTATTCTGAATAATTTCTTCCGGTTTTAAAGAATTACGAATAAAATTAGTTACCCGATTAATTAATCTTTCAAAGTTTTCTTTTTGAATAATTGTGCGATATGATTTTAATTGTTTATACTGACTAGATTGTAAATAATTAATTAAGCGACCTGTAAAAAGTCGGGCATCAATTTCTAATATTTGGCTGGTTGCTTTCTGGGGTTGACTATCAGTTGTTAAGCCATAACGCTGCCTTGCGATTTCTATTTTATCTGCTAATTCTGGTCGATAATCTAAAATCCGCTTGAACAGCATTTGGGCTGCTGTCTTACTTACTTGACGCTCAAATGTCCAAATCCCTTTAAATTGCCTTAACTCATCGAAAGAAACTCCTTCTACTGGAGCAGAAAATTCTCTACAAACGATACAAGCAGAGTATGCTCGGGCAATAATAATTAAATGCCATTCCTGAGCTAAAAAATCATCATTAGAATCAAAGGGAATTACTGTATAAGGAGTTGAATTTGCTAACAAGTCAGAGTCAGGTGCAGCCAATACATACACTTGACTGCTGCGTTTGGCAATTCGTGCATAGCGGCGGGTTTCTTGGCGATAAAAACGCTCTTGTTGAAAGTTAGCAATTACCAAAGGTTCTTCGTTTCCGACTATTACCAAGTCTTCCATTGCATGAGAAAGCGCGGTTAGGGAAGCTTTAAAATAAATTTGCGGACGTAGAAATTCATTGCTAAGCTGTAAATTTTGTAATAGGGATTGCTGGGGAATATTCATCGGTAGAATCGCTGCCGTTCGCCACCTGTGTCATGCTGGAAGTAGCACGACAATTAAGGAGGGATTTTGCAGAAAAAAACTCTTAATAATCAAGCTTAATCATTAATTGATAGGGAAATTAATCCAATTTCCTTACGGAAAAGTTATCTAAATAATTTCAAGAAGTGAAGAAGATAAATTTAAATTACTGCCGCCGAGTTTAGCATTGTATAATTCTGTTTTGTATAAGTTGACACCGCTGAGGTCTGTATCGCTCATGTCAACTCTCGCTAAAACAGCTTTGCTTAAATTGACATTGTACAAATCCGCTTTACTTAGAATTGCTCCTGTCAAGTTAGCACTAGCAAGGTTGGAATTAGCCAAGTTAGCACCGGTTAAGTCGGCATAACGCAAATCCGCGCCTGCTAAGTTGGTGTTACTAATATCAGCATAGCGTAGAGAAGCTAAACGCAGATCGGCTTTGTTCAAATTGGCTTTATGCAAATCCGCTCGATTCAAATTTGTGCGAATCAAACAAGCTTTGCTCAAGGAAGCCCAAATTAAGAACGATTTACTTAAATTACTTCTCCATAAAGTAGCTTTCTCCAAAATAGCTTCATTTAAATTTGCTCCACGAAACGAAACTCCTTCTAAGTTAGCGTTTGTCAAGTTAGCTCGACTCAAATTTATTCCGTTTAAGGAGATTTCACTCAGATTCGCTTGTTGTAAGCTTGCTTCGATAAAATCTCTGTTACCCGCTAAATAACGTTCTATCAGGTTATTGCTATTCATAAGTAAAACACACTCTCTAAGAATCGAAGGTAGGCAGACTAACCGATTGCATTATCTGCAAGGTATTCGCTTAGAATAAGTTTTCTTAAGGGCTTCTTAAGAAAAGTCTCTCCAAAACCAGAAAACTATTCCTAAACTCTTGAAAATATCAAGACAAGCACTCAGCAAGCTAAAAACTGCTTGCAGTCTTGGTTTTCATAGTCAACCAATTACAACAAGCAGGCGATCGCCACTTTTAAGCGAAACATCTTTTCTACTAAGTTTTATTAACCTATGTAAATAAAATAAACTTTTTTATTACGTTTAGTCAACATGGGTTGACAATAGGTATTTTTTTTTTAAGAAAATCATGGTACGGGAAATCGTAATATTGTTTTTACAATGCCCCATGTCCCATGCCCATTACCCGACTTAGAAGTCAGTCAGGCAGAGAATTGTCAATTAATAATTGATAATTCCCAAATCTTATAATCTGATTTGTATTCAATTCGGGGTGATTTTATCGGGATTACGTATCAAAATTTCGGTGTAGGCTTATCTATTACTGAGATATGTTAGGTGAAAATTCCCAGCCTTTCTCTTATAAAGGTCAAGATTTGACTGGTGTAAACTTCGATCATAAAGATTTGCGAGGTACGGATTTTACCAGTGCAAAACTTGAAAGAGCTACTTTTGTTAGAGCAAATCTTCAAGGAGCTATTTTTGAGAAAGCTTGTCTAAATAGAGCTAATTTTCAAGAAGCTAATCTTCAAGGTGCGATACTGCGTGAAGCCGAATTACAAGAAACTTATTTTTTGGATGCGGATTTAAGTAAAGCTAATTTTTACAGTTCTAACCTCCGTTCAGCTTTTTTGAGAAGAACTAATTTGCGTGGTGCTGATTTGCGAGAGGCAACCTTAGAAAAAGCTAATTTTAAAAATACTCAAATCAACAACGATACTCAACTGGAAAATAAGTGGAGATTGGTTTGGGAAGTTGTAAATAAATCAATTGAAGCCCGTGATTTAAGTCAATGCGATTTACAAGAAGCAAACTTGATTGAGGCTAATTTGTATAAAGCAGACTTGAGAGAAACTAATCTCCGGGGAGCTATTTTAGAAGCTGCAAATTTAGAGGCAGCAAATCTGACAGGAGCTAACTTAGAGGGAGCTAACTTACAAGGAGCGAATCTTTGGGAAGCTGCGGTAATAAATGTTAATCTCAAACAAGCTAATCTTAGAGATGCAAACCTTTGCGGTGCTGATTTTAGTAATAGCTTATTAGAAGAAGTTAATTTTAAAAATAGCCAAATAAGTACAGAAACTCAACTGACAGAAAAATGGAGTCTAGTTTGGCAACTGGTAAATAAAATAGTTGAAGGTCGAGATTTAAGTCAATTTGATTTGCAACAAGCTAACTTAACTGAAGCTCACCTCCAAAAAGCTAACCTTAAGGAAGCCAATTTACAAGGAGCTATTTTAAAACAAGCGAACTTACAAGAAGCAAACCTTTGGGGAGCTAAACTACAAGGAGCTAAGTTTGAAAAAGCTAATTTAGAATCCGTAGATTTTAAAGAAGCTGACTTCCACAAGCAAGCCGATTTACAATATAGCAATCTCCAAAATGCCGATTTATTAGAGGTTACTTTGGAGGAAGCCAATCTGCAAGGAGCTAATCTGCAAGGAGCCACTTTAAAAGTAGCTAACCTCCAAAAAGCTAATTTCCAAAAAGCTAATTTAGACAACGCTTATCTACGTGGCGCTAGACTGCAACAAGCAAATTTCCAAGAAGCCAATCTTCAAGCTGCTACTTTTCAAGAAGCTAATCTCCAAGGAGCTAACTTTCACAAAGCGAATTTGAAGCAAGCTAGTTTTATTTCAGCAGACTTAAGATATTTTACGGATTTGGAAAATCAAGTTATTGTCACTAATCTTGAAGAAGCAAATTTAGAAAAAGCTGACCTAAGTTGTGCCAAACTCAAAAGAGCTAACTTACAAAAAGCTAAACTTATTAAGGCAAATCTGAAAGCCGCTGACTTAGAAGCAGCAGATTTGCGGCAGAGTAATCTCGAACAAGCTGATTTATTAGATGCTAATCTCCAAGTTGCTTTTCTTAGGGAAGCTCACCTTTTTCGAGCAGATTTACATCGAGCCAATTTACAAGTAGCTAACCTTTACAGAGCTAACCTGCAATCGGCGAAGTTAGTCGGAGCTAATCTGCAAAAAGCGGATTTGCAAAAAACTAACCTCAAATTAGGAGATTTTACATCAGCAAATCTAAAATTCGCAGACCTTTACAGAGCCGATTTAGAAGCAGCCAATCTAGAAGAAGCCGATTTACAAAATGCTAATCTTGAAGGAGCAAAACTTTGTAGAGCTAATCTCAAAGCAGCCAATTTTAAAGATGCTAACTTGAATATAGCCGACTTTTCCCAAGCCAAAAACTGCGCTGAAGGACAAATTGAGCAAGCTAATAATTGGGAAAGAGCGAGATATTAGATATTAGTTGTTAGTTGTTAGTTGTTAGTTGTTAGCGGTTAGCGGTTAGTTAGTCCATTTTCTCTAATTTAGCAACTCTAGGATCGATAATTTTTTGACCTAAACCTGGGAATTTTATGGCTACAGAAACTTTGCTTCCTCCGCCAAAAATATGAGTTATTTCACCTGCTCCAAATGTTTTGTGCATGACTCGATCGCCAACTTGCCAATTTATATTTGGAGTTGCTTTATTATCAGATAAAGTGGAATTTGTATTATCGTAGCTAGCAGAAGTTCGACCGCCATTATTTGTATAAGTAACGCGACGAGGATATTGAGTAGCTAATAATTCCCTCGGTAACTCATCGAGGAATTGCGATCGCATTGCTGGTTCCCGGGTTCCATATAGCCTGCGTTCCCGTGCATGAGATAAGAACAACCTTTCTTGAGCGCGGGTAATACCGACATAACATAAACGACGTTCTTCTTCTAAAGCAGCTGGATCGTTCATGGAACGATAATTGGGAAATAATCCTTGCTCTAATCCTACTAAGAAGACTACAGGAAATTCCAATCCTTTAGAAGAATGCAAGGTCATTAAAGATACTACACTTTGACCTTCTTTAACGTTATCTAAGTCTGAACTCAAAGCCGTACTCGCCAGAAAACCTTGTAAAGACGCATCTTGTTCGGCTTCTTCTTCATACTGGCGCACGGCGTTAAATAATTCCTGTACGTTGCGTATTCTATCTTCTGCTTCGTCGTTTCCTTGATTTTGTAAATCTTGTACGTAACCGGATTCATCTAAAATATTTTGCAGGATTTCCGATGCGGGTAAGTTCTCAACTTCTTGTTGCCAGCGGCTAATCATCCGGGCAAAATTATTTACCGATTTAGCCGAACGTCCTGCTAAGGTATTAACTGATGTTTCATCGCTCAGTATTTCCCATATACTTACACCTAATTCTTGAGCGGCGTTTGTTAAATTTTCAATAGTGGCTTTACCAATACCGCGTCGGGGTGTATTGATTACCCTTAATAAACTTACAGTATCGGCGGGATTGGCGATCGCTCTTAAATAACCCAAGACATCTTTAATTTCTTTGCGATCGTAAAATTTCAATCCTCCTACGACAGTATAGGGGATTCCATTGCGTACTAAAACATCTTCAAAGGGACGAGATTGAGCGTTAGTCCGATAAAGGATAGAAAAATTTCCCCAGCTTGCATCGGGATTTTCTTTTTCTAAAGCACGAATTTTACCAATCACAAAATCAGCTTCAGCGACTTCATCATCTGCTTGAAAATAAAAAATCTGTTCGCCTTCACCCCGCGTTGCTTTGAGGACTTTATCAATACGTTGGGTGTTATTTTCAATTAAGTGGTTTGCTGCTTGGAGAATATTTTCACAGGAACGATAGTTTTCTTCTAATTTCACCATCGAACGGGTATCTTCATCTACCAAACCATCGCCAAAATCTTGCTGAAAATCCAACAATATAGTAAAATCAGCCATTCTAAAAGAATATATTGATTGGTCAGCATCGCCTACGACAAATACAGAACGATTTTGCCAATTCCACTGACTTTTATGTTCTCCATAAGTTGATAGCAAGCTAATTAATTGGTATTGAGTGCGGTTTGTATCTTGATATTCATCTACTAAAATATGGCGAAATTTGTTATGCCAGTATCCCAGAACCTGCTCGTTTTGTTGAAACAATCTTACCGGCACTAAAATTAAATCGTCAAAATCCAAAGCGTTGTTTTCAGCTAACTTATCTTGATAGCAACTGTAAACTTCTGCAATTACTCTTCCCTTATAATTTGGTTCTTCCTTTTCATATTCTTTCGGAGATAAACCTTGATTTTTCGCGTTACTGATAGTGTAACGAACGGAACGAGGGTTAAATTTTTTATCGCTGAGATTTAACTGCTTAGTCACAATTTCTTTGACCAAACTTTGAGAATCAGAATCATCAAAAATCGAGAAATTCCGATTCCAAGTGCGTCCATTCTCATCTTGGTATTTATCAACATCAAAGCGAAGAATACGAGAAAGTAAACTATGAAAAGTACCGCACCACAAATCATAGATAATATGCTTATAAACTTTCGACCTCAGTTTGACTTGGTCGTATTCTGGTAATAATTCGTAACGTTCGCCGTATTCTGATAGTGCCATTTGTTCGGCAAATAGCTTTTGAATCCGTTCTTTCATTTCCCGTGCGGCTTTATTAGTAAAAGTCACCGCTAGGATATTTTCAGGATTAACTTTATGTTCGGTAATTAAGTTCGCAATGCGATAAGTCAACGCTCGTGTTTTACCGGAACCCGCGCCAGCAACAACTAGCAAGGGACCGCAAAAATGTTCGACAGCAAGACGTTGATTGGGGTTAAGGTGACTTAGAGAGTCAATTGTTGTGGTCATGGATGTGGGCAATGAGCTGGATTAAAATACAAGGCGTACCAATGCAGCTTGATTAGCGTTTTTGTGACATCAATACAACGGTCTTATATTGCTAACGTTACAATATTACCGAGATTTAACTAATTAAAATTAATATTGTTTTGTAATTTGGCAACCAGCGAGAAAGAGGTTATCGAGAAAATAGGCTGTAGTACTCTAAAGGCATTAGGAAAATATGCAATGGAAATATTTTACAATTAATCATTTTATATGCTCGCATGGAATAATAATTGATAGCATATTTATTTTTTTTAAAATTGATTGATTAATATGCTTAAAAAAGCTGACTAACAATCGCATTAAAAATATCATAGAATTTATTTTTAGCTGATTCAAACTCGGCTACATCAAAACTTGGATGTTCTAATTTATCTAGCTGATTTTCCTGCAAATAAACGTGGTAGCGAACTTCAATCTGGAGACTTTCTACGTGAGGTATCTGCCCATAGTGTTTTGTAATATATCCACCAGTAAAAGCTTTATTTCTTACTACTTGTAAGCCTTGAATAGCAAAGCATTTTTCTACGGTGGAAATTAACAACTCCGAACAAGTTTTATTATTGACATTGCCCAAGCATACATCATCATTAATTAATCCGCAGAAGCTATGTAAATCTAAAAGATAAACTTTGCCAAACTCTTCGATTTTCTTTTGCAGAAGTAATTTTAGTTGATGATGATAGGGAAGATAGTATTTTTTTATTCTTTCTTTTATGTGTTCGCTACTGGGTTTATTGTGATAAATAGATTTATTAAATGCTGTAGCTTCTGGAATGACTGAAGACCAAAAAGAACCGAAAAGAGGTTCTTTTGCTTGACGATTTAAATCAACAACATATCTATTATGAGTAGCTTGTAAAACAGTGATGCCAAAACTTGAAAGAAAATCATAAAGTTTATCGAGATGCCAATCACTATTAGGTAGAGAATTTAGATGCTCGGTTGTAAATTGAGCGGCAATATCATCAGGTACAAATAAACCACTATGAGGAATATTCGCTACTATTGGTAATACCTTGTTTTCCGGTCTATATATATTAAATAATTGCATTTAACAATTGTAAGACTTATGCACGGGTAAGGTAACTATAGTCATTGCGACGTAAAGAAACAATCTCAAACGCCCTTATAATCGTAACGAATGCGTAAGTGCACAATTGGTAATTAGTAGATGTTCGCGTCTTTTGATGAGTGAGAAAATTGATTGCTGTTAACTGTTTGCCATTCATTGATTACTGACTACTGACTATTGGTAACTGAATAGTAAAATTGGAACCCACTCCCGACTCACTTTGAACCTTAATATCACCACCCATCATCTGACAAAAATGGCGAGTAATTGCTAAACCCAATCCCGTTCCCCCATACTTTTTGGTAGTAGAAGCATCACCTTGTG
>ERZ1740062.1029-NODE-1029-length-12224-cov-6.545484_pt1 | contig 12224 bp, 10 predicted proteins | sample MGYA00581741_ERZ1740062 | MGnify/ENA primary metagenome ERZ1740062 (study PRJEB43018, sample SAMN04849747) | marine metagenome | isolation source: floating plastic debris | place: Pacific Ocean | collected 2008-09-01 | study: EMG produced TPA metagenomics...
AAGCTTGCCTGCTCCTCGGAGCGGTATCGTCTTTCTCCCGTCCGCAAACCCTCCGTCGCGGCTGCGTAGTCCCCCCCCGCAGCCGCGCAGCAGCGTCAGTTACCAGCCGAATTGAGGTCGAACTTCTTCGTCAAACTCTCGATTCGGTCATAGCGGCGAGCAAGTTCCTCGGCGAGCGCCTCACCGCGTGCCGGAACCACCGTCATGGACTGCTTGGCCAGCTTTTTCTGGCACGCAGGGTCCTCCGCCGCGGCAATCCAGGCATCCGCGAGGGTATCGACGACATCTGCCGGCGTGCCCTTCGGCGCATAGGTGGTAAAATACATGGCGAACACGCTGCTCGCCCCCTGCTCCTTAGCGGTTTTTGCGCCGGAAAGACGCGAGTCACGCTCCCCGGCCAGCACGGCCACAGACTTAAGGTCACTGGAATCAACGTAAGGGGCGGCCGCGCCGACGGCAGTCGGCACCAGCGTCAGGTTACCTTGGATGGCGGCAACGATCCGGGTCTTGTCGCCGGACATCGGAATTGTCCTCACATCGTCGGTCGAGATACCGGCAGAGTCGAGAAAGTCGAGGGCCGCAAAGTGGGAGAAGCCGTTCAACGCCATGCCGATGGTAAAGCTTCCCGGGTTTGCCGAGACCTTTTCCTTTAGCGTATCGACGCTGTCGATCCCCGAGTTGGCACCGGCAAAGATGCCGTAATTCATGGCCACCGTCGAAGCAACCGGCTGGAACGCCGTGTAGTTGTAGTCGGACCGGCCGGTCGGGAGAGCCATGTCCATGCCCTGGTGCGCCCACAGCAACTTATAGCCGTCGGGCCGGGCATCACGAACCTCGACTTCAGCGATCTTACCGCGAGCCCCTTGGATGTTCTTGATCAGCACTTTCTCATCGAGATGCGTCTCAAGACAGGTCGCGAAAACGCGCGCGGAAACATCCGACCCGCCGCCGGGGCCGAAGGGCACCACCAACTCGATTGCCTTGTCGGGAAACGCCAGTGCCGGCGTTGCGGCGACTGCCGTAAGGGCTAACGCGACCATCAGTGTTTTGGCCATAAGATTTCCTCCTTGGTAAGGTTGTGGCGTCGCGGTTACCGCGACTTTTCTTCTTTGATCCTGTCCGGTCGCCCGAACAGGGGCGTTACAATCACTTGCTGCCTTCTGCGAGCCAGGCGGCATCCTTCTCCCGCGCAATGACACGATCGATACTCTCGCCGATTGCGCCGAGGTAAGCTTCCGGACGCGTAAGATTGGCGATTTCCTCGTCACTAAAGGCATCCGCAATCTTTTCGTGAGACCTCAACGCGGCACCGAAAGACTCGCCGGACTCGATGCCCTTCATCGAGGCCTCATAAAGCCATTCGTGCGCCGTGTTCTTGCCGACCCGTCCGCCGAGCTCGAGCATGACGCGCTCGGAAAGGAGATAACCCTGCATCATGTCGACGTTACGCTTCATCGCGGCGGCATTGATGCGAAGCCCCTTCAGCAACAGGCCCGCCTGCAGCATCAGCGCACCGGTCACCAGCGCCGCTTCCGGTACGGCCTTCCATTCGGATTTCCAGGCGATTCCATCGCGCTCATGCTCCTGCACCATCGCCTCAAGCATCATGGACGCGGAGTAGCGAACCGAACGGGACAGCATGGCGACATTCTCCGCCGCCACCGGGTTTCGCTTGTGCGGCATGGTGGACGAACCAAGCTTGCCTTCGGTGAAGCCTTCCTCAACCTCGGCAAACTCGTTGCGCTGCATATTGAACAGCTCGTTGCCGATCTTACCCAAGGTGGCCGCGATCATGGCGAGCAGACCGGTGTACTCCGCAATGCGGTCACGCGCAGGCGCCCAGCTTATGTCGGTCGCACCCAAACCAAGCTTTTCGGCCACCTTCGCCTCAATTTCGGCGGCTCTCGGGCCGTAGCTTGCCTGGCTGCCGACGGCCCCGACCATCATGACGACGAACACGCGCGGCGAGGCCTGCGCGAGGCGCTCGGCGTGGCGCGACAACTCGTCGAGCCATATGGCGCACTTGTGCCCGAAGGTGATGGGCAAAGCCTGCACACCATGGGTGCGGCCCACCATGACCGCATCCCGGTGTTCGGCAGATAGACGCAGAAGCTCACGACCGATAATGCCAAGGTCACGCATAAAGAGCGCATGGGCTTCGTGGAGTTGAAGGATCAGCCCGGTGTCGAGAACATCCTGCGTCGTCGCGCCGTAGTGGAGATTTTCCGCGGCGTCGTGGGAAAGATTCTTCTGCACCTGCTTCAGCAGCGGCACCAGCGTGTGCTTGATGCGGCGCACCTCTTCGGCGACCGCGGCGAGATCGACTTTTCGAATATCGCAAGCAGCCTTGATTTCCTGCGCCGCCGCTTCGGGAATGATACCCAACTCGGCCTGCGTTTCGGCCAGCGCGGCCTCGAAGTCCAACCACTTCTGCAAACGGTTTGCTTCCGAGAACACTTCCCGCAGTTCGGGTGTGCTCCAAAGGTGCTGCATCGTCTGCATGTCAAATACGGATACGCTCATCCGCCAACTCCTTACTAGCCGGCATCCTGCCGGGCCCGGCATCAGGCCGGGTCTTGTTCACCGTAAAATTTCATCGCCAGGCCGCCATGCGCGGCCGCTGCGCCGGCGCACAAAGCCGCCGCGAGCAGCACAGCCTCGGCCACCTCAGCCTTGGTGACGCCGAGCTTCTTGCCCTTGGTCACGTGAGACTCGATGCAATAGGGGCAACCCGTCGCGTGTGCGACGGCGATGGCAATGATTTCGCGGGTCCGCGGGGGGATCTGGCCGTTGTCCTGTCCGGGGATCTGGTTGAGCGTCATCCAGGCTTTGAAATCCGCCGGCGCGAGTTCGGACATCAGCATCCGATGCTCCGCATCGCAGGCATCGTAGTACTTGCCAGTTGTCACTGATTGATTTCCTCCTTATTTTATTGTATGAAATTATTATCACTCAGTAAAACAAGGACCGCTGACAATGTCAACAGCCAGGCACCGGGGGACGGCCAATGGGTAAAGACAACACCGCGCCTCCAGGCGTTTTGGAACGAGCGCTCTGGCTCATGTCGCAGTTTTCGATGAAACGTCCGCGGCTGCAGTTGCGTGAGCTTGCCGAACTGTCGGGATTGGACAAAGCGACGGCGCTGCGCGCGCTCCGCACACTGGTCGAATGGGGCTACCTCGAGCGCAATTCGGACGGCAGTTACTCGCCGGGCCCGGCAAACCTGCGGATGGCGTCGATCTTCAAGGCAACCTCGAACTTCATCTCCCGCCTCGAAGTTCCGATCGCCTCGATCAGTAAGCAGGTTAAGCAGACAACCTCGTTCTTCGTGCGCTCGAATGAGGAGCGGGTCTGCCTGGCCCGCGACCATGCCTATCAGGATTTCCGCTATTTCATCGAAGTCGGTGGATCGGTTCCCCTGTCGGAGGGCGGCGCCGCCGCGCAACTGCTTCTGGCCTTTACCGGCCCCGATACCGAACGGCGGGCCAAGACCCGGGCCGACGGCTACTACATCTCCAGGGGCGAGCGGAACAAACATTTCGCCTCTATCGCGGTGCCACTTTTCGAATCCGACGGAACCTTCCTCGGCGCCGTGACGATTACGGGATTGGGCGTCGAACTAACTGATGAAGACCTGATCGGATTTACCCGTATCGTGCACAAGGAGGTGGCTACCGCCGGCTTCCTGTCCGGCCAGGCTAGTTGAAGCCCTTCCTTGGCAGGCCAGAATCCAGCCCTAGTCCTCCTGTGTCTGTGGCGTGGGCTGCATCAATTGCAGACCCCCGCCGATAGCGATGCCGAGAACCAACATGGCGACCTGCAGCAAGTGATCCACCGTCAGCATCGCCACACCGCCCGTGAGGGTGAAGACAACCGATGCCGGAAGGCTCAGGTTACCCAGAACCGGCGCGCGCCGGCCAATGCCGAAGGCTGCCACCGCAATAGCGGCAAAAACCAGGACGAGGGACATCACGATTTCAGTGACGGTGCCATCCAGGATCAGCGCGGGGTTCAGCACAAAGGCGAAGGGAATGAAGTAGATCACGAAACCGAAGCCCACCGCGTGGAAGCCGACTTTGAAGTAGGAGGCCTCGGCAAGACGGGCGGCCGGAAAGCAGGCCAAGGCCACCGGCGGCGTGATATTGGAAACGATGGCCCAGTAGAGAATGAACAGGTGGACCGCCACCTGGTTGAAGCCAAAGCTCACCAGACCCGGCGCCAGAACCACGGCCAGAAAGATGTAGCAGGCGGAGGCGGAAAGCCCCATGCCCAGCACGAAGCTGGCCAGCGCGCCGAAGATCAGCAGCAGATAGGGGTCTCCGCCGGCCAGTCCGACCAGTTCCCCGGACAGCGCGGTGCCCACGCCGGTCATCGACATTGCGCCGATGATAAAACCGACAGCCGCGATGGTGGCAATCAGCTCCGAGACGGAGATCGAGATATCGCGTGCAAGATCGGTCAGGTCACGCCAGGACATGGAGCGGCGCACCAGGACCATGATCAACAGGATAAAGGCAATGACATAGAACGGCGCCTGCGCCTCCACGCGCTGCCACAGGAAATAGACCAGCAGCGCCAGCGCGAGAAGGAAGGGCCAACCCTTGGACAGCGTCTGCTTTAGGCGCGGCCGCTGGTCCGCCGGCACGCCCTTGAGCCCTGCCCGCCCGGCCCGGGCGTCAAGCACCAGCAAAAGCCCCGTGTAGAGCATGGCTGACGGCACGACAGCCGCCACCATCACCGTGAAGTAAGACACGTTCAGAAACTGCGCCATCAGAAAGGCGACCGCGCCCATCACCGGCGGCATCAGCATCCCGCCGGTCGATGCGCAGGCTTCGATAGCCCCGGCCTCATGGGCCTTGAAGCCGGATTTCTTCATGGCCGGGATGGTGACGGAGCCGGTCGTGATGACGTTCGAGATCGACGAGCCACTCATCGACCCAAAGAGAGAAGAAGCGAGAACGGCCACCTTGCCGGCGCCGCCGCGATACCTTCCGAGCGCGGCGCTGGCGCCGTCCAGAAAGAATTGTCCCCCGCCGGTATTGCTCAACACCACGCCGAAAATGATGTAGCCGATGAGCAGCGTGCCGGTCACCTGCATCGGCAGCCCGACCAGACTCTGGCTGTCGAGCACATGCATGGTGAAGGCTTCGCTCAATGAAAAAGAGTTGCCCAGCAGGAACGAGGGCATCTCCCCCGCGATCAGCGGGAAGAACACAAACGCTGTACAGAGGATAAACAGCGCCATACCGGCCACGCGCCTGAGGCATTCCAACAACAGCACGGTCAGGGCGAAGCAGGCCCAAACCACGGCGTCATTCGGCGGCAGCATCATCCAGGCTTCGGCAGTGATACGCCGGCCGTTGAAGGCGAAGTAGAAGCACAAACCCGCCGCGGCCAAGGCCAGCAGCAGATCCAGAGGAAACCATGCGGCGCCGGCAGCCTTGGTCGGCTTGTAGCTGATGAAGGACTGAAACAGGCCGAGACCGAGCAGAATGTAGAGGTAGCTGTTCTCCGGGAGCACCACGCCAAGAAAGCGCAGGTTGAAGATGTACAGCACGGCAATGGCCGGGAAGACGACCCCTACGGTGACGCTTATCCAATACCAGCCGGATTTGAGTTCGCGTTTCATGATCGAAAGCCTGAGTTCACAGCACGTGACTGTCTTAGAAATAGGGCGGGCAAGGCAAAGCCCTGCCCGCCCCTAAAAGAGGAACCGCGGTGGCGCCTTATTCTCCCGCGGCCTTCAGCGCAGCGCTGCGCTGCTCTTCCCAGTAAGCCGGGAAATCGTCGTCGCTGCCGTCAAAGCTCTTCACCACAGCGGCAAAAGCATCGCCCAGCACCTTGCCACGCGCCTTCAGCTTCTCGTTCTGAGCTTCCATCTCGTCGCTCCACACGCCGATTTCCTTGAAGTAACGGACGGCGCCGCTGTGGTAGGGAACGGCGAAATGGGATTTGATCGCGGTCTCGATCTGCCAGTAGGGTGCCGAGGTGATGGCATCCTTGTAGCCGTCGTAGCTCTCCACCAGCATCTTCGTGAACCAGTAGACCTTGTCCTCAGACAGATCATCCTCGGCGAGGTACTGCGGACAGGGGTAGCCGGCCAGTTCGAAGGACTGGCCTTCCTCGACGCCCGCGCCGCGGGTGATGGTGGTCCGGGCAACGAAGGGAGCGATCTTTTCGATGGCCGCCCAGGCTTTTTCATCGTCGGCCGGGATCTCAATCCACGAAATGCCGGCGCCGGAGGACGCCACTTCCAGGGTCACCGGCGAGGTATTCGCCGCCAGCGCCATGTCGACATCACCGGTGATCAGGCCGCGCACCGAGGGGCTGTAGCCCGGGAACTCGACCAGCGTGACGTCATCCAGGGTGAGCCCGGCAGCCGCCAGAAAAGCCTCGGTCTGGATATTGATTCCCGAGTTGCCGACCACCCAGGCGACGCGCTTGCCCTTGAGATCGGCCAGCGTCTGGATATCGGATTCCTTCGCCGTCGCGGGCGAGAAGTTTGCCGCGCGGTTCGACATCAGCAACAGACGCAGCGGCTGCGGCCCCCAGGACTTAGCGCCGAAATCGCCGGTTCCCTCAAAGGCATTGAAGTAGGCCGAGCAGCTCTGCCAGAAATCCGTGCGACCCGTCTTCAAGGCCGACGCGCGGGCGACCGCATTGCCCAACGGCATGACGCGCAGCTTCGTGCCGAACTGCTTGTCGATCGCCTCGCCCTGCGCGGTGATCTCGGCATAGCGGTAGGAGCCCACGTCACTGGCGGCGATCGAGAACACCGACGGCTTCTGCGTCTGGGCAACCGCCGTCGTTGCGATCAGAGCCGCGCCGACGAAGGCGGTTGTGAACTTTACGGAAAATCTCATTTGTATTTCTCCCTGTAGAGATAAGAACTTCGAAAACCCCGACGTTGACGTTCTTTGCTCAAGTGCCGAGTTGCCGGCCCACAGGCCGGAATCAGATCGCGGGTTCAGGCTTCTTCCCATTCGAGTGCAAGAAACGCGATGCGGTCGCCCTCATGCAGCACCGGGTCCCGGCGGTTCATGATGACGATCGAGTCTTTGGCGACGGTCGAAACGTCGCGTTCCTCAAAGAAATCGACGATGCGACCAAGAGGCTCGCCCGCCTTCACCAGGCTGCCGGCAGCCGGCGCATCCACCAGCATTCCGGCGCTGTTGGCGTAGACGAAGCCCCGCTTGGTAACGATCTTGCGATCTGCCGCGAGGGGGGCCGCCCCGGAGGGCTCCGTCATGCCCAGGTGGGCCATGACGGAGCGCACGCCGGCCACACCCTCGGCAATGGGGCCCGGCTGGAAAGCGCCGCCCGAGCCCACCTCAGCCATGAAGGCCGCAACGCCGGCAGCCGAACAAGCGGCGTCGAGGGCCCCGGCGACACCTCCGGCGATTTCGCCGGAGGCGGTCGCGAGGTCGACCCGGCAGTTGATCGACACCCCGAAGGCCAGGGCCATCGCCTCGACCCGCTCGCAGCTTTCCTCCGACATCTTCGGCGCGAACTTGTAGACCGTGTAGGGGTTGGCATCGAAAGCCGTGCCCACGGTGTGGAAGCTGATCAGATGGGTGGCATAGCGCCGGATCCCCTGAAACAGTGCATGGGCGGCCCGCTGGGAATAGCTGCCGTCCGCGCGGCCGGGGAACTGCTGGTCCATGTCCAGCCAGTCGAGGTTGTTGATCTTGCTGCGCCAATGGACGGACGCAGGGTTGCACAGGGGCGTGCAGACCACCGCCCCGCGCAGGGTTTCGGGATCGAGGTCGGCGATCACCTGGCGCAGAACCATGAAGGCGTTCACCTCGTCGCCATGCACGGCACCATTGAGCCACAGCGTCGGCCCCTGATGACGGCCGTTCACGATCGCCACCGGCATCGACAATTCCGAACCCATGGACAGCGCGCCGACCCGCAGCTGCCCCTGGCCGCATTTTCCCGGCGCCGCAGTCGCCGTGCCGATGGTGATCGTTTCGTTACGCAGGGTCATGATCGCTTGTCCTTATGGTCACTTGTCGCCGTGCTCACTTGTCCGCGGCGTTACTTGCCGCCGGGCCGGTTCACCCGGCTGAGGGCCTGTTCGATGTCGGCCGCGAGATCTTCGGCATCCTCCAGCCCGGCATGAAGCCGCACCATGGGCCCGGCCTCACGCTCGGGGGGATGCACCCTTTCGCCGTAAGGCGAAATCGGCATAGCGAGACTTTCGAAGCCGCCCCATGAACTGCCCACGGCAAAGAGTTCCAGCGCGTCGATGAATCCCTCGGCATCGAAGCCGGGCACAAACTCCACCGAAAAGAGTCCGGCGGCGCCGGAAAAGTCGCGTTGGAACAGGTCATGGCGCGGATGCGACGGCAAGCCCGGATGCAGCACCCGAGCGACCTCGGCGCGGGCGTCAAACAGCTCCGCCAAGGCCATGCCGGTCTCATGGTGACGGGCGTAGCGGAGGCTCAACGTCCGCATGCCGCGCAGCGTGTTGTAGCTTTCGTCGGGCGCCAGGGTCTGTCCGGTGGCCAGCACATGGGTCCGCAGCGGCGCCACGGCGTCTCCCCGCGCGACGACGCCACCCATCATCACGTCAGCGTGGCCGCCGAGGTACTTGGTCCCGGCAATCACCGAGACGTCGCAGCCCAGCTCCAGGACCCGGCACAGCCATCCGGACCCATAGGTATTGTCGGCCATAACGGTGATGCCGCGGGCATGGGCCTGGCGCGACCACGCCGGGATGTCGATCAGCTCGAAAGTCTGCGAACCGGGCGATTCAAGAAACAGAAGTTTCGTGCTGTCCTTGAAGTAGGGGGTCAGGTCTTCGGTCTCTGCCGGGACGTAATCCGCGGTGACGCCGTAGCGGGCCATAAGCGTATCGAAGAGCCTGCGCGTGGGCGAGAAGACCGTATCGACGACCAGAGCATGGTCGCCGGCCGACAGGAAGGCGCCGATGGCTCCCGCCAGCGCCGCCACGCCCGTGGGAAAGAGGTAGGCGGCATCGCCGCCTTCGAGACCGGCCAGCGCACCCTGCAGCGCATGGGCCGACGTGGTCCCGCGACGGCCGTAGGAAAGAACCGTCTCGTCGACCTCCCGCCGGGCCTTGGTGTCCCGGTAGGCGGCGACCGTATCGTGCAGAATGGTCGAAGCACGCACGACCGGGGGGTTGGCCGGCCCGGGGCGCTGTGGCGCGCCATAGTGAAGGAGCTTGGTGTCGCGTTTCATTCGGAGTGTTCCATTGCTTTGGACACGAAGGGTCCGGTGCTGAAGACCGCGCGTTCCTGGTCATCCATCTGCGCAATCAACCCGGTTTCCCATTCAAGGTACTTCCGCGCCGACTCCAGAGAGCCCGAATGCCGGTCGTGAACGAAGAACAGAAAATCGATCATTTCTTCATCGGGCGGCAGGTCGGGGCTGCTCTCGATAGAAAGGCCGGCAGCTTTCCAGGCGGGCACACCGCCTTCCAGGAGGCGTACATCCCGGTGCCCTGCAGCCAGCAGGTCGGCGGCCAGAAGCGACGCACGGCTTTCATCGCCGCAGACCACGATCGGACGGCCAAGGTAGGCTTGCAGTCCCTGAAGGCGCGGGCGGATCGCCCAGAGGGCGCCGGCGATGTGACTCTTGCGATAGCTTTCGCCGGATGAGGCATCGACCAGAACGGTCTCAGCCGTCCGCGCCTTTGCGAAATCTTCCGGGGTCAGACGCGGCAGTCTGGAGGTCAGCGCGGGGGCCCAGGCCGGCGCCGGGCCGGTCTCGGGTTCGGCCAGAGCCGCGACGTCCAGATCCAGCACAAAGGCATCATGACCCATGGCGCGCAGCCAATAGCAGCTGGTCACGGCCCGGGGCCCCAGGTCGCAACACAGCACGATACGGGCATGGCGGGTGGCGACCCAGTGATCGGTGGCCTGCACCAGTTGGCCGCCCGCTGCGTGACAGGCACCGGGCAGGTGTCCCGCGCGATATTCCTGTTCCGTACGAACGTCGAACAGATAAGTGCTGCGGCCCTCGTCCGCGCGCCAATTTTCAAGTGTCTCGGGCGACACAAAGGGCACCCCGTTGGCCCGGGCGAAGGCTGCGGCCCGGGCACGCACCTTGGCCAGGTCGCGGGCGCCGAGGGGAGGATGCGGATCGGGACTATTGCTATAGTCGAGCGTCAGGTCTGAAAGCTGCCAACCCTGAGTCCCATTACGCAGGGCGGCAACGCGATTGGCGATGCCGAGCGAAATCAACGTCTGCGCCCCGATGATCGATCGGGTGCGGCCCGCACAATTGATGATGACCTTCGTATCGGGATCCGGAGCGAGGCCATCAATACGATACCCCAACTCGGCATTCGGACAGGAGCGCGCGGTAGGAATGTTCATCCGCGTGTATTCGCCGGGCGAGCGACCGTCGAGGATCACGATATTCTCGCCCCGCCGGATCATCTCGTTCAACTCTTTGGCTGATACAGACGGCGTTCCCATATCGTGTTCGACCATCTCGCCAAAGGCTTTGGACGGCACGTTGACGCCTTTGAAGAGTTCGAACCCGGCGGCCTTCCAGCCCTGGGCGCCGCCATCGAGCACGGATAGATTGCCGTAGCCCAATGCGCGAAGACTTTCGGCGGCGCGGCGCGCCACCCCTTCGTCCTCATCATCGAAGACAACCACGCGCGTGGCCCGACAGGGCACAAGCAGGGGCGCCTGGTACTCCAGGCTGCTGAAGGGACAGTTTACAGAGAAGAACGGATGTCCTTCCCCGTATTGGCCGTGCTCGCGAACATCCAGCAGGGCAATTTCGTGACCGTCGGAAAGCGCTGACTTAAGCTGCTGCGGAGAGATGGATTGGGTCAGATTGGACATAAACTCAAGCGTAAGATGGAGAACGGATGGCCTTTGAAAGCCCGGTGGCCGTGCCGGCTCAGCGACGGGTTTTCACACCCACCGGCATAATCCAGCAGGTGCCCGCCTCAGGATCATAGGCGGTGCGTTCGGACAGGGATTCGAGCGGGCGACCATACATGTGCAGATGCCGGATGATCCGGTCGCCCTTGATTTCGACCGAATGAATGTCGTCCGGCATCAGGGCGATCGAGCGGGTAGCGTCGGCGCCGAGTTCGACAACCTTCTGGGCCTCGACCGCGGCTTTGCCGGGCTGCGACCCGTCATCAAGACGCGTCCACAGAGTGTTGTGCTCGACGCCGTCGACGGCAGCCACGCAAGCCCAGGTCGTATGGTCGTGCGGCGGAATCTTCTTACCGGGGCGCATCACATTCAGGTACAGGGTCAGGCCCTCGGGAGAATCCTGCGCGATAAGATAGCGGGTCTGGCGCTCTTCCTCATCGGGCGGCGGAAAATCCGCCTCGGACCATAACGCGGCCTGACCGGCAAGCTCGGCGAGTGCGGCACGCGCCACATCCAGTTTTTCGCGATTGGGCTCACCCGTCAGGACCGCCCGGACTTTGGTTAAGGTGGCTTCGACCGCTTCGGACCGTTGCATGGACAACGCGCTCTCCTGCTCTTGATTGTGCATCCAAGAGGTTAGCGGCCGAAATTTCGACGGCACAAATTCATAATCCACCGCCTTCGATAAGGCAGCGCTTATGGTTTGTGCGAAATATGAGGGGGATTCAGGCCGAACAGAGCAGGTCGTAGAGATACAAAGCAGCCTCGCCGATTTCGCCATACGCCCGGTAAACGTAGAAATTCACGTTGGGTAAAGGCGGCAGACCGTCTTCTTCCCCGTAGATGCGCAGGTCCGGCGTCAGCATCTCCGGCGTACGCGCCGTGATGCCCAGCCCCGCCGAGAGGGCAACCTGGATCGACGAGATGTTCGGGCAGGTGTAGCGCTCAACCCAAGGGACGCCGCGCTGGTCAAGGGCCGTCAGCGCCATTCGCCGATAGATTGACGGTTCGTCCACCAGCACCAAAGGGACAGGCCGCAGAGGATCCAGCTTTGTACCGACCCGGCCGATCCAAACCGCGGGCGAACTGCGCAGCAAGCGCCCCTCGAACCGTTCGGAGTGACGCGTCGTCAGGGTCACATCCAGCTTTCCGTCCTGTAGCAGCGGCATCAGGTTCGGACTGCGATCAACCGTAAGGACAACATGCATATTGGGATAGGCTTTTGCGAAACGGCTGAGCACGAAAGGCAGGATGCTATCTGCGATGTCGTGCGGCGTGCCGAGCCGCACCGCACCACTTTCCTGGCTGGCGCCCAGCGTAGCCAGGGCATGTTCGTTGAGCGAAACGATCTGCTCG
>ERZ1740062.1030-NODE-1030-length-12214-cov-3.674398_pt1 | contig 12214 bp, 11 predicted proteins | sample MGYA00581741_ERZ1740062 | MGnify/ENA primary metagenome ERZ1740062 (study PRJEB43018, sample SAMN04849747) | marine metagenome | isolation source: floating plastic debris | place: Pacific Ocean | collected 2008-09-01 | study: EMG produced TPA metagenomics...
TGAAGAATGCCTATGGCGAGGCGCGCAACGCCTATCACCTGACGGCCGACTACAACTGGGGCTACACCACCGAGGAGGCTGTGCGCAGCTCGACCGAGGCGATGGGCTGGAACACGATCGAGGCGGTCAAAACACCGCTGACGCAGACCGATTTCTCGTCCTATATCGCGCCGGTTCTGCAATCGGATGCCGATGTGCTGGTGCTGAACCACTATGGCGGCAACATGGTGAACTCCCTCACCAATGCAGTGCAGTTCGGCCTGCGCGACCGCATCGTCAACGGCAAGAATTTTGAGATCATCGTGCCGCTTTACAGCCGCCTGATGGCCAAGGGCGCCGGCGCCAACGTTAAGGGGATCTTCGGCTCCACCAACTGGCATTGGTCGCTGCAGGATGCGGGGTCGCAAGCGTTCGTCCGCTCCTTCGGAACGAAATACGGCTTCCCGCCAAGCCAGGCTGCCCACACCTGCTATGTCCAGGCGATCCTGTATGCTGACGCCGTGCAGCGCGCGGGCTCCTTCAACCCGTGCGCCGTTGTCGAAGCGCTGGAAGGGTATGAGTTCGACGGGATGGGCAACGGTCCGACGCTCTACCGGGCCGAGGATCACCAGTGCTTTAAAGACGTGCTGGTCGTGAAGGGCAAAGAGAACCCAGACAGCGAGTTCGACCTTCTTGAAATCGTCGAGGTTACGCCGGTGTCTCAGGTCACCTACGCGCCCGATCACCCGCAGTTTGGCGGTTCGGGCGCGACGCTGGGCACCTGCAACCCAGGCGCCTGACGCGCCTTTGGGGTGGGGCCCTTCTGCCCCACCCTTCCCCAAAACTCCGCGCCGGCCAAGCGGGCCGGGCGCGCTTGCGCTTCGGATGGGACGGACCGATGGAAGTCATCCTTTTGCAAATCCTCAACGGGCTCGACAAAGGCTCGGCCTATGCGCTGATCGCGCTTGGCTTGACGCTGATTTTCGGCACGCTTGGGGTGGTGAATTTCGCGCATGGCGCGCTGTTTATGTTGGGCGCCTTCTGTGCCGTCACGCTAAACCGCATTCTAAGCCTGTCGTTCACCACCATCGACGACACGAAGAAGGATTTCCTCGGCAACCCGCTGAAGGTCGAGACGCCCTATATCGAGGCGTGGTTCGGGCCAGAGATCGGGGGCGGCATCATCGCCTGGTCGGTGCCCTTGTCGATCCTGTTCGCCATCCCGATCATGGTTCTGGTGGGGCTGGTGATGGAGCGTGGGCTGATCAAGCATTTCTACAAGCGCCCCCACGCCGATCAGATCCTTGTGACCTTCGGCCTGGCCATCGTCCTACAAGAGGTGGTGAAATATTTCTACGGCGCCAACCCGATTCCGACACCGGCGCCCCCGGTCTTTGCCGGAAGCTTTGACTTTGGCGCCGCCGTTGGGTTCGACCCCGGCTCAATCATCTATCCCTATTGGCGGCTGATCTACTTTGTCTTTGCCGCGGTCGTGATGGGGGCGGTCTTCATTTTCCTGCGCTACACCACCTTCGGCATGGTCGTCCGCGCCGGCATGGCGGATCGAGAAACCGTGGGCCTGCTTGGCATCAACATCGACCGCCGCTTTACGATCATGTTCGCGCTTGCGGCCTGTGTCGCGGGGCTCGCCGGGGTGATGTATGCGCCGATCAACTCGCCTAACTACCACATGGGCATGGATTTTCTTGTGCTGAGCTTCGTGGTTGTCGTGGTCGGCGGCATGGGCTCCCTTGCTGGGGCGGTGGCGGCCGGGTTCCTTCTCGGCATCCTCGAAAGCTTTGCCTCGCTGCCCTTCGTGGTCGAGATCATTCCGGGCATCAACCAGATCATCATCTACCTCGTCGCCATCGTCGTGCTGTTGACGTTGCCGCGCGGGCTGATGGGCCGCAAAGGCGTGATGGAGGATTAAGCCATGCTGAAACTTGGAAAAAAAGACGCGGGCCTGTTTCTGTTCGTCGTCATCATCACGCTTCTGGCGCCGTTCATCCTGAACCCTTTTCCAGAAAGCTCGGCCTTCGCACAGTTTAACGCGGGCTATCCCGATCTGATGCAACGCTTTGTGATCTTTGGGATTTTCGCCATCGGATTCAACATCCTCTTTGGGCTAACCGGCTATCTTTCATTCGGTCATGCGGCGTTTCTTGGCGTCGGCTCTTACGCCGCGATCTGGATGATGAAGCTTCTGACGATGAATGTGATCCCGGCGATCATCGCCTCGGTGATCTTTGCGGGCCTCTTTTCGCTGGTCGTCGGCTATATCAGCCTGCGCCGCTCTGGCATCTATTTCTCGATCCTGACCCTGGCTTTTGCGCAAATGTCCTTTGCGATGGCCTATTCCGTGCTGACCCCGATCACGGGGGGGGAGACCGGGCTGCAGCCCAAGGTGAACGACCCCCGCATCTTCGACGGCGCGCTGGCCGAGGGCACCACACCAACGGCCGGGCTTTTCGGCGTGAAGATGCGCGACAGTTTGGAATGGTCGGTCGGCGATTGGCTGTTCACGTTCAATTTCGGCTATTATTTCGCGGCGATCATGATGCTGGCCGCGTTTTATGTGTCGATCCGCATCTTCCGCTCTCCCTTCGGGATGATGCTACGGGGCGTGAAGACCAACCAACAACGCCTGAACTATACCGGGCTCAACTCAAAACCCTACACCCTGGCGGCCTTCGTGATCTCGGGCATGTATGCGGGGTTGGCCGGCGGCTTGCTGGTCGCGATGGACACCCAGGTGGGGCCAGAGCGGATGTTCTGGACCGCAAGCGGGGAGGTTGTGCTGATGGCGATCCTCGGCGGTGCGGGCACGTTGATCGGGCCGGTGCTGGGGGCGGGCTTTATCAAATACATGGAAAACATCGTCTCGAAGATCAACGACACGATCCTGCACCAGTGGTTTTACTGGCTGCCCGATGGGCTAGAGGACGCGGTGGTCGCCATGATCTATCCCTTTATCGGCAAGGGCTGGCATCTGACGCTGGGCATCATGTTCATGGCCGTCGTCATCTTCCTTCCCGGCGGTTTGGTTGAGGGCGGCCAGCGGATCGCGGGCTGGGTGCGCGGCCGGTTCCGCGGCAAGGAAAGCCCAACATCCGGCAAAGCGGCCGGCACCCCGGCGGAGTAAGGCAGATGGGCATCCTAGAGGTTCAAAACGTCAACAAGCGCTTCGGCGGTTTGCAAGCGCTCAACAACGTCAATCTCGACGTTGTCGAAGGGTCGGTCCACGCCATCATCGGGCCGAACGGGGCGGGCAAATCCACGCTGCTCAACTGTTTTGTGGGGCGTCTTGTGCCCGACACCGGCAGCGTGATGTTCAACGGGCAAAGCCTTCTGGGCATCAAGCCGCATGAGATCAACCAAACCGGCGTCAGCCGCGTTTTCCAGACGCCTGAGATCTTTACCGATCTGACGGTCATCGAAAACGTCATGATCCCGGCCTTTGCCAAACGCGATGGGGCCTACAAACTGAACCCGTTCAAGCGCGTCCAGGACGAGGCGGAGATCCGCGACCATGCCGAGCACACGCTTGAGGATGTCGGACTGGCTGACAAGCTTGACATGACCGCCAGCGAGATGAGCCGGGGCGACAAACGCCGGCTAGAGATGGCGATGTGCCTGGTCCAGGACCCCAAGCTCTTGCTGCTGGATGAGCCGACGGCCGGCATGGCGCGCGCCGACACCAACCGCACCATCGATCTTCTAAAACACATTGGCGAAAGCCGGGGCATTACAAAGGTGGTGATCGAGCACGATATGCACGTCGTCTTCAGCCTTGCCGACAAGATCAGCGTGCTCGCCCAAGGCACGGTACTGGTCGAAGATGTGCCCGAAAACATCAAAGGGCACCCCAAGGTGCGGGAAGCCTATCTGGGGGAGGCGCAGGTATGACGCTGCAAGACGAAGACTATTCCAAAGCTTCGGCCGGCCATCTTCCGCGCCAGGAGCCGGCCTATTGTTCGGTCCACGACATCCACGCATATTACGGCGAAAGCTATATCGTCCAGGGCGTCAGTTTTAACGTGCATGAGGGTGAGATCCTGGCCTTGCTCGGCCGCAACGGCGCCGGTAAAACCTCGACCTTGCGCAGCATCGCCCGGGTTGATGAGCCGATGGTGACGCATGGCGAGATCTGGCTCGACCACAAACCCCTGCATCGGATGCGGTCTCACGAAGCGAGCGGCGAGGGCGTCGCCCTGGTGCCGGAGGACCGGCGCATCATCCCCGGTCTGACGGTGGAGGAAAACCTGAAGCTGGCGCAGATCGCGCCGCCCGTTGGCTGGTCGATTGAGCGGATTTATGAGCTTTTCCCGCGGCTTGGAGAGCGTGCCAAGCAGGAGGGCGTGACCCTGTCGGGGGGTGAACAGCAGATGCTGGCCATCGGTCGGGCGCTGGCGCGGGATGTCAAACTTCTGCTGCTGGATGAGCCCTATGAGGGTTTGGCGCCCGTCATCGTCCAAGAGATTGAGCGCACGCTGGCCGAGATCAAAAGCCTTGGCATGACCACCATCATCGTGGAGCAAAACGCGATTGCGGCGCTGCAGCTTGCCGACCGCGCGGTAATCCTTGACATGGGGCAGGTGGTTTTCGACGGGACGGCGCAGGAGGTGCTCGACAACGCCGAACTGCGTGAGGAATATCTGGCGATCTAGGCGCCTCGGCGCCCTTTCAGGACCGCGTATTCCACGCTAAACGGGGCTTGGGGCCGCTCTGCCCCCAGAACGTGGGGTCGCCCGCGTCAAACAAAACCGTAAACGGGGGAAGTAATGTCCGATACGATCGCCGCACCGGCACCAACCGATGGCCGCGCCTGGCATATCGATGCCGCAACTTATGAGGCGATGTATACCCGGTCGATCAGCGATCCGGACGGGTTTTGGGCAGAGCATGGGCAGAGGCTGGACTGGATCAAACCCTTTTCCACCGTGCGCACCGTCAGCTATGCGCATCCCGATGTCTCGATCAAATGGTTCGAGGACGGCACGCTGAATGTGGCCGCGAATTGCATCGACCGGCATCTGGCAACCCGCGCGGACCAAACCGCCATCATTTGGGAACCGGACGACCCCAACGACGCCGCAGAGCACATCACCTATCGCCAGCTTCACGCCCATGTCTGCCGCTTTGCCAATGTGCTGAAAGCAATGGGCGTCGGCAAGGGCGACCGGGTCGTGATCTACCTTCCGATGATCCCAGAGGCGGCCTATGCCATGCTCGCCTCAGCGCGGATTGGCGCCATCCACTCCATCGTTTTCGCCGGGTTCAGCCCCGATGCGCTGGCCAACCGGGTTGACGATTGCCGCGCCAAGGTCGTGATCACCGCCGATGGCGCGCCGCGCGGCGGGCGCGTGACCAACCTGAAGGATAACGTCAACCAGGCCTTGAACCATACGGCCGAGGATCCAAAGGTGCTGTGCGTTCGCCGCACCGGCCAACAGGTCGCGTGGGTGGCCGGGCGCGATCACTGGCTGCATGAGGTGGAGACGGAGGTCGCGGACGACTGCCCGCCCGAGGAGGTCGGTGCCGAGGATCCTTTGTTCATCCTCTACACGTCGGGCTCTACCGGAAAGCCCAAGGGCGTTGTCCACACGACGGCAGGCTATCTGGTTTACGCCGCTATCACCCATGAATACACGTTCGATTACCACGATGGGGATGTGTTCTGGTGCACGGCGGATGTCGGCTGGGTGACCGGGCACAGCTATATCGTCTATGGCCCCCTGGCCAACGGCGCCACGACGCTGATGTTTGAGGGCGTGCCGACCTATCCCGATGCCTCTCGCTTTTGGTCGGTCTGCGAAAAGCATAAGGTCAATCAGTTCTACACCGCGCCGACGGCGATCCGGGCCCTGATGGGCAAGGGCAAAGAATGGGTTGAAAAGGCCGACCTGTCGTCACTGCGCCTTCTTGGCACGGTGGGAGAGCCGATCAATCCCGAAGCTTGGAATTGGTACAACGACGTTGTCGGCAAGGGCCGCTGTCCCATTGTCGATACGTGGTGGCAGACCGAAACCGGCGGGCACCTGATCACACCCCTTCCCGGCGCGATCCCGACAAAGCCGGGCTCTGCCACCAAACCGTTTTTCGGGGTAGAGCCCGTGATCCTCGATCCAACAAGCGGTGTCGAGATCGACGAGACGGCGGCGGAGGGCGTGTTGTGCATGAAAACCTCCTGGCCGGGCCAAATGCGGACCGTTTGGGGCGATCATGAGCGGTTTGTGAAGACTTATTTCTCGGATTACAAAGGCTATTACTTCACCGGCGATGGCTGCCGGCGGGATGCGGACGGCTACTACTGGATAACCGGCCGGGTCGACGATGTGATCAACGTCTCGGGCCACCGCATGGGCACGGCGGAGGTGGAAAGCGCGCTGGTCGCGCATGAGAAAGTCGCCGAAGCCGCTGTCGTCGGCTATCCCCACGACATCAAGGGCCAGGGCATCTATGCCTATGTTACGCTGATGAACGGGATTGAGCCCGACGAAGTGCTGCGCAAGGAATTGAGCGATTGGGTCCGCCACGAATTTGGGCCTATCGCCAAACCGGACCTGATCCAATGGGCGCCGGGCCTGCCGAAACCCCGGTCTGGCAAAATCATGCGCCGCATCCTGCGCAAAATCGCCGAGGATGATTTCGGCGCGCTTGGCGATATCTCGACCCTTGCGGAGCCGCAGGTCGTGGACGAGCTGATCGACAACCGCATGAACCGAAAAGGCTGACGCAAGGACCCTTTGTCAGAGCCCATTCCCTGGCGCCCCATCGGCATCATGCTGATCGCAATGTCCTGCATTCCCGCAGGCGACGCGATGGCAAAGCTTTTGGTGCAGCACTATGCCGTGCCGACGACGTTTATCGCCTGGGCGCGGTTCGGTGTCGGATTTTTATTGATCCTGCCGTTCGTCAATCGCCGTAACTTTCGGCTTGCGGGGCTTATGGATTGGCGTGTGCTGCTGCGCGGCGTTTTGATCGGCGCGGCGGTCAGCGCTATTCTGCGCGGCGTGGCGGCGGAGGATTTGGCGACCGTTTTCGGTGCCTTCTTTATCGGCCCCATCCTCAGCTATTTTCTGTCCGCCCTGGTTTTGGGGGAGAGGATCGGCGCGGCGCAGACCGCGCTGTTGTTTATTGGTTTTTGCGGTGTGCTTTTGGTGGTGAAGCCGGGGTTCGGCATGACACCAGGCGTCACATTCGCAGCGCTGGCCGGCGTACTTTACGGCATTTACCTGACGACGGGGCGTTGGCTATCCTCAGCCACGCCGCCCATGCCGCTGCTTTTTGCGCAGCATCTGGTGGTAAGAGGCGTTCTTACACCGACCGGTTTGCCGGATACGCCGGAAATCGGGGGCGCGATGGGACCGCTTTTGCTGCTCAGCGGCTTGTTTTCGATGCTTGGCAACTTTCTCCTGCTGTTCGCCTATCGCGCGGGTGAGGCGACGCGGCTTGCCCCGTTCGTCTATTTCCAACTGGTCGCGGCGACGGTGCTGGGCCTTGTCATCTTTGGCGATTTACCGGATGCGCTGGCGCTTTTGGGGGTGCTGCTGTTGCTGGCCTCTGGTTTCGCGTCGCTTGCTTTGCGCCGTCCGGCGTGATTCACTGGGCCAAAAGACGCGCAAAAGCGCCGGACAGAGCAGGAGAACGCGATGCGAATGACGGCAATTTTGATGGCCATCCTTGTCGCTGGCTGTGAAACGGGTGGCATCGGGGCCGCTGAATGCGGGGCGAACCAGGCGGGCGATCTGGTGGGACAAAGCCTAATCGACCTGACCGATGCGACCTTCCCGGCCACGGTCACGCGGTTCATCAATCCCGGCGATGCGATCACCGAGGATGTGCGGCCGGATCGGATGAACATCACGCTTGACGAAAACGGCGTGGTCACGGGTGTTTTCTGCGGCTGACAAGCGCCGCAGACGGCCGAATGCACCCCCTGCTGCGTTGAAATCGTTGATTTAAGGCAGCGCTGTGCGCGCCAGGTCTTTTACGAAACGCTTTAGGCAAAGCGCGCCATGCAGCCCAGCGCTGCAAAGGCCAAAACGATGCCGACCCCTTCCCGCAGTGTCAGCGTTTCGCCGAAGGCGAAAACGCCGAGCCCGGTCATGAAAAGGATCGTGAGGACAGCGTACCAGACGCCAACCTCCGCCAGCGACATGTGCCGCATCGCGACCACGATGCCCACGCCCGACACCATGTAAAAGAACAGCCCGGCCAAAAGGTACGGGCTTGTCACCCAATTGTCGCTCATCGACGCTTTCTTCAAAAACCAGTCGCCGACCAAGGTGATCGAGACAATCGCGATAAAAACGAGGGCGAGGATTTGGGACATCATCGTCCAAGACTGCCGGAAGCTGCGCGGCCTGGCTGTGACTTAAGTGACAGGCGGCGGCCATCCTGGCGTCAACTCCGCCCGGAGAAGCGCGATGGGATGCGCGCGGAGTGTCAGGCGGAGCGCGGCGTAATCCTCGACCACCTCCTCCCCCAAGGTCATGGCGGGCAGTGCTACCGCAGGTTCTGCGATCCCCTCGCCCTCTAGCCCATTGGCGAAAAGCGGCAGCGGCGTGTCGCCCGATATCGCCTCTGCCTGCCAAAGCGCGTCGCGCCGGCCCATGCCGAGGCTGGCGAAGGCGTCGGCCTCGGCCAGAATGCGCAACAGGCGGGGCGGGGTGCCGGCACGGCGCCAGACATCCTCTACGCCCGGATAACCGTTGCCACGGGCGGCGGCGATCCAGTTCGCCTCCTCCTCGCGCATCGATTTGATTTGGCGAAAGCCGAGGCGCAGCGCAAGGCCGCCGCGCCCGTCGGGCTCCATCACATTGTTCCAATAGCTCGCGTTGCTATCGACGGGCCGCAGCTCTACCCCATGGGCGCGGGCGTCCCGGACGATCTGGGCGGGGGCGTAAAACCCCATCGGCTGTGCGTTCAACAGCGCGCAGGCAAAGATGCCGGGATGGTGGCATTTGATCCAGGCGGAGGCATAGACGAGCAGCGCGAAAGACGCCGCATGGCTTTCCGGAAACCCGTAGGAGCCAAAGCCCTCGATCTGCGAAAAACACCGTTCGGCGAAATCCTCGGGGTAGCCGTTCCGCTTCATGCCCGTCAAAAACCGCTCTCGAAAAAGCTCGATCTTGCCCTTTTTCTTGAACGTCGCCAGCGCGCGGCGCAGGCGGTCGGCCTCCTCGGGTGAGAACCCGGCGCCGATGATCGCGATCTGCATCGCCTGTTCCTGAAACAGCGGCACGCCCAGCGTTTTGCCCAGCACATCGCCCAGCGCGTCAGAGGGGAAGGAGACCTGCTCCTCCCCCCGCCGGCGGCGGATATAGGGGTGCACCATGTCGCCCTGGATCGGGCCGGGGCGGATGATCGCGACCTCAATGACCAGATCGTAGAAGGTGCGTGGCCGCATCCGGGGCAGAAAGTTCATCTGCGCGCGGCTTTCCACCTGAAAAACACCGACGGAATCGGCGCGGCAGAGCATGTCGTAGGTCTCGGTATCCTCCGCCGGCAGCGTCGCTAGCGAGTAGTCCAGGCCGTGATGCATCTCCAACAATTCGAACGCCTTTCGGATGCAGGTCAGCATTCCCAGCGCCAGCACATCGACCTTCAGGATGCCCAGCGCCTCGATATCGTCCTTGCCCCAGGCGATGACGGTCCGGTCCTCCATCGTCGCGTTCTCAATCGGCACCAGGTGGTCGAGCCGCCCCTCTGTCATGACAAAGCCGCCGACATGCTGGCTGAGATGGCGGGGAAAGCCGCGGATCTGTTCGACCAGGTCCAGCGTCTGCGCCAACCGCCGGTCCGTGGGGTCGAGCCCGATTTCGGCCAGCCGCTCGGGCGTGACGCCGGCCGAACCCCAGCCCCAGATCTGGCTGGACATCGTGGCGATGACATCCTGGCTAAGCCCCATCGCGCGCCCGACTTCGCGGATCGCGCGTTTGCCGCGATAGTGGATGACCGTGGCGCAAATCCCGGCGCGGTGGCGGCCGTAGCGCTGATAGATGTATTGGATCACCTCCTCGCGCCGCTCATGCTCAAAATCCACATCGATGTCGGGGGGCTCGTCGCGCGCCTCGGACACGAACCGCTCAAACACCATGGTGCCGATCTCGGGGCTGACGGAGGTGACGCCCATCGCAAAACACACGACAGAGTTCGCGGCCGAGCCGCGCCCCTGGCAGATGATCCCGCGCGACCGCGCTAATGCCACTACATCCTGGACTTTCAGAAAAGAGGTCTCATAGACCATATTGCCGATCAGCGCGAGTTCGTGGTCGGCCTTTTGCCGGGCATCCTGGGGGATGCCATCGGGATAACGCCAGCGCAACCCCTCCTCGGTCAGGCGCGTCAGCCGGGCCTGCGGTGCCTCCCCATCCGTCACTTCAGACGGGTATTCGTAGCGCAGGCTCGCAAGGTCGAACTGGCAGGCCGCGGCCCAATCCCCGGTGCGGTGGACGGCGTCCTCGTGCCCCGCGAAGAGGCGCAGCATCTCAGCCTCGGGCCTGAGGCGTCGCTCGGCGTTCGGTTGCGCGCGGCGGCCCAGGGTTTCAACCGTTAGCCCCTCGCGAATGCAGGTCAGAATGTCGACCAACCGGCGGCGCGACCCGTGGTGCATGATCGGATCGGCGGTGGCGAGCATCGGCACGGCCAGCGCCTCGGCGCGCCGGGCCAACCGCTCAAACCGCGCGCGGTCGCCGCCATCGTAGTGCGGCGCCGCCGCCAGCCCGAGCGTCGGCTGAAAGGCATCGGCAAGCGCCTCAGCCTCCCCCCGCCATGCGGTGTGGTCGGAGGGGTGAAGCAAAAGACGCTGACCCGCGCCATGCGCCAAAAGATCGTCGAGCGTCAGGTGGCAATCGCCCTTCTCCGCCCGCCGCCGCCCAAGAGTGAGGAGCGCGGACAGACGCCCCCAGGCGTCCCGGTCCGAGGGCAGCACCGTCACCTCCGTCCCAGAGAGCAGCCGGACACGGGCTGCCGGTAAGAGCCGGGGGACAATCGTGTCCGCGGGCAAGTCGAGGCCGAGGGTCGCCAAGGTCTCGGTATCGCCTGCGCGCGCCGCGGTCACGGCGCGGGCGATTTCCTGAAGGCGGGTATGGGCACGCACGATGCCCGAGACGGAGTTTCTGTCGGCAATCGCCAGCGCGGGAAAGCCGAAATAAGCCGCGCGGAGGGCATATTCCTCCGCATGGCTGCCGCCGGTCAGAAAGGTAAAATTCGATGTGGCGCTCAGTTCAACAAAGGGCATGCGGTTCCACCAGGCGGGCGGTTCCCGTTTAGTCCCGTTTTGTTCTCATGGCCAGTGTGCCGGTGTGGCCCGCGTCATTCTGCGCGGGCGAACACCAGACCGCCGGGGCATCCCCGACACTCTGCCGCGGATTTGGCGACATCGACAACACCAAAGCGGGTTTCCACGATGTAATGGGGCCCCTCCGCCGATATCAGCCGGCCGGTTAGGGCAACGGGCGTCGCGGACAGTTTAAGGGTTACGACCGCGCCATCGGCCATCGCCGAGCCGGCGGCGCCGGTCATCAAGATCGCTGCAACCGGCAGCACACGCAAAACTACAGACTTCAACACAGCACACACCATGACGCATCCAATCTTTACAGGTTCTGTTTACCCATACTTTATGGCCAAACAATAGCGCAGATCGGCGCCCCTGTCTTCTATTCTCGTAAAATACGGTGAAGTTTGGAAGGGCGGCTGTAAGGAAGGGTTAACCAGTCTGTGTTGAGGACAGGGTCACTCCAAAACGTCGCGGAAGACCGTCCGGGCGATTTCTGCGCGGGTCAGACCTTTTCGGGCTAGGGCGTCATCGCTCAGCGCGGAAAGACGCTCGAATTCCCGCGCACGAACATGGGCATCCGCAAACGCCGTGGGGAGGTGGAGAAGCCCGGACAAGGCCTGCCGAAGCGGGCTTTCTGCGGTGGCGGGGCTGTGGAACGCGGTCTCGGCCATTGGTCTCTCCTTGACTGGGTACGTTTGGGTCTGGGGCATATTTGGTTGGCGGAAGGCCCTTGGACAACGGCCGGTTCGCGAAGCCCGCTATGCGCCAGACGCATGGCAGGCGGGTTAACCGAAGTCGCCTTCGACAAACCAGCCGCCGGATCGATCGGGCGCGCGCACCTCAAAAAGCCAAAGCCGGGTGCCCTCCGTCGTCTCTATGCGCCAATAATCGCGCGCGCCGCTGCGCCAATCTGGATCGTCGTGCCACCACTCTGGCGCAATCCAGATT
>ERZ1740062.1032-NODE-1032-length-12204-cov-10.331715_pt1 | contig 12204 bp, 9 predicted proteins | sample MGYA00581741_ERZ1740062 | MGnify/ENA primary metagenome ERZ1740062 (study PRJEB43018, sample SAMN04849747) | marine metagenome | isolation source: floating plastic debris | place: Pacific Ocean | collected 2008-09-01 | study: EMG produced TPA metagenomics...
TATATATATATATATATATATATATATATATATATATATATATATATATAAAACTTTTAAAGAAACTGTTGCAGCTGCCATATAACATAACTCAATAATATAATATGTTTGGACCGCCGATAACTGTTTCTTATTGCTTTTGCCTTTGCAGTGAATGAGGGCTTGACATGCACACTTACCGACACACATGCCAGTATGATCCTGAGAGTAACCATCACTACATCGACACGAGTATCGAGGTGATGCCGTGTCATTACCCAGGCTGTTCACGCACACAGTATTAACTCCGTACCATGTGGCACACATGTCTGTAGAGGCAGTGCACTCATTCTTGTCTGCATGTGATAAATACAGGATCACCCAATTAATTAATTAAATAGATACATATTATACACAAATCAAACCATATACATATTACAATGCATGGATTGATAGCAAACATGACTTTGTTCCTAGTTATCCCAACAATCGATGCTGCCCGACATGGATAGTAATATGGCGTAAATTTTATGATTTGGCTATCAATATCCAATAGTGTCAAAATATATACATTTTTTAAAATCTCATAATAAGTGCTCTATCTGGTTTTTTGGCATTTTAGTGAACATTTAAACTCTTAGAAATCTGATGTTCGAGGCAGATCAGTGAAAGTTGAGTTCTTGGAAATGTAACGCTCATAAATGAATAAATACTCCGACAAAGACTCAAAAGCCTCAAAAGCTAAAAGGCAAATTTTCCTCAGAGGCAACTCTTTATATGAAAAGTCTATACTATATACGTATTGAGACATTCGTATTTGTGCTTACCATACTGTGACATTCATGATTTTTGTAAGCAACTAAAATGAAACGCCTACATAGGTCACAAAAATGTCATAAGATAGAAGAAAGATTGATTTACCTTCACACTTTTGAGTAGTAGGATTCATCTGTAGACTATCAGGACAGGAACACATGAACGAGCCCACCGTATTAGTACACAACATGTGCATTCCACAGTTATCTGTACCCGTAGCACACTCGTCATTGTCTGTGTCAAGTATACATGAACATTAACAATGATGTCAACATAAACCTTAACATAAAAACCAACTATTACGTGAACATTCACACCAACATTGACGATTGACAACAGCATACTATCATAGTCCTCACAGCAGTTTTTTACAATACACATAAAAGAATTTCAAGATCCACAGCCATAGAAGAGAACTTTTAGGCTTAATCTACAGATGGATTTCTATCACTTCACAGTTCCAAACACTTTGTTAACATAATGGCAATGCGCCGATGAATTTGAGGTTGTATTAGAAGAGTGGATTAAATCTCCATTCTCTGTCAACAGTGTCAATAGGGCATATTATATTGTAAAGTTGACCACACATTATTATCCAGTGTAAACCAATCAGCTTGCAATACTCTTGACTGAGTTGATGGCAGCCAATGAGAATTCAACTGAGTACCTTGTAAGCATCATTGGGAATTTCCAACAAATGAGAAGATAATTCCACTGGTAACAAGCTTGGCATACTGCACTATCACAAAGGACTAATTGGACTGATTTAGGAATTTCTTACCCATGCATATGCCATTAGTCATAGTGAATCCAGTATTACAAACACATTCAAAAGAGCCACCCTCGCCGTCCACACAGTAATTGTTCGAATCTGTACATGGGCTAGAAGCACAACTGTCTTCGCTATCTGTGTTATACGTGTATGTAATAATGTCATCACTTACATCAAAGCCATAAAAAATCATAGGTAAATGTGAATGGATTAAATAAAATAATGGCATGCATATCACGATAAAAATTGTTTATAAATCTTTTTTCCATTCATTATTGAGCATACTTCTGACTGAATTATAACAACTACAAAACTCTTGGGACTTAACGTTGGAACATGTGGCACACAAAGTCCATAATGTAAGTTTTGACTGGTATTCCTAGGCAGACTCAGTAAAATTCTTCAACTTTATCATTAGCGCTGGTTTGATATGGAATTTGAGACTCCTAAGTTTGATATGGTTTGGAGGTTAGATATTTTTGATATTGCTATTTCGATATGATGATTTACGAGAACTCGATTTTCAGTATCGATATATTTTCGATATAAGGTTTAGGACCCATTTTGGGGAAAAATATCATGTAAAACGTAGCAAATAGTGAGAAAAATCTTTGCTAAAGGGTTTCTAATTATTCGGTATTTCAATCGATATAGTATTGACTTTTGAATTTAGCCACGATATTGCGGTATGGAAAATGACGATTTTCGATAAAGTAAAGTCAATGATATCGATTAGAAGCAGCACTAGAGTTCACACATAAGTGATAGACCACACAAAGTGCGACAAATCACACATTGCAGTACATACCACCCAAGTGCTACAAACCACACAAGCGGTGACAGTGGTTACAATATAAATCATACCTTCACATGTGTCTGAATTAGCATCGTAATTGTAACCCTCATTACATTGACAGCTGCACAAATGAGTATCCATGTCATAATCACATACTGAGTTCAGCCCACAGCTCGCTACAAAATCATTCAACTTAGCTTATTCTTATGTAAAATAATCGGGTGATAGATATGTCATCATTAGAAAGCACGAACATTGTATTATATGAATAATTTTAATAATCCACCATGATTTTCCTTCTGTACATTTCAAATTAATTGTCAACATCCCTAGTACTACAACATCGCTCCCGTATCTAATTAGCAAAGTTTGAATATTATGATGAATCTAAAGGTAAACAGAAACCAGCAGAACTCTAAAAAACCAGAAAAAAGGGAATGCATTACATTGCAATAATTTAAGCACATTTTTGAGTTGTATGAAATGATGATAAATTTATTCCGTAAAACTATTGTATCATTGTAGTAGTGCAATGGCGGATCCAGGGGGAGCAACAGGTGCACCTCCCTTCAAAAAATCCAAAAAAACAATTTTTAGCCATTTTTGAAGGTTTTTGGCCCATCACAATATTTGTGCGTGTCATCCTATGTGGAATGACCTAGTCACTTGCACAAGGTGAACATGAGCTTCTACAAACCCCCTTACAATCAGGAGTTTGGATAAAAACACCCCTTTGCATCTTTTATGACACTTCAACTTGACTCATATAGAAATTTCAAGAGGCAGTGTCAGAGTTATCCTCCCTATGCTTGTGAGGGGACAACTACTTATTCTTTTCCTAATACTGAATGATTGTGCTGACTAAGACCAATATGATGGTGATGATGAGAGTAACCTCTTGCACTTGGATGGGAAAGGGAAGAGGGCTGTACAGCCCCACGTCTTAAGAGGTATCCATCTTATCAAAAATGGCAGAACATTTATGAGTGATTATAATAATTGAGAGGAGGATGGCGATATAAAGCAGAAGGCTGTCGGAATACAGGTGCTATACACCCATGGTACTCAGGATCCCCAGGAAACAAGTTTGATCTAGCTGTTGTTCAGTAAGACAAAGACAAGACAAGAGTAAGACAAACGAATTAAGTCTGCCGGATCGCTAACATCGATGCAGTGTTTGGGCGAATCAGCTGTATTTGGTCTGTTGGGGTGCACTGTTTTGGGCAGATTCAGATGCATGTAACTCCGACAGGATAACAAGTACTGAATGCTTCAGAAAAAACATACATATTAGTTGAAGTCCTGGAACTGTGTTGTGTGTGGCAGTAGTGGTGTGGACTATCGACCATGTGTAGTGTGGTTGTTAGTGGGCGCCACTACAGATTGAGCACTTGAACAACATACATGACGTATACTTATGACCATAATGTTAATACATATCACAATGGAGCTTATGTGCATTTGCTATAGCATGTCGCGCCATTGTCAACTATCAACTTCCAGAAAAAATTTCGCCTGCGGCGGGCTAACCTTTCCCCTACACATAATGGATAAAGTATTTTCTTTGATGGTGCCATGTAATGTAAATCTGTATGGCCTTACATATTTATGCTAACCACATGCAATGTGTTGCGGCAACACAGCGTTGCCACTTAGGTCGTGCTTTGCACCCCCGTTCGCAAAAGTCTGGATCCACCGCTGTAGTGGATGTGTGAAACTTACTTATGCGCATTACTTTAGTCAGCATTGAGTCGAAGCTTGGCATTCTGTTGGCACCACCCTGAACAGGGACCTGGATATCAAGCATAAAGGTGTACTCTCCGTTAACCGAGTCACATATCGTGGAATTGTAACACTCCACTTCCATGCTGTCCTCACCAACGCTCAATGTTTGGAACGAGTCCATCACCCACGGGCAGGCATCAGAGAGTCCAGAATTTCCCACATATCTCTGGCATGTCACCTTGACCTGGTAAACATAAGGTATAACCAATATCAAAGTAAGTACGGTATGTAATTGATATCTTTGTCTCACTTTTGCAAATAATTATCGGTGAGGTCAGTTCAGCCAAAGACCAAAGTAATGCTAACTGATACAAGGGCACAGTTTTCCTGAGGATCAATCATATCCTAGAATTATTGACAGATCACAGTAAATCTCGCTAATATTGTATTACGTATAATTTGCTGCTAAGGGAAGAAAATCAGAGCAAAATCAAGTATTACCAATGTTATTAGAAACTGTGCACTGTATAACTAATAATATTAGTTGAGTCTTTCGCTTTGAATTGGGGAGGAGGGTAGACTGTTCTTATCCACACTTTTTTGTAGGGGAGTGGACTGTAAAACAGCGTAGGGGGAGGGGTAAGGGATGTATTATCCTTACATAGGTAATAAGCAGGGTTACTAGCATCCTACCTGTTGGGAAGCTCCATCAGCACCAACAAGTGACCAATCAAACATCAGTTTCCCTTTGGTTACTCTCTCTACTGAGAACCGCCTCACCACAAATGCTGAAATACAAGAAATTCACTCCAAGATACTGATAATTTTTAATAGCCAAACACAGCTAGAGAAGTAGTTTTTGTTATTCATTTTCACAAACTAGGCAGAACAGTAATGTTATAAAAAGGAGACAAATTTTATTATTTTTGTTGCCTAAAACAGGTAACTTCCGCGCTTGCAATAGAAAGCTGTTGTAACAAAGAATCACAGCACAACAGCACTCTGCGTATGTAACTTTTTTCAATGAATGGTAAAATCAGTAAAACAATCTCAAGCTCCACATAAGGAGCCTTCGAACCCAGTGGTAAACAGCCTGGCACCATCCAGAGTATCCTGTAAGACATTCATAAAAACATAAACGGAGATTATCTTAGATTTACTTACGTGCAGATTGTTGATTGGTATTTGATGTTTGAACATCTGTGACTTCCAGATCAGCGATAGACTGAGTCTTCAGATTCCTGGAGAGAGCTCCAGAGAGATCGTCTGCTGATACATCACCTACTACTCCGACAGACGCATTCACGATCAGAGATCCACAACTGTAAATATGCAGAGTTAAACACTCAACATAAACAGTAATAAACACTGAATTGAAAAACTTGGAATAGAGGTACTTCAGGATGACTGGCTAATCATGGTTATCAGGCAGCAATATGGTAATGTTCTGTCAATCCAGCTGTTGCCCAGTAAAGGCAGCCATTTTCTGGCAGCGTTCCGTTGGGCATTGGCATTGACCAACGCCCGATTTACTGCATAATGATTGGTCCTCCTGCTTAGAAATATTTCACATGGGTAAGCTGTACCTGGACTGAAACTCATTTGGCCAATCAAGTGAAGGTGGGAAAGAGCACATCATGCACACAGTTTTAGCAAACAGCTTGGCAAGAGCCATCCATCCATTCCATATTCTTGAATTCAAATGATGTTTAGGACATGAAATTTTATACCATCTTCATCAATTATTTCTCTGAACAATCAATTAAGTCCATCAGAAAATTGTTAACAGACTCAAAGCAAGGAGTTAGAATGAGCTCCTTGCTCAAAGTTAGTTCCTTTTGGAAACTAGACACCGTGTAATGAAAAGTAAATCAACCGTGCTTAAAGTCAATTGCGATCTTGAGTTTATCTTTTATTGACCATAACCATAGCTCCAAAGTTTGATCCATTTCGCCTTAATTGGAGTTGCTTCTCCTAAACTGGTCATGCAAGCAAAATGGATCAAACTACGCTCCACATCAAACATGGCACCAGATCACTCAAACTTCTCTGAAGTCTTTTTTTGTTTTTTTTTGCCATTTTGACCAGTTTGATGTACGGGAAAAGAGGATGGAGTTCAAACTGTTTTGGCCCTGGAATCTTGACAGCAGCAGCTCCACCTTTCATAAATACTAGTAGGCATTTATTATGGCTGATTTATACACATACCTGAGTTCATTCAATGCGAATGTGATATCCTTAACTTGTCCTATCATTTCATCATTTCCAATATATTGACCAATAACCGGAACTATTAAATACTGAAATGTTGTGAAAGTGTCAGGGTGAGTCTTCAGTTCCAAGCACTTCATCTGACTCACGTCTCCGAACGTTATCAATGCGTTTACAGAAGCTGAAAATATACACCAGTAAGTACTGTAATACATATATAATAATATAAACAAATAACAGTAAATTCTATCAAATAAATGAAAGGAAATTATCCTGTTACTAATCGTTCATACTGCTATAAATAGCCGCTTGAGTTTCTGTGTATAGGTTTGTAGCCATGAAACACACGCTTTGGGCAGCTTCGATGCACAAGACAGAGTGGATATAACTTCATCGAGTTTTTGATATAACTTCATCGGCTTTCACTCGAATTCTCAGGGTCATCTTGTAGATTGCTAGCTATGATATACTGTGTATATGTGGTTTACTGCCAGATTGAGGTAATGCTTAGGTCTATTTCTAAATACCACACGCCCTTATAGTACCCTGATGGCAAACTTGGTGAATTTAAATTCCACTCTTTACAAAACTTACACAAACCTCTTTATAAGTGAATTTTATGGGTCAAAACTCGCTGATATTTACAACTGCAAATTTGACCAATCCAAGCAAGGTGGCTAAAATTAATTCCATGAATATTCTTGTCCTCTACGGCATTCAGCCTTTTTTAAAAAATGGTAAAATAGTAAATGTTTACTGTCTTACAGATATGATCTGGGTTGGTTCTCCAGTCTGACCATGGAGATGTGGAACTACCCGTAGGATCATACTGCATCACCCTCACACTGTAAATAAAATAATACATAATATAACATAATAAAACATAACAATACATGAAAAAGCATAATAATACATGTTACATTCTCACACTGTAAATAAAAAATGGGTTGAAGGTATAAATACAAAATACATTGATACTTGGCCACTTCACAAGGCTTTCAATAACAGGGTATGTTACTGAGTAGTTCAAAATTGTCTTGCGTGAATGTTGTTACCATACACTTCCGAATATTAGAAGATTGGGGAATGAATTAGCTATCCAGCCTCCAACTCTGTATCAGAAATCAAAAGGTCTTTTGAGGTTGCAGGGTGCAACGGTGGTGGTTTAGCTTGCGAGTTAGGGTTAACGTCACCCTGTCGTTAAATCTCTAACGACCAATGTCCTCGATCTCAACATATCACTTACTGACCCCTTACCAGAGCTGGGTTTGTGGTTCTCTTTCAACCACGCCGCCAACCCTGCCTGGGAACAAGGGAGCACAGACATCTCCTACATTTTGTCTTAGCCAATGGGCCGAGGAGCGCTCGTTTTCGTTTTGGTTTGGTCTTAACATACACTACTGCTTTTAATAGTCCACATTCCAGGATGGACGGCTACATTAGCAAAACAGGAGCATAAATCACTGAATCACTGAATTTTTCAGTGGCATAAATAAATAAATCCCTGTCAAGTGCCATAATGTGTGACAGTCTACGTTTTTTACCGCCAAAGCATGAATCAGTTCGTTTTTGATATAACCATAAACATTAAACATGATAATTTGATTTTAAAAATATATAGCTATACATTGTATTTCATTATGTTAATGCATTAAGATTACCGAACAGATTTCATGGAGATGCCTCCCAGGCTGGCCCAGCTGTTTGGAGGTGCACTTCTCCGCCTTCTCATACCATCCACTTCATATTCATACATGAGCTGTGCTCCAGGTTCCACTGTCTGCATATCACCAACCAGCAGATGGTACTTGTATCCCTCACCGGTAGACACCTTGATGCTCGGAGGGCTGAGCTTCATCCACGCTGAAAGATAGTATACTATGCATTTTAAGCTCACATCGGATTAGCCAAAGTTTCCTGGCCTACTTGCAAGTTCTTGAGACTAGGTTGTTGTAGTTGTCTGTACTGCTAATGGAGGAGTTGTGTGCTCGCAGTCAGATGAGAGTTTACAGTGCATAATGAGCTGTTGTTTGTATGTATGCGTTTAAAGATGGTTGTGTGCTTTTGTTGATAATTGGGCGGGTCATGGAATTTGATCGGCTAGAGAGGGGTGCGTTATGGGATTGTCTGAGCAGAACATTGGCAGTGCAGGCAACCATAGCAACTTGCATCCAAGCACTTATGAGTAGGCCCGGAAACCCTGGCTGAACGTGAAGTCATTCTATATATGCTGTGTGAATTTGTCATTATTGTAGTCTACTAGACCTCCTTTACATGCATTCAATTGATGTATTATGTTGGAGGGTCTAACTAATGCCCAGGAGATTTTACTCCTTTCTCTAACTCTAACCAGGGAGGTGTTTCAATTAGCAAGTTGCAAAGATTTTCCGGCCTTTTTTCGCGATTCCAAAGTTGGTGTTTCAACTACACCATTTTGCTCTCAAATCGTTTGCCAAAATTGCATACAGCACCATAATGAGAGTTTTTTTGTGAAAGTGTGCGGTGAAAAACGAATTTGACCATTTTATTATTTGAAAGAACCCCTCCCCCTTGGCTTGCTTCAATGCAGGTAAAATGCTGAGTTTTGGAACACACTAACACCAGTCAGATTTTCTGCAAATATAGAATCACTAACCAGCTACATAAAACAGTTCCAACAATGGACTCATTAGGTTTGAGTTCTTAACATCTGTTAGGAAAACTTTACACAAAAATTCTCAGTGATGACATACAAGATGGTAATAATCAAGGTTAGTATAAGAACTGCTGTTATGCAACAATCATAACTTTGGAAACGTACTTGGCATTACAGTTGGTGGCATTGTGAGCATGGTCATTGGTGTGGACCTTGTTGTGGTTGTTGTAGCTCTTGAAGGTGGGAAAGTCCACAAAGCAGTAGTAAGATTTAAATCCGTATCATTGACTGACTCGGTAATAGTCCAATTCCAGATGCCAGTATAATTCCATATGCCTGTTGTAGTCTGATTTGAATTACTGTAATTTGCTGCGGTTGTTGGAACCGGTGTTGCTGGTACTGGTGTGGTAGTTGGGGTAGGCGTTGTGGGAGTGGGGGTTGTTGGGGGGGTAGTCGGTGTGGGCGGGGTGGTTGTTGGGGGGGTAGTTGATGGGGTAGTTGTGGATACAGTAGTTGTGGGTACAGTGGTTGTGGTTGGAGGCGGTGTAGTTGGTGGGGTAGTAGTAGGAATGGTTGTTGTGCTGGTTGCAGAGGTGGACGGATGATCATATGGCAGGATTGACAAGCTAACAGAAATGACAAGAATTACGGTATGCAACATTTTTCTTGCCAAGGAGTTCCTTATCACCTCGGACCTTCAAAAATAAGAAAACAAGGCACAATGATATCATAATCCTGAGTAATACATCAGGAGACAAAATTGTTTCTGTACTATCTATTACACTCCAAGCGCTGTTTTTTTCACGGGAGAAAAAGAGGCAGACAACACAACTGAATTCACTACATACCAGAGGGCTGATACGACTCCTGTTACACTGTGCAGAAAATTGAAGTTCCTCTAGGCATGTATTACGTGGTAAACTATTTTGTAAAATATTATGTCTATGCAAGACTTCGCTTCTAGGTACTGCGTTGTAACGGGAGGCTATTTGCTAGTTAGTCATTGTAGAATTGTCATTGTGTCAAAGCAAATGGCAGACTTTGGGTCGTAACAATATGACAATTCGATTCGATCGTAACGTTGATGGTCGCTTACAGCATGCAAAAATTCATGGCCAAAAACATGGTGCAAATAAATAGTACATTCGCTAAGCCTGCAAAATCTCTGTTATTTTCTGCCAGTATCTCCAATAAATCATTCTATGCCAAAATAATTGTGGTCTACATTACGAAGAAACCATCCCAACTACCCCAAAGCGTGATCAAAAAAAGTGTTCTTGCGAGAAATTTAGTGTCATCTGTTAGGCAGTAATTTGTTGATAGGAGTAAGGCATGCAAAACTGAAAGGCTAAACCTGTGAGAACACTAACTTGCCTAAAGCTATGAGAGGATCATGTTGCGCAGTGAGGCTCGGAGGATTGCACAGTGCATTAACAATTCTTGCTGGCTTACACCTGCCCTGAGAATTGAGCCAACTATTGTTGGAATTGTATGTTCATATAAAATGAGGGCATGACTCCCGAAGACCTCACAAACCCTTATGCTTCAAGTCTGAACATGTTTCAAACCCCCATATCCAAAGCAATTCCAAATATGGACATGGAAAGCATAATAAGAGCTTACACACTACTCAAGGAATTCAAGAACTTTTTGCACTACTGCAGTTCCTACAGAGAACTTATGAATGCAATCAAGCAATCAATCATGAAAAAGAATTCCAGTTTGTTTAAATGTGGGCAATTTAGTAGCCGGGGTTTCTAGGAGGCAAAAAGTAGGAAAAACAGAGCTAGTGGCCATGTATGTCCAGTACACTACACTACCAGGAAATTCCTTGTAACAGACTCTATAGTGCAAGCATTGGAGCTACCTCCCCGTGGATTCTGTATGTAATTTTACCGTTGAAGAGAGCATTTACACTTACACGCAACCTGATTACACAGCCAGCCCTTAGAGTGACAAGCGCAAGTCGGTCATATGGTTGCTAGCATTTATTGAGAATGGTGATCTTCGATTTCAAAGCCTCAACAGCTTTCAAGAAAGATATCGGAATTACTTAGAGCGCCTGGACTGAATTTTACCTACCGAAGTCCTCAGATTCATTCAATCCGTTACCAAATCAGAAGGCGTACGTATTTGTACACGTTAACAAGGTTGAGAGAGTAATAATCAAGAAGAAATATCAATCGTAAGTTTTACTATCGTAGCAATGGTGAGCATCATTGTTACTAAACCATCTCAATAAGTGAGGAATTTTTTGCATCGAGCACCATCATTCCAATGACATCATAGACACAATGGAAAGCAACTCCCCAACTTTTACGATCTTCTCTGGGACAGAATTTCCAAATTCTGCAATGACAAAAGTCATAGCTATGACTTTTGTTTTGATTGGGACTTCTGTGATACTTCCCTCTTACATTTGCACTTTGGCTGCCATCAAAACCCTTAGAAAAACAACCGCTGCACTGGACAATAAACCGTGATGGCCAATGTAAGATGTGCTGTAAATAATTAAACCTGAATTTGAGGAACAGCACTTTGCTTTTAGCAGTGGTTAAAATAAAAAGCCGCATGGTACACTTTGGTAGCTGGCTGTGATGCGGATGGGTTAGGAGGGGCCCTCTTCAAAGAAATTTAAATCAAGTTGATGCCAATCTAAGAAATTACCAGGTAAATGCTTTATTACTTATTTCAGTAGATTGGCATATTCACAGGGAAATGTGATAGAATAAAATCAGATGGCACGACATATTCAGACAAACAGAAAGGATATGGGACAAAGGGAGAGACTCCAAATTCATATTATGATGAGCCATCCAATAAGGCATGTTAATGAGTATCTCACAATACATTATTTTATAAATTCCAGACACACTCAGTCAGTGAAAGCATGTATGATTTTGACTGGGTATTGCTGGAAACTCCAGTAAAAAATTGCATTGTGGGAATGTTGTTAACATGCCTTATTACCACAAGTCTCTTATAATGTGCAATGTATGTGTGGGTACGGATAAAAAGATGAATAATGAGGCATGAGATCAATCAACCAAGATAGGCAGATTACAAAACATCATAGCCTAGGAGAAAAAAGGTTTGGGCGGGTCATAACGACAACCTCAGACCAATTATCCTCTTAGACTGATTATTTGTCTCTTAATTAGTCGGAATTTTCCACTTCCTAGGTCAGCTTGACATATTTATATCATCACAATGATTGAATGGTAATTAGGTCACGGTTGTGTACAGATTATTTATAGGTCACATTATACC